>Ga0164294_10002625_pt1 | contig 16198 bp, 20 predicted proteins | sample GEODES005metaG_FD_111479 | JGI IMG/M metagenome (GOLD analysis project Ga0164294, IMG submission 111479) | Oligotrophic lake water microbial communities from Sparkling Lake, Wisconsin, USA - GEODES005 metaG | ecosystem: Environmental > Aquatic > Freshwater > Lake | place: USA: Sparkling Lake...
AATGGTAGCGGAGGAGGGACTTGAACCCCCGACCCCAGGATTATGATTCCCGTGCTCTAACCAGCTGAGCTACTCCGCCCAACCGCTTTGGAAGCGGGCCTATAGGAGCGGGTGGCGCGCCGGGTCAAGCACACATGTGGCGCGACAGCGGCTCCCACGGGCCGCCGCGATACCACCAGGCGGCGTAACCGACGATCGCGAGCGGACGCGGGCGGAAATCGGCCTGCAAGTCGGCGAGCAGCGCACGGGCGGCGGCTGGGTCGACCTTGTTCTGAACGGTGATGTGCGGACGCCAGCCGGCGCGATCCTGCGGCGTGAGAACGGGCTGCCAGAGATCGGCGAGATGCGCGCGCACCGCCGCCAGATCGGCGCTGTCGATCCTATAGGCGACGCCCCGGCCGAGCGAGATCAACCCGGCAATCCGCGCGGCCGGCGCTCCTTCGCGCGCGGCCTCGCTCAGCCGCTGGCGCACTTCGGGCTGCAGTGACGGCGGCAGGTGGTGGAACATCGTCAGGTGCGCGCTGAGGAAATTGCGCTCGGGCGGGAAATGCGCCTGTCGCTGCCGGTCGAACCAGGCTTGGTCAATGGCGCCGACCAGCGCGGTGATGATGATAGGGGCTGACGTCACCCCACCCTCCTACGTCATGCGCGCGGAAGCGGGGACCCATCTCGTGCCGTCGCCCCCATCACAGCGGTTGCGATTGCTGGACGTGCGGGAGATGGGTCCCCGCATTCGCGGGGATGACGGCTGAAAGGGTGACCTAAATCTCCACCTGGCTCCCCAGCTCGACCACGCGGTTCGTCGGCAGGCGGAAGAATTCCATCGCGCTTTCGGCGTTACGCAACATCCAGGCGAACAGCTTCTCGCGCCAGATCGCCATCCCCGGCTTGGCGGAGGGCAGCAAGGTCTGGCGCGCCAGGAAGAAGCTGGTGTCCATCATCTTGAACTTGTCGCCGCAGCCGGTGACGAGGTTCAGCGCTGCCGGCACATCGGCCTCCTCCATGAACCCATACTTCAGCACGACCCGGTGGAAGCCATGGCCGAGATGCTCGAGGTAAACGCGCTCGGCATGCGGATAATAGGGCACGTCGGCGATCTTCACCGTCAGCAGGATGATCCGCTCGTGGAGCACCTTGTTGTGCTTCAGGTTGTGGAGCAGCGCGTGGGGCACGCCGTCGGCGCTCGACGTCATGAACACCGCCGTGCCGGGCACGCGGCTGGCGTGACTGGCGGCGGACTGGATGAACACCTTGATCGGCATCGCCGCCTCACGCAGCCGCGCCATCATCAGCTGGCGCCCCTTCGCCCAGGTCGTCAGGATCGTGAAGACGATGAAGCCGACCAGCAGCGGGAACCAGCCGCCGTCGGGAATCTTGGTCAGGTTTGCCGCCAGATACGCGCCATCGACCAGGAAGAAGATGCCGAGCAACGGGATCGCCGCCCACTTCGGCCACTTCCACAAGCGGAACAGGACGACGCCAAGCAGGCACGTGTCGATCGTCATCGCTCCCGTCACCGCGATGCCATAGGCACTGGTGAGGTTGGACGAAGTGCGGAAGAACAGCACCAGCAGGATCACCATCACCAGCAGCATCCAGTTGATCAGCGGGATGTAGATCTGTCCGGCGGTCGAGGCGCTGGTATGTTCGATCCGCAACCGCGGCACGAAGCCGAGCTGGATCGCCTGTTGCGTGACGGAGAACGCGCCGGAGATCACGGCCTGCGACGCGATCACGGCGGCAGCGGTGGCGAGCAGGACGAGCGGCAATTGGAGGTAGTCGGGCGCGAGCAGGTAGAACGGACTCTCCAGCGCCGGCTGGCCCACGCGTGTCAGCAACGCGGCCTGGCCCATATAGTTGAGGATCAGCGCCGGCAGGACGAAGAACAGCCACGACAGCCCGATCGGCCGCCGCCCGAAATGCCCCATGTCGGCATAAAGTGCCTCCGCCCCCGTCACCGCCAGCACCACAGACCCCAACGCCAGGAACGCGCGATGCGGATCGAGCAGGAAGAATTCGACGGCATAATGCGGTGAAAACGCCCATAGCACGCCCGGCGTCGCGCTGATGCTGATTACCCCCAGCGTCGCGATGACGCCGAAATAGAGCAGCATGATCGGGCCGAAGAACAGCCCGACCTTCGCCGTTCCGCTCTTCTGGATGAAGAACAGGAAAATCAGGATGCCGATCACGATCGGTAGCACGAAATGCCCCATGCCCGGCTGCGCGACCGCGAGACCCTCGACCGCCGACAGCACCGACACCGCCGGGGTAATCATCGAATCGCCGTAGAACAGCGATGTCGCGAATACGCCCAGCAGGATGATCCCCGCGGTCCAGCGCTTGTTGCCCGCGGTGCGGGAAATCAGCGCGAGTAGCGCCAGGCTGCCCCCCTCGCCCTTGTTGTCCGCCCGCATGATGATGGCGACATATTTGATCGTCACGACGATCATCATCGACCAGAACATCAGGCTGGTGACGCCCATGATATGGGCCTGATCGAGACTCAACTTGTGATGCCCCGCGAACGTCTCGCGGAAGGCGTAGAGCGGGCTGGTGCCGATGTCGCCGAACACGATGCCGATCGCGCCGATCGCCAGCTTGACGATGCCGTCGTTGCCATGGCCGTGCGCGTGGCCCGCAGGCGCGACATCGTCGCGTCCGTTGGGTTCGGTGGCGGCTGGTGAAGTCGCTTCGCTCACGCGAATGCACGATGGGTCATGATGACCGTTGATTGCCCCAGTTCACGGTGGCGGCGCGGTAGCATTGCGAAGGAACGCCCGCAACGGAACAATGGATGCACGCCTATCAAGCCCCCCTCCCTATCAGGGAGGGAAGTGATTAGGGCCGCCGGATCACCTCCCGAATGACGAAATGCGACGCCAGCCGCGTCACGCCCGGCAACCGCGACAAGGTCTCGCGATGGATCCGTTCGAAACTGTCGTCGCGCGTCACTTCGACGTGGAGCATATAGTCGGCCTCGCCGCTCATCAGGAAACAGTCGCGAACTTGCGGGCATTCGGCGATTTCCTTTTCGAATGCGGCCATCGTCTCCTCGCGCTGGTCGCGCAGCGTGACGTTGACCATCACCACGCTGGGATGTCCCCGCGCCTCGCGCGACAGGACCGCGCGAAAGCCCGCGATCAGACCGCGCTCGCGCAACGACCCGACCCGGCGATGCGCCGCGCTGCCCGACAGGCCGACCTTCTCGCCCAGCTCCGCGCTGGTGAGATCGGAATTGCTGATCAGCTGTCCGAGAATCTTGCGATCGAGATGATCGAGCATTTTTTCTCACCTGCATAAGTAGCGACGCAATCATTTCCCGCCAAGGGTCACGATCACGGATTATTTTGCGAACCTCTCCCGGCCTTCTGGCTGTATTCCCGTCACAACGCAAATTGGAGAGTGTGACATGCGAGTCGGTGTTCCCAAGGAAATCAAGAACCACGAATACCGCGTCGGCCTGACGCCAGCATCGGTCGCCGAGCTGGTCCATGCCGGACACGAACTGATCGTCGAGACCAACGCGGGCAACGGCATCGATTTCGACGACCAGGCCTATATCGACGCCGGCGCGCGGATCGTCGGCACCGCGCAGGAAGTGTTCGACCAGGCCGAGATGATCGTGAAGGTGAAGGAGCCGCAGCAGCGCGAGATCGCGATGCTCAAACCCCATCATCTCCTCTTCACCTACCTCCACCTCGCCGCCGACAAGCCGCAGGCCGAAGGGCTGATGAAGTCCGGTGCCACCTGCATCGCGTACGAGACCGTGACCGATCGCAAGGGCGGACTCCCGCTGCTGAAGCCGATGTCCGAAGTCGCCGGCCGCATGTCGGTCCAGGTCGGCGCGCATTATCTCGAAAAGGAACAGGGCGGCCGCGGCGTGCTGCTCGGCGGCGTGCCGGGCGTGGCGCCGGCCAAGGTCGCGATCCTCGGCGGCGGCATTTCGGGCGTCAACGCCGCGCAGATGGCGGTCGGCATGCGCGCTGATGTCACGATCTACGACATCTCGAACGATCGCCTGGCCGAACTCGACATGTTCTTTTCGTCGCAGATCAAGACTGAATATGCGTCGAAGGCTGCGATCGCCGAAGCGGTGAAGAGCGCCAGCCTGGTGATCGGCGCAGTGCTCGTCCCTGGCGCAGCGGCCCCCAAGCTCGTCACGCGCGAGATGATCAAAACGATGCAGCGCGGGTCGGTGCTGGTCGACATCGCGATCGACCAGGGCGGTTGTTTCGAGACCAGCCATGCGACGACGCACGAGGACCCGGTGTTCGAGGTCGACGGCGTGATCCATTATTGCGTGGCGAACATGCCCGGCGCGGTCGCCCGCACGTCGGCGTTCGCACTCAACAATGCGACGCTGCCGTTCGCGCTGAAGCTGGCGAACCTGGGGGCGGAAGCCGCGATGAAGGCCGATCCGCACCTCGCCGCCGGCCTGAACGTCTACAAGAGCAAGATCACGTTCAAGGCGGTCGCCGACGATCTCGACCTGCCGTATGAGGCGTGGAACGGCTGAAACCCCGACGTTGGCGGCGGTGCAGGGTGCGCCGCCGCCGATTACGGTTTGGCTTGCGCCAGATAGGCGTCGAGCAACGCCAGCCGCTTGGCAATGTCGCCGCGATATTCGGCAGCGGGGGGCGACAGTTTCAGGGCCCGCGCCCAATAGGGCCGCGCCGCCGCCAGCTGCCCAGCGCGGACATAGGCCCAGCCGAGAAAGAACGGCGGCCCCGGATGATCCGGCGCTACGCGCATCGCATGCTGATAGGCGAACAGCGACGCAGGCGAGACCAGATTGTGGTCGTGCAGCGCAATGACGTTGCCGAGTTCGCTCCACAGCGCCGGGTTCTTCGGCGCATAATCGACCCCGCCGGTGACGACTCGCGCCGCCAGCTCGGTCTTGCCGTCGGCGAGCACCAGGTCCGAAATCCCGAAATACATCGATTCGCCGCCGAACCGCCCGAACAGCTTGTCGCGCATCGCCTTGTAGGTCGGGTCGACCGGCAGCTTTACCGCTTGCGCTGCGACCGGCTGGCCAGCGAGCGACGGCTGACCCTGCCACGCATATCCCGCGGCGCCGAGCATCAGGACGGAGGCGACCAGCGTCCACAACAGTCGCGGCACGCGCAACACGACGAGCAGCGCCGCCGTCGTCCCCGCGATCAGGGCGAGCATCACCCACCCCATCAGCGGGCCCTCCGACGGAACGTCGTCCGCGCGATCAGCCCGCCGGCGACCAGCAGCGCGATCGGCGCAAGCCACAACAGCCAGGTCATTGCGCCGAGCGGCGGGTCGTAGGTGATATAATCGCCGTAGCGCTCGATCAGCCAGGCGCGGATTTGGCCCGGCGTCTCGCCCGCCTGGATGCGCTCGCGGATGACGGCGCGCATGCTGCCGGCGATGGCGGCGTCGCTGTCGGCGACCGACTGGCCCTGGCATTCGACGCAGCGGATCGTTTCCATCAGCGCCTTGGCCTGCGCTTCCTTGGCCGGGTCTCGCAACTGCACATTGGCGAGCGATGCCCCCTGTCCCCAGGCCGGCGCGGCGACCAGTGCAAGGGCGATCAACGCACGCCTCATTTCGCGCCCCGCCATGCCTTGGCGATCGCATCGACCTCGTCTGCCCGAATGTCGCCGATATGCTGCAACACGATCCGACCGCGCCCGTCGATCAGGAACGTCTCGGGCACCCCCGACGAGCCCAATGCGATCTGCACCTTGCTCGCCCGGTCATCCCCGATCCGCTGATATGGGTCGCCATAGCTTGCCAGGAAATCGGTTACCGCCTGTCGCGTATCGTTGGTCGCGACCGCATCGATCGGCACGCCCATTGCCTTCAGCCGCATCAGCTGCGGCGCCTCCGCCTTGCACGGCACGCACCAGCTGGCGAACACGTTGAGCAGGCGCGGCTGGCCCCCGCCATAGGCGCTTCGCGCGACCCCCGGCTTGGTCGGCAGCAGCGCCGGCAAGGTGAAGTCGGGCAGGGGCTTGTCGGTCAGCGCGGATCGCACCGTGCGGTCCGCCGGCTTCAGCAAGCCGAACCCGACCAGCGCAAACAGTCCCGCGAACAGCAGCAGCGGCAGCCAGAGCAGCGCCCGCTTCATGCGTAACGATCCTCGTCCTGCACCACGCGGACGCGACCGCGCCGCACGCGCCCGATCAGCGATAGCAGCCCGCCCAGCGCGATCATCGCACCGCCGAGCCATATGAAGGTAACGAACGGCTTCCACCACAACCGCAATTGATACCCGCCGCTCGAATCGCGCTGGCCGAGCACGGTGTAGAGCTGCCCGTCGAGCTTCGTCGCGATCGCCGATTCGCTGGTGTTGGTCGGCGGGTCGGAGAAATAGCGCGTTTGCGGCGACAGGACAAACGGCGTGCCGCCCTGCCCGCGCGTGATGCTAAGGTCGGCGGCGATCGCCGACCAATTCGGTCCCATGACCGGCCGCAATCCCTTCAGCCGCACCCAATAGGGCCCGACGGCATGCGGCTCGCCGATCTTCGCCACGACCAACGTCTCCCTGGTGAAGGCGCTGTCGCTCGCCATGCCGGCCAGGCTGACCGCGATGCCCAGGTGCGCGATCACCATCCCCCAGGTGAACAGCGGCGTGCGGCGCAGGTTGCGCCCCCACAACGGCGCGACGCTCGCCACCGCCAGCCCCGCCGCCAGCGCCAACGCCAGCAGCGGCAGCACGCCGATCCCCCAGGCGAACGGCACCAGCACGATCAGCGCCACGCAAAACCCCGCGACCGGCCATGTCATCCGCTTGAGCAGCGCATTCGGCATATCCCGCCGCCAGCGTAGCAAGGGACCCGCCGCCATGAACACGACCAACGCCAGCGCGATCGGCCCGGTGGTCTTGTCGAAGAACGGCTTGCCCACCGACAATTGCACGCCGAACCCCGCCGCGACGATCGGATACAGCGTCCCGATCAGCACGATTCCCAGGATCACCGACAGCAACAGGTTGTTGACCACCAGTGCACCTTCACGGCTGACGGGGGCGAACACATTGCCCTGCCGCACCGTCCCGATCCTAAGCGCGAACAGCGCCAGCGCCCCGCCGATATAGATCGCCAGCAGCGCCAGGATGAACGCCCCGCGCTCCGGGTCGACCGCAAAGGCATGGACGCTGGTCAGGATGCCCGACCGAACCAGGAACGTGCCGATCATGCTCATCGAAAAGGCGACGACCGCCAGCATGATCGTCCAGGCGCGCAACCCGTCGCGCGTCGCCAGCACGCTGACCGAATGAAGCAGTGCCGTTGCCGCCAGCCACGGCATCAGCGATGCATTCTCGACCGGGTCCCAGAACCACCAGCCGCCCCAACCGAGCTCGTAATAAGCCCAGTAACTGCCCGCGGTAATGCCCAGCGTCAGGAAGATCCACGCCCCCAGCACCCAGGGCCGCATGGCCCGCGCGAACGCCGGTCCGACATCGCGCGTCACCAGCGCACCGACCGCAAACGAAAAGGCGACGGAAATGCCGACATAGCCGATGTAGAGCGTCGGCGGATGGAACGCCAAGCCGGGGTCCTGCAGCAGCGGATTGAGCCCGTCGCCGTCGGCCGGCGCCGGAAAGACGCGGGCGAACGGGTTGGAGGCGATCAGCAGGAAGGCGTAGAAGCCGACCGCGATCAGTGCCTGCGCTCCGATCGTCGCACTCAACGTCCGCTGGTCCAGCTTCCGCTCGAACACCGCGACCGCCGCACCCCCCAGCCCCAGGATCGTCACCCAGAGCAGCATCGAGCCCTCATGGTTCCCCCACGCGCCCGCCAACTTGTAGAGCATCGGCTTGGCCGAATGGCTGTTGTCGACGACCAGCTTCACCGACATATCGCTGCGCGCGAAGACGAGGATCAGGCACAGCATCGCCAGCGCGACGAGCAAGCCCTGGGCGATCGCGACGGGGCGGATGGCGGCGGCCATTTGCTCGGTAATTTGTCCTTGTTCCCCCGCGAAAGCGGGGGTCCAGGAGCTGCTAGCGATACGCTCCGAATCCCGGACTCCCGCTTTCGCGGGAGAACTGGTTGGAAGGCGCGACCGCCACACCACATTCCCCGCCAGCAACAACTGCAACGCCGCCATCGCCGCTGCCAGCCACAATGCGGCAAGCCCCGCCTCGGCGATCATCGCTTGAGCGACTTGGTTTCGTGGAGCTTGCCCGCGAGTTCGGGCGGCTGGTATTTCTCGTCGTGCTTCGCCAGCAGGTTGGTCGCGACGAAGCTGCCGTCGGGCTGGAACTGCCCCTCGGCCACCACGCCCGAATTCTCGCGGAACAGGTCGGGCGCGATGCCCTTGAACGTTACCGGCGTCGTCGCCGCGCCATCGGTGACGACGAAGCGCATCGTCACGCCGTCCGCCGCCTTCCGGATCGTCCCGCCCTCGACCAGCCCACCCAGCCGCACTGCGCGGCCGAGCGGCAGGCCCTGCTTCTTCACATCGCTAGGCGCGTAAAAAAACGCCGCCTGGTCCTTGAGCGCCGACAAGGCGAGCCCGCTCGCCCCTGCCACCGCAAGCACCGCCAGCCCGGCCAACCACAATCGCTGATGCTTGGGTTTCACCGGCCGTCACGCTCCGCCGCCCGCATCGCGCGCCAGCTGACCAGCACGAGCCCTGCCGTCGCCGCCAGGGTCAGGCCGTAAGCGGCGCCAACGAACAGCCAATGATTCATATCTCCCGTGCTCCGGCGAAAGCAGGAGCCCAGGGTCGCGCGCGACACCGCTCTTGGCTCTGGGTTTCTGTTTTCGCAGGAACACGGGACAGGAAATGGTTCATGCCGCCATCCGCCGCAGCCGCGCTTCGCGTTTCTCGCGCGCCAGCATCGCGCGCATCCGCATCAATACGACGGCGGCGAAGACAAAAGTGAACCCGCTCAGCGTGAACCACAGCGGCCAGAGCATCGACGGCGCGATGGTCGAGCTGGTCAGACCGATCGACTGGCCCTGGTGCAGCGTGTTCCACCACACCACCGAATAGCGGATGATCGGCAGCAGCACGGTGCCCGCCACGCCATAGATCGCCGGTACGCGTCCGTCCCCGCCCTGTTCGGCGTCGGCGCGGGCCAGCGCCATGTATGCGAGATAGACGAAGAACAGCAGCAGCATCGACGTCAGCCGCCCGTCCCATTGCCACCACGTCCCCCAAGTCGGCCGTCCCCAGATCGATCCGGTCGCAAGGCATAGGAACGCGAACAGCGCGCCGGGCAGCGCGATACTGCGCGCCGCGACCCGCGCCAGCGGATGCCGCCACACCAGATAGACGATCGAGGAGATCGCAATCCCGCTCCACCCGGCCATGCCGAGCCAGGCGGTCGGGACATGGATGTAGAGGATCCGGACGGACTCACCCTGCAGATAATCGGGCGGCGTCAGCGTCAGCCCCGCCCAGCAGCCGAACAGCGCCAGCACGATTCCCGGCCACAGCAACGCCGGCGTCAACGGCTTGGCAAGCCGCAGGAAGCGCGCGGGGTTGGCGAGGGCGTGGAGGCTGGGCACGGTCGTGCGGATAGGCGAAGATTCGGGCGGCGTCATCACCGATACGCGGCAACATTATCCTTCTAAAGTAGGATTTCGTCTGACACCGTCAGGTCATGCCGCCGATCTTGACCCGCGACGCCGACAAACGGCTCACCGCATTCGTTCGGCGACACCCTGTGACCTTCGTGACCTTTCAGGGCAGCATGGGACGATACCGTAGCCGCGAATCAACCGCGACCGATCAGCCGCCGCGCGATCGAATCGGCCACATCGGACGACGGCGCACCGGTGCGGTCGCTTTCGTCCCACACTTCGACCAGCCGCTCCGGAATGCGGGCGATGCGCGCCTCGACCTCGGCCTGATCGCCCTGCCCCAGATATTCGAGGCCGACATTGATGATGCCGCCGGCGTTGATCACATAATCGGGCGCATACAGGATGCCACGCGCGTGCAGCCGCGCGCCGTCCTCGCGAGTCGCGAGCTGATTGTTCGCGCCGCCCGCGATCACTTTCGTGTGAAGCGCAGCGATCGACTGCTCGGTCAGGATCGCACCCAAGGCGTTCGGGCTGACGATATCCGCCTCGATACCCAGGATCGCGTCCGTCGCGACCGTCTCCGCCCCGAGTTCGGCGGCCAGCGCCTGCGCGCGGTCGGCATTGACGTCGGCCAGGGTCAGCTTCGCGCCGTCCTTCGCCAGCAATTTCGCCAGGCCGCCACCGACGCTGCCCACGCCCTGGATCGCGACATGGACGCCCGCCATGGTGTCGACGCCCAGGCCGCGCTTCGCCGCCGCCTTGACGCCCTGATAAACGCCGCTGGCCGTGTACGGCCCGGGATCGCCGCCTGCGCCGCCGGCCGCGACCGGCAGGCCGGACACGTGACGCGTCTTGGTCGCGATGACCTTCATGCTCGCTTCGGACATGCCGACATCCTCGGCTGTCACATAGCGCCCACCGAGCGATTCGACCGCGGCGCCGAACGCCTGGAGTTGCGCGTCGCTAATCGTATCGCCGGGGTTCGCCGCCAGCACCACGCCCTTGCCGCCGCCCAGCGGTAGGCCGGCCATGGCGTTCTTGTAGCTCATGCCGCGCGACAGCCGCAGCGCGTCGGTGATCGCCCGGTCGCTGTCGGCATAATGCCAGAACCGGACGCCGCCCGCCGCTGGCCCCAACGTCGTCGAATGAACCGCGATCACTGCCTGCAGGCCCGATGCCGGGTCGGTGAACAGATGCACGCCTTCGTGGTCGTCGAAGTCAGGGAAGCCCCAGTTGGTCACGGATGAGCCTTTGAAAGAAATGGGGCGACCGACGGGACTTGAACCCGCAACTTCCGGCATCACAAGCCGGCGCTCTAACCAATTGAACTACGGTCGCCGCGAAGCGCCCGCCCCTAGCGGGCGGGGGCCCGGATGGTCAAGGTATCAGAAATTGCCGTTCACCGTCATGCGATATCCCGCACTGGTCTGGCGGAACCCCGCGCCCATCAGCGCCACGCCCAGCGCCGGGTCGGACGGGCGCACGGTCAGGACCGCACGATACTTGCCGTCCGCCTCGATCGTAACGGCGATCGATTCGGTCTGTGCCTGGCTGGCGAGCGGCACCAACAGCGCACCGCCTTCGCACCGCGCATTGCCCGCCAGGGTCGGCGGCAGGTTGAGCTGCGGCATCGTCCCGGCGATGGTCGCGGTGACCTTGCCCTCCGCGGTTTCGCAGCGGCCGTCGCGGAATCGGACGCTGACGTCGTCGAACTGGATCGCGGTGATCGGCACCGGGGCGAAGGCATCGCCGGCGGGAATCGTCGCGGTGACGTCGTCGACGCCGCTGGTGTTGCGGCTGAAACTGACCGCACCGTTCAGGTCGGCGTTGGCCGCGCCTTCCTTCCCCCAGACGTCGATCCTGGCACGGCCGACGATCAGCTGGATCGGCGACAGCCCGGCGCCGACATCGCCCAGCGCGACATTGCCGTATTGCGCTTCGTTCAGCCCGCCCCACCAGACAGATCCGGTGACCTCGCGCGCGCTCAATCCCTCGCTCGCCAGCCCGAACAGGCCAAGCGCGAGCCGCATCGGGAACAGCACGATCAGCGCGACCAGCATCATCCCGCCGAACAGCGCCACCGGCCGTGTCTTCAGCGCGATCACGACGCCATTTTCCGAAAAGTGATGTCGGCGGCAACGGTGCGGTTGCCGGCATCGGTCACGTTGATCTGGTCGACGATCACGCCTTGCTCCTCAAGCCCGCCGAGCCAGGCGAGCAACGCCCCGCCCCGCGCCGAATTGAGATGGACGCGCAGCCTGGCCCCGTCGGGCGTTACCGAATCGAGTGCGAAGCCGGCGGCGGAGGCCGATTCGCGCACCAGTGCGTCGATCGGCGTGGCCGGCGGCTCCGGCCGCGCTCGCCTGACCGCCTTGACCGCGTCGACCTGCGCCCGCGTCTGCGCCAGCCGGACGGCGGCGTCGGCGTTGCGCCGGCGTGCCGACGACAGCGCATCGTCGATCGGCAGGACGACGATCCACACCAACGTCACGCCCAGCAAGGCGAGCATGACGAGGATCATCCACTTCTCGCGCCGGCTGCGCCCGTCGAACCAAGTGCGGAACCGCGCGATCATAGCGGCGCCACCGTCAGCACGCCGGTCAGCCGCCCGGCACCGCCGGTGAAGGTGCTCGGCTCCGCGCTGAAGCCCGCCGCCGCCAGCCGCGTCTGGACGTCGACGATCTGCCCCTGCGTCTGCGTCGCCAGCGTCACGCGCAGCTTGCCGCTGGCGTCGAACGACAGACCGACGATCTCCGCCCCCGGCACCGCAGCGACCGCCGCTGACACGCTTGCGGCCGTCCGGCTGAACCCGACGCCCCCGCCGCGCAGCCGCGACAAACGGTCGGTCAATTGCTGACCGGCGTCGTTGACCGTCTCGCCCCGCGCCAATCCGTCGCGGGCCAGCGTATCCGCTTGCGCCTCCAGCGACGCCGCCGACATGTTGTAGCGGACGATCTGGACCAGCGTGATCAGCAACGTCACGCTCATGATCGCGACGATCAGCCACGCCAGCCGCCGCACCAGCAGCCAATCGATCGCGGCGCGTTTGCGCAGCGCGAACGCACCCTGGCGCAGATCGAGCGGCGGATCGGACAGCGCCGCGACCAGCGCGGCTTCCATCGCTTCGCGGTCGAGCATTGCGACCGGCGCATCGCCGACGATCAGCGCGGTCAGCCCGTCCTCGTCGGCAAACCCGCTCGCCGGCCCGCGCACCACCCGCCCGTCGCCCAAGTCGCCGATGACATAGCCGTCGTCGGGGCGCGGCAGCAGCATCGGCGATGGCACGACCGATGTCGGCTCGAACCCGCTTTCCGCCAGCATCGCCAGCCAGTCGCTCATCTGCGCGGCAGCGACCGCGCCGACCGGGCGCTCGGCCAGTCCGGCTTCTTGCCCGACCGCAACGTGCAGATCGCCGAGCGGCGTGACGCTCGCCTCGGCCACCAGCAATCGCGCCGCAGCGGTCGCCTGCGCCAACGAGCGATCGGGCAACGCCGCCCAATGCAGCGCGACGGCGTCGGCCGGGGCGATCGCCACCGTCGTCGCGTCGGACGGCTGATCGCGTCCGGGCAGGCCATCGCCGCGGCTGGCGATCGCGCCGTCGCGAATCGTCAGCCAACGCCAGGCATCCTTGGGCCGCGCCGGCAGGAACAGGGCGATGATGTCGCTCACGTGCCCTCCCCCCATTGCCGTGACACCAGCTGCACTTGCGGCTGGCGCGCGTCGATCAGCGCCGTCTGGCGCAACGTCGCGCCGCCGATCGTCACATCGGTGACCAGCGCAAACCATTGCGTCGTTACCCCGGTCTCGCCAGGCGTTCCGCCCGCCATCTTGCCGGCAAGCGATCCCGCGCTCCAGAAATTGGTCACCTGCCCCCAGCCGGCTTGGGGCCGAGTCAGCAGCGCGCGGCGTACGTCTTCAATGCCGATCGTGTCGGGCGCCATCGCCGCGATCAGCGCGCCGCGTTCGGGCTCGACCGTGTTGACGTTGATCGTCGCCGGCTGCGTCGTCGGCAACGCACAGACATAGGGGCGCAGCTTGTCGTAGATCTGCGGCGTCACGCCGGCCACCGCGCGCAGCTCGCTGGCATCGGCCATCAGCGTGTTGGCGGTGCGGTAGCCGCTATAGGCCGCGTCCTCCGCACCACCGGCAATCGGCGCGTTGTCGGTGTCGATCCAATCAGCACTCGCCGCCGCGATCGAATCGCCGCCCGGCACCCCGATCAACCGCATCAGCCGCGCGAACTGCAGCACCCCGGCAGTGCGGGCAGTGTAGGTATCGACACCGGTCTGCACCACCAGGCTGTTGAGATTGAAGCAATTGCCGCCGTCATGCACCCGCGCCGTCGCGATGCCGTCGGGGATGGGCAGCGGAAACGGACGGTCGCTCCACCCGCCGGCCAGCGACACTCGCGACGGGTCGGCCTTGCGCACCGATTCGATCCGGATCAGCGCCATCACCGCCGCCGCCTGCGCCCAGCCGCGTGCCTGCTCCATCGCCTTGGCATTGGCCGCCTGGCGCGTCGACAGGTTGAGCTTTTCCATGGTCGCCGCCGCCAGCGCACCGACGATCGCGACCAGCAACAGCACGGTCAGCAGCGCTGCGCCTCGCTCGTTCTGGCGGTTATCCCGCATTGGCCACCCGCTTCGCCATCGCATTCCCGATACCCACCAGGAACAGTTCACGAAAGACTGTGCCGTCACGCCGCGTCATCGTCATTTCCACCGCATCGGGCAAGGGCGTGCCGGGCTGACCCTGCCACCGATCGGTCCAGGCCCCTGCCAGGCGGTAACGCAACGATACCGACGCGACGCCAGTCACCAATGTCGCCGGCGGGAAGGGCGCGGCGCCGTCGAGCATCGGATAGGCGATGCGGTCGATCGTGCCGTTCTCGCTCAGAACGTAGTCGACCTTCTGCACGTTCGGCCGCGGCGCGCCATCGACATTGTCCCACCCACCGCGCACCAGCCGCAGCAGCGTGGTGCCATTGCCACCCTCGAACGCCGGTCGCGTCGCTCCACCTTCGTCTCGCGTCGCTCGCGGCAGGGCTTGCGCCAGGTCGGCGACCAGCACCCCGTCGAGCCGAGACAGCGCCGCGATATCGGCCAGCTTCTTCCCCGCCACCGCCTGCGCACGCACGCCGAACGACAGCAGCGACACGCCCGCGGCCGCGAGCAGGCCGAAGATCAGCAGCGAGATCATCATCTCGATCAGCGTGAACCCGGCCTGCTTCGTCATGGGCTGGGGCTCGGCGTCGGTGTGGGAGACGGCGCGGGCAACGGCGGATTGTCGCGCACGACGGTCAGCTTGCCGGCCACGCCCGCCGCATCGCTGACCGTGACGTCGATCCTGAACACGCGGTCGCCATCGCCGACCGGGGAGACAGTTCGGGTCCAGCGCCAATTGCGGCGGCCATTGGTCTCGTCGCCCTGCGCGGTGCCGAGCGTCGGCGGCTTGGCAGAGGTCAGCGCATCGACCGCCACATTGCGCGCGACGATCTCCGCCAGCAGCGACCGGTCGACCGCCGCCGCGCCGCGAAAGCTCGCACCCTCGAGACGGATCAGTGCCAGCGCGGCCAGGCTGAAGACGGCTAGCGCGACCATCATCTCGATCAGCGTGAAGCCCTGTTGGGCGGAACACCCAAATGGCTTGAAGCCGCGTTGGGCGGACCACCGCGAAACTGGGAAGCGATCGCGGCTAACCACCGACCCGCACCGCCCCATTCACCCCGACCGACACGCGCATCGATTGCCCTTCGCGGCGCAGTTCGACAGCCATGGGCCGGTCCGCCATCCCGGTCGGGTCGAACACGACGCGGTCGCGGCCGGTCGCGCCGGTCGGCACCGCCTGGATACCGTTCTTCCACTGCACGACGCCAAGCTTGTCGCCCAGCGCGCGCCACTGGCCGCCGGTGCGCTCGTCGAAGCCATAGCCGCCCGCGGTCACCCACACGCTCACCGGCCGCGCGTTGACGATCGCCGCGTCGTGCGCTGCCCGGGCACGGGCGGCGAAGCGTTCGGCGTCGTCGCGGATGCGTCCCCGCGGATCGGGAATGACGAGCATCACCGCAGCCGTCATCAACGCGACGACGGTGATGACGATCATCAACTCGATCAGCGTGAAGCCCCGTTGGGCCATCCGTTATTGCCAGCTGCCGATATCGGCATCGGCGCCCTGCCCGCCTTCCTTCCCGTCGGCGCCCAGGCTCCAGACGTCGAAGGCGCCATGCTGACCGGGTGCCGCGTAGAGGTAGGCGTGCCCCCACGGATCCTTCTCGATCTTCTTGATATAGCCGCCCTTCTGATATTGCGACGGGTCGGTCAGGCCCGCGGGCGGCGAGACGAGCGCATTCAGCCCGTCCGCCGTCGACGGATAGCTCCCCATCGACAGCTGATACGCGTTGAGCGCGCTTTCGATGGTCGAAATGTCGGCCTTCGCCTTCACGACCTTCGCCTTGTCGCCGAATGGGACGACGTTGATCACGACGATCGCCGCCAGCAGGCCGAGGATGACGATCACCACCATCAGCTCGACAAGCGTAAAGCCGTGTTCGGCGTAACGCCTCAAAGGCTCGAAGCCCTGCTCATCGTCGCGGCGGCGGTCTGGGTTCAGGATACGCATGTTGGCCTCATTGTCCGGCAAGAGTTTCGAGCTGCAGGATCGGCAGCAGGATGGAGAGCACGATC
>Ga0164294_10002627_pt1 | contig 16187 bp, 15 predicted proteins | sample GEODES005metaG_FD_111479 | JGI IMG/M metagenome (GOLD analysis project Ga0164294, IMG submission 111479) | Oligotrophic lake water microbial communities from Sparkling Lake, Wisconsin, USA - GEODES005 metaG | ecosystem: Environmental > Aquatic > Freshwater > Lake | place: USA: Sparkling Lake...
CAACCATCGTGTCCTCTTCCTGGGGACATTCACCACAGTGGGGTCAGCATGCGTATTCTCGCCGCCCTCGCCGCCTTCTTTCTCGTCGCCTGCGAGGAGCCCACCGGCCCTTCGGAGGCCGCCCCCGTCAGCGCCGCGGCGGAGATGGAGTCCGTCCTCGATCTGCCCGATGGCGGCATGATTGGCCTGTCGCCCGAGCTCGCCTCGCGCTTCGCCCCCGAGGGCGACGAGGTCTCCTGGAATGTTCACATGGACCCGATGGAGCTGCCCGGCGCCCAGGACAGCGTGGACTACGAGGAGGGTGACCCGCTCCTGGTGGCCAACACGGTGGTGTACTGCGAGTACATCGGCGGCGGCTGGTGGATCTGCATCCGACTGGAGCAGTAGTCGACGCGGCCCGAGAGGGGGAGAGGGGCGCGCGCGGAGGTCCGACTGGGCGCTCCGCGCGCTGCAGCCTTCGCCCTTTGCACGCCAACAGTGGAATGTGCGACGGTGGGCCGATCAGGCCTGGCAGCGCGCACAGGCGTAGAGACGCCGACTGGCCACGATCTGGCGGGAAATGGCGTCGCCGCAGCGCGGGCAGGGGCGGCCCTCGCGCGAAAAGACGAGGTGGCGCCACTGGCGACGGGGCGCGCCGGCGGCCTTGCCCTGGCGCACGAGCTCCGGCGGCGCGGTGATGCCGCCGGTCTCCAGGCTGCGGCGGGGGAGGGTCCACAGGGCCTGGGCGAGGGCCTCGGCCTCGGTCGGTGAGAGGTCGCGCGGCCGCCGCGTGGCCGACAGACCCGCCTCGAACAATACTTCGGAGCGCAGGTAATTGCCGATGCCCGCGACAAAGCCCGGGTCGAGGAGCAGGCCGCCCAGTCGGCGCAGGGCGAAGGTGCGGTCGGCGAGGCGGGCGCGCAGATCGTCGAGGGTCACCGCGGCGCTGAGCGGGTCGGGGCCGAGCTTCTGGAGGTAGGGGTGCCCTGCGAGGTCGTCTGGCTCCAGCAGGGCCACGTCGGAGGCGGAGTAGAGCAGGGCCATGTGGGTGGGTGTGTGCAGGGCGACCCGCAGCGACCGACCGGTGGAGGGCCACTGACCGGCCTTTTGGACATACCAGCGCCCATAGAGCTGAAGGTGAACATAGAGCGTGACCCCCGCGCTGAAGTGCAGCAGGAAGGCCTTGCCGCGGGCCTCGACGCGGGTGGTGGTGGCGCCGCGGAGCAGGGGCTCCCAGGGCAACAGGTGGTCGAGCCCGAGGTCGACCTGGGTGAGCACCTGGCCCTCCAGGGCCTGGCCGATGCGGCGGGCTGCGCGGTGAACCTCGGGTCCTTCGGGCATTCGATCCTCTGGCGGCGTGACTACCCCAGGGCGCGGGGGTCGCCAGCGCGGAGGGAGGCCAGCAGGGCCTGGTGCGGGGGCGCTGCGTGGGCCAGGGCGGCCCGGTAGAAGCGGTCGCGGACCGGGGCCTCGGCGCGGTTGACCCACCGGGCCGCCGCCGCCAAGGACTGGGGGGCCTCGGCGCCGTAGACCACGCCGAGCCAGCCGGCGATTGTGGCGAGCGAGCGCCCGGCGAGGACGTGGGCCTGGAGGGCGACGAGGCCGCGCCCATCGGGGTCGACGGTGACCCAGGCGCGAAGCCAGTCCTCCCAGGCGGCGAAGCGGTCGACCAGGGGCGCCACCCGGTCCAGCATCGCCCGGCGGTCGACGCAGGAGAGGGCCGCCGCGACGATGCGCCGCCCCAGCGGAGCCGGGGGCTCCAGGGGGTCGGCGTGGTCGGCCCAGGCGGGGACCTCCGCGACGAGGCGCAGCAACAGGGCCTCGTCCCGACCGAGGAGGAGCGCCAACCACTCGGCCCGCTCCAGGTCGGATCCCTCGGCCAACAGCGCGGCGCCGGCCTCTCGGGCCACCGCCGCCACCGCTGGCGCGGCGTCACAGGCCCAACCCAGGGCGACCCAGGCGGGGGTGCCATCGGGGCGCTCGGCCGCGGCGCGGTACCAGGCGATCAGGGAGGCGGGCGAACGGGCGTCGACATCCATCGGAGCTCCCGGGGGGCGGCGGACGGGCGCGCCCGGCAGTGCGGGGAATTGGCGGGGCGCCGGCGGATCAGGCGCCCGGGTGACCCGCGCAGGTCCAGTCGTCTATGTCGTGGGTGTCGAGGTGGCCCACCGGGGTCCAGGCGCAGGTAGACACCCAGCTGCACCGGCAAAAGTACAGGCGAAATGGCGTTATCGCCTCGACGATTTCGCGCCAGGGGAGGTGATCGGGCTGGTCGTAGCGCGCCGCCAGGTGGCCGGGCCACCGCACTCGGGTCTTCTCCCCGTCGCGGTGCTTGACCGGCGAATGGCAGGCGAGGCAAAGGAGCTGGTTGCAGAGCACATTGCCGTCCAGAGAGGTCTGGTGGATCCGGGGATCAGCGGGAATTGGGTACTGGGTTCCACCAATAAAGCCGCCCTTGACACAGATTTTGTCCGCCATCCGGTCGCCTCGCGCGGGCGCCGAGGCGGGTCGCCCCGGGTCGCTCCGCGCCAAGTGTAGCGTGCGGGTGGGCGCTCTGATAGGGTGTGGAGGTGCGGCGATGGCACCCGGACGGCGCCTTCAGGCGGTCGGCTTCGGTGGCTGCGTCGGTTTGTGATTCAGTTGTTTCGTGGCTGCGTAGGCTAAAGCCAGTCGCCACGTTCCCCCCGTTTCATGTCTTGGAGTCCGGATACGTCTCGCGCACCAGTCCGATCGCGCCGCGCCCGTCGCCGCCAGCACCGCCGAAGCGGAGCGCGCGCCAGCGCGCGGCAAGAGGCGCGGCAACGCCGACCAGATCGATCGCCTGAAGGCCGCCCGGCCTCACAAGACCGACGGGCTCCAAGCGGGGGGCTGCGGCTGCGCGCGCTGCCAGGGGGGCACCTTCGGCGGGGTCGATCCCAACTTCACCCACATCGGGCCCGAAGGGGAGGCCCTCGACGGCGATCCCGCCCAGGCTCCTGCCATGGATGGCCCCGAGGCAGGCTCCCTCGCGGGCTCGGGCGAGGCGGCCAAGGCAGGCGCGGTGAGGGCGGGTCGCCACCCCGACTTCCCTCAGGTGTATGGACAGACCTGGTACAATGTCGCTGAACTGCCGTCGGCCCCGCGGGTTCGGTATGTAGAGGAATCGAGCTCCATGCCCTGGAGCCTCGGGTGGACGGTGAAGGTTGTGCCGGTGGCGGCGCCGGCCGCGCCCACCTGGCCGGTGCTGGTGACCCCGGCCAACGCCGAAGGCTACAAGGTCAACATGCCGCACCCGTCCTACCCCGACCTGGAGCACTACGTCGTGGTGAGCGAGCAGGCGGCGTCCAACGTCGCCGCCTGCGAAGACCAGCATGTGCAGGACCTCGACCAGGGATGGGCTCTCGCGGCCGGGCGCCTCGCCGAGGGCATCAACTACGCGGCAGGGGCAGAAGACGGCTTTCAGGCGGATACCCTGGCTGCTGCCAAGGAGCAGGCGGCCAACGCCATCATCTCCGGGATGGGCTCCTATGGCGCCGCCATCAAGGATGCGGTGATCTCGGGTGGCTCGATGGAGGCCCCCGTGCAAGCGGCGATGAACAAGGCCTTCCACGCGAGCAAGACCCATCGAGACGCCGCCGGCAAGCATAGCTTCCCCCTCCTTTTGAAGACCGTAGATGAACAGAAGGGTCGCGTGGCCTCGGCCGTGAAGGATGACGGCGGCGTGGACGGCACCGCCTCCGGCGCGTTGGTGAATCTGGAGACCATCGCCTGAGGCGAGGCCAGGGGGCGGCGCGCCCGCCGGTTGGCGCCTTGATCGCCGCGGAGGCGTTGGTTAGATGCCCTTCGTCCATGGAGGTGCGCAATGAACCATCCTCCCACCGTGCCATCTCCCCGGGTCGGGTGGACATGTCTTGGTCTGCTGATCGGCGTCCTCGGCTGTGGCGAGCGTGGCGACAAAGGCAAGCCAACCGAGACGGGGTCTGACGCCGCCGCGCCCGCTTCGGCCGCGATCTGCGCGGGCGGGCAGCCCGCGACCGATGGCACCTACTCGATGGTGAGCTGCATCGCGCCGATGTCGGCGGGCGCTGCCGCCACCGACGGTGCCTACCAGCTCGCGCCAGGCCCCATCGTACAAATCGCCCCCGCTGCCCCCTGACCGCGCAGGATTGTCCATGCTCCCGCTGTTTCTTCTCTCTGTGCTGGCCTCCACCTCTGCCTGGGCGGTCCCCGCGCCATTCACCACCCAGGGCCGGATGGTCGACAGCGATGGCGCGCCGGTGGACGAGGACCTCAAGGTGACCTTTCGCCTTGTGGACGACGAAACGGGGGGCTCCACCCTGTGGTCGGAGACCCAAACCGTCACCTTTCGGGCCGGCTACTACAGCGTGGTTCTTGGCGCAGACGAAACCACCAATCCACTCACCGATGCGATTCTTGAACAGTCCCCTCTCTACCTGGAGGTTCAGGTGGAGGGGCAGGCCCCGATGTTCCCCCGGAGCGCGGTCGGCAGCGTCCCCTACGCGCGCGTCGCCGGTCGCGCGGAGGAGGTGGCGGGCGGCCCGGTAGACGCATCCTCCCTGAAGGTGGACGGTGTGGAGGTTGTGGACGAAAACGGTGCGTGGGTCGGCCCGCCCATCGCGGTGGGCTGGTCTGACCTTGACGACGTCCCGCCCGGCTTCGCCGATGGCGAGGACGCCGACACCCTCGCCAGCCTGGGCTGTGCCGAAGGGCAGCAGCCGGTCTACGCCGCTGCCGGGTGGGTCTGCGCCGACACCGCGCTTCTCGTCGGAGCGCTGGAGTCCGACCTCGCCGCCCTGTCGTTGACCTGCGACGCCCTGACGGGGGAGATCGACACCCTCGGCGGCGCCGTGGCGGTCTTGGAGTCGGGCGCCCTGGTCTCGGCCGCCGCCCTCGCGGCCCTCGACGCGCGGGTGGCGGCCCTCGAAGGGATGACGGATGCAGACACCCTGGCCGACCTCGCCTGCGAGGATGGTCAGGAGGCCCAATGGGACGCTGATCTGTCTGTGTGGGTCTGCGGCGACGACGACATACGGTCGGCCGCCGCGGTCGACGCTGCGGTGTCTGACAATGGCTATGCGTCGGACTCCGACCTCCTGGCCCTCCAAGCCGACCTCGCCGCCGCCGACGCGGGGATCAACGATCTCGATGGCCGCGTGTCTGTCGTGGAGGCCTCCATCACCACCTTGGACGGATGGCTCACCGCGCTGACCACGCGGATGGCGGCCCTGGAGGCGACCGTCGCCTCCCTGACCAGCAGCGCCTTTTCGGGCAGCTTCCTCGATCTCACCGATGTGCCGGCCGGCATCGCCGATGGCGACGCCGACACCCTCGCCGGGCTCTCCTGCTCCAACGGGCAGGTGGCAACCTGGCAGTCGGCGAGCGGCTGGACCTGCCAGTCCCCGTCCGGCGGCATTTCGGCTGCCAGCGTCTACCAGGTCAGCAATTCCGCGTCGGGGGCGGCGGCCACCTCCGGCGTTCGGGCCTCCTGTCTTGGCTCCGACGTCCTGCTGGGCGGTGGTTGCTCCTTCTCCACGCCGGGCCTCAATCCCCAACTGTCTTCGACGCCCTCCGGCAATTCCTATTTCTGCGGGAACTACGGCTACAATACGGTGACCATCACCGCTGTGGCAATCTGTGCGCCGTTGTAGGCGGCGCCGAGGCCAGGGGCGCGACGGGGGGCGCGGCGCCGTCGGTTGCGCTGCGCGGGAGGGGCCTGCGGCGACTGAACGCGGAGGTCAGCACAACCGTTTGGCGCCAACCGTTCGGCAGCGACGCGCAGGCGGGCCCGAGCGGCTACAGATCGACCTTCACCACGCGGAAGGGCGGGATGCCGTTGGTGGTGTCGTCCCCATCGAAGTACTTGCTGAACTGGGACTCGACCAGCCAGATGTCGCCATTCGCGTCCACGTCGAAGGTGGTGGGCGAGTCCACGGAGACCGACACGGCGGTGGAGGCCCAGGACCCATCGGTGGCGCCATCGGCGAGGGCCACGAGCTGGTAGTCGCGCACCGCGTACAGGGTGGAGCCCAGCCAGCCCATCCCGTCGATCCCACCGTAGGAGACCGAGGTGTCGATGGCGTCGTAGCTCGCAGCACCGGCGCTGCCGTCGGTGGAGATGGGGATGCGGACGATGGCGCCGCTGAGGGTGTCACCCACCAGCAGGGCGCTCTCGTCGGGGGTGAGCACCAGCCCGTTGAAGCCAAAGGACCCGGGGATCGGCGCGTAATCGGAGTCATCAAACCAGCGCTCCAGGCTGGAGTCGGCAGGGCCCATGTGGTAAATGAGGCTGGAGTAGGAATCCGTGACGTAGACATCGCCCGCGCTGGAGACCACGATGTCATTGCAGAAGGTGTAGAGATCCAGCGGGAAGCTGGCTTCGATCTCGCCCGAGGCAGGATTGATCTTCACGATCTGCGAGGGCGCGGTCGTCGCGTCTGCCGGGCTGGAGCAGGCCCAGAGCGAACCATTGACGAACTTCATGCCCACAACGGAGCCGCCGGTACCCCAGGCTCCCACCAGCTCGCTGGCGCTGCCGTCGGCCAGAGAGGCCTTGTAGATGGCCCCTGTGCCCACCGAACCCACGAAGAGGGTCTGGGTCGCCCGGTCGATGGCCACGCCTTCGGGGTAGTAGCCCTCGACGTCGATGTGAATCTCGGTGACGTCGCCGCCGCCGCCATCGGCGCCGCCATCCGCGCCGCCATCCGCGCCGCCATCCGCGCCGCCATCGGCGCCGCCATCCGCGCCGCCATCCGCGCCGCCATCCGCGCCGCCATCGGCGCCGCCGCTGTCGGTGCCCCCACCGTCGGCGCTGCCATCCGATCCATCCGTGGCGGGGGCGGTGTCCTCGGCGTCTTTTCCGCAGGCGAGGAGGAGGGAGAGCGTGAGGACGATTGGGAGGGTCTTCATGGTCGACAGTCCTTGGGTAGGCGGCTGATATCTACCACATGGTAGGTATATCGCAAGCTGGCGCGGTTCACGTCTACGAGGCCGGTGTGCTGCGGGACCCTACGGCCTGACCCGTAGCGGGTGGGGCTCGCTGCAGCAGCCCCGACGAAGGGCCGCCGGCCGCCTCAAGCCGCCCCCGGGGCCCCGGTCGGCGCCATCGGGCCGACGACCCCTCGTCGCTGGCGTTGACCGCGCGGCGGTCCTTTGGCCGGCCTCGACCGCGACCTAAGCCACGGGGCCCACCTGCCCCCTCATCGGGACCGCCTCCAGCCCCGATTGCGGCCTGGGCAGCGGGTCGTCGGCGGTGGGGGAGCCGCCCACGCCAGGGCGGTGACCGAAGGCCGCCAGGAGGGCCCGGGCGCAGGGCAGGACCACCTCGGCCAGCGCCCGCCGCTCCAGGGCCGCGCGGGCGCCAGGTGGACGGTGGCCTTCGCTGGCGGTGACGGGGAGAGCCTCCGCCGAGACCTGGGCAGCCAGGGCGTCCACCCGCGCCTGGAGGGCCCGGTGCCCCGCCGCCCCTGCCCGCGGCAGGGCCCAGGCCAGGGTGGCCCAGGCCAGGGCGGCGTGTCGCTCTTCGTCCTGCGCAATCTCTCGCAGGATGGCGGCGACTTCGGCATCTTCGGCCTCATCGGCATCGGCCTGGGCGGCGAGGGCGCCCAGGGTTTCACCCAGGCAGGCGTCCTCAAAGGTGGCCAGGGCGAAGTCCAGGGCCTCGGTGGCGAGCGGACGATCGACCGCCAGCGGGCCGGGGGCCGCGACCGGTGCGCCATACGCGCGGGCAAGGCCATAGAGAGCCTGGGCGTGCCGCACCTCATCGAGCCCGGCGGCCTGGGTATCGGCGACAAGGTTCGCCGGGGCGCCCAGCGCCAGCAGCTCCAGGGTTGTTCGGGCGAAGGAGGCGACCGAAGCGTGCTCATCGGCGGCCTGCCGGGCCCAGCGCGCAGCCGCTGCGGGGTCGGGGGCCACCGGGCGGGCGGGCCCGGTCCAACCGAGGGCCGACCCCAGCGGCGTGGAGATCAACGCGCCCGCGCGATTGCGCAGCGCGCGTCCGCCGCCGCAGGGCATCACCCAGGTGTAGCAGCAGGCCACCGGGTTGGTCTCTCGCGCCAGGGCGGTCTGCTGGGCGTTGAATCGGGTGGGTAGATATCGTCGGCTGGGATCGGGGTTGCGGGGGCTCTCTTCGCAGCGGGGATCTTCCTCGGCGGCGTGGCGTGGCGGAGACCGGGGTGCATCCACGCAAAATTCGCCGCTGGGACAGGAAGAGGCATGGGGCAGGTTGTCTGCTTGCCCCGCCGCCGGCAGCGGGTTCTCCTGTGTTTTGGGCGGCGAGGCCGCGGGCGGCGCCTCCGGCGGGTCGGGCGGCGGCGCCGGGTCCGCGGCGCAGCTCAGGGCCAGGGCCGCGAGGGGCAGGCCCATGGCGGCAAGGAAACGTCGACGCGCCTTCTCAATCCTCACGCACACCTCCCTCAGCCCGACGCCGGGCCCTCAACAGACCAACCGGTAGCCTGCCTGGGCCAGCGCGGCCGCCAGGGTCGGGGGCGCCGCCAGCCACTCCACCGTGACGAGGTGGGGAAAAAGTCGCCTCAGCGCCGTGGGATCGGGCGACAGAGGATTGCCTGTCAGTCGAAGCTGCACCACCTCCCCAAAGCGGGCGAGGCTCGCCGGGAGGGCCTCCAGGCCATTGTGGCGCAGGTCGAGGATCCGGTAAAAGTCGGGCATCGCGGCACCTTCGAGCAAGGTGTGCAGTCCGTCGGGGCCCAGTCCATCCGCCGCGAGGTTGCGATCGCGCGGGTCGAGTTGGGGGGTGGCGTCCACCAGGGAGGCGATGAGGGCGTCGCGCCATTGGGGGAAGGCGTCGCCCTGGCCCGCCGCCGTCAGCGCCGCGCGCAGGGCGCCGCCCCCGCGAAAGCGCGGTCGGTAGCCGACATGACGCACGGCCTGAGAGAGGCGGCGGTGGGCCGCCAGCAGCGCCGGATGGTCGGCCGGCAGGGGAGACACCAGGGTGCCAAAGGGCTGGTGGGCCGTCCAGTCGCCCTGGGCTGAGGGGCGCTCCACCGCGGTCTCCCAGATCCACGGGTGGGGTCCGGCGCAGGTCCAGCGAGCGACGCCTGATTCTACCGACTGAAAGTCATTGTCTCGGCTGGGGCTCTCCTGCAGGATGTCCTCCACCCGCAGGGTCGCGGCGCCCAATTGGGCCGCGACGAGGTCCGCGTGTTGCGCGAGGCGCAAGTAAGGCTGGCCAAAGATTGGGGCGAAGTGCAAGGAGAGGCGGTGCATCGGGACCCTGGGCAGGAGCGCCGGCGTTCTACCCCGCCGCGGGGGCGGGCCGCTTCGCGGCGCGGCCACCCTGGATATCCTTCAGCGCAGGTTGGCCCGGCGTCGTCCTCTCGCCCCACTCCATTTTCCCTTCCCGTGCTCCTTCCAACGCGAAAGAGGCGAGGGGATCGATGTGGAAGGCCCAGGGGCCCGCGACGGGGCGCGCCAAACGGCCAGGTCGGCCAGATCCGGCTCGGCTCGACGCCGTCGACCGGGAGATCGGCGCAGCCTCGGTGACCGATGGCGCGGCCGACGGTCGCAACGAGGAGCGGGGGAGGGGCTGTTTGGCACGCTGCCTGCCTTCACATCCTTCTCCGATGCGACGGCCGGTGGGTCGGCTCGCCACACGGGGCCGATGGGCAAACAAAATGCCCGCTGACCGCTGGATCGAGGGAGCCTGATTGGCCCAGTACAATCAGGAATGGGCGTCGGCCACCTCAGTCTCCTGTGTCGCGTACAGTCGCCAGTCCACGTTGGAGGCGCCGACCTCGAAGCGCCCGGGATCGCGCGTCGCCAGCACCGCGGCGACCGAGCGCCAGGAGGGGGAGCTGCTCGGGAGGCGGGCCAGCGCGCCGGTCCCGTGGGCCGTGCCGCCGACGTGCTCCAGCGCGCGCACGTCGAGCAACACCTCGCCGCGCGGCAGGCCCAGCGTGCCGAGCAGCGTCCCGGCCGGCGGGAAGAGCGCGTCGGGATCGGTTGCCACCAGCGCGCGCACCGCGAGCACGCTCGGCCAGTCGGCGATCGCGCCGGTGATCGACCATCCGGGGCGCAAGTCGAGCGCGCGTACCCGTGCCTCATCGAGCGCCTGCGCGTGAACGACCGCGGGGATCGGCCGCGCATCGATGAGGTAGGCGCCCCCGCTCGGGACCTTGGTGCCGTAGGTGTAGCGCTGGATCGTGGCCGGCCAGCGGACATCGATCTCGTCGCCGAGGATGTCGCCCTGCACGACCTCCACGAGAATGCCCCAGTCGTCGCCCCTCCGCGCGCGCACCGCGACCACGCGCATCGCGTGGTACTCGAAGTGCCCGGCGCCGGCGATGATCGTGGGCCACTGCAGGCGTGCGCCAATCGGGGTGGCCGCCGCGGCGTCGAGCACCGCGAGCACGCTCTCCGCGGTGAGCCCCTTCGGCACCCCCACGAGCGCGCGCGCCGACAGGGCGGGCCCCAGCAGCTTGCGCACCTGGCTCGGCGAGCGTCGCGCGAGGGCGCCGAGGGCGCGCGCTGCCGCCGCATCGCCGTCTACGGCCAGCACGGCGAGCGCCTGCCACGCGGGCGCGCCGTGACGCGCGAGCCAGAGCGTGACGAAGCCGAGCCGATCCGGGTCGGCGTCCTCCGGCTGCTCGACGCGGAGCACTGCGCCCACGGCCTCGGGCCCGATGGCGAGCAGGTGGGTGCGGAGGAAGTAGAACGGCAGGCCCGGCGAGGCGGGCAGGCGGGCCCCGTAGGTATCGAGCATGGCCACGACCCACGGCAGCGCATCCGCGCCGTAGCGCAGCACGGCGTCCTCGTTGTCCCAGCCGCGCAGGTGCGGGAAGGCCCATTCCAGGCGGGCGCCTTCTCGCGCAAGCTCGGCGCCGTCCTCCAGGGAGAGGAGGGCCGCCCAAAGGAGGTCGCAGTTGGGTTCGCCGTCCCGGAGGAACTGTGAGGCGCCCGCCACAATCGCCCGCGCCGCCGCGAGCGGGAGCAGCCCGCGCGCGTCGAGCGCGAGGCCGGCGCGGCCTGCCTGCACGTCGAATTGGACCGAGGAGCGTGTCTGTGCGCGGTGCTGCTTGGGGGCCATGGTGACGGTTCGGTATCCTCTCGGGGCGCCCTCTCGCCACATCCGGCGAGGGTCTCGCCCTGGGCCGAAGACGCGCCCGAATTGTGCCGGGTAGAGGAGAGAGACGGCGGGGGCCCCAAGCCCGAAGGCGGCGCGGATCGGGCGGACCCGTCGTCAGCCGGGGAGGGTGTCGGCGGCGAGGGCCCCGGGGTCGGCGTGGTCGCCGCCTGTCGCCGCGCCGCCCAGCGCGGCGACGGTGAGGTGGCCGCCGCGGCGGCGCTGGGCGCCCTGGCCCAACTCTCCGCCACCGGCCCCCTCTCCCTCGGTCAGGACCTGGCCGAGGCGGCCCTCCAGTCTCTGTCCACCCCAGGGAGCGAGCTGGGCCTGCGGCTCCGTGCCCAGTTGGGCGCGGTGCAGGTCCGCGCCGGGCTGGGCGAAGAGGCAGAGGCCCTGCTGGAGGCGGTGGTGCACGACGCCCGGGCCGCCCGTCGCCCGGTCATCGCCGCCCAGGCCGGGGTGGCCCGCGGGGTGGCCCTCCTGCACCGCGGTCAGCACGAGGCCGCCGAGGCCCAACTGCGCGAGGCCCTGGCCCTCGCCGAGCAGGGTCGCGACAAGCTGGGCCAGGCCGACGCCCTCACCGAGCTCGCCCACGCGGTGGGAATACGAGGCGGACGCTTCGCCGAAGGCGAGGCCGCGCTCCACCGCGCCCTGCGCGAGCAGCGGAGCGCGGGGGATCTGTCCGGCGAGGCCCTGACCCGCAGCTACCAAGGGGCCCTGGCCGGCATTCAGGGCGACTTTCCCGCGGCCCTCGCCGCCTACCAGCGCGCCCGCGACCTCGCCCGCGAGTTGGGCGACCGGCGCACCGAGGGGCTGTGCGAGGGCATGTTGGGCAATATCTACGCCCTCACCGGCGACGCCACCGCCGCCAGCGCCTCCTTTCGCAGCGCAGTGGACCTCGCCTCCTCCATGGGCGACCTCGCCCACGAGGCCCTGCACATCGGCAATTACGCCCAGCACCTCCAGCGCCAGGGCGCCGCCGAGGAGGCCGCCGAGTGCCTCCGCCGCGCCATCGACATCGCCGAGCGCACCGGCGACCGGGTGGCTGAAGGCAACGCCCTGGCCACCCTGGGGGCCATCGAGGCCGAAGCGGGCGACCTCACCGCCGCCCGGGCCACCCTCCACCGGGGCCTGGCCCGCCTCGCCGAGGCCGGGGACCCCGTGGAGAGCGGCAAGGTGCGGTGTCGCATCGGCCTCGTGGAGGTGGCCGCCGGCGACCGGGCCGCGGCGACCGCGCAGCTCGCCGCGGCCCGCGCGACGGCCGCGGGGCTGGCATTGGGCGATGACAGCGAGCTGGTGCGCCAGATCGAGGGGCTGGCGGCGGCGCTGGCCGGGGACTGAACGGCCGGCCCGAACGGCCCCTGCGCTGGGGGCGGGCGGAGATCCTGGCGGGCGCGTCGATCGGGTAGACCCGGTCGAGGTCGCCCGAGGATGGGGTGCCTCCACAGCTCCCGCGCCGGCATCGCTTCCCCGGGGGGCGAGCCGCCCTGGAGCGCGGCCCGCCGGAGCACCGCCGGGCCTGTCGTGGGACTTGACCCAGGGGTGGGTCCGGTGCGACGATGGGGGCTTGGACGATGGGTGCTGCTTGTCCGGTCGACGCGCACACCGATGGGTTCCAGGTTCGAGAGGAGATGGACCGATGGAAAAAAAGTGCGTCGAATGCGGATCCAGTCGACTGGAGAGAGCGGTGTTCGGGGGCTCCGCGGTGTGGCTGGAGCGGCAGTCGGCCTGGTCGCGGGCCTTCGCGGGCGCACCGGTGGGCGCCACCGCCTGCATGGACTGCGGGCACTTGACGCTTCGTGTCGATCCAGAAGAGCTGGCGAAGCTCGAGGGGAAGTGACGAACCCCGACGGGCGATTGCGCGCGTGAGGGGCCAAGGCGGGCTGCCCTTCGGGCGCCCGCCGCGGAGGGCGAAGCTGGACCAGGCCGGGTGGCGTAGAGCAGCGTCCTTGCCTGCCCTGCCCCGGCGGCGGTGGCGCCGCAGGGGCGTGCAGGGGTTTCGGATCCTCCTGTGGGAGGCTTCCCCCGCAACCCTGGAGCCCGCCATGACCACCCCCCGTGCATCTGTCCCGTTTTTCTCCCCTGCGCTTCTTCTTCTCCTCGCCTCGTGCGGCGGGGGAAAGGCCACGGTCGACGACACAGGCAAGGAGTCCGCTCCCGTGGAGGGGCGATCGGCTGGCGACTGTCGCGACGGAGCGGACAATGATGCAGACGGTAGCTTTGACTGCGACGACGATGGCTGCACAGCCTCTCCGGACTGCGAGGAGAGCGACGAGAACGCGGCCCCGAGCGGCGCCGCCATCGCCATCGAGCCGGCTGTACCCGGCGATGACGACGACCTGACCTGCACGATCGTAACCGAGGCGACGGACCCCAATGGCGACGCAGTGTCCTACGCCTTCGCGTGGGCCCGCAACGGCGAAGACGTGGAGGTGAGCAGCGCAACCGTCGGCGCAGCCCTGACCAGCGGCGGCGATACCTGGACCTGTACGGTGACGCCCACGGATGGCACCCTCGACGGCGTGCCCGCGAGCGCGAGCGCGACCATTCCCCAGAGCAACCGGGCGCCGAGTGCGCCCTCGGTGAGCATCAGCCCCGAAGCGCCGACCGAGGACGATGTGCTCACCTGCGTCATTGAGGCAGAGAGCGTGGACCCGGACGGAGATACGGTCTCCTATGCCTATTCCTGGACCGTGGACGGTGCCGACGCGGGCGTCGTGAGTGCGACGGTGAATGCGGCCTTGACAGAAGCAGGCCAGACCTGGACCTGCAACGTAACGGCCAGTGACGGCGCCTTGACCAGCGCGGCGGGTACGGCGGCGGTGGAGATCGACGCGATTGCCCTGGGGTCGGACGCGGACCATCCTGGTTCTTCCTGTCTGGAGATCCTGGATTCTGGTGCATCGACCGGGGATGGATTGTACTGGCTCCTCCTGAGTGGCGCCGCGGAGGAGGTGTACTGTGACATGACGACCGATGGAGGTGGGTGGACGCTTGTTCGCAGAAATGTTGATCCCGGTTGGAATGACAATCCGAACGACAATCTTGCCGGTACAACCACCTATGGTGCTACATCCTCCATGTCGCCGACGGGCCCGGATTCCTTTGGGATTGAGTTTTCGGGAATTTCTTTTGCCGAGTTCCGGTTTGCTACAGGAGACGAAGCGCGCTGGTTGATCGTATCCACGGATGGAGTGTACGACGACTGGGTGGGCGGAGTTGGGACTTGCAGCGAGGCGGTCGACGTAGCTTCCTCCCACCTTAGCGCAGCCCCCTACACTGTGGATTGGTGCAAACGAACTGGCGCGTCCGAGGATCCATGGATCTCAGCAACAGATCACAACAGCGCCATTGGTGGGGGCCGATTTGCCGATACGGATGACCATTCAATGTTGTACGGAGAGGCGTCAGGGTCTTCGTACGTCTGGGGCTACTTCGTCTCAGCGCGCAACGGAGCAAATGTCTGGGTTCGCTAACGTCCCGGGGCCTGTCCTTCTGCGATACCTCGCATGAAGATATGGTTGCTGGTACATTGGCGACAACTGTCCACCGCGATGACGTCAATGAATCCGTCGCCGTCAAGGTCGCCGGCAGCGGCAGGTGTCCAGGGAGCGGTGTAGGGTCCGACGGCACACAGGGTGTCGTCGGCACTCCGCCGAACGAGGTTCCCCGAGCCGTGCAGCGCATAGGTGGCTTCCGACCCTTGGGACCCCGGCACCCACCGCGTCAGCGCGTTGATGATGGATTCCCGGCGACCATCGAGCGATCGAACGGTGAAGCCCTGGCGCCCGGTGAGGAGCAGGAAAAACTGCTTGGAGGCGCTGGTGAGTCCGACAACCTGAGTGGTCGCCTCGAGTCCCAAGAGCTTTTGGTGGGGAAGCCACGAGCCCCCAGCCCTCTCGCGCACCATCACATTGTGAAACAGCTCGCCGTACAGGATGTCCAGGCCCGTGTCTCCCGTCACATCGGCCAGCGCCACAAAAGACGGTGGTGGGCTCTGAAACAGGCGCTCTGGAGCTCCGAACTGCCGCCCGCCCATGCCGTGTGCAATGCCAAAAGCTGCGTCGTCCTGAAGTGCGGCAACCAGATCGAGGGTCCCATTTCCATCTACGTCTCCGACCGCAACAGAGGCATGGGATCGTCCAATCGGCACCTCCGAGCGCTCCGTTGGCATTTCCCCAACACGACCCCACCAGATTGTGACAGTCTCTTCCATTTGATTGGTGAAGAGTGAATCGGGTGCGCGGTCTCCGTCCACGTCGGCAATGGTCGCGGACGTCGTCTCCAAAGGGCCCATTCGCACGTCATCCACCCACTGGGAGACGGCGTCTGCACATCGAACAATTTCGGAGGGTGCCCCTTGTCGTGAGAAGGAGCCACGCATGTGGTAAAGTCCCGTCAGCGTCGCTGCAATGGCGAGGACCATGAGGAGACAGCCATACTTCCCCTGTTGCTTGGAGGGCGTGGGGTGTCGCGTCGAGCTGGTTTGTACTTTGGCGAAGGTCTCGATGCCCGGACGCTCCGTCGCACTCCACTTCCCTCCGGCCTCGACGGCCCCTACGATGCGATCGATGTCCTGACGCGGAAGTCCTCGGTCCTGCAAGGACCTCCGCAACTCCTCCCACGTCTCGGGCAGGTACAGATCGCCGGGCGCCCGGCCCGTCACCAGCCACGCCAGCGTCACCGCCGCGGCATAGACATCCGTCGGCGGGCCGACCTTCCGCGGGTCGCGACGCTGTTCGGGCGACATGAAGGGGAGGCTGCCCAGGAAGGCCCCGCTGCGTGTGCGGGTGAGGCCCTCGGCCCGCACCTGCGCGATGCCAAAGTCGCTCAGCTTGACAGTTGCCCGGGGCCGACCATTCTCGCTATCGAGGAGTGGACCATCCAGGGCCCCGAAGACCAGCAGGTTGTGCGGCTTTATGTCACGATGGACAATGCCAGCGGCGTGGGCGGCCTCGAGCGCGGACAGAGGCCCCGACAGGGCGGCCAAGGCCTCGGCGGGGCTGAGCGGCCCCAGGGTGGCGACCCGCTCGGCGAGCGAGCCCTCGGCGAGCTCCATGACGACGAAGGCGTGGTCCCCATCGACGAAGGCATCGTCCACCCGAACGACGCTGGGGTGGGAGATCCGGCG
>Ga0164294_10002629_pt1 | contig 16179 bp, 13 predicted proteins | sample GEODES005metaG_FD_111479 | JGI IMG/M metagenome (GOLD analysis project Ga0164294, IMG submission 111479) | Oligotrophic lake water microbial communities from Sparkling Lake, Wisconsin, USA - GEODES005 metaG | ecosystem: Environmental > Aquatic > Freshwater > Lake | place: USA: Sparkling Lake...
ATCATCTTCCCGCGCTTTCACCAACTGGATGTGACGCGGAAACTGCAAGTGGCGGTGCTGCAGGATGGCGCAGGCGGGAAGTATCTGATCCAGCACAGTGCCGGCAGCGGCAAGACAAACAGCATCGCCTGGGCCGCGCATTTCCTAGCGGAGCTGCATGACGCAAATCAGCAGAAGATGTTCGACACAGTGCTGGTGGTGTCTGACCGCAACGTCATCGACACGCAACTGCAGGAGGCCATCTTTGACTTTGAACGCACGAGCGGTGTGGTGGCGACGATTACGAGCAAGGACGGAAGCAAGAGCAGCAAACTGGCGGAGGCACTGGATGGCTCAAAGAAGATCGTGGTCTGCACGATTCAGACCTTTCCCTTTGCCCTCAAAGCCGTCCGCGAGCTCGCAGCGACGCAGGGCAAGCAGTTTGCCGTGATTGCCGATGAAGCGCACAGCTCACAGACCGGCGAAGCGGCCTCGAAGCTCAAGCAGGTGCTGAGTCCTGAAGAAATGGCCGAGCTAGCTGACGGCGGCGAGGTGAGCACCGAAGACATTCTGGCCGCGCAGATGGCGGCCCGTGCAGGCGAGAGCGGAATCACCTTCGTGGCCTTCACGGCAACGCCGAAGACAAAAACGCTGGAGCTCTTCGGCACGAAGGACGCGGACGGCCTGCCAAAGCCCTTCCACGTCTATTCCATGCGGCAGGCGATTGAAGAGGGCTTCATCCTCGACGTGCTGAAGAACTACACGAGCTACAATCTGGCCTTCAAGCTTGCCCACGAAGGCAAGGAGATGGATGAGAAGGAAGTGGAGCGCAGCGCTGCCATGAAAGGCATCATGGGTTGGGTGCGGCTGCACCCCTACAACATCTCTCAAAAGGTGGAGGTGGTGGTGGAGCACTATCGCGAATTCGTGGCGCCGCTGCTAGATGGCAAAGCCAAGGCGATGGTGGTGGTGGGCAGCCGCCTCGAAGCGGTGCGCTGGAAGCTGGCCATCGACAGGTTTATCACCGAGCACGGCTACAAGATCGGCTCGCTGGTGGCCTTCTCCGGCGAGGTGAACGACCAGGACAGTGGCGAGGACGCCTTCACCGAGACGAGCAAGGCGCTGAACCCAAATCTCAAAGGCCGCGACATTCGCGAGGCCTTCAAAGGCGACGAGTATCAGGTCCTCCTCGTGGCGAACAAGTTCCAAACCGGCTTCGACCAACCTCTGCTCTGCGGTATGTATGTCGATAAGCGCCTCGACGGCATTCAGGCTGTGCAGACGCTCTCTCGCCTGAACCGCGCGCATCCAGGCAAGGACACCACTTACGTCGTCGATTTCGTCAACGAAGCGACAGAGATCCTCGCGGCCTTCAAGACTTACCACACCACCGCCGAACTCTCCGCCACCACGGACCCGAACCTCGTCTTTAACCTGCGCTCGAAACTGGATGCCGCTGGGCATTACGATGACTTTGAAGTGGATCGCCTGGTGGAAGTCGAGATGAAGGGCGAGAAGCAAAGCGAACTCCTTAAAGCTCTAGAGCCTGTGGTGGATCGTCTGATGAAGAGATACAAGGCTGCTCAAGAAGCTCTGAAGGCAGCGAGAGAGAAGAATGACGAGACAGCCATCAAGGCCGCGCAGGATGAACTGAACGCCCTCATTCTTTTCAAGGGCGACATGGGAGCCTTCATTCGCCTCTATACCTTCCTATCCCAGATCTTCGACTACGGCAACACAGCCATCGAGAAGCGTGCCGTCTTCTACAAGCGCCTGCTGCCATTGCTGGAGTTTGGCCGCGAACGTGAGGGCATTGATTTATCCAAAATGGTGCTGACACGGCACAAGCTGCTGCATAATGGCAAGCAGCTCATGCCATTGACCGAAGGCGAGACGCCCAAACTGGAACCGATCACGGACGCTGGCAGCGCAGGTGTTCAAGAAAAGACGAAGGTCTATATGGGTGAGCTGATCGAGAAGCTGAATGAGCTCTTTGGCGCGGAGACAACCGAGCAGGACCAACTTGTTTATGCGAAGCATGTGATCCGAGGCAAGATGCTGGAGTCAAAGACACTGCAGCAGCAGGCAAAGAACAACACGAAGGAGCAGTTTGCCACTTCACCAGACCTTGATAGCGAACTCATGAATGCCATCGTCGATGCGCTTGACGCTCATACGTCAATGAGCAGTAAGGCCCTGAATTCCGAAGCCGTGCGCAAGGGCTTGAAAAGCATTCTTTTGGATCACGCCGCGCTCTGGGAACTACTGCGAGCGGCGGCGGCGTGAAGCTGCTAGTTACTTCTTTCGAAACACCTCACTCAAAATCACCTCGCGGATGATTGAACGAAGGTTTGTGGTCTTTTGGGAAATCTCATCAAGCGCTGGTTCATCACTGAATCGTGGGGGTGCACCGGTGGCGTAGGTGAGGAAATGCTGAGCGAAGGCACGGGCGAGGTGTTCAGGGTGCTGGGTGTAGAGCTTCTTCCAAGTAGTGAGCTCTGCGAAGGCCTCACCTTCAGGCGTTGTGCCACTGGAGTTGATTTTGGCTCCTTGGTTGTTTTGGCCGTAGGCACTGCGCCAGAGGCCGACGGGGTCGTAGTTTTCCAGTGCGAAGCCGGGTGGGTCGATGGTTTGATGACAGCTGGCGCAGGATTCGTTGTTGCGGTGTTTTTCGAGCTGATCTCGAATGCTGGTGGCTCCACGGATGTCGGGTTCGATGGCTGGGATGCCGGGTGGTGGCGGCGGGATGTGGTTGCCGAGGATGCGCTCGTTTACGAACACGCCGCGAACAACGGGTGAGGTGCTTGTGCCATCGGCAGTGACTTTAAGGATCGCGCCCTGGGTGATGAGACCTCCGCGCTTCGCGGCAGGTGAGAGTGAGAGCTTTTGAAGACCGTCACCGGGCTTTGGGGCAGAGACAGTGAGACCATCAGACCAAGAGACAGGGAGAGTTTTGCGTTTAGACTTCTTCTCTCTCTCTGATTGTCCCATGGTCTGATTGTCTCCAGCATAGTGTCTCGCGAGTCGTCCATTCAGAAAGGCAAAGTCGGAATCGATGAGGTGAGTGATGCTAAGGTCATTGCGCAGCATCTCGGCAAAATAGGTGCGGGTTTCTTCGAGCATGGAGGTCTGCAAGACAGGATCAAAGTCGCGGAAGAGCCGCATGTCGGGCGTGGTGAAGTCAATTTGATTGAGCTTGAGCCACTGATCGGTGAAAGAGGCGATGAAGCGCTTCGCTTTTTGATCGTTCAAGAGGCGCTCGACTTGTTCGGTGAGCACTGCGTGCTCGTGGAGTTTGTTTTCATTCGCGAGTTCGAGCAGCTTTTGATCGGGCATGGAGCACCACAGGGCAAAACTAAGCCGCGAGGCGATCGCGTGGTCATCAAGTGGCCCAGGGGCCTCAAGGAAAGTCAAAAAGCGCGGCGAGCACAAGATGGCGCGGTAGGATGCGCGAAGCGATTCAGGCAGTGAAGCGCCTTCGGCGAGCGATTTAGCGGCGATCTCTCGATAAGGGGCACTTTGAGCTTCAATGACGGGTCGGCGAAAAGCCCTCGTGGCAAATCGGGTGACAAGTTTGTCGAGGTTCTCGGCTTTCAAAGCCTCTAAGCCATCGCCGCCGAAAAGCTTCTTTCGTACATCGATGTCGTTAGCCATGGGATAAATGCGTTCAATGTCGATGCCGTGATGAGCGATGGCGGAGAAGCCTTGTTTTTCGAGGTTGCGGCCACCAAAGCTCACATTGCCACCGTTCGCGCCGGTGGGGGCGCGCTTGTGCATGCCGTCGTTCGGTCGCAGTTCCAGCCGATGATTTTCTTCGATCCAGGCCTCAAAGGTCATGTCGCGCGGTGTCGTCGTGGCCTCGATGAGTCCGATCATGTAGAGAAGCGGCGCGTTTGATTCGCAGTGACCGGAGCGCAGCGTGCCCCACACGGCGCCATCGGAGGTGGGATTGATCCCGCGAACGCCGCGCAGCGTGATGCGATACCATCCGCTCGCCGGAGCTGATGTGGGCGTGCGCCCAAAGAATTGCAGTCCAATGGGCCAAGTGATGCTTTCGCCGTTGCGCAACTCTGGGCCGCGATAGTTGCCGCCTCTGTTTTTGATGAGCATCTCGGGCGTGTGGTGTTTTGCGTAGATCGCGTCGCCTTTGACCGCACGATCAAACGCATCGCTGAGTGCGAGGTCGGCCACGTCGAGGTAACGTGCGAGCTGATGATGCGAAAGCTGCTGGCCATCGGCGACAGTTTCAAAGCCATGGGTGATGCGATCTTCTGGAAGCAGTGTTTTCAAAGGCATGTCGATGCCGAGTAAATCATGCATCGTGTGCTCATACTCGACCCGTGTGAGCCTGCGGCTGCGCACTCGACCTTTCGCGGCAATGTCCTCTGCGTCGGCCTTCAGCAACGGTATCCTTAATGCGTTAAGAAAGAGGTCTTTCTCTGCCTTTTCGGGCTGCGGTTTCTTTTTTGGCGGCATCTCACCATCGCGGACACGCTCAAAGACTTTGATCCATGTATGATTCGCAGGATCAAAGGCTAGCGATGCAAGATCGAGTCCGCCTTTCTTCACATCCGCGTCATGACACTCGACACAGTGCTGATCAATAAACGTAGCACTGGGCACTTCAGCAGTTGCGTGGGCGTAGAAGATCGCAAAGAGCGCAAAAGGGACTAAAACGGAGCGATGCATGGGGGGACCGCTGTAACGAAGGGCTGTGGGACAGTCTATCGGGTTCTTATCACGAGTCGTAGATCGCATGATCTTTGACGTGGCGTGGATCATCTCTTCTGTGTAACTGGTACACTATATGAAACCCATCGTCCAAATCTCTCTCGACCTCACCAATATCGACGAAGCAGTCGAAACGGCTGCCCTGGCCATACGTGCGGGTGTTGACTGGTTAGAGGCCGGCACACCACTGATTCTGGCCGAAGGACTGCATGGCGTGCGTGCCTTGCGGAAAGCTTTTCCGAATGTGCCCATCGTTGCTGATTTGAAAACCATGGATGGCGGCTATTTAGAGGCTGAAATGATGGCCAAAGCAGGTGCCACGCACGTCGTCGTGATGGCCCGTGCTCATGCCGAGACCATCAAATGTGTGGTGAATGCTGGGCGCGATTTTGGCTGCAAGGTCATGGGAGATAACATGATCTGTGAGAGCATGATCGATGGCGCGAAGTTCCTCGAAGACCTCGGTTGCGACTACGTCATCCACCACATCGGCTACGATGAGCGTCGAGGCCTCGCTGCTGCGGGCCTGCGTATGCCGAGTCCGATGGATCAGTTGCGTGAAGTCGTCAATTCGGTCAAAATTCCTGTTCAAGCCGTTGGTGGCCTTAGTTTGGAGCAGGCCATTCAATGCCCGAAATATGGCGCACCTCTTGTGGTTCTTGGCGCTCCACTCACCATCGACGCCAATGCGTTCAAAACCGCCGATGGCAATCTAGAAGCCTCACTAAAGATGATTTGCGATGCGATCCATGCGCAGGATGTGCCTGCCTTCTGAGGGGGGTATTACCTTGCTTGTCTGTTCCCGCGCTTGCGAAAGATGATCTGGCCATTAAACTCAGTGGCATGTCCCTGCATGCAGAAACCCAAGCTGCCGATGACCGGTTCGTTCCTGCGAACGTGATGGTGACGGCGCAGCAGGCGGTGAAAGACTGTCATGAGTGCTTTTGGTGATCGAATACTCAATGGGTGCCAGTTTCGAGAGAGATGTGCGTGAAGTGGTGCTAAACCTTCGAAAAGCAGGCGAACATCGCGCTTGGCATCGAGCACAGGAATTGAATGCATGCCTCCAACCGATCTCCAACGGAAGGTGCTGGCCGGTCTGGATCGGTAATGACGCCTCCCCGCGCTGCCATATTCCGCGTGTGCGCGGTTAATGGACCGCAGAGGCGACGGCGGGAGCGAGCTGGTGTGGCTCTGGCATGAAGCGCGCAGCTTAATTGACATGGCGCTGCGACACGACAGAGCTTCGGCGTTGCGTTTTTAGTGCATGGTTTTAGACTGCGATCAAGATGACCTATGAGCAAATGCCGGAAGAATGGCAGGAGTGGATCAACCTCACTCCCATGCAACGCTTTGAACAAAGCGAGATCATCTTCGCGAACTACCTAGCACAAGGAGGAACCCTTGATCCCGACCCCGATCCGACAAGTCCTTTTGACAATGCGCAAACATCAGGTGCAGGCCCTGCTTATGGGCGGCCAGGCTTGCGTGTTCTACGGCGCGGCGCAGTTTAGTAAGGACATCGACTTCCTTATCGTTGCTGATGAATCCAATAGTGCGCAGCTTCATACAGCTTTAGATGAACTGGCGGCAGAGCGAATCGCTGTGCCATCGTTTGATTTGGCAGCACTGGCCCGTGGACATGCTGTGCATTTTCGCTGTCATGCCAAAGGCGTTGAGGGACTCCGTGTTGACGTGATGGCGCATGCACGTGGACTGGCGGACTTCAATGCTCTTTGGAGCCGCCGCGCAAGTATTGAGGATGATGAAGGCAATCACTACGAACTGCTCTCGGTGCCTGATCTGGTAAACGCCAAGAAGACCCAACGCGAGAAAGATTGGCCGATGATCTCTGCACTCGTTGAAACTCATTATCGCGAGAACAGTCACGGTCCCAATCCTGATCAAATCGAGTTTTGGTTTCGTGAGGCACGCGTGCCTGAGCGTCTCATCACACTCGCTAGTGACTACCCTGTGCAAGCAAGCGTGCTGAGCCAACAGCGCCCGCTACTCACTCTCGCAATCGCTCAGGACATCGAAGCGCTCCGCCTAGCCCTAGATACTGAGCGCCAAGCTGAGCAGGCCCTGGACCGCGCCTACTGGGAGCCACTGCGCAAGGAATTGGAGGAATTTCGGAAAGCAGAGCGCCAGGGTTGAGGTGCAGCAGAAAGCGTGCGTGAGCACCGCGAACATCTGCAACAAACGCCATTCACGCGCTGCATTGCATTGGCGCTATCACCCAGTTGATTCCAATCACACAGTCGGCTGGCGTTTCAAAGAGTGTCGCATATCGCGTATTCTTTGTCGTGACGACATGGGAAGATTGCTTCATGATTCCTAACCATGAAATCTGCTGCCGTCGTTAATTTTGCGCCTGAGAAAGGCTCTGTCGAAATCCGTGAAATCGAGAAGCCCACGATCGGGGCTGAGGATGTCCTCTTAGAAGTCGCCAACGTGGGTGTCTGTGGATCTGATCTGCATCAGTGGACCTCTGATCACTCCTGGCCGGTCAATTATCCAGTCGTACTGGGGCATGAATTTGGCGGGCATATCATTGAGGTCGGCAAGGACGTCGAAGGCTGGAAGGAAGGCGACCGAGTTGTCTCTGAAACGGCGGCGATCATCTCCAAAGACAATCCCATGACGCGTCGTGGACTCTACAACCTCGATAGCACCCGCAAGGGTTTTGGTTATGGGGTGAATGGCGCGATGACTAAATATGTGCGTGTGCCAAGTCGCATTCTGCATCATGTGCCAGACCATCTGCCCTTTGAGCAGGCCTGTCTGACGGAGCCCTGCTGTGTGGCTTACAATGCCGTGGTCAAAAATGCCCGCATTGAGCCAGGAGATCGCATTGTGGTCCTCGGGCCTGGCACGATCGGTATTCTCTGTGCAGCCATGGCGAAGCAATGCGGTGCTCAGGTGGCCATCGTGGGCTTGCCGCAGGACGCGCATCGACTAGAACTTGCCCGCCAGCACTATGGCTGCGAGGTCATCATCGGAGATCCCAAGCCCTGGGCCATGGAGCGTGACGGTCTTGGCTGTGACGGTGTCATCGATGCTGCGGGCGCAAGTATCACACTGAAGATTGCTTTGGATATCGTCCGCCCGGCTGGTTGGATCAGTAAAGTCGGTTGGGGACCCCAGCCACTCGGGTTTAATCTGGATCAGCTCGTGCAAAAAAACATCACTCTACAAGGTAGTTTTAGTCACAATTGGCCGGTCTGGGAGCGTGTGATTGCCTTGATGAGCAGCGGTCAATTTGACGTCAAGCCAATCATTGGCGGCATTTGGCCGGTTACCGAATGGCACGAAGCCTTTGAAAAGATGCACAAAGGAGAAGTCGTCAAAAGCGTACTTCGTCCTGTTTAGCCAAGCCGGCTAGGGTGACTATCTTTTTACCCGACTGATGCGCACACCCATCTTGCCCTGAACGGGGGAGGCGGATTGTTGTCCTTTCAGCCAATAGGTAGCTCCAGGTTCATCAGGTGTCTCATGGCGGTCGAGAAGGCCTGGAGGCTCGTTATTTGGACCTGTTAGAGCGCCGAGCAGACCATCTGACTCAATCGTGCGCGAGGTCGGTTCCTCGGCGACATGGATGTCGGCTTTGACCCGTTTGTAGGTAATGCCCATCTTGCCCTGAACTGGAGAGGGGCTGTTATGAGCATACTTCCGGCCATCCAGCTCACCCGTGCTGCAACTAGCTCCGAGTAGTGTCGTGGCGAGGATGAACGTGGTGAAAGCGAGGGCCTTCATGGTTATGGCAGGAAGGCGTTTGGGGAGTCCACGAAGAATTCTGTCAGCTCTGACTCCGGAGCATTGTTACGAATGCCTTCAAGTCGACGACGGCTGCCACGGTCTGAGCTGGGGCGATTAGCGGTGCGCTGAACCAAATCGGTGATCACAGGTGCAGCGACCACGGCACTAGCGGCGAGCAGGGTGAGCGCGATGATGTTTGAGGAACTGCGGCTCATGCCACGTCCAAACAAGATGCCTAAGGCGCAGCCAGCTGCCGCAGGGGCGATGACGCTAGCGTAAGTTTCATATCGGTTTTCAGCGGAGCTCTCAGTCATAGTTGGGGAATAATAGCACGTTCGAAGATTCTCCAAAGTGGAATTTGCTCGGAGCGCGACGATGCTTCATGATGCGAACGATGAATTCCTCTGGATCTCCTTCTCGTTATGCCCTCATTCTTGCCGGCGGCAGTGGTCAGCGCTTCTGGCCGATCAGCCGTGACTCGCTGCCGAAGCAGTTACTGAAACTTTTTGGGGATAAGACACTCCTAGAGATGACGGTGGATCGTTTGGATGGTCTGGTGCCGACGGAGAACATCCTCATTCTTACCAATAAACAGCAAGAAGCCTCTGTGCGAAAGTTGCTGCCTCAATTGCCAAAAGAAAACATCATCGCCGAGCCTGAAAAGCGGGACACAGCGCCTGCCATTGCTCTGGGAGTGGGCTGGGTCGTTGCCCGTGATCCGACTGCAACGATGATGGTCCTGCCTGCCGATCATTTGATCAAAGATCAAAAAGAGTTTCATCGTGTGCTCACCAATGCAGCCAAGGCCGCCGAAGTCGGCAGTAGCCTGGTGACGATTGGCATCAAGCCAACCTGGGCCTGTCCGAGTTATGGTTACGTGGAGCGCGGGCGCCGTTCCTCACTTCCGGGTGTGGAAGATCAGCCGGTTTATGAGGTGGAGCGCTTCCGTGAAAAACCGAATCCCGATCTGGCCGAGCACTTCCTCAGTCAGGGCACCTTTACCTGGAATGCCGGCATGTTCATCTGGACGATCCCCGCCATTTTTAGCGAGCTCAGCCGTCACTGTCCAGCCCTGGCAGATTTCGTTTCGGAACTCCGTAATTCCAATGATTTCAATGGCACTGTCAGTAAGCAATTTGGCAAACTGCCCAAGCTTTCCATCGACTACGCTCTCATGGAGCGTGCCTCCCGCGTACTTAACATTGAGGCCACCTTTGACTGGGATGATGTGGGGAACTGGACCAGCGTTGGCCGTTACCTGACTACGGATGAACATGGCAATCAGCATAACTGCGCCTTGTCTCAGCTAGACAGCTCCAGTAACCTGGTCTTCTCCCAGACTGGTCAGCACATCGCCCTACTTGGTGTGCAAGACCTGATCATTGTGTCTGCCAAAGACGCCCTGCTAATCACCAGCCGCTCCCACGCCGAAAGCATCAAAAAGCTAGCGGATCAGCTTCCTAAAGAGTTGAAGTGACTCCATCAATCCAAGCTGCTTTTTGGCTCATGTCCCGTCTCTTTGACAGCTATCAATGATATCTCTCGGCTTGGGCGGGGAATCGAGTTTCGTTAAACGGCAGAGCGGACTTGCTGCTCGACCTTGGCAAAGTCACCATACAGTCCACGCAGGCGCTCAGTTTGTTCGCGCATGTGCTCTTCTTGGGTGGCGGCCCGCTCTTGAGCAGGATTAAGGACATTGAGGAAGCGGGCAAAGAGGGTGGAGATGTCGAGCTGCACTTGGTCAGTCAGCATTTGACGAAGGTGCTTGGCAGAAGCTTCCAATCGATCGATCAGGGAGCTGCGGGCTGTGTTTAGTGCAGCTTGGGTGATCAGAAAGACGGCGCCGACGAGTAGCAGCCCTGCACCTGCAGCGATTCCGGCTCCGATAGGCCCTTCAAAATACCAGGCTGCCCCAGTGCTAAGGATTGTGGGTACGGCAAACCATGGCACCCAGCGGGCGCGGCGGCGGGCGGCTAGCAGTCCAGGCTCGATGCTTTCATCCAGTCTCAGGCTCAGCACAAAACGGCGGATGGTGCTGTCGATGTGGGCGCTGAAAAGGCGTCGGATTTCTGGGTCACCCTCCGTTGGCAGCTTGTCATCTGCCGGGTAGAGGCTGCCGCGGCCTTGGGCGTGTAGAAAGCGCTCATATTGCAGGTAGTCTTCTTCTAAGATGATGCCGACCTGACGCCAGCGGTCGCCAGTGCGCTGTTGCAGATCCTGAAACAGGCGGTGGTCTAGGCTTTGGGCCTTATTGCCGGTTTCTGGCATGTCATCTTCACTGTCTTTTTTATCAAAGGCACGGCGAGTGGCCAGGGTGTTTTCAGCCAGACTCGCCACGCGTAAGCATGACTCGTGGTAATCGCGCTCGGTGGCATCTAGGGCTGGCAGAATCTTTTTGAGCGTCCGGTCCACCTGCATTTCCCGTTCGGTCTGAAGCTCATGCACCATGGCAGCGGCGCGCTGGGCTTGATCGGCGGTGGCAATGACCCGTTCATTGAGCTGGTTGAGCAGTTGTTGAGAGATGCGCACACTGCTGCCCAGTTTATTCAGGCGCGTGGCATTCTGACCTACGAGTGTGGAAATGTGGCTCTCTAGGCCATGAAAGCCGCTTTCCTGCATCAGCTTCTCACGATCCAGTCCCGAGCTGCGCGCCAAGTAGGCTTTTTTGGCAGAAACCGGAAAGATCGGGAAATCTCGACCATAACGCTGGCGCGCCAGTTGGCCCATGTAGTCGATGATCACGCTCATCTCTTCAGCGCTGCGTAGGTCACACTGTTGGATGACAAAGATGACGTTCCGCATCCAGTGTTTATGCACTTTGTCTAGAAACTGCCAGGCGCTGGCCCCCCAAGGATTCATGGCGCTGAAGACAAAGATGACGAGATCAGAAATCGGCACAAAGCGCTCGGTGATCTCCTGGTGCTCGTTTTCGATGCTGTTGGTCCCGGGGGTATCCACAATGTGGAAATCCCGCAGGAATTCCGCAGGCACTTGCACCTCATCCAGCGTCTCCGTGATCGGTTTGATCTGGTATTCTGGGCCATGTTTAAAAAACAAGATCTTGCCCGTGGTCGGCATCACGCCAGTGCGGGAAAAGTCCTGCCCAAAGAGTGCATTGAGAAAGGTGGACTTCCCCACATTGACCTCACCGACGACGACAAACACAAACGGCTCCTTCAGGCTAGCCATCAGATTGTCCACGATGGCCACGGACTCCGCTCCTGCATTCAGCTCACGCAGCACGGTTCCTAGCTTCCCAAGCTCGGTATCGAGCTGGGAGCGGATTTGGAAGTAAGTATCACCGATCATTGAGACAAAGGATGAAGGATGAAATATGAAGGATGAAGCTCTGCGGATGGGAATTCATCCTTCATCTTTCACGTTTCATCCTTTTAAAGGTTCACTGTGGCAGCGGTGTCGGATCTTTCTCATTGAGTGGCACATCCGGACGGACCACCACACCCACGGGCGTGTTGGCTTTTTCCATGTTCAACAGCTGGCTGACGGTGACGAACTGGTAGCCCTTGGCCAGCAGTTGATCGAACATCGCAGGCATCGCCTGAATGGTCGGCGGATGGATGTCATGGGCCAGCATGATGGCTCCAGGGCGGGCACCACTGACCAGGCGGCTCGTCACCACAGACACACCCGGGCGGCGCCAGTCCTGGGGATCGACCGACCACATGATCGTGCTGTAGCCAAACTCAGAAAACATCAACTCTTTCACCCGTGCATTGATCGCTCCATAAGGTGGGCGGATCAGATGCGGGCGGTAATTGGCAGTGGCTACCAAGGCATCTTCACTTTGTTGCAGTTCTGTGCGGATCTGTGCATCAGAGCGGCTGGTTAGGCTGCAATGCGTCCAGGTATGATTGGCCACCTCATGCCCCTCTTCGATCATCCGGCGGATGATGTTTGGGTACATCTGGGCATTTTTGCCGATGACAAAAAACGTGCACTTGATGTGACGAGCCTTTAGTATGTCGAGCAGCTTCGGCGTCAGAGTCGGGTGCGGACCGTCATCAAAGGTCATTGCCACCACGGGTTCGGTGATGTTGACCTGGGAATAGCTTACCTTAGCCCCTGCAGGCGGCACCGTAGGCATCGAGGACGGGGTATTCATCTGTTTGGTCAGTGAATTGTCCTGCAATATTGCATCCTGTGTGGCCTTCTGCGCATCGACCAGAGCCGTGGCAGACGGCCGCTTATCAGGGGATGAAGAGCAGCCCGCGCCGCCCATGAGGATGCCGAACCAAAGACTGAGACACATGCGTTGAGAAATCACGGGCGCAGAGTACAGGCTCAATGCATTTAGGAAAGCCTGAATTTTGTGGGAAACGGGAGAAATGGTGCTCGTATGGACGCAAAATAGAGGGAGGCCAGTTCGACACAATTGACAAGTTTGGCAGGATGAGCGGTTGCGAAAAAAATCTTATGCATTCTCTGCATTTGCGAATCCTTTAATCAACGAGCCTCGCCGCATTCACTCCATCAATTCATGCATAAACTTTGAGGGAATGTAGCATTTTCGGCTTCAATCACCGCAAGATAGACAGGATCAATAGCCTTGTATTCTCTGGATACGGCAGCAGCTTTCTAACGCTTCAATTCGGACAATTGTAGGATTGAAAATCGCACCGGGTTCCTTTCATCTCGCCGTATCATCGGTGAAGACGGGGTTAATCGAAGGTCGTTGCGGCATCCTCACATGAGGTCCCAACCCTATGAAAACCTCCTTACCTGCTGCCGTAGGCCGCCTGAAGGCTATTGCCCGAATGGGCAATGGCGAATTTCACGCAAAGCCTTTAAGTGCTACCTTGCCCTTAACTCAACAGCCAACACCACAATGTGCTTTAGCCTCAATTGCGCTTTTGAGGGACAAACTGTCTCTGACGCCTAGGCAATCGGAAGTGCTGTATTGGATTGCTGAGGGAAAGACCAATGAAGAGATCCGCATCATACTGGGATGCAGCTTTTTCACCGTGAAAGCTCACGCAAAGGCTATCTTTCGGATCCTGCAAGTGGACAGTCGGACTGCTGCCGCAGGCGTGGCCCATCGCACGTTTGCCAGACATGCCAAAGAATTATCTTTGTAGCGTTCAAGGCCTGAGGAGCCTATTGCATCATCGCCTGTGGAATGTCCTCTTGAAAAATGAATGCGCGGATGTCAGCAAAGCGTGTGGCCTTCAGCAGCGGGTCTTCATCCAGCGTCTTCTCTGCCAGTTGACGCGCTAGGCGGACGAGGCGTGTGTCGGCTAAGAGTTCAGCAAATTTGAGTGGAGCTTGGCCACTTTGGGCTTTGCCTAAAACATCGCCAGGGCCACGACGTTTGAGGTCTTCTTCCGAAATGCGGAAGCCGTCTGTGGTCTCTTCCATGATGGCTAGGCGGGATTTGGCCTCTTCATCTTTATCAGCCACAAACAGCACGCAGTATGAGGTGTGTTCACCACGACCGATGCGGCCGCGGAGCTGATGCAACTGGGCTAGACCGTAACGCTCGGCATGGTGGATGTACATGACGCTGGCGTTCGGCACGTCCACGCCGACTTCGATGACCGTGGTGGAGACGAGCACCTCATGTTTGCCAGAGCGGAAGTCGCGCATGACTTGGTCTTTTTCTTCCGCATCGAGTTTGCCATGAAGCAAGCCGACGCTGAAATTCGGCAGCAGTTTGCACCATTGCTCATGGCCTTTTTTAGCGGCGGTGACATCCAGCTTTTCAGATTCTTCAATGAGCGGATAGACCAGGTAGGCCTGGCGCCCTTCTTCAAGCTGTTCCAGCAGGAATTTGGCCGCATCAGCTTGTTTGCTGGCAGGGCGCACCTTGGTGATGATCTTGCCACGTTCTTTTGGGCGCTCGTCGATGGTGGAGACGTCTAGATCGCCATAGATGGTGAGGGTCAAGGTTCGCGGAATCGGGGTGGCGGTCATGACCAGCACGTCCGGTGTGTTGCCCTTCTGAATCAATTTGGCCCGCTGGGCGACACCAAATTTATGCTGCTCATCAATGACGACGAGTCCGAGGTTCTTTACGAGTTCGGCATCGTGAAGCAGCGCGTGCGTGCCGATGACGATTTCACAATTTCCTGCGCCGCGCGTTGTCGATTCTTCATTCCTCGATCCCGTCCGCAGCGCCACACGAAGTCCGAGGGGCTCCAGCCATTTTCGCGCAGTCTGGTAATGCTGGTCGGCTAAAATCTGTGTCGGCGCCATGAGGGCGGCTTGTTTGCCCGACTCAACAGCACCCAACATGGCGGCAAAGGCGACCACGGTTTTTCCACTGCCAACGTCCCCATGCAGCAGACGATTCATCGGTGCTTTGCTGGCCATGTCTTGCTGAATTTCAATCAAGGATCGCTTTTGTGCACCCGTCATTTGAAAGGGAAGCGCGGCTTCAAAGTCGCGGGCCAAAGTTCCCGCTACATGAGCATGTCCCCCAGACTCCAAGACGGCACGCCGCCGCCGAACGACGCGCAGTTGATAGCCGTAAAACTCTTCAAGCGCGAGATAGCGGCGCGCTTTTTCCAAGGATTCGAGGTTATCAGCGAAATGCACGGCTTTCAACGCCCGTGCCCGATTCCAGCCGGCGAACTCGCCCTGCTCACTGGGCTTGGGCAGGACATCCTGGGTGAAGTCGTCTCCCAGTGCCTGAACAATGTGCCAAGCGGCTGTGCGCAAGGTTTTTTGGGTGATGCCAGCCTTCAGTCGATAGACCGGTGTGATGCGGCCGCTGTGGATGGTGGCGGTTTCATCATCATCCAGAATTTCATACTCGGGATGATCCATGGAGAGCTTGCCTTTGAACTCCTTGATCTTGCCATAGACGATGAGTTTTTGACCTTCGGCAATGACGCGACTCATGAAGGCCATGCCCCACCAGCGCAGGGTCAGGAGCTGGCCCATGCTGGCTCCGCCTGAAGGCTCGACGCTGGCCTCAAACATGCCTGAACCTCGGCGACCGAAAAATTTGTTACCGGTCTTAGTCACCAGCACGCGGTGACAGACCGGAATGTCACTGACCTGAAAAGAGATGTTCTCATCCCGAGTGCGGTCTTCATGTCGAAAGGGTAACCAAGAGATGACATCGGCCACTTTGGTGAGGCCTTCTTTTTCCAGCGATTTGACCATGCGGGAAGTGAGCTCCGGCACGGTGTTGAGTGGGGAATCGAGTGTCAGCGACATGTCAGCAAAACTCACCTGCCGAGCCAAACGGCACCGAGTGGTGGCAACTCGATGAGGATGCTCCACGGATGTCCCTGCCACTCGGTCTGACCCGCAGGCATTGGCAGAGGGTTGATCATACCGCTGCCAGCGTAACCTGGAGCATCGGTATTGATCAGCTCGAGGTAGCTGCCAGGCTCTGCAACGCCAACACGGTAGCCTTTGCGCGGCACAGGGGTGGCATTGATGATGCAGTACACTTTATCCCCATTAGGGGCCATACGCATGAAGGCAAAGATGCTGTTCTCGCCGTCACGAGCATCCAGCCACTGAAAGCCGCTGGATTCATGATCCAGCGCATGCATGGCGGGGCGTGTTTGATAGAGCCAGTTGAGGTCGCGGATGAGCTTTTGCATGGCCGCATGTTCTTCACCGAGGAAAAGATGCCAGTCGAGGCTGCGCTCATGGCTCCACTCCTGCCACTGGGCAAATTCACAGCCCATGAAGAGCAGCTTCTTGCCTGGGTGTGCCCACATCCACGCGTAAAAC
>Ga0164294_10002631_pt1 | contig 16174 bp, 13 predicted proteins | sample GEODES005metaG_FD_111479 | JGI IMG/M metagenome (GOLD analysis project Ga0164294, IMG submission 111479) | Oligotrophic lake water microbial communities from Sparkling Lake, Wisconsin, USA - GEODES005 metaG | ecosystem: Environmental > Aquatic > Freshwater > Lake | place: USA: Sparkling Lake...
CGGCGCGTCCGATTCCCCCTCCTGCAGTTTCGTGGTTCCGGACATGGAGTTGGATCTACAGCCTGGTGATGTGGTCAAAGTTCTCGAGTCCGCAGCCCTTGGCTGGGTTCGGGCGCGGGTGATTCGTGTCAAATCCGGTGGTCGAGTCGTTGTTCAGAGCGACCAGGGTCGGGAATTCACCGCCAGGGGAAACCAGGTTCGCCTGATTGAACCCGCCGGTTTCCGTCCCTGATCATCAAGGAAGCGGGCCGATGGCGGCCTGACATTCGTTGTCCCTGGCCGTGCTCCCTTGGAGCTCGTCTAGGGATTTTTTTATGGCCCCACGCTTTTGTTGCTGCTGTGCTCCACAGGGGCCGATTGGTTGACGGAGGGGCCCGTCACAGCAGATACTGTTTAAAGCGCAGGGCGGCCACCGTTGCCCGGGCGATCCAGAGCTGGCCTTCGGCCAATCTGAGGGTTTGGTTTTCAAACCAAACGGTTTGGTTGAAAAACCAATTTGGGACTGTAGTTCAACCGGTTAGAGCACCGCCCTGTCACGGCGGAAGTTGCGGGTTCGAATCCCGTCAGTCCCGTTCCAACCAACCCTTTTCGTCACTAGGAGTCGCACCACCATGGCGAACACGGATTCCGTGCGTGTCCGTCTGGCTCCTAGCCCTACCGGCACCCTCCACATCGGCACCGCCCGGACGGCAGTTTTTAACTGGTTGTTCGCCAAACGCCATGGCGGCCAATTCCTGCTGCGGATCGAGGACACGGACCGGGAACGCAGCAAGCCCGAATTCACCACCAATATCCTCGAGGGCCTGCAATGGCTGGGGTTGGCCTGGGATGGGGAGCCGGTGGTGCAAAGCGAGCGCATCGAGTCCCACCGCGCTGCCATTGGCCAGCTCCTGGCCTCTGGCCATGCCTATCGCTGCTATGCCAGCGAAGCCGAGCTCCTGGAGATGCGCGAGCGCCAGGCCGCCGAGAACAAGCCCCCCCGTTACGACAACCGCCATCGGGACCTGAGCCCCGCCCAGGAGCAGGCCTACATCGCTGAAGGCCGCCAGGCCACGGTGCGCTTCCGCATTGACGATGGCGCCAGCATCGGCTGGACCGATTTGGTGCGCGGCGAGATGCGCTGGGCCGGTGCCGACCTGGGCGGCGACATGGTGATTGCCCGCAGGGCCCCGGCCACCACCATCGGCGATCCCCTCTACAACTTGGTGGTGGTGGTCGATGACGCCGCCATGGCGATCAGCCACGTGATTCGCGGCGAAGACCACATCGCCAACACGGCCAAACAAATCCTGCTCTACGGCGCCCTGGGCCTGGCCTTGCCGGTGTTTGCCCACACGCCCCTGATCCTCAACAAGGAGGGTCGCAAGCTCTCCAAGCGCGATGGGGTCACCTCCGTGGGCGATTTCCGCGCCCAGGGCTACGGCGCCGCGGCCCTGGCCAATTACATGACCTTGCTGGGCTGGTCGCCGCCGGAGGGCATGGGCGAGCGCTTCAGCCTGGCCGACGCAGCAGCTGTGTTCGATTTCGATCGGGTCAACAAGGCCGGAGCCCGTTTCGACTGGGACAAGCTCAACTGGTTGAACGCCCAGGTGCTCCACGAGCTGGATCCGGGCGCGTTGCTGGACCAGTTGCGGCCCCTCTGGGCCGGCGAGGGCTGGTTGGATCAGGCCAGCGATGACCAGGCCTGGCTGGAGTCGCTCTGCGAGCTGATTGGCCCGTCCCTCGTGACCCTGCGCGATGGCCTTGACCAGGCCCGGCCCTTCTTCCGCCGGCCCGAGCTCAGCGAAGCGGCCCTGAACCAGCTCCAGAGTCCGGGGGCCCGAGAGGCCCTGCAAGCCCTGTTGGAGCTGCTGGTAGAAGGGCCCTTAACCCTGGAGCAGGCCCAGGATTTGTTGGCCAAGGCGGTGACGGCGGCAGGAGTCAAAAAGGGAGTGCTGATGAAAACCCTGCGGGCCGCCTTGCTGGGCAGTCTCCAGGGTCCCGACCTGCTCAGCACCTGGCTGCTACTCCAACCGAGTGGCGAAGCCGCCGGGCGCATCCGCCGCAGTCTCTGAATCTCGAGGGTCCTAAGGGCTGGCTTCGGCAGATTCAACCTTGGGGGGTTGGCTCCTTAACGCCATCCGGCGGAGCCCCAACGGCTGGGCTGGCTCCCCCGGCCAGGGGATCGATGGCTAGGGCTTGGGGCTCTGGCTCCAAGACGAGTCCCAGCCGGCGGGCCAGGCTCGGGGCCGTCAAGCCCTGGAGGCCCACGGTGAGCACGATCATTAGGAACACCAGGCCCTTGAGATCCGAGGCTCCAGCCACGCCCGCGGCTTCGAGTTGCAGGGCAAAGAGGCTGGCCACGGCGGCGGTGACAACGCCTCGGGGGGCGATCCAGCTGAGAATCAGCTTTTCACTCCAGCCGAGGCCCGGCAGGCCGATCGAACCGAGCTGGATCACGATCCAGCGATAGAGCATGAGGGCGAGTACGCAGCCCACCCCGCCCAGTCCGAGGGGGCTGAGTTCTGCCCAGGAGAGGTCGGCGGCCAGCAGGGGGAAGAGCACGGTGATCGCCAGCTGGGCGAGTTGGGCGATCAATTCATTGAGCTGGGTCGCCTGCTGATCAAGGCGCAGGCCCACGACGACACCCGCCGCTACGGCTGCGGGAAAGCCAGCCTCCGGCAGGAGCCACTCGGTGCCGCTCACCAGCAGGAATAGGGCGCCCAGGATCAATTGCAACGGCAGCGGGTCGTCCTGCTCCGGGCCCGAACCCCTCGGCAGGTTTTCCAGCACCAAGCTCAGCAGTAGGCCGCCGCTGGCCCCGATCGCCACCCCGCCGCCAACCCGTAGGCCCAGCAGGGAGACCACATCGGCCCAGCCCGCCAGGTCGCCCAGGGCCAACTGCAGCAACAGCAGGGCCAGCACGGCGCCGATCGGCTCGAGGATCAAGCCCTCAGCCTGAAGAATCTGGCCCAAGCTTGGCAGCAGGCGCATCTGCTGCACCATCGGGGTCACAACCGTGGGACCCGTGGCCAGGGAGATGGCCGCAAACACCCAGGCCAGGGGCCAGGCCAGGCCGGCCAGCTGGTGGGCTAGGAAGGCGCCGCCAAGGAGGCCCAACACCCCCCGCACCACGACCAGCTGCACGACGGTGCGTTGCAGGTCCCGACCGGCCAGGCGCAGGTTGAGGCCACCATCGAAAAGCACCAGGCTGACCAGCAGGCCCACCAGGGGTTGCAGACCCCGGCCCAGGGTTTCGGGTTCGACCAGGTTGAATCCGGCCCGGCCGATCAGCAGGCCAACCGTGAGCAGCAGCACCACCGCCGGCAGGCCCGTGAGTCGGGCAATTAACTGGGCGATGGAGCCGGCAAAGAAGGATTCGCTCCAGAGCAGCTCAAGGCGATTCAAGGGGGCTGCTCCAGGAAATCATTCGTCGAAGGAGGTGAACTGGGGTTCGACCCGAATTCCCACCACGCCACTGGGGCGAACCACCAGGTATTCGCCCTGGAGATCATTGATTGGCACGTTAACGAAGGCCTCAGCCGGACCGGCATTCAGCACATCGCCGTACCACTTTTGAAAGCAGGCCAAATCGGCGAACTTGATCACCTGGTGGTGACCGCCGGCAAGGAGAAGGTGTATCGCGTAGTGGTTCGGCGTACGGGCCATGGGGTTTGGCGCCTGGGGGGATCGCTGCTCCAGGATATGGATGGGGTTGGCCCCTCTGCCAATCTGAGGCAGTTCCGGTAGCAGGCCATGACAGCAGAAGCCAGGCCCGCAACCGAGCAAACGCCTGGGCTTGGAAGCGTTGTCGCGCCGGCTGGGGTCGCGCCCCTGTTGCTGTTGGTCGATGGCCACAGCCTGGCCTTTCGCAGCTTTTATGCCTTTTCGAAGGGAGGCGAAGGGGGGCTGAGCACCAAGGAGGGCGTGCCTACTTCAGTGACCTACGGCTTCCTCAAGGCCCTGCTCGACAACTGCAAGGGCCTGGCTCCCCAGGGGGTGGTGATCGCCTTCGACACGGCCCAGCCCACCTTCCGCCATGAGGCCGACAGCGCCTACAAGGCCCACCGGGATCAGGCGCCGGAGCACTTCTTCGCCGATCTGGCCAACCTGCAGCAGATCCTGGCAACAGCCCTCGATCTGCCCCTCTGCATGGCCCCTGGCTACGAGGCCGATGACGTGCTCGGCACCCTGGCCAACCGGGCAGCGGATGGGGGCTGGCGGGTGCGCATCCTCTCGGGTGACCGCGACCTTTTCCAGCTGGTGGATGACGGCCGCGACATCTCGGTTTTGTATATGGGCGGTGGGCCCTACGCCAAAAGCAGTGGCCCGCTGGAAATGAAGCGCGAGGGGGTGATCGCCAAGTTGGGCGTGCCGCCCGAGGAGGTGGTGGATCTCAAGGCCCTCACCGGCGACAGCTCCGACAACATCCCGGGGGTCAAGGGGGTGGGGCCGAAAACGGCGATCAGCCTGCTCAAGGAGAACGGCGACCTCGATGGCGTCTATGCAGCCCTTGATGGCCTGGGCGAGAAGGACAGCAAGGGGGCTCTCAAGGGCGCCCTCAAGGCCAAACTCAGCGCCGATCGCGAGAGCGCCTACCGCTCGCGCATGTTGGCTGAGATCCTGGTCGACATCCCCCTGCCGAGTGACCCCCGGTTGGTCCTCGGCGCGGTGGACGCCACCAGCCTGGCCGCAAGCCTGGAGGGCCTGGAGCTCTTCAGCCTGGTGAAACAGGTGGGCAACTTTGCGCGGATCTTTTCGGCAGAGCCGCCGCCAGAGACAGGCGCCGAGGCCAGCGGGGCCGGCTCTGGGCCGAGGTCGCTTGACCAGTCCGCCCCAGACCCCAAGCCCGCCGGGACCCAGGAGCTAGGCAGGGCCACGGCTCCCGAGGCTGGCACCTTGGAGAAGGCTCCCAACCTCGCCCAGCCCGCCAGCGGAGCGGGCCAGCTGCCCCGCTTGGCTCCCCAACTGATTGGCACCGAGGCCGAGTTACAAGCCCTGGTGGAGCGGCTATGGGCGACGACCGATCCAGCCAGCCCGATTGCCCTCGATACCGAAACCACGGCCCTCAATCCCTTCCAGGCGGAGCTGGTCGGGATCGGCCTTTGTTGGGGTGGGGGGCTGGCCGATCTGGCCTACATCCCGATGGGCCACTACCCGCCCGCCGCCGCCGACCTGCTCAGCGCGCCGCCGCCGCCCCCGCCCCAGCTCCCCCTGGAGCAAGTTTTGGCGGCCCTGGCCCCCTGGCTGGCGAGCGCCGAGCACCCCAAAACCCTCCAAAACGCCAAATACGACCGGCTCGTGCTGATGCGCCACGGCCTGCCCCTCGCTGGCGTGGTGATGGACACCCTGTTGGCGGACTACCTGCGCGATGCCAATGCCAAACATGGCCTTGACGCCCTGGCCGAGCGCAACTTCGGCTTCAGTCCCACTGGGTTTGCTGAGCTGGTGCCCAAGGGGGCGACCTTTGCCTCGGTGCCGATTGGGGAGGCCGCCCTCTATTGCGGCATGGACGTGCACCTCACCTGGCGATTAACGGCTCTCCTGCGCCAGCAACTCGCTGACCTGGGCCCGGCCCTACCCGCCCTACTGGACGGGGTGGAGCTGCCCCTGGAGCCCGTGCTCGCCCTGATGGAAGCCACCGGCATCCGCATTGATACGGCCTACCTGGCGGAGCTCTCTGGCGAGTTGGCCACCACCTTGGCCAGGCTGGAACTGGACGCCCGCGCCGCCGCTGGCCTGGACTTCAACCTGGCCTCGCCCAAGCAGCTTGGCGAGCTGCTGTTTGACAAGCTCGGCCTCGATCGCAAGAAATCCCGCAAGACCAAGACCGGCTGGAGCACCGATGCGGCCGTGCTGGAAAAACTGGAGGACGCCCATCCGGTGGTGCCCCTGGTGCTGGAACATCGCACCTTGAGCAAACTCAAGAGCACCTATGTCGATGCCTTGCCGGCCCTGATGGAGCCGGAAACGGGCCGGGTCCACACCGATTTCAACCAGGCGGTGACCGCCACTGGGCGCCTGTCGAGCAGCAATCCCAACCTGCAGAACATTCCCATCCGTACGGAATTCTCAAGGCGGATTCGCAAGGCCTTCTTGCCCCAGCAGGGCTGGCAACTGATCAGTGCTGACTACAGCCAGATTGAGCTGCGCATTCTCACCCACCTCTCGGCTGAACCGGTGCTGGTGCAGGCCTACCAGGCCGGTGACGATGTGCACGCCCTTACGGCCCGGTTGCTGCTGGAAAAGGACGACGTCAGCCCCGATGAACGCCGACTCGGCAAAACGATCAATTTCGGCGTGATCTACGGCATGGGCGCCCAACGCTTTGCCCGCGAAACCGGCGTCAGCCAGGTGCAGGCCAAGGAGTTTCTCACCAAATACAAGCAGCGCTATCCCCAGGTGTTTGCCTTCTTAGAACTGCAGGAGCGGCTTGCCCTCTCCCGCGGTTATGTGGAAACGATCCTGGGCCGGCGCCGGCCCTTCGGCTTTGATCCCAATGGCCTCGGCCGGCTGTTGGGCAAGGATCCCCTTGAGATTGACCTCGAGGTGGCCCGCCGCGCCGGCATGGAGGCCCAGCAACTCAGGGCGGCGGCCAATGCGCCGATTCAGGGATCCAGCGCTGACATCATCAAACTGGCCATGGTGCAGTTGCAGCGGGAACTGGCCGCCGCCGCCCTGCCCGCCAGGCTGCTCCTGCAGGTGCACGATGAACTGGTGCTGGAGGCGGCCCCAGAAGTACTGGAGTCGGTCTTGGCCCTGACCCGCCGCACCATGGAAACGGCCGTCCAGCTGTCCGTACCCCTGCTGGTGGAAACGGGGGTGGGCCCCAACTGGATGGAGGCGAAATAGGGGGCATTCGTTGTTTAAGCAGCGAATGCCTGCGTAAAAAAAAATTAATAGACTTTGAAATTTTCTATCGATCCTTATGAAGGGGGTCGTTGGTTGATTGTCTAGCTTAAGCCTAGTCTCCCTTAATCTCAGGCCAGCCTTAGCCTTGGTTGGTCATTAGGCTTTGTCTGGCGGGACGAATCTTAGCCATGGAGGGTGGTTCCCAGCCACTCGATCATGCCATGATCAAAGGTATAGCAGGCTGGCTCAATCATCAAGGCGCCGCTGCTGACCCGCTCCCGTACAAGTTGGCTGCCGCGGATGAGTTGCTGGGCCGTGAGGGCAGGATGGCGATGAACGGCTACTTGAGGGTCGAGGGGAACACCCCCACCAATGAGCTCTTGGCGGATATGCAGTACTAGCTGGCTGAGGTTTGGGCTGAGGCTCTGTTGTTCTGAGCAGGCCGCAGCCACGGCCCCACAGCCTTCATGCCCCAAGACGATTAGTAGGTCAATATTGAGTGCTTCCAAGCCATACTCAATGGATGCAAGGCTGCTCGATGTGCAAGCATTACCAGCATTACGGATAACGAATAGGTCGCCAAACCCCACATCAAAGAGCAGTTCAATCGGCACCCTGGAATCCGAACAACCCAGCAGCATGGCCAATGGATGCTGGCCTGCTGCCAAACGATTGAGTCGCTGTTGACTACTATGGGGATGCTTTGAGATCGCCTTGACAAAGCGATCATGACCGGCCTTCAATTCGGCGAGGGCCTCTGGGGCCGAGAGCCTGGTGTGGGTCAAGGTCGCAGCCTAGTTGAAGAGGATTATTCCGTGTTTGGAGCCGATGACCGGCAAGGAATGCCGGTCAATAGTGGCACCGATAGAACCGCTTTTAAGGCGTGGAGGCCTGATTTGAATTCGTGACCATCTTGACGTCTTAAGAGATCGAGCTTGGCCCCAATTAAAATCAAATAAATGGCCTTGCTAAGGGATCATGCCTGATTGGGCACTTGGCTGGAGAAGAGGTTAATCGCCGAGAAAAACAGGGAGATGCCCAGCAGGGTGCCTACGGCCCAAAGGCTGTCGCTGGGCCACTCCAGCACCAGCATGCCCCCCAGGACTGCCGTCACCAGCCCATCGACAAGCACCAAGCCCTTGGCCGGGGAAGAACTGGCGGCGGCACCCGCCAGCTCCATCACCCCTTCAGCCAGCAGCAGCAGGCCGGCAAACAGGGTGAGGCTCACCTCACTGGCCACCGGGTAGAGCAGGATCCAGAAGCCACTGACTCCGTAGAACACACCCGTCAGTCCGCGGAAAAGCTTGCTGCGACCATCGGCGGAGCTGCCAATCCTGAGGACCTGGGCGACGCCTGCAGCGATCGCCACCCCCCCAATGGCCAGGGTCAGCAGGGTGGCTGAAACGAACGGCAGGGCAATGGCGAGCACGGCGGCGATCAGCAAAAGCCCTGCGGTGATCCAGCGCAGTGTTGGGTTGGCGGCCATGCCGAGACGGTCCAATATCGTATTCAAGACCTTAGCTGGAGCCTCGCGCCGATCCAGAATGCGCGTAAACGACAACATTTGAATGCATTCCGTAACAAAAGAAGCGACGTGCCGGTTAGCCAATCAAGCTTGAAGAATCAATGAGAGCTGGCCATCGGGCAACCATGCTTGACCTGCTTCCGCCACTAAACGACCACAACCTGCCCTGGATGGACACGATCCATCCAATTGTGGTCCATTTTGTGATCGCCATGGCCCTGATCACCTTTGTGTTCGATCTGACTGGTGTTGTGCTGCGCAAGCCCCAGCTATTTGAGGTGAGTTTCTGGAATTTGCTGTTTGCCACAGCGGCCATCTTTGTTGCGATTATCTTTGGTCAGGTCGAGGCTGGCCTGGCCTTGCCCTATGGGGCGGCCCGCGAAATTCTGAATATCCATAGCACGATTGGCTGGTCCCTGGCAGGAATTCTGTCGTTGATGACCGCCTGGCGCTATGTGATACGCAACCGTGACACTCAACAAATCCCCCTCAGCTTCCTTGGCGCAGGCGGTGTTCTTAGCCTTTTAGTGCTGGTACAAATTTACCTCGGTGATCAGCTGATCTGGACCTACGGCCTGCATACGGTCAAGGTTGTTAGCGCCATCCGCGAGGGGATAGTTTGATGGAAGCCAACTTAAGCGCCATCCCAAGCGATTCTCCGATCGACCAGATCGCCAGTTCCCTTGGCGCCAATGGCCTTCCCTACAGCCTGCCGATCCATCCCAATTTGGTGCACCTCACCATTGGTTTGTTTGTGATCGCGATTGCCTTCGACATTGCCGGCGCCCTCTACCCCCTCGAGAAGCGGGTCTTCCGCTTCCTGGCCCTGCCCGTTACCCGCTCCGGTTTCCACGATGTCGGCTGGTACAACCTGCTGGCCTGCTGCGTCGTCACCTTCTTCACGGTGGCGGCGGGCTTCTACGAAATGTTGTTGGCCGTTCCCCTGCCAGGGGTCACCAGCACCTTTGGCTTGGAAAGCATGGTCACCATGCTTTGGCATGGGGTTGGTGGGGTGGTGTTGTTGCTGGCCATCGTGGCGATGACCGTGTGGCGTGGGTTTCAGCGTTTCCTCTGGCGGAAGGACCTGGGCCGCCAGGTTCAGTGGCTCTATCTGCTGGTGGGGCTGGCCATGTTCCTATTGCTCGGCCTCCATGGAACCCTCGGGGCCCAGTTGGCGGCCGAATTTGGGGTTCACATCGCCGCGGACCAACTCCTGGCCGCAGGGGCAGACCTGCATACGGCCCTGCCCTAACCCGTCCGGCTGACTTCGTTTTGCGCCTGTTGCTGCTTGTTTATGACCGCATCTCCAAGCTCCATCAATCGACCGGCCGTTCTTGGGGTCAGCCTTTGGGTTGGTCTCCTGATTGGCATTAGCCGCTGGGTGGGTCTGCAGTCCTATCAATGGTTTCCGGTCCAGGCCTCCACAGCGGCACCGTTGGTGGATGGACTCTTCAGCTTTGAAACCGCGATTGGCACCTTTGTGTTCCTGGCGGTGGCTTCGGTAATGGGCTGGGTCATCCTGCGTCACCGGGCCGAGAAATACGACGCCACTGATGCCGAACCGATTGAAGGCAACACCAAGCTGGAGATCATCTGGACCGCCATTCCCTTTGTGTTGGTCATGGCTATTGCGGTGTATGCCATGAAGGTGAACACCCGCCTGGGGGTGCTAGGTCCCATGGAGCACATCCACTTGGCCGATGCCAAAGAGCAGCAGGGCGGCTATCCGGGCGACCGGCTGCCGGCGGAAACGATTGAGGTGGTGGCCCGTCAGTGGTCCTGGGAATTTCGTTATCCCGAGGCAGGCGTGTCCTCCACGGAACTGCATCTGCCGGTGGATCAGCCCCTGACCTTCCGCCTGGTCTCTGAAGATGTGCTGCATGGCTTTTATATCCCGGCATTCCGCCTGAAGCAGGATGTGATTCCTGGCCGGGCGATCAACTTCAATCTCACCCCCACCCGCATCGGCCGCTACCGGTTGCGGGATTCCCAGTTCAGCGGCACCTGGTTTGCGGCCAACCAGGCCGATGTTGTTGTCGATAGCCAAGCGGACTACCAGGCCTGGTTGAACCAGGCCGCAGGCCTCCCGCTCCAGGCTGGTATTAGTGACGCGGTAACGGAGTACCAGAAACGCCTACAGCAAACCCCGACCCCAGGTTGGGCCACGGTCAAGCCCGCTCCACCCCCCCAGGTGAATGTGCCCGGATCCAATGCCCTTCCCCACGACGCCTGAGGCCATGACGACGACCCCATCCCTGAGCCAAGACCAGCCCAAACTGAGTTGGACCCGTTACCTCGGCTTTAGCACCGATGCCAAGGTGATTGGAATCCAGTACATCGTGGTGGCCTTTTTCTTCTTTCTGATCGCTGGCTTCCTGGCCATGATCATCCGCGGTGAGTTGCTCACGCCACCGGCCGATCTTGTCGATCGTACGGTCTATAATGGCCTGTATACGATGCATGGAACAATTATGTTGTTCCTATTCATATTCCCGGTGCTTAATGGTCTTAATAATCTGTTAATCCCTACCATGATCGGTGCCCCCGACATGGCTTTTCCGCGCCTTAATACCGCCGCTTTTTGGCTAGTTCCGGTTTTTGGTTCTTTATTGATTGCTAGCTTTTTTGTCCCCGGTGGTCCGGCCTACTCCGGCTGGTGGTCCTATCCACCGGTGAGTATCCAAAATCCTTTGGGGAACCTGATTAGCGGCCAGAGCCTCTGGTTGCTTGCCGTGGCCCTATCCGGCGTCTCGTCGATCATGGGGGCGATCAATTTCGTGACCACGATCTTGCGGATGCGGGCTCCGGGCATGACCCTGTTTCGCATGCCGGTGTTCTGTTGGACAGCCCTGGCAGCCCAATCGCTGCAACTGATCGGCCTGCCGGCCCTGACTGGTGGGGCGGTGATGCTGCTATTTGACCTCACTGTGGGAACGTCTTTTTACCGCCCCGAAGGTGGCGGTGATCCGGTCCTTTACCAGCACTTTTTCTGGTTCTATTCCCATCCGGCTGTTTATGTGATCATCTTGCCTGTTTTTGGCATCTTCTCAGAGCTGTTTCCTGTTTATTCACGCAAGCCCCTCTTTGGCTATGTCTATGTGTGCGTTGCTTCCTTCATTATCGTTGGATTGGGTTTGATTGTCTGGGTTCACCATATGTTCCCCAGTGGCGTCACCATGTGGATGCGTAACCTGTTCATGTTCACAACCATGTTGATCGCGGTGCCAACCGGGGTGAAGGTTTTCGCCTGGCTCGGCACCCTCTGGCGAGGCAAGCTCCAGCTCACCACCCCAATGCTGTTCTGTCTGGGCGGCCTGATTAACTTTGTTTTCTCGGGCATTACTGGCATTATGCTTGCCACCGTGCCGATTGATATTCACGTTAGCAATACCTATTTTGTGGTTGGTCACTTCCACTATGTGATTTATGGTGCGGCAGTGATGGGTATCTTTGCCGCGATTTACCACTGGTTTCCTAAATTCACGGGCCGCATGCCCTACGAAGGCTTGGGTAAACTCCATTTTGTGCTCACTTTTGTGGGCGCCAATCTTAATTTCTTACCGATGCACCCCCTCGGCCTGATGGGCATGCCCAGGCGAGTGTCTTCCTATGACCCCGAGTTTGCCTTTTGGAATGTGCTTGCCAGCCTGGGTGCCTTCCTCCTCGGGGTATCGATTATCCCTTTTCTGCTCAACATGATTAGCTCCTGGGCCCGGGGGCCCAAGGCCACCCACAACCCCTGGAATGCCATTGGCCTGGAGTGGTTACTGCCATCGCCGCCACCGGTTGAAAACTTTGAGGAGCATGTCCCTACTGTCATCAGCCGACCCTATGGCTATGGCACGGGCCTGCCCTTGGTTGAACACCAGGCCGAGATTGAACGTCAGCTCATCCTCCAGGAGGCTTCCGCATGACCACGACTACACCCCAACCCTTGGCTGAGCATGGCGAAGCCCATGGTGCCCATGGTGGCCACAACATGACCGGGTTTATTATTTTTCTCTGCTCCGAAAGCGTTATCTTTCTAGCCTTTTTTAGTGGTTATGCCCTCTTGAAGCTGTCTGCCCTCAATTGGTTGCCTGCGGGTGTGGAGGGTTTGGAATGGCGTACACCCCTGCTTAACACGGTGGTACTGGTCTCCAGTTCGGGCACGATTGTGCTCGCCGAGTACTTCAAGGCCAAGGAAAAAATATGGCTGTTTAGGGGGTTCTGGCTGCTCACCATGGCCATGGGCAGCTACTTTCTTTACGGCCAGGCGGTGGAGTGGGGCGGTCTCCAATTTGGTTTCACATCGGGCACCTATGGTGGCACTTTTTATCTGCTCACCGGTTTTCATGGACTGCATGTGGCCACCGGCATTTTGCTGATGGCGATCATGTTGATCAAATCGTTCCTGCCTGGCAACTATGTCGGTGGCGAGCAGGGGGTTCAGGCTACGTCCCTGTTCTGGCATTTTGTTGATGTTATTTGGATTGTGCTCTTCCTGCTGATTTATGTTTGGCAGGGATGAATTTACCTGATTATCGATTACGAATTCTGTTCTCCCTGACCTGTTCGCCTTTTCAGCCATGATCATTGAGGATCGCCACTACGACGTCATCGTGATCGGCACGGGTGCCGGCGGTGCCACCCTGGCTGCGGAGTTGGCTGAAGGCGGCCGCTCTGTCCTGGTGTTGGAACGGGGTCAGTCGATTCCGCCCGGTGACCTCCAAAGTACGGGCACCGAGCTGTTTCGGAAGGAACGCTTCCATCCGAAGGAATCCTGGTTTGGCACCGATGGGGATCCCTTCCCGCCCCAGATGCTCTATGGCCTGGGAGGTAACACAAAGATATGGGGAGGCGTGCTGGAGCGCATGCGGGAACAGGAGTTCGGCTCCGTGCGCCTGCAGAAGGGATCGACGCCGGCCTGGGAATTGAGCTATGCAGATTTTGCCCCCTATTACGACCGGGCTGAACGGCTGTATCGCGTCCACGGCAAGGCTGGGGTGGATCCCACCGAGCCGCCCCGCCAGGCTGATTATGGGCTAGCACCCCGGCCGATTGAGCCGGTGATGGATGAGCTGCGGGTCGCCTTCGAGCGCCAGGGTATCCGCGCCTACGACCTGCCCTTGAGCTGGTCGGAATCCCAAAGCCATCCCTGTGGCGATGCCGAACTGTTCGGCGTCAACCCGTGCATGGCCCAGCCGGCGATCACCATTCGCACGGGCGCCCGGGTCCACCAGTTGCACACTAACCCCAATGGTAACCAGGTCAAGGCCGTTGAGGCTGAGATCGATGGCGACCGTTGGTTGTTTCGCTCCCACCTGGTGGTTCTAGCCGCCGGGGCCATCAATACGGCAGCCCTGTTGCTGCGCTCCGCCGATGGCCGCCATCCCCGCGGCCTCTCCAATGGGTCCGACCAGGTGGGCCGCAACCTGATGAAACCCCAGCTCACGTCCATTTTGCAGCTGGCGGCCCGTCCCGGTCGCGGCCACGATCCCCGCAGCCTTGGTATCAATGATTTTTATTGGGGCGATCAGAATGTGGATTTTCCCCTCGGCCATATCCAGAGTGGCGGTGGAGTGCTCCAGGACGCCCTATTTGCCGAGTCCCCGCCGGTGTTGTCCTTAGTCAGCAAGTTGATGCCGGATTTTGGTCTCGAGCAGTTGGCAGGGCGTTCGATTACCTGGTGGGCGATGACGGGGGTGGCCCCGGATCCCCACAACCGCATCAGCCTGCGCCGGGACCAGGTGCAGATTCACTATGAGGCCAACAATTTGGAGGCCCATGATCGGCTCGTCTACCGTTGGATTGATTGCCTCAAGGCGGCGGAGGCCGATCCCCTAACCCAGGTCGTCAAACCAGCCCCCACCCACCCCCGAGGCCAGGCTCCCTTGTCTGTCCTGGGTGTGGCCTTGGGGACCTGTCGCATGGGCAGCAACCCAGCCACGTCGGTCGTCAATCTTCAGGGCCAAAGCCATGAGGTGAGCAACCTCTTTATTGCCGACGCCAGCGTTTTGCCAACCTGTCCCAATGTAGGCATTGGCCTCACCGTGATTGCTAATTCGATTCGCATCGCTGACCACCTGAAGGAATTGCTGTAATCGCCATGCTGCTTGAGACTTCGGAACATCGGCGCATCGCTGAACGCGATAGTGGCCTGGCCCCCTGGGCACTTTGGGGAAGCTATTTGCCCGACCGCCAATGGGGCACCGTGCGGGAAGACTATTCAGCCGATGGCAACGCTTGGGCCTATTTCCCCCATGATCATGCCCGTTCGCGGGTGTATCGCTGGGGTGAGGATGGCTTGCTGGGGATTTGTGATGAGCAATGCCGCCTTTGTTTTGCGATTGCCCTTTGGAATGGCGCTGATCCTATTCTTAAGGAACGGGTCTATGGTCTTTCTAATCCGGAAGGGAATCACGGCGAGGACCTTAAAGATTATTTTTATCATCTAGCCAATACGCCTACCCATAGCTTTATGCGGGGCCTCTACAAGTATCCCCAAACTAGGTTCCCCTATGAGCAGCTTGTTAGCGTTAATGCCGGCAGGTCTCGCGACGAGCCTGAATATGAACTTGTTGATACGGGTATTTTTGATGAATCCCGTTATTTTGATGTTATAGTTGAGTATGCAAAAGCTTCTTGTGATGATATTTTAATTCGGATTCGTGTTATTAACCGGGGACCCGAGGCTGCGCCCTTGACCCTGTTGCCAACCCTATGGCTGCGTAATACTTGGAGTTGGGGGTATCCCGACGAGGTGGAGCGTCCCATTGTACTCACTGACGACACACTTGTCGTCGACGCCGAGGGAGAGCTTGGTGCCTATTCTTTCGCTTGTGATACGCCTGGCGAATGGATCTTTACCGACAACGAAACCAATTCGCAACGGATTTTTGGTGACGATAGTTTGCGATTGTTTCATAAAGATGCTTTCCATCGCTATGTCGTTGATGGTGAGCATGCTGCCCTTAACCCTGCCCAGCAAGGCACTAAAGCTGCTCGATTAATAAGGCGAACTTTGGCCAGTGGCGAAGAATGGGTTGTAGAGTGTCGTTTGCGCTCTAGTAGCCACACTGAGCCTGCATTTGGTGATGCTTTCAAAGCTGCTTTTACGGAGCGTGACAATGAATGCCAGCATTTTTTTGATAGTAAAGTTACATGTACCCATGGCGACGACAGGCTCATTCACAGCAGTGGTGCTGCTGGTTTGTTTTGGTGTAAAAAATATTATGGCTGGAGTGTCCATCGTTGGTTAGAAGGGGATCCCACCGGCCCTACGCCACCTTCAGAGCGCCTGCATAGCGAGAATGCCTACTGGAAACGCTTGCATGCCCATGACATCATCTCCATGCCTGATTCCTGGGAGTATCCCTATTTCTGCCAATGGGATTTAATGTTCCATGCAGTGGCCTTTGCCGTTTTTGATCCTGCCATGGCGAAGCACCAATGCCTGCTGCTTCGCAGTCCCCATTACACAGCTCCCAATGCCCAGACGCCGGCCTACGAATGGGCCCTTTCCGATCCGAACCCCCCGCTAGGCGCCTGGGCGGCCATGCGGATTTATCAGATCGATCGAGCTACGAATGATGAACCCGACCTGCCTTTCCTCAGGGCAGCCCTCAGAAAGTTGTTGCTTGAATATGGGTGGTGGGCCAATCGCAATGATCGCTCTGGTGACAATCTCTTTGAAGGTGGTTTCCTAGGTCTGGATAATATTGCTGTGTTTGATCGTCGCTTCCCGCTTGAAGATGGCAGCATTATTGAGCAATGCGATGGCACCGCCTGGATGGCCTCCTTGAGCCTCAACATGCTGAGTATTTGTGTTGAATTGAG
>Ga0164294_10002632_pt1 | contig 16167 bp, 8 predicted proteins | sample GEODES005metaG_FD_111479 | JGI IMG/M metagenome (GOLD analysis project Ga0164294, IMG submission 111479) | Oligotrophic lake water microbial communities from Sparkling Lake, Wisconsin, USA - GEODES005 metaG | ecosystem: Environmental > Aquatic > Freshwater > Lake | place: USA: Sparkling Lake...
CGTTTCCAAGGAATCCAGAGGCGAGCGACGGTCAAAAACACCGGGGGGAACCGGACACACGAGACAGACACACGAACCACACAAACCGAACCCCCTGAAAACCAACCCACCCACCGACTCGCGCGCCAGACGCACCGGTACCGGTACCGACGGTACATGTACCTCAAAAACACCGGGGAAGGACCAGCAGTCCTGGGGTTCCGTCCAGGGAACGCGAGCTGTAGTGACACTAGATACACACAAGGGGATACACAACTGGACTGAGTTTGCAGTTTGCATGCAGTATGCCAGTTTCGGGAAATTCACAAAGCGCAAGGCAAAGTCCCCGTAGGCCGCACGCCGCAGCTGGGCAAGGTCATGGGCACAGTGAGGGTCTGGCAAACGAGTATCGCATGACGTAGCGATGACGTAGCTCGAGCACGCAAAAAACAGACAAGTACACGTCGAGTCGTCAACGGGAATTTCGTTTCGGGAGGCCCCCTTGGGAGGCCCGGGGGGCCTCGGCAACTGTTGTCACTGGTACTTATGTGAAAATATTCCATGCCCCTCATCAACACCTAATCCTGCATGCCCTACCATAGTTTCAAGGCGGCCGAGCATTAATAACAGCCATTTTTCACGGCGACGTGCTCGTCCAGAATTCTCCGTCCGCGGTGTCAGTCCACACACATGCCGGGCTTTGAGCTGAACATCGTCACCGCAGCGCCGCCGCCAAAGCTGAAACCAGCGCCGTCGTCGGCACCAGACTCAGCTGTCTCTACTAGGCCGCCGCAGCAGATTGAGCAGCAAGTTGCTGTCGCTCAAGTGTCGGCTGCAGCGCCGGCAGCTCCAAAAGTTACTAAGCGCAAGGCGTCGGCGTCGATTGATCCAGAACCTGCGGGCGGCGAGCCATCGGCAAGCAGCGCAGCGGCTACCACCGTGATAGAGAGTGTGATTCGGAAGCCGCCAGCCAAGAAGGCGCGGTATGCGTCGGCGCCGGCGTCCGCGACGGCGGTGGTCGTTCGCAAGGCAGACCCGACTCGCGCCGCGGCGCTGCCAGACACGCTAGCTTCCGACGCCAAGGTGCATGCGGCGACATTCAGCGCTACCACATTCTTGGAGCTGCCCCTCGATCGCTACCTGCAACGGCACCTCACCGAGCGCATGCAGATGGCGAGGCTGACGCCCGTGCAGCAGCATTCCATCCCGGCTTTGCTTGGCGGTGGCGACTTGCTCGTGCGCTCGCCGACGGGCTCGGGCAAGACCCTCGCGTACGCGGTGCCGATCGTGCAGTCGCTCGTGAGCCGCGGCGCCACGATCGTCACGCGCGCCGCCGGCACCTTTGCCATCGTGCTCGTGCCCACGCGCGAGCTGTGCCTACAGACACACGACGTGGTGCGTACACTCACGACTCCTTTCCCATGGCTGGTGACCTCAACCTTGATGGGGGGCGAGAATCGCAAGGCTGAGAAGGCGCGGCTGCGCAAGGGTGTCGCGCTCCTCGTGGGCACGCCTGGTCGCATCGCCGACCACGCGCAGACGACCGCCGCATGGAATTTCTCCTTATGTGCCCATCTGGTCTTGGATGAGGCCGATCGGTTGCTTGACCTAGGCTTCCAGCACTCGATCGATACGATCCTGCAGAAGGTCGAGGCGCAGCGGGACGCGGCCGTGGGACGGTACCAAGCAGTCCTGCTCTCGGCCACTCTCACCAAGGGTCTACGTGAGCTGGCGGGGCGCTCTCTGCGAGACTACGCCACGCTCACCCTTAACAAGGAGGGCGCGCGCTTCGTGACTGAGGGCGGGTTCGAGGAGGGCTTCGGAGCGGCCTCAAGCGATGCCACCGGCGCTGGCACAAGCACCGCCGCTGCCACCGCCGTGGCGCCTGCTACCACCGTCGGCTGCACCGCCGCCGCCGCCGCCACAGATGCGGCTGTCAGCGGCAGTTCCGCCGCCAGCGCAGGCACGGAGGCCCTCGACGCCCCTTTGGGACTGGTGCAGTCGTATGCGTTCGTGCCGACGCGGCAGCGGCTGACGGCACTGCTCGCTCTGCTCCACTCCAAGTGCGTCCCCGCGCAGCAGCCGGGAGGGCGTGCGTGCAAGATGATCGTCTTCGTCTCCTCGTGCGACGGCGTCGACTTCCTCTACGAGCTGCTTGCGGCGGCGGGGCGCTGGCCCGATTTGCGAGAGGCGGCCATCAAGGCCGGGCACGCCAACGAGCACGATGAGCTCAACGGCGGCAATGGCATCTACTACGGGCGCTCGAACGCCGACGACGTCGGGCCGGTCGCCGATGAGGACGATGAGGACGAGGAGGACGAGGAGGACGAGGGGGACTGGGAAGAAGGCTCCGATGGCGGCTTTCATCTGGTCGCCAAGCCCAGAGGCCGCAAGCGCGGCCGCGGCAGTGGCGGTGTCGCCGGCGGCGCCGGCGACAAGTCGGCGGCAGATCCGCACAGCTTCGCGTGCGCGCTGCTCGCGCAGACCGTGGTGGTGCGCCTGCACGGCAAGATGAAACAGAAAGATCGCACGCAAGCCTTCCATCGCTTTCGTGATCTGAGCTCCGGCGTGATGATCTGCACCGACGTGGCGGCGCGTGGCCTCAATCTGCAGGGCGTCCACTGGATTGTGCAGCACGACCTGCCGCAGGACGCCAAGGAGTACCTTCATCGCGCGGGGCGCACGGCACGCCTCGGGCAGGGCGGGCAGGCGGTGCTGCTGCTACACCCCTGCGAGGCCGCCTTCTTGCAGCTGCTCCGTCAGGCGGGCGTCCACCCGCGTGAGCTCCAATTCGCGTCGCTGCAGGCGGCCTTGTGCCCCGAGGGCTCTCGGCGCGACGTCTTCGTGCTTGAGGTGGCGCTGCAGAAGCAGCTCGAGGAGGCAGTCAAGGAGCGTGCTTTCCTTGAGCATGCGGCGATCGGCGCGTACCAGTCGTATCTGCGTGCGTATGCAGCCCATTCGAAGGTGGTCCAGCGGCTCGTGCACGTGGGCGGCCTCCACCTGGGCCATCTCGCCAAGAGCTTCGGGCTCAAGGATGTCCCGTCCACTCTCGCGGCCCAGCAGCACAAGCGCGCCGCAACCGCGCGCGCGCCCGCGACCGGGTACGCGGGCGCCGGCGCGCAGGCGACGAGGAAGAAGAAGCTCTCGCTGCAGGAACGCATGCGCAGGCAGCCGGCGAAGGGGGGTGCGGTGGGCAGCAGCTTCAAGATGTCCGAATTCGCAGCGGCCATGTAAAGAACATCGAGCGTGTCGTTGCTCCGTCGTCAGCGTGTCGTCGCTTCGTCGTCTGCGCATCGCTGTGCTGAAGAGTTGCTCGATGCCCAAAAGGCTTGCAAGAGGTCGGTGAGGCAATTAGTGAGGCAATCGAACGCATCAGCTCTGTGATACCTTTCACGCTCTGACCTCTGTAGCCTGGAGCCACTCCTTGCCACACTTGCGTTGTGCTTGGTTCCTTTTTGTTCGCGGCCGAATCGCGAAAAGGCGACCGGTGGGCTGGGCGCGCGCCGTTTTGACCGATCGACCTCATGCCATGTGCGCGGGTCGGCGGTTGCGGTTAGTATTAAAAAATTCTACCCTTCGGCGCCAATTGATAAAATTTCACGACATACTGCACTGCACCCTCCGCAGTAAGCGTGTAAAGCGAGGTACGGTATATCGTAGACGTGCGTAGTGCGGTGGCTTCGACGGTGGCTATACGGGTGCACTCACACCGCCATCGCACACCGCTCGACCTTGACACGTGTTCAGAATGAGAACAGCAAACATCATCACGGCACCCCGCGCCCTTGGCCGTGGCAGCACAGCCGTCAGCCGTAGCCATGCATCCGGCGCCCACGTGCGCCTCATAATATGAACATTAAATGGATCGGAAGCTCTAATCGCGCTCTTGCGCGCGCGTCTGCCGCCGGCCCGACGCGCGCCTCAGTCGTCATTCCCGTCGTGGATGAGAGCCGCGTACGAAAAGGGGACGAACCTGTAGCCGTCGCCGTTATAAAACTTGTTCTGGAACTCGACCCATTGGAGCCGAAGCGCGTGGAGGAACGAGGAGAGGTTCTCCATGACCATGAGCACGCCCAGGTTCAGGAAGGTCCACGCGGAGAAGAGGAGCATGAGCACGAGGCCGTTGAACGGCATGGGCAGCTTGGCGGCGGGGAAGGCGTTCTCCTTCATCACCTTTTCCCAAAAGAGCTCGGAGAGCTGCGAGTGCGCGAGAGAGAGCGCCCACAGGCGCAGGTACGAGGCGGTGTTCGAGATCGAGCCGAGCACGAACTCGATCGTGTGGATCACTTGGTGCACGATCACCTCACCCAACTCGCCCTCCTCCTCTTCCGCGTGGCCCGCCTCGTCCCCGTCCTCGCTGCCCTCCTTGGCGGTGGCAGCCCCCGTGGCGACGACCACCTCGCCCAGCGTGGCCGCCTTCTCGGCCTTCTCGGCCGCCTCCTTCTTCATGTCAAGGTAGAAGAGGAGGGGCTTCGGGATCAGAAGGAAGGGGACCGCCGTGACGGCAATGACGAGCAGGAAGAGCTGGAAGTGATCCTGCCCCTCGTAGAGCATGTCGGCCTCCGTGTACTTGCCCGGCGACATGAACATGGAGATGAGCACGTTGAGCAGTGAGGGTGGCTGCTTCTTCTCGGCCACCCAGTCGATGGACCACTTCTTGAGGATCATGTAGACGAGGTAGCCGAAGATGCCGAGGAAGAAGGTGATCTCGGGCACGTAGCCGAACCAGATGGAGCGGCGGTCTTTGAACTGGATGTGGTTGAACATCTGCAGAGTGATGCCGAGCGTCATCTGCGCTACGCCGAAGACGATGGACAACTTCATCTTGTACGAGTTGAAAAAGGTCATCTTGTTCGCGGCCATGTGCCACATCGGGTCGACCCCGAAAGGGTAGACGCTCTTGTCCCACTCGACGGAGACGGTGTGGCCGACGACGGTGCCATTAAACCACACCTCATGCTTGGCCTCCTGCCACGAAGACTTGAACAGGCCGAAGGGCACCGAAAAGGCCTCGTTGTACAGGAAGCCCACGTAGACGGCGAAGAGGCCGTTGAGCAGGATCACGTATCGGCCGCCAAAGACCATCTGGATGATGTCTTCGAGCTTGGCCTTGCCGAGCTTCTTCTCGTTGGCGATGAAGTAGAGCGCAACCAGGACAAGCAGCGAGCCATGTCCCACGTCGCCGAACATGATCGCAAACAGGAAGGGGAACAAGATGATGGCAAAGGCACCCGGGTTGACCTCGCGGTAGCGCGGGATCCCATACGTGTCTACGAGCCCCTGGAATCCGGAGGTGAAGCGGTTGGTGCGCAGGAAGGTGGGCGGCGTGTCTTTCGTCTCGAGCTCGTTGAGGATCGGGTTCATGTCGCCGCCCGCCTTGACCGCCGCCCCTTTGAGCGCGAGGCGGAGCTTGGGCACCTCGGCCGTCGGACACCACACCTCTCCCACGAAGACCTTGCGTTGCAGGTCGAACTGCAACATGTTGAGCGACGTGAGCGTGGCCCTCTCGCGCTTGACGACGCGCGCCCAGATGGCGAGCGACGCGCACATCTCGGCGAGCGTCTTCTTGCGCAGCGTGCTCGTGTGCAGCAGCAGCTCCCTCATCTCTACGAGCTGGACGCCTGTCTGCGCGACGAGAGCGTTCCTCTGGTCGCGCGATTCGGGGTACAGGTAGAGCGTGGCGCCAAAGTGGGTGCAGAGCTTCGTCACCTTGGCGTGAATTGAGCTGCCCGTGTAGAGCAGTAGGAACACGTTCTTGGGCATCATGGTCGGCTCGCCGTAGCGGCCGTCAGCGGGCATGCCCAGCAGCGGCTCCTCGATGGGCATGTCGCGCACCACACAGTTGCCGCGCGTGATGCGATGGACGGCGCGCACGAGCGCGGGCGTGAGAGCCCGCGGCAGCACGCCCGCCTGCACGCGAAGCAAGCTCTCCTCGTGCCCACTCGGGCCCTTGCCCGTCCCGAAGTCGGATGCGAGAAGGGGGGCTGCGAGCGTCGACACCTGGTCGTAAGAGGACTTCGTATCCCGCGTTTGCCCACGCGGTTTCGCGGGGGCGGCCTCCTCGAAGAGCTGGCCGCCGACGTTCAGCACGTGTATGTGCTCCTTGAGCGCATTGTGCGCCTTTCTCACCAGCAGCTCCTGCGTGCGCGACGCCTCCAGCTCAGTCTTCGCCGCCTTGAGTGCATCCTCGACCGCGTCGAGCCCCGGCAGCATCTCCACGCCGTCCTCGGGCAGGTCGTACTCGGGGGCGGGTAGGCCAACGTTCTCAAGCTGGTTGAAGAGCCATGTCACCTTGCGCGACATGTCGTCGCAGCGCTTGAGCTCCTCCGAGAAGGGTCGCTTGTAAACAGGTGTGTCGCCGTTCATGTCGCGGAACTGCACGAGGCCTGCCTCGCCCAGCTCAGTGACGACGATGCGCGCCATCTCATTGCGTTCGATCAGCTGGCACAGAGTCATCTCTTCTGAGCGCAGCATGTTTGCGTCTTCCTTGTAAAGCGGAGGTGCGGCACGCGTGCCTGGAAAACAATGTGTTCACGATCACACTACAATAGTATATACAGGGGGAAGGTTAGTCAATACCCCTGCTGGCTTCCGGAGCACATTCGATAGGCTTCCGTATGGTTGTCTGTTGTTTATGTATAGACTTGACTTGGGTAGGTCAGACCTACCCCCTTAATGCTTAATCACACCCTCGTGTAATACGGTTCGTCGATTCCTGCGTTTACACGCAGCAACCTGTTAAGGGGGTGCGTATACGCACCCGCATTGAACGAAAACTAACCTACCGGTAAAAGGAGACACGAAACTCTCCCGCTCCGCGTGCCAATTCTCGCGCGGCTCCTAGGCCGCGCAACACTTTGGGCACTTGCCGTGCCGACAGCGGTGCCCTAGGCCCCCCGTCGGTGAGTCAGAATAGGATTTTATCAGAGGACGCCCCCAAGAGGATGAGTTCTGTGCGGAAGACGCCGCAACTGATAACTGCCCGCAAGTCACCGCCGAGTGCGTCTCCACCAGCTGCTGCATCATCGCGGCGCAGTGGAGGCAGCTCATCGAGGAGGGGAACGCAGCGATCGATAGTCGGGCGGCCGAGGGGAGGGCAAGACTTGCGCAGGGGTTCAGCAGACTCTGATGGGACGTCGGATATTGGAAATGCTACCGCTGAGGAGTTAATGTCTTCCCCGGAGCACTACTCGCCGAGTATCTTGAGGCCGATTTCGGAGGAGCGCGAAAGCAAACCAACTCGGAGCCCAGTCGGCAGCCCGTCGCGCCGTCTTTCCTCGCCCGAGAGGAGGGAGATGCACGAGCTGCGGGAGAATCTAGAGACTGCCCGCGTTGAGGATGTCGACCGTGTGTTGAGGCACATGGAAGACGTGCTGGCCGAGCGCGAGTATAAGCTGCGCCGCATCATCCAGCGTGAGAAAGATGACGAGGCTCACCAGCTCCTGATACTAGCCCGCAAGGAGCAGCTCGAGCATGAGCGCGCGCGCAAGTTGTCTGAGGAGCGGGAGGGCCGAGCGGTGATGGACACAATTGCGATTGCGGAGCGGGAGCAACGCGAGGCGGTCAAAGCGGCAGTCACAGAGGCGACACGCAACCTGCAGACGCACTTCGCGATCGAGATGGATAGGCTTCAGAAGGAGCACATAAGGCATCTCCAAGCCGCCAAGGAGGAGAGCAAACGGCAGATTGCGATCGCGGTCTCCAAGGCGTTGGCAGCTGAGGTGGCAAGGCACGATGCTCAAGAACTCGAGCGCAAGAAGCACGCCAAAGATGAGACCAAGGCCTTGCGCCAAGCCCTTGAGGAGGCTCAGGAAGAGGTGCAACGAGCGCTTGAGCGACGAGCGGAGGCCGAGGGACGCGCCAAGCTGCAGGTCACACGGGCCACCGAGCTGATCGCCGTCAACGAAGCGAGGGCCGAGGCGACGCGAGTGCACTCGGAGTACCTCGAAGAGGTGATTGCGCGCATGGATGTGGAGCGGGACATTGCGATGCGCCGGTGGAAGGAGATGGCCGAGAAGGAGTCCGAAGTGGCCAAGATGCAGGCCGCAGTGGAGATTGCAAAGGAAAAGGCAGCACGCTCAGTCCTGATCGAGGAGATGCGCTCGCAGATCAGGGATCAAGCACTCCAGATCGAGCTGTGCAAGGCTGAGGTCGCCGAAGCGCATGTGGTCGCCGCCGCCGCTGAGGCTCACACTGCCGAAGTTATCGCCGCCAACGAGGCGTCCTCGAACAGCACTGCGATGAGCGCGATGCGTGCTGACTTTGACGTTCGGATCACGGCGGCCAAGGATGATGGCGCCCTTCTGCTTGCAGACGTGCACGCAACACTCGATGCCGAGAAGCACATAGGTGCAGCGCGTGTGGATGAGCTCGAGGCGCGTCTGAGCACGGCACTTTCCGCAGTCGATCGAGAAAAGGTCGGATATGATGCGGCTCTAGCGGCCAAGGACGTTTTGGCACAAGCGGTCGAGCGAGCGACTGACGCCAAGGTGGTAGTGATGCAGGCAGAAGTTGACTTCTTGGAGAAGTTGGCAGTGGCGGAAGAGGAGTTAACGGTGGCCAAGTTGGAAGCAGAGAGGCGTCTGACGACGTCAACCAAGGTACTCATGGAAACTCGCTTAAGATCAGCAGCTAAGCGGCTCGAGGCCAGCAGAAATGAGGTTGCATCCATGCACGAAGCCAGAGCCTGCCAGGGCAAGTCATCGACGCAGACTATGAAAGCAGAGGCGAGTGTCATCAAGTTCAAGCAGGAAGCAGATGAGGCAATGACAAGGCTTGATGCTGAGGATGCCGCAGCACTCAAACAACATCAGGAGGACCAGCATGCTATAGCCATATTCCTCGAGGAGGCGCAGGAAAAATGCAGAGCGGCTCGGACTGAGGCGCGTGTGGCTAGGGCTGCTGCGGACTCTACCTTGGTCGAAGCCACTACGGCGCTCCAAGTCGCTCACATTGACAGCGAGGCGAGCGTGCGAGCGGCACGCGAGCAGGTAGCAGCCTCCCACAAGAAGGCCTATGCCAGCGACCAGGCTGCTGCAGCCAAGCTTCGGGAGGCGGAGAAGGCTGCAGAAAGTATCCGTCTCGCAGAGCACGGCAACAATGAGGTCCAGAGGCATCGGGTCAAAGATTCGCTGGCGAAGGCAGGCTTGGTGGTTTCAAACGCGAGGATACACGCGATCGGACGTGCAGCAGAGGAGGCGCGGCTGGCAGCGATTGCGAAGGTAGATAAGGTGAAGCTAAGTGCCAAAGCGGCAAGGGCGATGGCCACAGAGGCGGAGGTAAGAGCGCAAGCTGCCAAGGTGCAGGCGTCGGCTGCTTCCGCGGCCGCAAAGGAGCAAACGCAAGCGGCCGTCCTGGTGGCGGAGGAGGGTGTCTCGAAAGCCCGTGAAGCCACCAAGCTGGCGCTCGAGGCAGAAGCAGCAGCAGCAGCCATAGCGGAAGCCAAGCGTGAGGCCGATGTCAAGCGCAGTGCGGCGGAGGCCGAGAGGCGAAAAGCCGAGGCCAAGAGGATGGCTAACTTGGAGCAAGCCATCATCAGACGCCCGGGCGGGCGGAATTTCTTCAGCTCCCTTCGCGCCGCCTCTGGAGAAATACCAGACTGGAGCCCAACAGCAAGAGCGAGGACCCAGTGGAGGGACAGCACGATGTGAGATGTGAGGGAAACCGACCGACCCTCACACTTGCCTCGACACTGGCCGCTGGGAGCACAGTACGTCAACAAGTGTGGTGCGAGCCGGCTCAGTAGCCATTCGATTCTAGGTAGCAAATCGATGATGAATGATCCCCCCAAATCGTGCTTCAAAACGCGGCGCATACCGCCGCGCGCTGCGTTACGAATGTTCGGTTCAATGTAGAAATGCGATCATCGGCGCCACGTCGTTCCGCACGTGCCCGCGCCGCGTCGCGTTCAATAACACTCGACTATTCGATGGAGAAGCGAGAACGGTTACGTAATCCTGGACATTCCCTGACGCTTGAAAAAACTCGATTCCGACGCAACGCAAGGTTGAGGCAGTTTATTATGGGCACCGGGCCCCCGCCCGCCGGGGACACGTCCGATCATACCCTGACAGATGTTTGGGGTGTACTTACGGCGGGCTTCTTGAGCCGCACGAGAAATGAGGCTGCAGCGTGTAGTCGGTTCAGAGGGCTGGCCTCCCATTCTGCCGCGGCCTCTGCAGAAGCAAATCGTTGCTTGTAGACATTCGCGACTTCCCTGCGGTTGCTGGTAAGAACTCGCACCTTTGTCTCAATGACGAGATCATTATTGGCACGCTCCTTCGCTGCTGCTCGCCTGCGATTGTTCTGCGACTCCTCCATCGCCCTCCTAGCGCTGACGCGCGTTGCAGCCGCTCGTTGCCTGTTGGCACGCGCCCGTTCGAGGTACTCCTCGTCCCTCTTCTCGCGCTCGCTCTTCAACTGCTGCGCCTTGTCGCGGATCTGTGCGACAGCCTTGCGATTAGCGGACGCGAGCTGTTCCGCAGTCGCCTGATCCGTCATGGCGCGCACTTGTGCGACCATGGATTTGTTGGTGGCGAGCTTCTCTTCGCGCGCCCTCGACACCGCCTGCGCCCACTCCTCGCGATACTGTCGACTCTGTTGGCGATGGTGCTCTTGCTCCTTTTCTTCAGTCTGGGTCATCTTCACCTGAAGTGCTGACCCCAAGAGAATGCGCTCACGCGTGAGCAGCTCGTGCTCCTCTTGTCGCCGCTCGCGCTCTGCCTGCCAGATGGCCTCCTGGTCACGCATGGCGCGCACGTTGCTCTCGTTGCGCTCCTGCAGCAGCTGCTGCACTTGGCGACTGTGCTCCTTCCGCTCCTGACGCTCGCGACCAAGCTCGCGACCGCGAACCATCCACATATTTGTATTGTGATCCTTGAGTCGGAGCAGGTCCTCCTTTTCCACCCTGGTCACTTCGGCGATCGCGTGGTTATCAACTTGTTCTCGATAACGGATGAAGACTGTGTTGGGCACAGGCGACGCGCGCTCGAGGAAGGGACTGGTGTCGAAAAAGACGTCTTTGACGCTAACACGTGGCTGGCGTGGAGCCACGTCCGTCTCACCACCCTTGAGAGCCAGCGATGCCGCAGCCTCCTCTGCTGATCCCTGCCCGATAGCCCGGATGATGGGCAAATGGATCTTGGCTAGGTTCCACAATCCGCCCTCGGTGGCGTTTCCCAAAATCTCACCAATCGGGGGACGAGAGGATTGGGAAGGGCCACTGGGTGAGGATGACTGCTGCAATAAGCTGGCTTTGGCAGCACCGGTGGTGGAGCTGCTGGCAGGTTCCGCTCCCGAGGGCCTGGCAAGCTGACTTTTTGAGTCCGTCTTGCTTAGGGGCGCCAGTGATGATGATGACGAGGGCATCTCTGCCGAAGGTTTCTTCGGCAACGACGACGACATGGCTGCCGTGCCGAGAGTGCTCCCGTCTGCGGTCGGCACGGTCGGCCGTGGAGCAGGCATCGCGTTCCCCAACGGGACCGCTTTGAGCTGGCTTGCCATGCTGGGCTGCGTCCGCCAGGTTTGCAGAAGTTTTTTCGGTTTCGGTCGTTTCGACGCGCCGAGATCATACTGTTGTGAACTTGGCAATCGTAAGAGTGCCATGTGGATTTAATTTTGTGGCATACAGGCCACAGGGCGTGAACGTGAAGAGAAAGAAAGGGTTTTGTGCGTGTCTGCTTTTAGGAGGCGGCCGGCACCACAGGCGGCAGCACTTCACTAGTGCCTCGTGTCGAATCGGCGAATCATGAGCTGCAGGGCCTGTGCCGGCGGCATGCTCATCGGCGTCATCCTCGGCTCCACCGGCTGGTGGCAGTACTCGGGACAAGACTCGCCGCAGCAGGTTCGGGTGGCATCTGAGCGTAATCGGCCGTTGGCGCTCGGCCTGACCGTGCCTCCGCCAGCGATAGAGCAGAACCAGGCGACAGTGGACGATGCACCTCCCACGCCCACCGTAGCCGCGGCAGAGCAGATCCAGGCGGCAGTGGACGAGACATCTCCCACGCCCACTGTAGCCGCGGCGGATAGCTATTGGAGCGTTGGCAAGCTGCGTCCTCTCACACGCGTGGTCGATGTGGCAGCCCCAGGGATGGCACGGTACGTGGTGCAGCGCCGTAGCTACAAGAAAGAGATCATTATGTTCACGTCCGACCACCAGATGATTGGGTGGGCTGGCCACTGGGTGAATCAGATGCGCAAGCGTGGATACGAGCACTGGCTCATCCTCGGGGATAAGGAGAGTACTTGCCACACTCTGCAAAAGGGTTGGAAGCCGATGGTGGAGCGCTTCGGAGAGGAGGCACTCTCGTGCGCCTACTCGTCGTACCCCAAATCGCACCCCGGCTGGGAGCAGTGGAAGCCGAAGCACAGCGTGCACGATGATTTGCACTACGTGTATGTGCTGTGGGCGTCGCGCTGGTGGGTCTCGTGGCAGTTCCTCAAGGAGGGTGCCAACGTACTGTCCCTCGACGTGGACGCGGTCCTGCTCACGGACATCTACCAGCTGCTGCGCGCGCCGCCGCTGAGCGAGCAGGACGTGATCCTGACACAGAACGCAGACGCGTCAAAGTCGCTCAACTGTGGTTTCGTCTACTTCAACCGCGACGCCGCGGGCAAGGCACCGCCCACCAACCGTGAGCTGGGCACGAAGGCCCGCCAAGAGCTCAAGAGCTGCGCGGCGGCCCACGATCCGAATTCGGAGGCGGCTGAGGCGGACGGCGTGCCTGCCGCCGAGTGGGTCGCGCGCGCCGTGTGGGATCGCATCGCGCTTTTCCTTGAGTTGCGCCGATCATCGCTCTCCGACTCGCCTGTGCGGGAGGTCCTGTGGGAACAAGACGCATGGAACGATTTGGCCAAGAGCCTTGAGCTCAACCGTCGCGTGTTTCCTTGGGCGGTGGGCTACGGCAAGGACAGCGACCTGTGGCCTCTCCTCGGATACAAGCGCACCGTGATCGGCGGCATGCTGCATCAGGAGAAGTGGGTCGATCGGATGATCCTATTTTGGATTGCTGCTGATTGCCGCTGGTTGCCGCTGACCGCTCCTGATTGCCTCTCCTCATCAGGTGGGTCAAGTGGAAGAGCCTCAAGCTCGATAAGTCACTTCCTCCATGGAAGCCACCTAAAGAAGAGCATGCTAGACGCTTCTGGAGGGGCACGCTTCGCCAGCCCCTTCCGTGGCTGGCACTCTGCCCTCCGGTCAACCAGTCTTCGGGCGCCGACGTGCAGGTGTCGCCCGGCACCACATTCAAGGGAGTCCCCCTCGGCGTGGTGGCGGATGATAGCCGACCGCTACGGCGGGGCCGGATGATGATCGCGCCCATCTGGCTCGCATCTCTCGGATCTGACCCAGAGCCTGCGTGGGCGGCGGCGAGCCCGCCGGCGTTCTCGTACCTGCACCTGACGAACATGTGGCACTGCTTCCCTCACATGTGCTGGTCCAAGGCGGGTCGCCTCTTTTGGCTGCGTGCACATGGCTTCTGGGACGAGCGCCTCGACGACATGCAGATCACGCCGCGGGGCGCGCCCTTTTCGCCCCAAACGCGCGCTCTCGCGCTTCCGTTGAGCTTCTATGCGGCCGTCGACGCGCTCACGCCACCGCACAGTGGTGATCCGGCCATGGGCGTGACGGCACGCATGCGCTGGCTCGCCTTTCGGCGCATGCATGCCCTCATCCACAATCTTGTCACGCTCGCGGCCCTTGTCGACCGAAAGCCGGTAATCCCGACGGTACCGTGCGGCTTCGTTCGCGCGACGCAGCAGCGCGCCCAGGATCTGTCCGCCTCCTCGCGCTTCGGCGTAAGCCACCCGAGCGTCGTTGCAACTGGCACCAAGGAGAAGCCGGTCTGCCACCTCGCGCCGGGCACGTGGCGGCCGGGAGGACCCGACCAGTGCTACCAGAACCGGATTCTTTCCCAATTCGACTACGATCGGTTCGCGCGCCAGCCGTACGCAATCAACGCCACCCGCCACCCGCTGCCGACAGTACGCGTGCCCACGGCGCCCCTCGAGCCGCCGACGACCGTCGCTTCGTACGAGAAGGTGCAGCTCGACATCGAGCAGTATCGCACCTTCTGTAAGAACGTCGCGGCCCACCCCAACACGATGGTGCTCGAGCTCGAGGGGCTCATTCCCATACAGGACCTCGTGCTCGACGCGCCCGTCGGCGTCTCCGAGTTCGAGTCCGAGGCGCTGCGGCTCAAGTCGGGACGCCCGCGATGGCGCTCGCTCCTGCAGGCCCCACAGCTCGCCCAGCTCCTCGACGTCTGCCCTGGCGCCCAAAAGTTCCTCGACTCACGCAAGGCGTGCGTGGGCTACTACCTCGCTGAATAAATGGTAGTCAGGCAACTGGTCGAATCTGGCTGGTTGAGCCCGCGTCGCGCCGGCGCGGTGGTGGTTGTGGCGGCAGCTGGTGGCAGCTGGCGTCTGGCGGCGGCGCGCGTTGGCATCGTTTGGCGTTGCCTTCGCTGGCGAATGGCTCAAGGTGCGGACTTTGAACTTCGGTTGCAACGCCCAACGCGTGTGTTCAAGTGTTCCGCGGGCGCTGCCCGCGGCGGCGCGTTGTGGGACTTGAATCTGTGATGTGCATGATCCGATCATCATGATCACACCGTGTGGGCATCGCGTGTGCAGGCGGGCCGCGTGTGTGGGCGGGTGATGTGCGGCCGGCGCGGATTGGCCGGGCGCTCGTGTGCCCTCGTCGCCGCGGAGCGCGGTCAGCCGCGAGTACTCGCGCGGGGGTTTTCCGTGGTCTTAAGCGTCAGATTTCCCCTGCAGATTTTCGCGGTACTGACATTCACGCACGCCCCCTTGCGGTTGGCCTTCCGGAAACGCTCGCTCTGAGTCCACTGAGCACCTGTCGGCGCGCCGGCTTCTCATGACTCATGCGCGCGGATTCCGCCGTCGGCCCGCTGCCGCGACTGCCTAGCTCATTCCCTAGATGATGATGCTGATCCGCTGGTCCATCCACAGGATCACATGGGGAATCCTTGAGGACTCAGACATGCCGGCCATGTCGCCATGAGCCATAACCGCCATGGGAGTCGTCGATCGCTATTCGACCTGATACCTGATGCTTGCTGATGCGAGATGTCATTCCCTAGATGCTGATCCCTACAGGATGCGCTGCGTCCACCCTCTCGTCGCTATTTAGCAATCCCAAGCAAGGGAAGATCCTCAGTACGCGTGAAGCCCTCTTGCACCGGAGGCTGTTTGCCGACGACGAGCCGATGTTCTTGATCGCGCTGCCTACTGAATAGTACATATGCTATGCTTTTCCTTTCGGGTCGGTGCGTTAACGGCCACGGGAGCTTGTGCAGGAGCGGGAGCATCTACGGGAGCTCCCGATGGTTTTGTCCTCCACTCCCAGGTCGAGAGGCGTCGCTCGCGAGCAGTCGAACGATTCTTCGGAAAACCTTTTGCCAGATTATTGATGGCGTTTGCTTGCCTCCCTTCGTCCCCTTGAGTCATATAATTCTTGAACTCCTCAAAGTCGATAGTCCCGTCGCCGTCTGCGTCGAACTCTTGGATCATGTCGTCAATGTCATCCTCAGGCAGTTCCTCCCCAGTCTCCGCCATGACAGATTTGAACGCTTCCTTGATCTCATCCCTTGTGATGGATCCGCTGCCGTCTTGGTCAAAAAATCTGAAGGCCTCTTCCAGGACCGCTGGGTCGTCTTGTTCGTTCATCTTTCGGACTGCAAAGCAAAACACCGCAGCCTGTGAGCTGACGAGATGGCATGCACGCGCGCACTCAATGGCAGCAGGCGCACTCATGAGCTCGGCGAATTCAATAGGATCGATGCTGCCCGAATTATCTGTGTCGACTTCACGCATCATTTTCAATATGTTCTCATCGAATTCTCTCTCGGCCTGTTCTCTCATTGCATCCTGGTCTTCCCGATTCTGTATTCTTCCTGAGAAAATGTCCCAGGTTGGCTTTGTCTTTTGTCCAAACGTCTCGAAGACTGTTCTCAGCTCGTCGAGGCTGATCGTCCCGCTACCATCCTGCGAAACAACATACGACGACCTCTTGTCAACGGCGTGGTCACAAAACAGCTGGATCTCAGCAACATGGACCCCACTCCCTACAGTGGCGCACCTTGTCGAAAAGCTTAAAGGCCTCGTCGAGATCATGGATCATTTCCTCTGTCAAAGTGTCCAAGGACGAGTTGTCAGGCCTATCACGATCAA
>Ga0164294_10002633_pt1 | contig 16166 bp, 14 predicted proteins | sample GEODES005metaG_FD_111479 | JGI IMG/M metagenome (GOLD analysis project Ga0164294, IMG submission 111479) | Oligotrophic lake water microbial communities from Sparkling Lake, Wisconsin, USA - GEODES005 metaG | ecosystem: Environmental > Aquatic > Freshwater > Lake | place: USA: Sparkling Lake...
CTCAGCACCATTAACCCCAAGCTTGTCTACTGTCACGTCAAGGGTTTCTCTGACAAGGGCACCTACGCGGGCAAGCCGGCATACGACGACATCGTCCAGTCTCTGAGTGGTCTCGCAATGTTGCAAACCGTCGTTGGTGGAGAGCCGCGCTATATGCCCGCGATCTTTGCTGACAAGACAACGGCAATTCACGCTGCCTATGCAGTAGTGGCCGCACTCTTTCATCGCGAACGCACCGGCGAAGGCCAGAACATCGACGCATCGATGTTCGAGACCATGGCGGCTTTCAATGTGGCCGAGCACTTGTGGGGCTACTCCTTCGAGCCGCCCATCGGCACCATGGGCTACGAGCCGGTCAGCACCGCCGCCCGTCGCCCATTCAAAACCCTTGACGGCTACGTGTCATTCCTGCCGTATTCCGACGTGCAGTGGCGCCGCTTCTTTGAAATCGTTGATCGGCTAGACGTAGTCGAAGATCCACGCTTTGGCACATTTGCCGGGCGCCAGCGCAATGTCCAAATGGTCTGGGCCGAAATCGCCCACCAGTTGACCCTGAAGACAAATGCGGAGTGGGTTCGCCTGCTCGAGCCAGAGGACATCCCCTTCTCTGTGGTCAATTCCCTTGAGGACTTGCTTACCGACCCGCACCTAGTGAGTACCAACTACTGGCAGGTGGCCGAGCACGAGACCGAGGGAATGCTCCGATTCCCGGGGGCGCCGTACGACTTCTCCACGACCCCGCAGGAACTCAGGCTCCTCCCCCCCACGTTGGGGCGCGACACCAACGCCGTCCTGCACCGTTTCGGTTACTCCGACGAGGACATCGCCGGGCTAGTCGCCTGCGGTGCGACCGTAGCGATCCCGGAGCCCCCGGCCCGCGCCTGAATTCCACGAGGGCCTTGACGAGAGACCCCTAGAACGACTATTTTCGGCGACGCGACAACCAATTCGAAAATACGGAAAGCCGCGTGAGGCTTTCCTTCCGCTTCCCCATCCACTCGAAGGAGAGCCGCTCATGAGCAACGGCGCCAGCAAGACCGCACTTCTGATTCAAGACATCCAGCCCCTCGTCGTTCCAGCATTCGGTGGCGATGACGCGCTTCTTGCTCGTCTGGGTCAGGTCATTGCAGCCGCTCGCAGCAAGTCGATCCCGGTGATCTACCCCCGTGTCGCCTTCCGCGTCGGCTACGCAGACGTCAGCCCGCACAACCAACTCTTCAGCGGCGTCACGGGCATGATGGACTTCACTGTTGCCAACCCGGCCACCGAAATCCACCCGGCAGTAGCACCGCAGGATGGCGACATCCAGGTTCTCAAGCGTCGCGTGAGCTCCTTCTCCGGCAGTGACCTGCAGCTCGTGCTGCGTTCGCTCGGCGTTGAGCGCATCGTCCTCGCAGGCGTCATGACCTCCGGCGTTGTTCTCTCCACCGTTCGCGAGGCCGCTGACCTTGACTACGAAATCGTTGTTCTCTCAGACGGCTGTGCAGATGCAGACCCTGAGGTCCACAACGTGCTTATGACAAAGGTATTCCCGATGCAGACCACGGTGTCGACGTGCAGCGAGTGGATCAGCACGCTGTAATCTGCCGCACCAGTCCTCCATACTGAAAGACGACCTTTGAAGGCTTCCGTTAGCTCAACTCTGCCCGAATTGATCCGCAATATAGCGGAGTCGACCCCGGAAGCCGAAGCGCTTGTCGCGGGTTCGTCCAGACTGACTTATGTCGGTCTGGACGAACTTGCGCGACAAGCAGCAGGCGCACTCGCTTCGTTAGGAGTGTCCCGCGGCGGTCGCGTGGGACTGCTCTGCACCAACTCCGCCCCGTGGCCGATCGCAGCACTCGGCGCGATGCGCTTGGGGGCGAGAGTTGATGCCTTCAACACCTGGGTGAAGGCCTGGGACCTCGAATACCTGCTCACCACGTCATCGTGCTCAACGTTGATCATGACCTCCATGGTCAAGTCAACGGACCTCCTGCCGGAGTTGCAGACGCTGATCCCCGAACTGTGGCAATCAGCGCCGGGAGAATGGCACAGCGAACGATTCCCGCAGTTGCGTTCCGTGATCATCATCGGCCCAGGCGCACCGCAGGGCGCTCTGCAGTGGGCGAATTTGCTCGAGTCCGCGACCCCGGTTGCTTTCGATGCCATTGACGCCTCTCCCGATGACATTGCGTATGTCATGTACACCTCTGGCACTACCGCCCGTCCGAAAGCCGTGCCACTCATCCATCGCGACCTGATTGACAACGCATTCGAAATCGGTGAGCGCATTGGGCTCACTCCAGAAGACCGCGTATGGCTCACCTCGCCACTGTTCTGGAGCTTCGGCGGCGCCAATTCGATGATGGCCACCTTCACACACCGCGCGTGCCTCGTCCTGCAGGAGTACTTCAGCGCGGACTCGGCACTCGAACTCATTCGCGATGAGCGATGCACCGCCGCCTATCTACTTCCGAGCATCGCGGAGACGCTTATGCCCGTCGCCGATGCGATCCGCAACCTGGGCCATCTGCGCAAGGGCGTCACCATCGGTCGGCCCGATGAGGTTCGCCGCGTCATCGAGACACTCGGTGTGTCAGATGTGTGCAACATCTATGGCTCAACAGAGGTCTACGGCAACTGTTGTGTGACGCCACATGATTGTGATGTCGCAACGCGACTCACATCTCAGGGGCCGCCGCTTAAAGGAGTCGAGATCCGAGTTGTCGACGACCAGGGAGCGGTCCTTCCCGCGAACCAGCCCGGGGAGCTTCAGGTGCGCGGACGTGTCATGTCCGGCTACCTTGGCCAGTCGCCCGAAGAACGCGCCAAACTCTTCAGTGCCGATGGCTGGTTCCACAGCGGTGATCGTGCGACTATTGACGATCAAGGATTCATGTACTTCATGGCTCGAGAGACCGACATGATCAAGTCATCGGGCATCAATATTTCGCCGGCTGAAGTGGAGGCGTACTTGAGTCAGCACCCACTCGTCGCCGAAGTTGTCGTCGTCGGTGCTCCGCACCCGAAAAAGGACGAAGTCGCGGTTGCATTTGTGACCACAACCGGCGAAGTAGGACCCGATGAATTGCGCCAGTTCTGTAAGTCGGGTATCGCTGATTACAAGGTGCCGTGGCAAGTCGTGATCCTTCCGGAATTACCGCGTACTGACACCGGCAAGGTCACCCGCAAGTCGCTCGTCGAACTCGCGACGTTGCGCGTAAATGAATCATTCGCCTGAGCATGGGCCCGCTCTCTGGCAAGCGCATAATCGAATTCGCTGGCCTCGGACCAGCGCCCTTCGCGGCGATGATGCTCAGCGACTTGGGCGCAGAGGTCATCCGCATCGAACGAATGCGACCGCAAACAGACTCTTCGATTCCACCTGCCGGAGTTGATTCGCTTACCGAAGGCATCATGACCGGCGGTCGGCAATCGATAGCTCTAGACCTCAAAAGCGATGACGGCCGCGCAATCGCACTGGCTCTCGTCGCGAGCGCCGATGCGCTTCTCGAGGGCTTTCGGCCTGGCGCCATGGAACGACTTGGGCTTGGGCCCGACTCCTGCATGGAGATCAACCCTCGGTTGGTTTACGTGCGCATCACCGGCTGGGGGCAAGACGGCCCCTACGCGCAGTTCGCCGGACATGATCTGAACTACATCGCCCTCTCCGGAGCTCTCGAACCCATCGGTCGCAAGGGGGAGCCTCCCGTCGTCCCCCTCAATGTCATCGGCGACTTCGCTGGCGGCGGGTTCCTTGGCGTGACCGGCATGCTCGCCGGGCTCATCAGTGCCGCCGCGACCGGCAAGGGCCAGATCGTAGACACCGCGATGGTGGACGGCTCGGCCTACCTCATGACGATGATGTACGAGCTGCTTGGCCGAGGCGTCTGGACGCAAGAGCGTGAGTCGAATCCCAATGACGGTGGCGCCCACTTCTATGGGGTCTATGAGACCTCCGATCAGCGCTACATCTCCATTGCCGCCATGGAGCCTCAGTTCTACAGTGCGCTCCTGAGCCGTCTAGACCAAAACATCAATGAGCTCCCCGACCAGTGGGACCGCCACGCGTGGCCCGCCCTTCGGGCTAAGTTCGCGGCCATCTTCCGCACTCGGACCCGCGACGAGTGGTGCACGGTGCTGGAAGGCCTCGACACGTGTTTCGCTCCAGTTCTCTCCATGAGCGAGGCTCCGGCTCACCCCCACAATGTCGCCCGGCAGACATTCATCCCATGGAACGGTGCAATGACCCCAGCTCCGGCTCCCCGATTCCTCGGGACCCCGCTGGCCCGCCATGAGGTCCCGCCCTCCGGTGAACTCAGCGAGCGCCTCCTGAATCAGATCGGCTATTCATCTGAGCAAATCGCTGGGCTACGGGCTCGTGGAGTCGTCACCTGACTCAGCCCTCGACCGGCTGCGCCTGCGCCTGAAGCCGAAGTGTGCCTCATTTCGTCTTGACAGGTTGGCATTCGTCCCTCACTATTCGAGTTAAGGAATCCCTTCTCGAAAATTGGAGTAAGCATGTCAATCGCGACCATGAGCGACACCCAAATCGTTGCTACTCAGATCGCCACGGTTGCCCGCCACCTCGAAATGGAAAACGCGGGCATGACCGACACAGTTATGGCAGAGACGTTCGCCACGGAAGGTGTCTTCTACGACGTCGTTCCGTCCGGCGGGCGCAGCGTGGGCGTTGAGGAAGTCCAGGGCTTCTACGACGTCCTGTTCGCTGTTCTTCCCGACATCCACATTGTGATCACCCACGAGTACGACGTAGTTGGCTGCTGCGTGCGCGAGGGCTACGTCACGGGCACTCACTCGGCAGAGTTCGCCGGAGTTCCCGCCTCGGGCAACTTCGTGTCGTTCCCGTTCTGCGCCATGTACATCTTCGGTGACGACCCCACCAAGCTCATTGCCGAGCGTGCCTACTGGGACAACCTCGGTCTCATTGCTCAGCTCAAGGGCGAGGCACCTGCAGTCACTGATTACCCCTGGAACACCGGTAAGTAATTCTCGACCACACTGCTCCGCCTCGCCTGATGCGAGGCGGAGCAGTTCGAGGTACAACCTCGATTCCCCTTCACATCCTTAGTTTTGCTCTCTTCAGATTCGGAGCTGATTGCCATGACTTCAGACAACATCGTCGGTGGGCGCGACCTGCTTAACGATTTCGATCTCGATGCACCTGACTTTGCTGAGAACTACGAAGAGGCACTGGCCACCATGGTGTCCAAGTGCCCCGTTGCTCACAGCAACGTTGCCGGTGGTTACTGGGTAATCAGCCGCTATGCAGACGTTCGCGAGACCGCGCAGAACTGGGAGAGCTTCTCCAGCGAAGGTGGCTTCGAGCCCGGCCGTGGTGGCGAAGGTGGCGCGAAGCTCTACCCCGTCGAGCTTGACCCGCCCTACCAGACTCGCTGGCGCAACGCGCTCGCCCCGTACTTCGCACCTCGCGCAATCCGCGAGCGCGAGGACAGCATCCGCGAGCAGGTCAACGCGATCCTCGACACGTTCATTGAGTCCGGCAAGGTCGACTGGGTTGACGGATTTGCTGCGCACCTGCCCGGCCGCGTGTTCTTCGCGACGTTCCTCGACGTGCCGCTTTCCGAACTTCCTTTCGTAAACGCGACCATGGACGCTGCAATGCGCGGACCAATGGAAGGCCGCGGCGAAGCCTGGGGCAAGATCGCCGGCTTCCTCGATGCCTACATGAAGGAGCGTCAGTCACAGCCGCCGCGTGGTGACTTCATCGACGCCATCCTCGCCGGCGTTGACGACAAAACTGGGCAGCCTTGCCCGTGGGAGCACAAGCTCTTCACCATCATCGACCTACTCGCTGGTGGCATTGGCACCACGACATACATGCTCTCCGGCATGGTGCACCACCTTGCGACGCACCCCGAGGACTACGCACGCCTCGAGGCTGACGAGTCGCTGTGGGATGGCGCAATCGAGGAGTTCATTCGTTACTACGCCTCGATCGTTGCCCTAGGCCGCGCGGTCACCCAGGACTCAGAGATCGCCGGACAGAAATTCGTCAAAGGTGACTTCCTCATGCTCTCGTTCGCAGCCGCGTGCCGCGACCCAGAACTCTTTGAGAACCCCCACGAGGTCGACATCACCCGTCAGATCCCGGTCAACCCGGCGTTCTCCTTCGGGCCGCATCGCTGCATCGGTTCGCACATCGCTCGTCTCGAGGCGCGCGTCACGCTCGGAGAGATCTTCCGCCGCGTACGCAATATTCGCATCGCAGAGGGTGGCGAGCCGGTCTACAGCAACAGTTCGATTACTCGCAACATGGACCGACTCGTTATCGAGTTCACCCCCGGTCCCCGCGAGAACTGATCAGGAGATCTGACATGTCCCGCTACATGATCGATTCGGCGTTGTGCTCCGGACACGGACTATGCGCTCAGATCGCTCCAGCTGTCTACACACTGGATGCCGATGGATTCAACATGGTCGTCGATGTGGCCCGAGATATTCCCGCAGGGCTCGAAGAGCAGGCCGAAGATGGTGCATCTGCCTGCCCAGACCAAGCGATTCGTATCTTCGACTAGTAGGTCTACCCATCAGTACCAATCCCCACGATCCGACTTCTCTTCACGAGAATCGGATCGTGGGCCATTTATAGAGATTTGGAGCATTTTGTGATTCCCCGCACAATCTTCGATCAAGAGCACGCTCTCTATCGGGAGACCGTTCGCAAGTTCATTGCGGCAGAGATCCTTCCGGGCTACGCCCAGTGGGAACACGACGGCATCGTGCCCCGGTCGGCTTGGTTGAGCGCGGGTCAAGTGGGGCTGCTGTGCCCGATGGTCCCGGAGGAATACGACGGCCCAGGCGGCAACTTCCTGCACAGTGTGGTCGTGACCGAGGAGATGGCACGGGTGGGCGCCTACGCCCCCACGTTCTACCTGCAGTCCGACATTGTTGCTCCCTACCTCACACATTTCGGTTCCGAGGAACTCAAGCAGCGGTGGCTCCCAGGCATGGTGTCCGGTGAAGTCGTAGCCGCGCTCGGGATGTCCGAGCCCTCCGGCGGCAGCGACGTGAAGAACATCCGGACTACTGCGGTTCGAGACGGCGACGACTTCGTCGTCAACGGCCAGAAGGTGTTCATCACCAACGGTCATTCCGCCGACATTCTGGTCCTTGCCTGTCGCACCAATAACGACCCCGGCGCAAAAGGCATCAGCCTGCTGCTCGTCGAAACAAATTCGCCAGGTTTCATCAGGGGCCGCAAGCTTGAGAAAATCGGTTGCAAAGCTCAGGACACTGCCGAACTCTTCTTCGACAACGTACGAGTTCCCGCGACAAACCTATTGGGCGAAGAGGGTCGCGGTTTCTACCACCTCATGGGCGAATTGGCTCAGGAGCGTCTCGTGCAGGCCGTACGCGCCGTGTCGACATGCGAGGCGATGATCGAGTGGACAATCGACTACGCGAAAGATCGCACGATGTTCGGCAAGACCCTTGCGGACTTCCAGAACACGCAGTTTGTCTTGGCCGAACTCGACGCTCAGGTTCTTGCTCAGCGCGTGTTTGTCGATCGTTGCATTGAGCTCCACGTCGATGGCAAGCTCGATGCCGTCGATGCCGCGCGTGCGAAGATGATCACCACCGAACTCACCGGCGTCGTTGCAGACAAGTGCTTGCAACTCTTCGGTGGATGGGGTTTCATGACTGAATATCCCATCGCTCGTGCCTTTGTTGATGCCCGCATGACCCGAATCGGCGGAGGTTCGATCGAGGTTATGAAGCACATCATCGGTCGTTCGCTCTTCGTCTAGCTCAAGGAGTTTTTAATGCCCGCATCAGGCAAGAGCAACTGGGGCCGATGGGGAACCGAGGACGAGCGGGGGACCTTAAATCTCATTGGTCCCACCCAAGTGCAAAACGCCGTTGCCACCGTGGCTAGTGGCCAGGTCATCAATCTCTACCAGCCCTTGGGCCCGGCGACCCACGTGCCGCCGCATCGCAGGCCACCGGAGCGCTTCATGACTCGCGACGGTGGGGACTACGCCGCGGGTGCCCGCCAGCCCGGTGGCTTCCAGTTCGCCGAAGAAGTTGTGTCGTTCGCGGCGCACAGCGGCACGCATCTCGACGCTATGTCGCATGCCTGGTACGGCGACACCCTCTACAACGGCTTCCCATCGACGACGGTGCGAAGCACCAGCGGCGCCCAGCGGTGCGGGGCTGAGAAGCTCGGGCCAATCGTCACCCGGGGCTTGCTGCTAGACATCGTCGCAATCCGGGGCCGGGCCCTCACTGCCGGAGAAGTAGTCAGCGTCGAGGACCTTCAGTCAGCAGCTGACCGCATGGGCTGCGAGATCGAGCCCGGAGATGCAGTCTTGGTGCGCACGGGCTGGTTTGAGTCTGCGGTCGGCGCTCCCGACTACTTCGATGGGGAGCCGGGTATTGGGATCTTGGCCGCCGAGTGGCTGGCCGATCACGACATCTCTCTCGTCGGGGCCGACAACTACGCCGTCGAAGCGCTGCCGGCCCCCGAGGGAGTCTTCCCGGTTCACCAGTTCCTCATCCGCGACTGCGGGACTCCACTTCTCGAGGGTCTCGCTCTTGAGGATCTCGCCAGCTACGCAACTAAGCCCTTCTTGTTTATGGGGGTCCCGCTTCCCTTGGTGGGCGCCACAGCGGGCCCCATCGCCCCCGTAGCCGTCCTTTAGATCCTTGCCCACCCCTCTAAGGGCGAGGCGGCCTCCACCTCGAGAATTCGCTTGTGCGCACCATGATTCGGGAATAGGGACGTCACGGCTTGGTCACAAACACGGATGGATATGGACATTTGCCCGGCGATCCGGTAGAAATCTCGCGAGTACGAATTCCTATTCGTTATTTCGAAACACTGCTAACCAAAACCCAGGAGGAAATTGTGTCAGGACGATCCGCAAGACGTTCCGTCGCCGGACTTGGCCTGCTCGTCACAGGTGCATTGCTTCTCGCCGCTTGCGGCAGCAGCAATTCCACTACGTCCAGCAGCGCAGCGCCCACTACGGCCGCTTCATCCAGCGCAGCGCCGACCTCGTCGTCCGCGCCAGCACCAGAACCCACCAACGACGCAGCTGCCAAGGTCGCCGCGTACGAGGCAGTTCCGACCACGATCGGTATCACCGAGCCGTTGACCTCGCCAATCCCGGCGGGCAAGAACGTCGTGTGGATGGAATGTCAGCTCCCCCAGTGCACCCAGATTGGTCAGGGCGTGAAGGATGCCGCTGCCGCAGCGCAGTGGAATCTCAAGGTCATCAACTACGACTCGTCTGATCCCGCAACTCTGGTTGCTGGCATGAAGCAGGCCCTTCGGGACAAGCCTGATGCGCTGATCAACTCCGGTCTTCCCGTTGCCGCGTGGCAGGCAGTTCTGCCTGATTTCGTTGAAGCAGGTGTGCCGATCGTGACCATGCACATCGGACCTCAGGAGCTCGTGCCAGGTCTCATCGCCAATCTCTACGGTGTCGAGGACCAGAAGATCCAGTCCGACATGATCGCCCAGTGGATGATCAATAAGTCGAACAGCTCGGCGAACATTCTTATCGTCGACGTTCCTGACTTCCCGATCCTGCATCAGTTCTCGGTCGACTTTGAAGAGTCGATCAAGCGCGATTGCAGCGGCTGCAAGACGCAGACGATTTCGGTGTCCATCGCCGACGTCCTCAACGGCTCACTGGTTCCGGCCACTGTGTCGGCCCTTCAGGCGGATCCGTCGATCGACTACGTCTACGTCTGTGACGGCGACTTCATTCCCGCATTGCCAGCCGGGCTCAAGGCCGCTGGCCTTTCGCCGCAGGTTGGCGCAGTGTGGGGTAGCAAGGCAACTGAGGCCTTCCTGCCCACGGGCGAGATCGGTGCACTGACCGGCTTCTCGACCGAGTACAACGGCTGGCAGGCAATTGATGCCATCGCTCGTCACCTGCAGGGCATTGCTCTTCAGAGCCCATCAAACGGCAACGCCCCGACCCAGCTGATCACGGCGACGTCGATGGTGGAGCCGATGGACAGCTACAACATGCCCGCCGACTTCCGCGAGCAGTTCAAGGCGCTCTGGAAGATCTGATGTCAGGTTCGCTTAACCAGGAAGGGCAGGCCGCTTCGCGGCCTGCCCTTTCGGCGACTCATCTGTCAAAAGCATTCGGTGGCATTCTCGCTCTCAATGACGTGAGCCTCGAGATCAACGCCTCAGAAGTTCACGCACTTCTCGGCGAGAATGGCTCCGGCAAGTCCACGTTTATCAAAATCCTGTCTGGCTACCACCGCCCCGAGGATGGTGGCGAGGTTCTCATCAATGGCGAAAAACTCACCTTCGCCAGTCCCACATCTACCTACGATTTGGGCTGTCGCTTCGTGCACCAGGACCTCGGCCTCATCTCCACGAGCTCTATTTTGGACAACCTCTACTTTAACGCTGGGTTCCCCACACGACTGGGAACCATCCAAGGTCGTTCCGCCCGCAAGCGAGCCGCGGTTGACCTTGAAAAGGTGGGTCTGTCGATCGACCCCCGTCAGCTCGTCGCCAATCTCACGCCTTCGATGCGCACCGGTGTTGCCATCGCCAGAGCTCTGCTCAATGACGAAAGTTCGCATGTCCGGCTTCTCGTGCTTGATGAGCCCACAGCGACCCTGCCTCAGAACGAGGTGGAGTCGCTTTTGAATATCGTGCGCACCACCGCGCAAAGTGGCGTCGCAGTTCTCTACGTCACTCATCGCCTTGACGAAGTTTTCCAGATCGCCGACAACATCACGGTCCTTCGCGACGGCTCCAAAGTCGCAACAACTCCAACGTCATCTCTAGACCGCCGAGAGCTGATCAACCTGCTTGTCGGTACTGAATTTGAAGATATTCACGTCGAGTCGCAGAACTTGCATTCGGAGCACGGCGCCGATGTACTGACGGTCGAAAACCTCATTTCCGGCCCGCTTGATCGCGTGGGGTTCTCTGCGCGTCCCGGTGACGTTGTCGGTTTTGCTGGCATCACTGGTTCGGGTCGCGAATCGGTCCTCGGTGCCACTTTCGGGGCAACACCCCGCGATGGAGGCACGGTTGTCATAGCGGGAGCAACGATCCCGCCCCGAAAGCCCGCAAATTCCATGGCGGCCGGCATGGCCTACTTGCCACCCGATCGCAAGGTTTCTGGCGGGTTCATGGATTCCAGCGCTCGCGACAATGTGACGATCTCAAATATCCAAAAATTCTGGCGCGGCTTCAACATCAACCGCAAGGCCGAGAACCGCGAAGTTGCGCAATGGTTCAGCGAACTCGGTGTGCGACCCAGCGGCGCCATCGCCCTGCCGCTATTCGGCTTTAGCGGTGGAAACCAGCAGAAGGTCCTCTTCGCCAAGTGGCTCTCTCGCACACCAAAGGTGCTCCTACTTGACGAACCCACTCAGGGTGTCGACGTCGGCGCCAAGGCCGAGTTGCATCGTCGCTTACTCAAGGCTGCAAGCGACGGCGCGGCCGTCATCATCAGTTCCTCTGATGTCGACGAACTCGCTGCTGTTTGTCACCGGGTCTATGTGATGCGAGATGGACACATCGTGAAGCAACTTGACGGCTCGGCGCTGACCGTTGCGAACATCACCCGTGAATGCCTAGGTTCACAAGAGGAGAAGAGCGAATGAGTAATGTGAGTCAGCCGGCGTTGGGTTCGAAGTTGCGTAATATCAATTTCGGCTTTGACCGTTTCAGCGGACTTTATATTTGGGGTCTGTTCATCGTGGTCTTCGCGATCTGGGTGCCCGATTCCTTTTTCGACTTGGACACCGCGCAGGGTCTAGCGTCAGAGAAGTCCATCATTGTGCTCATTGCGCTCGCCTTGATGATCCCGCTCGCAGCCGGCGCCTACGACCTCTCCGTGGGCGCGACAACCAATATCTCGGCCGTTGTCGTGGCCAAGTTGCAAACCGATGCTGGCTGGCCAATGTGGAACGCCATTGCGATGGCTGTAGGCACCGGAGCACTTATCGGCATCATCAATGGGTTCGTGGTCGTGAAACTCAAGGTCAATTCCTTCATCGCCACTCTCGCAATGGCCTCAGTCATCGCCTCCGCCATCATCATTATTACCGGCCAGCGGCAGCCAATTCCGCCTATGGATAAGCCGTGGCTCAACCTCACCCAGTACGAAGTCTTCGGCTTCCAATCCGTGGCGCTGATCGTCCTCGCCTTTGCCTTCATCTTCTGGTGGTTCATGCAGCACACCCCGCCGGGCCGTTTCATCTACGCAGTGGGCGGTAACCCTGAGGCCGCGCGCTTGTCGGGCGTCAAGGTGGGCAAGTGGACCTGGGTCTCGCTGATCATCTCCGGAACCACCTGTGGCGTCGCTGGCGTGCTCTACGCCTCCCTGATCGGCGTCTCCTTGACCTTCGGTGGATCACTTCTTCTACCAGCCTTCGCGGCCGTCTTCTTGGGCTCGACCCAGTTCTTGCCCGGACGGTTCAACGTATGGGGCACCGTTTTGGCAGTTCTCGTCCTCGCGACTGGCGTCAAGGGTCTGCAGTTGGCCACCGGTCAGCAGTGGCTGGAGTCGATGTTCAATGGTGTCGCCCTAGTGGCAGCAGTGTCCTTCGCGGTTTGGCGGCAGAATCGCTCCAAGGCGCGGGCACGGTCTAAGGAACTCGCGGGCCGCGAAACAAAGTAGCGGAGGCACGAATCACCTCAAGTACCCTCTGGGAGTCTTGAGGAGCATGAGCGGATACGCTAACTTCGAATTCACGAAACATCCTTCGTGATCATGAATGGTCACGAAAAAAGTTCTGGAGGGAACTCATGCCCGCTGAGCGTCGCCGCGTCGCTGTCATTGGCGCCGGAGCGGGCGGTCTGAGTTCGGCACGATTCTTGTTGGCAGACGGTCACGAGGTTGTCGTCTACGAAGCCGGCAGCAATATCGGCGGCCTTTGGGTCTACGACAACGACAACGGCCTTAGCGTTGCCTACAGCTCTTTGCACATCAACTCCGAGCCCGTCGTGTCACGTCTTCGCGATTTCCCCTTCCCCGAGGGTTCGTCGCTGTTCCCGTCCCATCTAGACATGCACAAGTACTTCATAGACTTTGCGAATCACTTCGGCATAACCCCGTTAATCCGGTTCAATTCCACCGTGACCTCGGTCGAACCGGTCGAAGGACGCAAGGGCGCTGGCTGGATTGTTCGGGTTGCAGATGGCGGTGAGGAGCGCTTCGACGCAGTCGTTGTCGCGAGTGGCCACCAGGGCGTCCCACTGGAGCCGGAAGGCCTGGAGAACTTCACTGGCGAGTACCTCCACTCCAAGCGCTATCGCGACCCGACACCATTCGACGGCAAGCGAGTACTCGTTGTGGGCATCGGCAACAGCGGCCTCGATATCGCAGCCGATCTTGCGATCAACGCTGAGCACGTTTACATCGCGGCTCGTTCACCGGTTTTGATCATGCCGCGCATGATGTGGGGCGTGCCCTCCGGTCGCACTGCACGCAAGATCGCCAAGCCCTACATCCCGTGGTGGCTTCAGCGTCGGCTATTTATTGCCTTGTGTCGCGTATTCCATGGCCGCATGGAGGACTGGGGCCTGCGGACTCCCACGACTCGCACTCATCCGGCAAGCAGCTCCACATTCATGGCTCATGTTGCATACCGGCGAATCACGTGCCTACCCGGGATCACCAGCGTCAATGGCCGCACAGTGACCTTCAGCAACGGCACCCAGATCGAGGTCGACACCATCATCGCCGCTACGGGCTACGGAGTGCACCTGCCGTTCCTATCCCCCGAGGTTTCTCCCGTCAAAGGGAAGCGGATTGAGGTCTTCGAGCGCGTCGTACACCCCTCATGGCCCGACCTGTTCTTCGTTGGCTTCTTCAATGTGAGCGGCGGAGCTAATATTTCTATGATGGACGACCAGTCGGAGTGGTTGGCTAATGTCCTTAGCGGGCGCTGTGGCCTACCGTCGCAGGCTCAGATGATTCAAGAGATGCAAGCCGAAAAGGACGAGCTCGCCCGTAAATTTCCTGGGTCCGCTCGCTACGAACTCGAATTGGAGCCACGCATCTACCGCAAGAAGCTCAAGCGCCTCAATAGTCTTAGCCCCAAGTCCACGGTGAGGGTCTGACATGACTAAGTCCGAAGCTGCAGAGCGCCGCGCCGCTCTTAGAGCGCAAGCGGCCGTCGTTGGCATCGGCGAGACGGAATACTCGCGCAATTCATCAAAGAGTGCAATGGAATTACAGTTCGAGGCATCGCTGAAGGCAATCGACGATGCCGGCCTCTCCCCGCACGACATCGATGGAGTCATCCCGATCGGCATCACCGGCGCTCCTGCCGAGGATTACATCATCAATCTCGGGATTTCCGACCTACGTTTTTCAGCGCTCATCCCGCACGGCGGTGCGAGTGGCATCGGCGCCCTGCAGGCTGCGGCTGTCGCAGTTGCATCAGGCATCGCAACAAACGTGTTAGTCACTTCTGGGCGCAACGTAAGCTCCGGTGCTCGCGCCGGTGCGCGCATTCATCAGATGCCGCAATTCCACCTCGTCACTGAGTTCGAGCGCGAAGTTGGAGCGATTGCTCCCGCCCAGCTGTACGCACCAATGGCTCGCCGACACATGGAGCTGTACGGCACCACGAGTGCGAACTTCGCCGAGATCGCGGTGAGCACGCGTGACCACGCGGTGCACAACCCCAACGCCATCATGCGCAAGCCCATCACGGCCGACGATCACGCCGCCTCGCGCATGATCACTGATCCCTTCCGACTGCTCGACTGCAGTTTGGAAAGCGACGGTGGAGCAGCCTTCGTGGTGACCACCTCCGAGCAGGCGCGCGATCGACGGCACCCGCTCGTGGAGATCCTCGGGATTGCCATGGGACATCCAGACTCACCCAACTCCATCACCCAACGCGGCAGTCTCACCAGCGTGGGAGTGGCCAAGGCTGCTCAGATCGCATTCGACATGGCTCAGGTGGATCACAGCGATATTCAGGTGGCAGAGATTTACGACTGCTTCACCTACGTCGTGCTCTGCCAACTTGAGGATCTCGGCTTTTGCGCGAAGGGCGAGGGCGGTGATTTCGTTATGGACGGCAAGCTTCGCCGCGGCGGGAGTATGCCGACCAATACTCATGGCGGACTTCTTTCACAGGCGCACATGCTCGGGATGAATCACATCGTCGAGCTAGTTCGACAGCTACGCGGCGCCGAAGGAATCCGACAGGTGCCAGGCGCATCTATCGGGCTGGCCACCGGCTATGGCGACATGGGCGACGGCGGAGTCGCAATCATGAGGGGTGCGCACAATGGCTAACGCTTCGGGACCACTTGACTCCATCTCGCAGGCCTACTGGGATGGCGTGGCGCGAAATGAACTCGTGGTCCAAAAGTGCTCAGACTGCGGCCGCTTGCGCCACTACCCACAGGTGCTGTGCCCCGCGTGCCACAGTTTCCAGCTCACACATGTGTCCCTGTCCAAAGCTGGCACGGTGCATAGTTGGACAGTGTCGGAGCACTCATTCGACAAGGAGATCGCCCCCGACGTTCCCTACACGCTGGTGACGGTCGACATGCAAGAAGGCATCCGCATTTTGGGTAGGTTCGATAGTGCTGGTTTGCCGACAATGGGCGAATCGGTCTCGCTCAGCTTCGAGCCCAACATCAACAGCACTCTTATTCCTGTATTCCGCCCCGCAGGGGCGCTCTAACCCAGCCACATCCCCAGACGGGAGTCGTAATGGTTGCTTCAGACAAGGTGATCGTCAGCGTCGATGCCGGCGTCATGACCGTCACTATCAATCGACCTGAAGTGCGCAACGCCGTCGATCGTGATGTGTCGTATGCCGTTTGCGTTGCCCTCGACGAACTTGAACATCGAAGCGACCTGCGCGTAGGGATCCTCACCGGCGCTGGCGGAACTTTCTGCGCCGGCATGGACCTAGCGGAGTTCGCCCGAGGCGCCCAGATTCGCGTCAAGGGTCGGGGCCTCATGGGCCTAGCCTTCACCCCGCCAGACAAGCCCATCATTGCCGCTGTAGAGGGCTACGCGGTCGGCGGAGGCTTTGAGGCCGCTCTGGCCTGCGACTTAATCGTCGCTTCCCGAGACGCCCGCTTTGGCCTGCCAGAGGTTAAGCGTGGGCTCGCGGCGGCCGGTGGCGGACTCGTACGGCTGCCACGCAGGATTCCGCAGAACATTGCCATGGAGATC
>Ga0164294_10002635_pt1 | contig 16151 bp, 16 predicted proteins | sample GEODES005metaG_FD_111479 | JGI IMG/M metagenome (GOLD analysis project Ga0164294, IMG submission 111479) | Oligotrophic lake water microbial communities from Sparkling Lake, Wisconsin, USA - GEODES005 metaG | ecosystem: Environmental > Aquatic > Freshwater > Lake | place: USA: Sparkling Lake...
ATGCCATTCAAGGAAGAAGAAGAATTCCCGCCTGAAGAGCCGGAAGATTTTGAAATAGCGGAAGAGCCTACCGAAGAAGTGGTGGCTGAAGGCGAAAGCGAAAATAACCCCGAAGCAGTCGCCGCCCTGCCCGCCCCCGAAGAGGCTACTGCAGCAGAGCTGGCTCAAGGCGACGCCGGCGCTACCGATACAGACAATACGGCTCAGGGCAGCAGCGAGCTCGATGAATTACAAGCCGCTGCCGAAGCCATGGCCGCCGAACGGCTCGCTTCCGAAAACCCGACAGCCAAACCAGAGCCAGTTCCAACTGCTTGATTTAAAAGGGTTTTATAAGTAGACAAAAATCGATCCTCAAGTCTTTCGGCACCCCGCCGATTATAGGTCTGACGCAATGAATTACTCAGGAGCGACAGACCATGAATATGAGAGAACGAGCCCTCGCCAGTTACGGTGATGTGAAAGTAACAACCGGTGTATCGGGCGCAGACAATGTGCAGCTTATCCAGATGCTGTTCGACGGTCTGATAGAGAGTCTCGCCACAGCACGCGGCCATATGGAACGCGGCTCCATCACAGAAAAATCCAAGAGTCTTTCACGTGCTGGCCGCATCGTAGTCGGTCTGCAAGGCGCACTCGATTTTGAAAAAGGTGGCGACATCGCGCGCAACCTAAACGACTTATACAGTTATGTGACGCGCCGCTTATTCCATGTCAATGCCAACAATGACCTGGAAGCTTTGCAGGAAGTGCATAACCTGATGAACGAGATCCGCAGCGCTTGGTTGCAAGTACCGACCTTGGTACCTGCTACTGGCCGCTCAACGGTGCTGAACTAAGCCAACAAGGTCCAGCCGTCAGTCACACAACGAAGGCCTGCCCTGGTGCAAACCAGAGCAGGCTTTTCTTTTTCAATTTTAATCATTAAATACTCTGTTCTTGACGCCCAGCTAAAGAGTTATGGGTTCACGATTTATCGTCCAAAAACCGCCAATTTTATGGATTTTATGACCTGACACGATTTTTGCTTAATGAACTGCCACTTGAAGGCAACTCAGGAAGCAAATAACGATGAACTCCGTATCGAATCAGGCCATTAACGCCGCACAACAGGCGAAAAAACTCGCCAAATCAGCGCTTTCCTCTGGCCCCACCGAAGAGAGTGGCCAGTTTGGCGACATGTTCTCTTCCATGCAAATGGGCTTGCAGGGGCAAGATCTTGCCGCCCAGACTGGCAAGGGTTCACCCCCGGCAGAGGGACTGGCATCAGAGGTTTTAGGACCCGCAGTTCATATCATTACCAGCAACACAGCAACCATGAACGACGAAAGTCTGTTTGCTTTCGCTCGCTCGCAAGGGATGGATGAATCGTCTTTGGCGCTGATTTTTCAGCATGCAGCTCCTACCGCTCCAGCCACCCCTTTCATCGAAACAACTACCTCGGACGGTCCTTCGCCCCTGTCTGCATTAACTGATTCATTGGCATTCGGCCAGCAAGCCTCAGCACTTCAGGCTGAGCCAACTGACAATACCTTACCGGTAGCAACCGTCGCGCCAGCCCCACTGGAACCAACCACTGATGCCGACGGCATGAGCGTGCTGGACCTAGGCACCGACGGCAGTATGCGTTGGTCGGTTAATCAGCCAGGTCAGCTAAACGGCGCCGAAAATAAAAGGGATGCATTAGCCCAAGTAGACTCCGCTGCAAAATTAGCAAAACCAACGGGCATTGAACTGAGCACAGCCGCCGTTCAACAGCAAATCAAAGAAGCACCGGCAGAGAACTTGGCCGCCACCCTACTATTGGGTGCCGGTGAAGCTGCCCAATTTGCTAAACGCGTGCAGACCAAACAAGTGAGCCAGCGCGCAGAAAAAATCGCCGCCCTGACCGGTGAATCCTTCAAATCAATCGCAACCAAGATAGATCCTTCCACCATTAGCCTGATCGACGAAGCTACGGTGGTCTCGGAAACCCTCAGCTTGGGAACCGAGCTAACCGGTGAAGATTTGCGCATGATGTGGGAACACCGTCAGCACAGCTCGTCTAACTCTGGCGGTAACTCGGACAGTGGCATGGGATCCGGCACTGGGCAAACCAACGCCTCCCAATCTGACATTGATCTGCGCGCTGACCAATATCAACAACTATCCCAGCGCCTGGGCGAAGCACTCGGCCAACGTCTGGCCGCCCAGATTGCCCGGGGCAACTGGAATGTCGAGCTGACGCTCAAACCTCAAGATCTTGGCAATATCGAAATTAAACTCAATATGAAGCAAGGCAACTTAGAAGCCAGCTTCAATGCCAGCGAAGCCATGACACGTGACTTAATCGTCGATGGCCTACCCCGTTTGAAAGAAACTCTGGCACAGTCAGGCATGGAAGTTGCTCAAGTGAATGTTAACGTAAGACAAGAAGGTCAAAATGGCGGAAATTCGACACCTGGGCGCCAAAAAGCTCCTAGTGAAATAAGTGGGGTGTCGAAGAGTTCACCGGTAGTTACCGGTCAACCCAGCGCTAGTTTGACAACCGGGAAGTCTGCGGCCGACAACAACGGCTTAGATGTCCTGGTCTGATCCTAATAAACCTCGTAGGGGGATGTAATGGCTGACGAAGCTCCAGCAGCAGAAGAAGTAGTCGAAGGCGAACCGAAGAAAAAAGGTCCGCTAGTTAAGATCATTCTGATCGTCGTAGCTGTCTTGCTACTGATCGGTTTGTCGGTAGGCGGCACCCTGCTCGCTACCGGTTTCTTTAATAAGAAACCGAAAGAGGCCGTCGACGCTCAACTCGACAAACTCGAAGGTGGTGGCGATGGTCATGCCCCGGCTGGCGATGGTCACGGCGCCCCTGCTGCTGATGGTCATGCTGCTCCTGCAGCAGATAGTCATGGCAAGCCCGCTGCTGAAGCTGAAGCAAAAGAACTCGCGAGCCCAGAAGGCGAAGCTGAACGCTGGAAGTTCAATTACTATGCGTTCGAAAAACCTTTGCTATCGAATGTCGCCGGATCAAGGAAAGTCATGCAAGTCACACTGACTATCATGACCCACTATGATGAGCGTGTGATCAAAAACTTAAAAACTCACGAGTTAGCACTGCGCGCCGGTATCCTTGACGTGATGCGTCAAAAAACCGAGGCCGATTTGCTCAGACCCGATTTTCGTAAGGCTTTAGCTGAAGATTTACGTTTAGTGATTAACTCACTACTCGAAAAATACGAAGGCTTTGGCGGTATCGAAGAAGTGATGTTTACGGAATTCGTGGTTCAGTAACACTGAATCACAAAAAAATAACCCGACTGGAACGATAAAGTCATGGCAACTTCAGGCAACTTGCTGTCAGCAGAAGAACTCGCTGCCCTCTCTGAGGGTATCGATGACGGTACCATTGCGATTGATACCGGCTTTAATCTGACTACGCGTGTTAAGAAACATGATCTAGCTAGTGAAGACAGCACGCTGGGCGTGAATACCTCATCACTCGAGATGATCAATGAACGCTTCGTGCGCTTGTTCCGCATGGGTTTGATGGACGTATTACGCACCAGTCCACGTATCAATCCTACGCGTGCGCAAATTGTACGTTTTGGCGACTATCTGAAAGATATGCGTCCACCACTGGCCGTCAACACCGTACGTATTAATCCGCTGCGTGGTTTTTCGTTGGTGATGATAGAACCCACACTGGTGTTCTCTTCGCTCGATAATTTTTTTGGTGGTACCGGCAGTGGTATGCCCGCCAATCAAAAGCGTCGCGCGGGAGACAAAGCCGGTGAAGGCGCTTCCAATGGACTGGCACCAACACGGATGTTTACCGCGACCGAGTCGCGCGTCATCTCGATTATTCTAGAAGTATTTTTCCGCGCACTAAAAGAAGCGTGGGCACCGCTGATGGTCGTTGAGTTTGAACACGTCAGCTCCGAAATCAATCCCCAATTCGCGCAAATCGCTGATGAAAATGATTTAGTCATTTCGTCTCGCTTTGAAACCGAAAGCGTGGGTGGTAATAAAGGTTTTGTTGATCTAGTTTATCCTTATGCCGCCTTGAAACCTTTCCGCGAGATGCTACGCAATCGCGTTCAGGCCGATGGTAGCGCCGATTCCGATATGAAATGGCGTGAAGACCTCACCAAAGCGGTGGGCGATTCCATGGTTGAGCTGCAGGTATTGCTAGGTCAAGTCGTCGATGATTATCAACGTATTGAATCGCTTAAAGAAGGCGATCTATTGTTTTTCAAAAAACCGGAGCTAGCTACTATTTATATTGGTGACCTGCCCGCCTTTGAATGCCAAGTAGGTATGGCAGGACCCAATGTGGCAATCCGCATTGAAAAATCTCTTGACCCAGAAACCATTTAATTCAATTTAACCGACCAAATCAGGATCCATCATGAGTGAAACTACCGAAGACCAGGACCAGGATCAGGCCGACGACAACGTGGTTGTTGAAGAAGCCGCGAATCACCATATTAATCCCGACGTGTTGCAAAACATTTCGGTCGCTATCAAGGTGGAAGTGGGGCGTACCAAAATGAAAATTCGCGATCTGCTGCGTTTAACGCAAGGTAGCGTCGTAGAACTCGAACGTATCGCCGGTGAGCCGCTTGATCTATTGGTCAACGATACCGTGGTAGCGCAAGGTGAAGTTGTACTCGTTAATGACCGCTACGGCATCCGCCTGACACGTGTCGTTCCTGCTTCTGAACGCATGCGCAACATCTAAAACAGAGACATTATGCACGCCACTGATTGGTTATCTTTCATCGTCAGCTTTGCTGTCGTCCTAGCCCTTCTGGGAGTGGTGTTGTATGCACTCAAGAAGATGCAAAACGGTAGCTTGCTCGGTATGGGCCAGCGCCGTATTCGTATTCTTGATACGGTATCCATCGGTCCACGTCAGAAAATCATTCTGATGCGCGTGAAAGATGAAGATATTTTGGTCGGCGTCACCGTCCAACAAATTAATACCCTCGCCGGCTTTCCGCTGACTGGGGATGAAATCGCAGCCGATCAAGCATCGCCACCTCCCTCTACCGAGCCTAGCGCTCCGCTGGCTAAGCGCTTTGCTGATCTGTTAAACGCTGCTAAACAAAACAAGGATAGGGGCTGATTATGTGGCGCCGTATCCTCATCGCCCTACTCTTGCTGACTGGCGCAACGCTGTTGCCTGAAACTGTGTTCGCACAGGGTATGCCGATCGTGAATGTCGTCACCGGCAAAGGTGGCGCGACTTCTTATAGCTTAACCCTGCAATTGTTGGGTTTGATGACGGTACTAACCTTGTTGCCATCAATGCTGTTGATGATGACTTCGTTTGTTCGCATCATTATCGTGTTCTCAATTCTGCGCCAAGCACTCGGCACAGGTCAGACACCACCGAATCAAGTACTTGCTGGTTTGGCTTTGTTTCTTACGCTGTTCATCATGCAGCCGGTGATGACGGATGTGTACCAAAACGCCATCCTGCCATATATGAATTCTGGTTTGCCGTTTGAAGAAGCATTGGCCGCTGCTGAAGCGCCAATCCGCGGCTTTATGCTGGCACAAACCCGCGAAGAAGATATTGCGATGTTTATGGAAATTTCGCGCGCCAAAGGCGAATTGACTGGCCCCGAATCGGTCCCGTTCACAACACTGGTACCCGCCTTCATGACGTCTGAATTGAAAAGCGCTTTTACGATTGGTTTTTTGATTTACATACCGTTTGTGGTGATCGATCTGATCGTCTCATCAGTGTTGATGTCGATGGGTATGATGATGCTCTCGCCCATGATGATTTCTATGCCGTTTAAATTAATGTTGTTCGTTCTGGTCGATGGCTGGAGCATGTTAATGGGTTCACTCGCGTCTAGTTTCGCGATGCCTTAATAAGATAAAGAATAAAAGGACACAATCATGGAAGTTGCAACCGTTGTTGATTTAGGCCGTAGCGCACTGTGGGCCATCGTACTCATCTCTTCACCTCTGCTGCTAGTTGCACTGGGTGTCGGTTTGTTCATCGGTGTCATCCAAGCGGCTACCTCTATCAATGAAGCGACCTTGTCGTTCATACCGAAGCTGGCTGCAATGGGTGCTACGTTAGCTATTTTTGGTAGCTGGCAGTTGATTATGTTGGTGGATTACACCAAAGATATTTACAAGCGCATCCCTGCGCTGTTTTCTTAATTCACAAGGAGCGTTCGGAGCGACGCTATGACACTACTAGCATCCGAAATCGTCGAACGCTTTTATATGTTCCTGTGGCCGATGCTGCGCATCTCGGCCTTGCTGGTGACGGCACCACTGTTTTCGCTGGATGCCCTCACCCTTCCTATTCGCATCATGCTGGCGGTCGTCGTTACGATTCTGATCTACCCACTCGTTAACTGGCCAGTGATCGATCCGGTCACGGCGAATGGCGTCCTACAAATCGTGAATCAATTATTCATCGGCGCCATGATGGGGCTGATGCTGCAAGTCGCTACGGGTGCGCTCACAGTCGCAGGTCAAACTATTTCATCGTCGATGGGCCTGTCGATGGCCACCTTGATTGATCCGAATGTCGGTAACGTTCCCGTCATCGCTCAATTTATCGTGATCGCCTCAACTCTCGTTTTTTTGGGTTTCGGTGGTCACATCATCATGATTTCTATGGTGCTCGATAGCTTCACCGCTGTCCCCATAGGACAAAGCATTCTTGGACAAGTCGCCTTCGGTAAAGTGGTCGCTTGGAGCACTATGATTTTCTTAGGTGGCGTGTTGATTGCCCTGCCCGTCATGGTGTCGCTCTTATTTATTAATATTGGTATGGGCGTGATTACACGTGCTGCACCAAGTTTGAATATTTTTTCCGTGGGTCTACCCGCTTCCATTATCGCCGGTTTTTTTGTGCTGATACTAGCGATGGATGGCATTGTTGGCCGCATACAGTGGTTATGGATGCAGGCGTTTAATCACGCTCGCGATCTCGTTGGCTTAGTGAGTTGATATGTCTGAGAGTTCAGAAGAAAAAACCGAAGAACCCACCTCGCGGCGCCTGCAAAAGGCCCGCGAAGAAGGTCAGGTTGCGCGTTCACCAGAATTGCCTGCAGCGGCGGTCACCATTGCTGCATTGGCTATGATCCTTATCACCGGCAATATGCTGATCTCGAAACTCGCCGAAGCGTTTTCATCGGGATTTAATTTTGATCGCAAGCTCGTGCATTCGTCGAATTTACTCCCTGCGATTTTTGCCCATGAATTACTCGATAGCTTCTTGCTGATCGCACCCTTATTACTTTTGACAGCGGCTGTTGCGATCGCCTCCTCAGGTGCAACGGGCGGCTTTCTGTTTGAAATGGGCTCCGTTGCGCCCAAGTTTTCTAAGATCAATCCACTCAATGGCTTCAAGCGGATGTTCGGCGTAAAAGCGGCTGTCGAATTGGGTAAAGCGCTACTAAAATTCACTCTAGTTAGCGGCGCGGTAGCCTGGGTATTAATTGACAATGTCGGCACGCTCAACAAGATCAGCCGTATGGCACTCGAACCTGGCTTATCAGTCGCCGGCGAGCTGCTAACGCGATCCTCCTTAATTATGGCGTGCTCCCTCGCGGTGATTGCGCTGATTGATGTTCCTTTTCAGCGCTGGCAGTTCAATAAACAAATGCGCATGACCAAGCAGGAAGTCAAAGATGAAATGAAAGACATGGAGGGTCGCCCTGAAATCAAGGCGCAAATCCGTCGCCGTCAACGCGAAATGTCGAATGCTCGCATGATGGATAGCGTCAAAAATGCCGACGTGGTAATCACCAACCCGGAACACTTTGCCGTTGCCCTAGCCTACGATCCGAATGGTGATAGCGCTCCGATATTGTTAGCTAAAGGCGCTGATGCGGTCGCTGCACGTATACGTGAAGAAGCAAAAAAACATGGCGTAGAAATCTTCCAAGCCGCACCGCTGGCTCGTGCGCTGTACTTCACCACCGAGGTTAACCATCAAGTTCCCGAAGACTTGTATTATGCGGTTGCGCAAGTTATTGCCTATGTATTCAATTTAGCTAGCATCCGTCCAGGTGCGGCACCTGTGCAGCGTCCGCAAACGACGGTGCCACCGAATATGCAATTCGACGCCGACGGTAGGTTGGAGACTGAGGAGACGGTTAACTAATGGACAGAAATCCCGACATGGCCGAATTAATTGGCGCCGAGGGCATCTTCCTTCGCACTGCTGATCGCCGCCGATTTGATTATGTGCTGCGCGGAGTTCGCGAAGAGAGCCTCTCACTATCGCTCAGCAGCGACAACGACGGCTTGCTGGATCATTACGGCCGACTGCTTATCAACAAGCTGCGCAAATCCGATGGTTTGCAAGTTGAAGTTTTTTTACCGCAGAACACCGAAGCCCTACTCGATCGCTTTAATCAGATACTGGCTGATATCTCTATTGATGAAGCACGCAATGCGCAAACGTCGCAAGCACCACGACGCGTGTTACTCGCTCATGATGCGAAAGCTATCAGCGAACGTGACATGCAACTGATGTCACGTTTGGTTCAGGATTTCCCGGGAGCGCACGTATCGGTGGTCTTGTTGGTCGATAAAATCGGCACCCAGATGCATGAAAAAAATCTGGAAAAATTTGGCCAACGCCTGATGCGCTGGCCGTTGGAAACACCATCACGCGAAGAAGGCAAAACCTTGCTCGATATGGCGCGCGCCGCTGGCTATGAAGTCGAAGTGAAAAAAGTTCTTGCGACTACGGGCTACAGCAAACCAGTAAAACCCGTCGCCGTCGTGGCCGCTGCAGCCGCAGCTGCAGAAATCCCTGAAGAAAAAAATGTTATCTCTGCCGGTGAGCTGGCCGCCATGCGCCAAAAGGCATTAAAGGGGCCGGTCGAACGCACTGAACCATCGATGGACATCGTTATTGATGTACCCGTTCCAGAAACTACCTCAACACCTGTCACCGAAACAGTGACTGATGCAGTCACTAAGCCACGAATTAAGGTACCCGTTTCACTGATCGCTCGCTTGGTAGCTGCTCTATTTTTGGTGCTGTTAGTGGCACTCACCGTGATTATTATGGTGTTCCCACAACGCATGGGGCCGATGCTCTACAACTCTCCTGTGCTCAAGGCCCAACTGCCTGAGTGGGCGATGAATGCCGTGGTCAGCTTCACCGGCAAGCCACCCACAGCCCAGCTTGAAGAATCCAAGGCAGCAGCAAAAGAAAACAGCGCTTCAGTTCCGGCGCCTCAAACCGATATAACCGATAACAAATTAGCTTCTGAAAAGCTTGCGGTAATCGTAGAGTCGGCTCCTAAAATTGACATCAAACCTGCTGAGATCCCGGTAAAAACCGAGATCAAGCCGGATGTAATGGCCGACAAAACTATTCCTAAAGCAGAACTCAAAGCTGAAGCAAAAGTAGCAGCGAAGACCGAACCCGTCGTTAGCGCACCAGCGACTAAGCCTGAGCCTGTCATTGCACCTGCAGCGCCAGTCTCATCGTCGCCTGCTGAAGCGTTGGCACCTCGGTCCGAACGCGGCGCAGACAATGCAGTTCGTCAGGCACGTCCGGGTAGCTATTTTGTTCAGCATGTTTCGCTTAACTCGATGGCTGAAGCACAAGAATGGCGCGCGCAATACGCCGCATTGAACAAGAGCCGTATAGCAGCAGTAAAGACTACCGATAAAGGTGTGAAATACGTCGTACTTTCAGGGCCGTTCCCAACTCAGAAAGACGCCGAGGCATTTTCCGCTAGGCCAGGCGTTCCTGCCGATCCGTGGGTACGCCCGTTGAAATCATTACAGCGCGCGCTGATAAGCAGCCGCTGATGATGGTACGAGTCCTGGATAGAGGTACGTAATGTCTGAAGAAGAAGCCCAGGTTTTTCGAGGTGGTCGTTCGATTGAGACCGCTGTCAGCGAGCATGCTGCACGCAAGAAGAAAAAACCAGTCACAGGACCGAAGGTTGCAGCGGTGTCGCTGCAAGATCAGAAAGATGGTCCTGGCGGTACGCGCTCGCTGCAAGACAGTCGTGATGGACCATCCATTAGTAATGCGATACGTGATGGTGAGGGTCCTTCGATAAGTAATGCGATTCGCGATGCTGAAGGTCCATCGTTTGGTAACGATATACGCGATGCTGAAGGACCATCGATAAGCAATGCGATGCGCGATGGCGAAGGTCCTTCATTTGGTAACGATATACGTGACGGTAATGGGCCATCCTTAAGCAATTCGATACGAGATGGTGCAGGTCCTTCGTTTGGTAACGATATACGTGACGGTAATGGGCCATCCTTAAGCAATTCGATACGAGATGGTGCAGGTCCTTCGTTTGGTAACGATATACGTGATGGTGATGGGCCATCCTTAAGCAATGCGATGCATGATGGCGAGGGCTTGATTGATACGCGGGCTGCGCTTGATGCCGTCGGATTAATTGACGCACCTGGATTTGATGATGCAGAAGGACCCTCAGACGCTCGTGCGATGCACGATGCTGACGGCTCAGCTGATGCGCGAGAGATGGAAGATGCCGAGGGACCATCCGATCCTCGTGCATTACAAGATGCTGAAGGACCCGCCGATGTGCGAGACATGGACGATGCCGAGGGACCATCTGATCCTCGTGCATTACTAGACGCTGAAGGACCCGCCGATGTGCGGGACATGGACGATGCCGAGGGACCATCCGATCCTCGTGCATTACTAGATGCCGAAGGACCCGCTGATGTGCGGACGATGGAAGATGCAGAGGGACCGTCTGATCCTCGTGCATTACTCGATGCTGAAGGACCCGCTGATGCGCGGGCGATGGAAGATGCAGAGGGACCGTCTGATCCTCGTGAATTACTCGATGCTGAAGGACCCGCTGATGCGCGAGTGATGGAAGATCATCACGCGATGATCCCACCGGGTGCAGAGTTAACGGGGGAAGTGGCTAAGAGCCAAGAACAAATAGAAGCAGAAGCCGCCGAGGTCGCTAAGCAAGCTGAGCAAAGCGCGTATGTGGAATCACTAATTAATGCGAAAGCTCCTGAGGAGGCAACTCCATGGGCACTCTCGGTTCACCTTGAAGAACGAATTCAAAAACTGCAAAACGAAAAATCTAGAGTAAATGCCCAGCTAGATAGCTTGGAAGCCTCTTCTAAAAAACTTGAAAAACGACTGTCATCAATATGAGCGACGCAGACAACGATAAAACTCAGGCCCCGAGCGCTGATGGATTTTCACCCGCCCCTCCTCCTCCGCAAATGACTGAGGAAGAAGCTGGCATCGTGCCCGAAGGTGAATCCGCCGAAACCGACGGTGGTGATGGAAACATCTCTGTCTCTAAAGACACGGCTAATCGCGCGCTCGAAGCGGTACAAATTTTAGTTGAAAATAATCGCTCTGCTTCGCAACAGCTCGAGTCGCTCATGACCATCGTTCTGGATGCCGCCGAAGTGGCGAATCGTTCAGCATCGCATGTCACCACCACTGGTGGACAACTCAACAAAGCTGCTGAAAAACTAATCGATGGCGCACAACGAACATCCAACCAATCAAAAGTTGTATTGGCGTTAGTGGCTGCTGTGTTGGTTGGATGCGCAGGTACCTTTAGTTTTATCGCCGTTCAATTACAAGCCAAGGTTGAGCAGTTAGATGAAATGATGCTAGCCGTCGGCAAGCGTGCGGTTGATCTTAAGCGTCGCATGGAATCGATGGACGACATCAATACGCAATTAACTGAACTCAATCTGAAACAGGAAAGTACGCAATCCGTTCAGCAAGCGATTGAAGATAAGATTGCCACTATTATTGATATCGCTAAAGGCGCTCCGAAAAAAGCACCCGAGCCTGTCGGTAAACCCGCAGCTGCCCAACCAGAACCTGCAGCGCCTAAGAAAGCTGAAACGGCAGAACCTGCGCCTAAAAAAGCAGAATCGAACAACGCTGAGAATGCTAAAAAAATAGAAGCCGCTAAAGCCAAAGCTGAAGCTGCTAAAGCCGAAGCAGCGCGCGCCGAAGCCGCTAACAAAGCACTGCTGCAACAACTCAGCGGACTCGACGCACTACTTAAAGAACAATCCAAATCAGTCAAAGATTTGTCTGGCCAAGTAAATAATTTGCAAGGCTCTGTCTCTAACGTTGAAGCAATCAAGAAAGACGTTGAAGGACTCGCCAAACTGCAACAGCAACAAGAGCGTACTCGTGCGCTAGAAGCAGAAAAAGCGGCTCAAGAACAAGCCGCTGCCACTGCCCGACGCGATAAAGAAATGAAAGATAAAGAGCGCGAACTCGCACGTGAACGTGATCGCTTGCGTGAACGTGATGCCGCTCGCGACCGTGAACTCGCTAAAGAGCGCGAAGCAGCACGTGAACGTGAACTCGCTAAGGAACGCGAACTCGCTAAAGAACGTGAAGCAGCACGTGAGCGTGAATTAGCAAAAGAACGTGAGAAGGAAAGCAAACCGAAGGAACGCAGCGTCGCCTACAACCGTGAGCAATCGCGACCTAGTGGCAATACAGGTACCGATGTTCCCGCCTATAACAAGCCGTCGGTCGCTAAGCCTGAGTAAGGCATTGCTGGTTACGACTAAGGTTTAAGGACTGCTGAATTTAAGAGCTGCGTGTTTTAAAAGCGTTACGGCATTTAACTACCGAATGCATCCACCAGTATTTCTATGCGACGGTTTTTAGCGCGGCCTTCGCGTGAATCGTTAGCAGCGACTGGTTTGGTATCGGCCATGCCCCTAACCATCAAACGCTCACGCGGCACACCTCCACGCTCGCTCAAGTAATCCGCAACGGCGCCTGCGCGCGCGCCAGACAAATCCCAGTTAGAACGAAAGCGATTGTGCCCAGATAAAGGTACATCATCGGTATGTCCTTCAATCACAATACGACCACCCGCTTCGGTGATGGTCTTACCAATTTTATTTAAGATCGGCATAAAGTCGGTGGCGAGATCGGCGCTTCCAGAATAAAAGCTGCCCTGCACTACCATGCGAATAACGATGCGCTCGCCATCACGTTCGACTTGCGCCTGGCCTTTAACAATTTCACTCTTCAAGGCTTCACGTAACTTCTCAATCTGACGTGCCGTTTCTGCAATCCGCTCACCAGTCTCGACACCCTCGCGCACTTCAACAACGGATTCAACTTGAGATTGCGCATCGGCGATACGGCCAAACAGATCAATTAATTCCTGTGGCATCACTCCTTTACCGCGCTCGGGCAACTGCAAAACCAGTCGACCGTTTTCAGTACGGAGTTGAATCTTGTTGCCCACCAAATCGGTGGAGAGCTCTTTTTGTAGCTTGCCGAGGTCTTTAGCGAGTTGTTCTGAAAAAGGTCCAGCTTCCGTTGCAGGACCACCAGCCGTTGAAGGTCCACCGGCTGCAAGCTGCGTATCTGTAGGTGGCGCAATTACTGTGGGCGGCGCTTTATCGCTACCCAGCGATTTTTGCAATGAGCCGCTCACGTCTTGAAAACGTGTTGGATCAAGATCAGAAAAAGACAGTAACAAAACGAAGAAGGCCAACAACAACATCACCATGTCGGCAAACGTGACTATCCAAGGTGGCCAAGGAAGACGTGGGTAGTGAGCAGGATGATCGTCATCGAACAAATTGGACGCCGCAAACATCGATTGATGTTCAGGCTTCTCTAGTTCAGCAACCTCTTTATCGATACTCATCAGACTCAGGACTTGATGTCCGTTTCGGCTGGTGGCAAGGCTACTTGAACTGGAGCTGGCTCAGGTTCGGATACGGGCAAAGCTTCGGGTTCAGGCTCGACATCCTGCTTAAGGTTGCCCAGCAAAAGATCCGGCAGCATGCGTGGATCGCCACCTTTTTGCAGAAACAACATACCGGCGATCACGAGCTCATAATTATTTTTTATGCGCTTACCGTGCCCCATAATTTTTTGTACCAGCGGACCCATGATGACGTTCGCAAGTATCGCGCCGTATAAGGTGGTCAATAAAGCCACCGCCATGCCCGGTCCAATCGCGCGCGGATCGCTCATGTTACCCATCATGAGTACCAGACCCAAGAGCGTGCCTATCATGCCCATCGCTGGTGCTAACTCTTGGGCATACGCGAAAAAATCACGCGCATGATCGTAACGTGTCTTTTCTTCTGCCAGCTCACGCAACAATGCATCTTTTAACAGCACCGGATCCAGACCATCCACCCACAATCGCACTGCCTTAGCGATAAAACGATCGTTATATTCGCGATCTTCTAACATCACCATCCAGCGATCGTTGTAACGCGCGACACGACCGACTTCAATCATTTCATCAATCAGATCAGTCAAACGGGTTGGTGAATGCGAAATCGCTTCGCGCGCCGTTTCAAAGGCGCTCTTAAACTCAGGTAGCGTGCTCTTCGATAAAACGCATAAGAAAGTGCCACCGAACACAATCAGTACCGCGGGGAGATCGACGAATTGTAAAAAGTTACCGCCGGTCGCTGCAGCAATTAATAACAGCGCGCCGACCATACCAACCACAGTAGTCGTTTGAAGTTTAGGCTTAGACATAATTTCTCTTACGCGGAGCGAAGCCGGTATTTGTCGATTTTTTCAATCAGGGTCGTTCGCTGCAAATTCAGCAGACGCGCTGTTTTAGATACGTTACCTGCAGATCGATCCAACGCTTGTTCAATAAACGCGCGCTCGATTTGCGCCATTTTTTCTTTCAACGACATGCCTTCGGGTGGCAGCACTGGTCCACCCTGCGCCAGCATGATGATGTCTTCGACGTGATTAGGCTCGTCTGATTTAGCTATGGAATCAGGTACCGTACCTGGCTCGTCCAGCGCAAACATTTGCAATACATCCGCTGACGGTGGAGCAGGCTCTTCACCGGCTCGTTCTAGCTGTAGCTTCTGCAAGCCCTTAGGTAACATCGACACCGGTATGCTAGCCAGCGTTAAATACTGACCCGCAAATAGTGTAGAGAATCGATGCACAAGATTAGATAATTCGCGCACATTGCCTGGCCACTCGTAGGATTTCAGAGCGCTCAAAAATTCAGGCGAAAAAGTGATGGGCGTGCCCTTGTGCGCAAATTTTTCTCCGTAGTGCTTCAACAGCAGCGCAATATCATCACCGCGTTCGCGCAGTGGTGGAGTAGTCACCGGAAGCACATTTAAGCGGTAATACAAATCTTCACGGAAGCGGCCTTCGGAAATTTCTAATTCCAAATCGCGGTGAGTCGCAGCGATCACTCGTACATCCACTTCAACCGCGCGTGATGAACCTACCGGATCGACCATGCGCTCTTGCAGTACGCGCAGTAATTTAACCTGCATGTCGAGTGATAAATCACCAATTTCATCCAGGAAGAGTGTTCCACCATGAGCAAGCTCAAAGCGACCTACTCGATCAGCCAAAGCGCCGGTGAATGCACCTTTGCGATGACCAAACAATTCGCTTTCCATTAATTCTTTAGGAATCGCTGCGCAATTGAGGGGAACAAAATTCGCGTCAGAGCGAGAGGATTGATGATGCAATGCTTGTGCAACTAATTCTTTGCCGGTTCCGGATTCGCCATTGATCATGACAGTCGCTGTCGAGTCCGCGATGGTCTCGATTAACTTGCGTATGTCCCGCATCGGTGGACTGTTACCAATGATCGGATTCGGCTGTCGCATCAGATTGTGACCCCAAGAGGTATCGTTAAGGGTACGACGGAGAAAATCGAGGCATGTATAAAACCCGACTTCCCGAATGTTTCCCAATTGGAACATACGGATGCCATACTGTCAACGCTGAAGATCTAGCAAAATCAAGGACTTAGCTTATTAAAAAGATAATTCTGGCATTTAATCTTACAAATACCTTCCCTCAGGCTCTAGCTACAATGGCAGGGATAGTTTTTAACTCACTAAATAGACCTTCATGCACCTGCTGCTGCCAACCGTTTTTACTCTATCGCCTGCGCTAGGCTGGTGGGTAGGCGCGCCCTGGCTCACGCTCGTGCTTGCTGCCATCGCCATTCCCGCAGCGGAGTGGTTTTGGGGTGGCTATGCATCAACCGCCACAAATTACCGCTGGGGAGTATGGCTACCACGGGTCATTATGCTGTCGGTACTGATTATGACTGGCAGCCTCGCCATTAACGCTGCCCACTATGAATGGGATGCTCTGGCCTGGCTCGCGCTCTCTTCTGGTTATGTATGCGGCGGTATTGGTATCG
>Ga0164294_10002637_pt1 | contig 16147 bp, 12 predicted proteins | sample GEODES005metaG_FD_111479 | JGI IMG/M metagenome (GOLD analysis project Ga0164294, IMG submission 111479) | Oligotrophic lake water microbial communities from Sparkling Lake, Wisconsin, USA - GEODES005 metaG | ecosystem: Environmental > Aquatic > Freshwater > Lake | place: USA: Sparkling Lake...
CTGGGCCAAGACCTCGATGCCATGCAGAAGGTCATCACCGCAAAGACGCGCCTTGTGTACCTGTGCAATCCGCACAACCCCAGTGGCACGGGCTTGAATGCCGGTCGCATCGCCAGCTTCATCGAAGCCTTACCGCCGCAAGTCATCGTGGTGGTGGATGAAGCGTACATCGAGTTTGCCACCAGCCCGGGCGTTCGTTCGCTGGCGCCCTTGCTGCGTACCGGCGCAAACATCGTCGTGCTGCGCACCTTCTCCAAGCTATATGGCATGGCGGGGCTGCGCTTTGGCTACGCCATCGCACCCAAGGCGCTTGCCGAAGCGTTCGGGCCACTGCGTATGACCTGGGCCAATGTGTTTGCGGCCCCGGCCGTGCGCGCCGCACTAGGCGATGTCGAGTTCGCCTCCAATACGCGCCGCCGTATTCAGGCGAGCCGTCTGGCCATAACGGGTGAACTGGCGAACTTGGGCCTGCGCTATGCAGAGCCGCAGGGCAACTTCGTGTTCTTCGACACGGGCATGCCCCATGCACGCTTCGCCGAGCTAATGAAAGCCGAGCATGTCATCGTAGGACGCAAGTTCGCGCCCTATGACAACTGGTGCCGCATTACCGTAGGCACAGAACCAGAAGTGGACTGGTTCTTGAAATCGCTGCGCAAGGTAATGGCCAAAAGGGTGTAAGCGCCTTCGGTCGTCCTGCTGCCAGTGCCAAGGCACTGGTCAGCAAGAAAGGCAGTCGACTACCCCTGCAGACCCTGCGAGGCTAGGTACTCGTCGTAGGTACCGTAGAAGTCTTCCACGATGCCGCCCTGCTTGATTTCAAGAATTCGGGTCGCCAAGCCATTCACGAACTCGCGGTCATGCGAGACGAAAAGCAAGGTGCCCGGGTACTTCTCGAGCCCAATCTGCAAGGACTCGATGGTTTCCATGTCCATGTGGTTGGTGGGTTCGTCCATCAGGATGACGTTCGGCCGCTGCAGCATCAGCTTGCCGTAAATCATTCGGCCCTTCTCGCCGCCCGACAGCACCTTCACGAACTTCTTCATCTCGTCGCCCGAGAACAGCAAGCGGCCCAAGGTCGCGCGCACGATGGGCTGGTCGTCGGCTTTGCCGGACCAACGCGACATCCACTCGTAGAGGTCCATCTTCTCGGCGAACTCGGCCTGCGGATCCTGCGGCATGTAGCCTACTTGAGCGTTTTCTACCCAAGTGACCGTGCCCTTGGTGGGCTGCAGGTTGCCAGCCAACACCTGCATGAGCGTGGTCTTGCCGATACCGTTCGGGCCGATGATGGCAATGCGCTCGCCGGCTTCCACGTTGAAGCTGATGTTCTGCAACACGGGCAGGTCCGTGCCCGGATAGGTGAAAGACACCTTTTCCAAGCCAAAAGCGTTGCGATAGAGCTTCTTGGCCTGCTCGAACCGGATGTACGGGTTCTGGCGAGACGACGGACGGATTTCTTCCAGCTTGATCTTGTCGAGCTGCTTCTTGCGCGAAGTGGCCTGGCGCGCCTTCGAAGCATTCGCGGAGAAGCGACGAACGAACTCCTGTAGTTCCGAGATACGGTCCGCGGCCTTCGCATTGGAAGCTTCAACACGCTCACGGGCCTGCAAGGAGGCCAGCATGAAGTCGTCGTAGTTACCCGGGTAGATCTTCAGTTGCTGGAAGTCCAGGTCCGCCATGTGCGTACACACCTGGTTCAGGAAGTGCCGATCATGGCTGATGATAATCATCGTGGAGTTGGACTGGTTCAGCACACTCTCCAGCCAATGGATGGAGTGAATGTCCAGGTTGTTGGTGGGCTCGTCCAGTAGCAACACGTCGGGGTTGGAAAACAGTGCCTGCGCCAGCAACACACGCAGCTTCAGGCCCGGCGGCACCTCGCGCATGGGCCCGTAGTGCAGTTCGGTGCCGATACCGGCGTCCGTCAGAATGCTGGCGGCGCGGCTTTCAGCGTCGTAGCCACCGTACTCGGCAAACTGCCCTTCCAGTTCCGCCGCGCGCATGTAGTCATCGTCGGTAGCGTCCGCATTGGCGTAGAGGCGGTCGCGTTCGGTCATGGCCGTCCACATTTCGCGATGGCCCTGCATGACGGTATCGATGACGCGCTCGTCCTCGTACCCGAACTGGTTCTGGCTCAACTTGCCGAGCCGCATACCCGCCTGCAGCATGACTTCACCGGAGCTTTGCTCCAAATCGCCACCCAGAATCTTCATGAGGGTGGATTTGCCGCAGCCGTTGGCGCCAATGAGGCCATAACGGTTGCTGTCGTTGAACTTCACCGTCACGCCCTCGAAGAGGGGCTTGGCACCAAATTGGATAGAAATATTGGAGGTGGAAAGCATGGCAGTCTCAGGTGGTCTAGCCCGCCATTGTACCGTGGGCTGTGCCATGATGCGGTAGGCTCTTACAACCACTGAGGGGATGCCCGTGACGCAAGAGAAAACACCCCCCGAAACCTGCCCCGACGCCCGTCTGCTCGCCGAACTGGGCTACCGCCAAGACCTACATCGCCGACTCGGTGGGTTCACCAATTTCGCGGTGTCTTTTTCCATTATTTGCACTCTGTCGGGTGGTATTACAGCTTTTCCGGCTGCTCTAGGGGCCGGCGGTGGAATCTCCATCGGTATCGGCTGGTTGGTAGGCGCCGGCTTCGCGCTGGTAGTCGCTCTCGCTATGGCGCAAATTGCCTCTGCCTTCCCGACAGCAGGCGGGCTTTACCACTGGGGTTCCATGCTTGGCAACCGCGGGTATGGCTGGGCTACCGCTTGGTTCAACCTGCTCGGGCTGATTTTGGTCACTGCCGCCGTTAACTTCGGCGTCTACGATCCCTTCTTCAAGACCCTCGTCGCACCCATGCTCGGTTTCGATACCAGCCAATGGGGGGCAGTCCACCAGTTTGGTTTCCTGGCTGTCGTTACTGCCTCGCAAGCGCTGCTCAACCACCGCTTCTTGAAGCTGACCACACGCTTGGTGGACTTCTCGGGTTACCTCATCTTCGTGGTCACGGTAGTGCTAATCGCCTCGCTCTGGCTATGGGCCCGTCCCGCCGGTTCGGGCTGGCCGGATTTTTCCCGCTTGGTCACTTTCACCAATTTCACCGGTAGCGAAGGCAGTTTGTGGCCGGCATCCGAGAACACGCTGCAGGTCTTTTTATGCGGCTTGCTCCTGACCATCTACACCATCACAGGCTTCGACGCGTCAGCGCATACGGCCGAAGAAACCCACGACGCCGCCACCAACGTGCCGAAGGGCATCATCAGTTCGGTCCTATGGTCGGGCTTGTTCGGCTACGCCATGGTGGCCACCTTCGTGTTGGTCATGCCTAGCCTCAAGCAAGAGGTAGCTCTTGGGTCTGGCTTCTTCGCGGACCTGCTGCGCAACGTACCCAGCCCCGTACGCTTTGGACTGGCTATCTCACTGTTCGTGGCGAACTATCTCTGCGCGCTCTCTTGCCTGCTGTCTACATCCCGCATGGTGTTCGCGTTCGCACGAGATGGCGGACTGCCAGCTTCCGAACTGCTGGCCAAGGTAGAACCAACGCAAGGTGCACCGGTAGCGGCCATCTGGTCAGCGGCCGTTGCTGCCATCGCTATCACTCTCTATGCGGAAGCGTTCACCGTGCTCGCCACGGCCTGTGCCGTGTTCTTGTACGTGTCCTACGTCCTGCCCATTGGCGCCGGCCTGTTGGTCGAGGGTGGCCGATGGAAGCGCAAAGGCCCGTTCACTCTCGGCGTCTGGTCACGCCCAATAGCTGTTCTAGCTATTCTGGGTGGAGCCACTCTCATTTGGGTGGGCATCCAGCCGCCGAATGACAAGGTGCTTACCCTGTTGCTGGGGTTAGGGGCGTTCCTGCTGGTGTACTGGTGGGTGCTCGGTGAACGTGGCCGCTTCCGCGGCCCGCCCAAGGGCCTCAACCAATAAAACCATGCGACGCATCCTCATTGCCAAGCCGGGCGGCTACGAGGCCCTGCAACTGGTAGAAGCGCCCGATCCGGTCCCCGGTCCCGGCGAGGTTCGAGTACGGGTGGAGGCCGCCGGTGTGAACTATGCGGATGGCATTATCCGCATGGGGCTTTACGCCAGCGCCAAGGAACTCCACGGCTACCCCATCACGCCGGGTTTCGAAGTAGCCGGGGTCATCGACGCCATCGGCCCGACGCCAGAGGGCAGTGCCCCAACCACCCTGCAGCTCGGCCAACGGGTGGTCGCACTCACGCTCTTCGGTGGCTACACCAGCCACTTGTGCTTGGCCACCCACTACGTCTTCCCCTTGCCCGACAACCTCACCACGCAGCAAGCCGCGGCCTTGCCGGCCGTGTTCCTCACCGCCTGGTTTATGGTTCACGAACAACTGCACCCGCGCCCTGGCCAGCGCTGGCTGGTCCACTCCGCGGCTGGTGGTGTAGGCGGCGCGCTGGTCCAACTGGGCCGACTCTGCGGCGCTGAAGTCACCGGCGTGGTCGGTGCCGCGCACAAGGTCGACGCCGTACTGGCCATGGGCGCATCGCAGGCCATCGATAAATCTGATGGCGATTGGCGCTTGGCGGCGCAACTCATGGCGCCGGATGGCTTCGACGCGGTTTTTGACGCCAATGGTGTGGCTACCCTCGGCGACAGTTACCGTCTGCTCGCCCCGATGGGCAAGCTGTTCATCTTCGGGTTCGCCTCCATGCTGCCCCGCAATGGGCGACTGAACTGGCTGCGGCTGGCATGGGATTGGCTGCGCACGCCGCGCTTCAACCCCATGCACATGACCCAGTCCAATCGCAGCGTCATGGCGGCCAATCTCAGCTTCCTCTCCAGCCATGCCCCACTGCTATCCGCTGGCATGGTGTGGTTGCTGGAGCGTTTCGCCAGCGGCGAACTCCAACCACCAGCGGTCGAAACCTTCCCTTTGGCCTTAGCGGCAGACGCACAACGCAGAATTGAATCGGGCCAAACCATCGGCAAGTTGGTGCTAGTGCCGTGAAGGGCACGAAACCCGTCTCCTTCGACTACGTCGTCGTCGGCGGTGGCACCGCTGGCACCCTGCTCGCCAACCGGCTCAGCGCCTGCGGCAAGCACAGCGTGTTGTTGCTCGAGGCTGGCGGTGGCAACGCCTACCCGTGGATTCATATCCCGGTCGGTTACCTTTACTGTATCAACAATCCGCGCACCGACTGGTGCCTGCGCACCGCACCCGAGCCCGGCCTGAATGGCCGCAGCCTGATTTACCCACGTGGCAAAACACTGGGCGGCTGTTCCAGCATCAACGGCATGATCTATATGCGCGGGCAGGCGCGCGACTACAACCATTGGGCTGAAGTGACCGGCGACAGCGCATGGTCTTGGGAAAACTGCCTACCCGATTTCGTCCGGCATGAAAGCCACCATTCGCTCGATGCTGCGCCGGGCGACAGCCGGTGGCATGGTAAGTCCGGCGAGTGGCGTGTGGAGAAACAACGCCTGCACTGGGAATTGCTCGATGCTGTTGCGATGGCAGCGCAGGAAGCCGGCATTCCGGCCACAGAAGATTTCAATCGCGGCACCAACGAAGGCGTCGGTTACTTCGAGGTGAACCAAAAACAAGGCTGGCGCTGGAACACCACCAAGGCCTTCCTGAAACCCGCCCTGCAGCGTCGCAACCTCACGGTGTGGACGCAAGCGCAAGCCACCCGCCTCAACTGGATGCGCACCGGCGAAGGGCAATTGCGCTGTAGCGGTGTCAGCCTAATACGCGGTAGCCAGAAGACCGTCGTGGAAGTCGACGCTCGCCGGGAAGTTCTTCTGGCGGCCGGCGCAATTGCCTCCCCGCACTTGCTGCAGCTTTCGGGCGTCGGTGACCCAGACGTCCTGCGTGCTGCCGGTCTGCCGGTGGCACATGCCTTGCCAGGCGTCGGCGCAAACCTGCAAGACCACCTCCAACTGCGTACCGCTTGGCGCGTGCAGGGCGCGCGTACCCTGAACACGCTCTACCAATCTTGGTGGCACAAGGCCGCTATGGCAGTGCAATACGCCTTGTGGCAGAAGGGCCCACTGAGCATGGCGCCTTCACAACTCGGGGTCTTCACGCGCAGTCGGCCAGAAATGGCGTGGCCAGACCTTGAGTTTCATGTGCAGCCCCTCACCCTGCCCGCCTTCGGTCAAGGGCTGGACCCATTCCCGGCATTCACGGCGAGCGTTTGCCACCTGAACCCAAGCAGTCGCGGCACCGTGCGGACAACATCGCCCGACCCTATGGCGGCGCCTGTGATCGCTCCGAACTACCTTGCCACAGAAAATGACCGCGCCACGGCCGTGACTGCTTTGCGAGTAGCGCGAAATCTGGTGCAACAGACCGCTTTGGCGCGCTACCAACCCGAAGAGTTCAAGCCGGGCGCCGCTTTGCAGACCGATGCAGAACTGCTGAAAGCAGCAGGGGATGTAGGCACCACCATCTTCCACCCCGTGGGCACTACTCGCATGGGCGGCGCGAGCGACCCTCAAGCGGTAGTAGATTCACGGCTAAGAGTGCGCGGTATTGCCGGTCTGCGCGTGGTGGATGCCGGTGTCATGCCCAGCATTACTAGTGGCAACACGGCCAGCCCCACCTTGATGATTGCCGAGAAGGCCGTGCGCTGGATCTTGGCCGACGCTTGACCAAGCGCAAGCCTCCACCTGCGCCTTTAAAACCGTCGACCCAAAATCGCCAACTTCCCATGTCGATAGACGTCCCTCAGTGACTAGACGTCGCTCAGCGAGAACCCTTCGTAAATTCGAGTGTGCTGTCGCGCAATGGACGCCAACGCAGCATGATTAGATCCAACAGGAAGTTCTGCTTAAAGCGCCAGGGCAACCCTGCGCCCTGCTTCGGGAAGATATCTACCGAGCGTTGCACGTAGCCTGCACGGAACTCCAAGAGTGGATGAGGCTGCAACGTGCTGGCATCGCAACGCGGACGCACCACGGAATAGCCCTTCCGCTCCATCAAGCGCAACACCCGGCAAATCCAGCGCGAAACCAAGTCGGCACGGAGCGTCCAGGAAGCGTTGATGTAGCCCACGCAGAAGCTGATATTCGGGAGATTGCCGAGCATGATGCCTTGATAAGCATAGGTGGCACCGAGATCTACCGGCACTCCATCTACCTGAACTTTCAGTCCACCGCCCGGCAAGAGACGCAGCCCCGTCGCCGTGATGATGACGTCGGCTGCCAATTCACGCCCGCTCTGCAGTCGAAGACCCGTCGCGGTGAAGGCATCAATCTGGTCGGTGACGATTTCCGCCTTGCCACTGCGGATGGCGCGAAACAGGTCGCCGTCCGGCACGAGGCACAAGCGCTCGTCCCAGGGCTGGTAGCGCGGTGTGAGATGGGTGTCGATGTCGTACTCACGGCCGAGAAATGCACGCTGACCCTGGCGCAAGGCCTTGCGGATGACATTGGGCCAACGGCGGGCGATCTGGTAGGTGACCAAACTGAACGCGACCTGCTTGGCACGCACCAACGAATGGGCCACCCCTGCCGGCAGCCAACGGCGCAAAAAGTCCGCAATCTTGTCTTTCGAAGGCATTGAAGCAATCCAAGTCGGCGAGCGCTGGAGCATGGTGACGTGCTCTGCAAGCGGCACCATGGCCGGCACCAGCGTTACGGCAGTGGCACCGCTCCCAACCACTACCACCCGCTTACCGGTGTAGTCGAAGCCTTTAGGCCAGAACTGTGGATGGATACGCTGCCCTTGGAAAACTTCTTCGCCGGCAAACGAAGGGGCATACCCCTGCTCGTAGTCGTAGTAGCCAGTGCACAAATGCAGGAAGCGACAGGAGATTTGCTGTACTGCCCGCTCTGCACCTACTTCCACCGTGACGTTCCAGCGCGCCACGGTACTGTCCCAAGACGCAGCGACCGCGCGGTGATGCAGACGGATGTGCTGGTCTATACCCGTGTCTCGCGCCGTGTCTTTCATGTACTGCAGGATGGTGGCGCCATCGGCCAACGACTTCTCGCCCTGCCAAGGACGGAACGGAAAACCCAGCGTATACATATCGGAGTCGGAACGAACGCCCGGATAATGGAACAAACTCCACGTGCCACCCAGTTCAGCGCGGCTCTCCAGAATGGCGTAGCGCAGGTGAGGCAACTGGCGCTGCAAGTGCCAGGCCGCGTCGACGCCCGACAAACCGGCACCGATGATGAGGACGTCCAGTTCAAGCGCTTGGTTTTGCATGACCATCATGTTAACAGCCCGTCCCCCAGACCCACATCCCGGCAAGCACCGCCTCGTACTGGACAATCGTGAAATGTGTTTTTCACGAGACTCGTCCACACTACCCCCTGCGGCACTCGAATCAGGAGTTGCTACGTGCCGGCAGGAACTGTGTCACACGGCCTGTAGTACCCGTAGGCAGATGCGCCTCGGGGTTGGCTGCAAGAGTTCCTTCTCACTGTTTGGTCCCTAAGCACCCCCACGCATGCCTATCTCTGCCCCCACCGCCATCGCCGCTATTGCCTTCGACCTCGACGGCACCTTGGTCGACAGCGCGCCCGATATCAGCGATGCCCTGAACTTCGCCTTGTCCGCTGAAGGCCTAGGCCCCTTTGATGTCACGCAGGTCATCCAATGGATCGGCGACGGCCCGGACGCCCTCATTGAACGCGCGCTGGCGCGCCACGGCTTGCCGGAGCCCGACCGCACCACGCTGAAGCGGGTGCGTGCCGCCTACGATGAACAGGCCCTGCGGGCCCCACTAGGCCGTGGACAATTGTTCGCGGGCATCACTGGACTGCTTGCCAGGCTAGATGGCCGCTGGCCGCTGGCCGTGGTCACGAATAAGCCACCCGATCTCGCCTTGGCCGTGCTGGTCAGTGCTGGTATCGCCTCGCGATTCGTCACCGTGCATGGACCGAACCGCCGTCAGGAGCGCAAACCCGAACCCTTCATGCTGTTGGCCGCCGCCGAGCGACTCGGCGTGGCCACTACCTCCCTGCTGATGGTCGGCGACAGCTTGGCAGACCTTGGCGCTGCTGCCGCCGCCGGATGCCCGGTGGCTTATGCGCTTTGGGGTTATGGCAAGCAAGGTGCGCTGCAGCGCCACCCGGGGGCTTTGGTGCTGGAACGCCCCGAGGATCTTCTACCGTTACTGCCAAACTGAAGCTACCCGGAGCCGAACAGCAGCCCGATACGGCTTCCCTTGGGTACAGTCCTTGCTGCATCATTCTAAGTTCTAGCTAGCCAATATCGTCTCTGGAGTTCCCCATGGCCCTCATTTCCCTGCGTCAGTTGCTCGACCATGCCGCCGAAAACGGCTACGGCGTGCCAGCCTTCAACGTCAACAACCTGGAGCAGGTCCAGGCCATCATGCAGGCGGCGGAAAAAACGCAAAGCCCGGTCATCCTTCAAGCCTCGGCCGGTGCCCGCAAATATGCCGGCGAGCCGTTTCTGCGCAAGCTCATCGAAGCCGCCATCGAGCAATACCCGCACATTCCGCTGTGCATGCACCAGGACCACGGCGCCAGCCCGGCGGTCTGCGTGCAATCCATCCGTTCGGGCTTCAGCTCGGTGATGATGGACGGCTCCCTGATGGAGGACGCCAAGACCCCCGCATCCTATGAATACAACGTCGAAGTCACCCGCCACGTCTGCAAAATCGCTCATGCCGTGGGTGTTTCGGTGGAAGGCGAACTGGGCTGCCTCGGGTCCTTGGAGTCGGGCCAAGCCGGTGAAGAAGACGGCTCGGGCGCCGAGGGCATCCTGTCGCACGATCAGCTCCTGACAGACCCGGACCAGGCCGCCGATTTCGTAGCGAAGACTGGCGTCGACGCGCTCGCCATCGCCATCGGCACCTCACACGGCGCTTACAAGTTCAGCCGCAAGCCCACGGGCGACATCCTCGACATGAAGCGCGTGCAGGAAATCAACGCCAAGCTTCCAAACACCCATCTCGTGATGCACGGCTCGTCCAGCGTTCCGCAGGAATGGCTGGAAATCATCCGTGAATTCGGTGGCGACCTGAAGGAGACCTACGGCGTGCCCGTCGAGGAAATCCAGCAAGGCATCAAGCACGGGGTGCGCAAGATCAACATCGACACGGACATTCGTCTGGCCATGACCGGCGCCATCCGCCGCGCCATGGCCAAGAACCCCGGCGAGTTCGACCCGCGCAAATACATGAAGGACGCCATGCTGGCCGCGCGTGATATCTGCATCGCCCGCTACGACGCCTTCGGCTGCTCGGGCATGGCACAGAAAATTAAGGTCATCCCGCTCGAAGCGATGGCCAAGAAGTACCAGTAAAACCCCAAACCTTTTTGGGAACCTCAGTTGCCGTGAAGGCGGCACCTTCAGGAGCGCACATGCAACGCTGGCAAAAATGGTCAGGAACCGTGGTGGGCCTGCTGGTAGCGATGGCAGTTCCTGCCATCGCCTTCTGGGCCCCGGACCAGCCGGTTAGCGCGCTGCAAGGGCGCTGGGCACCGCCACCGTCACGGTTCGTGGCGGTAGACGGCCTGCCCTTCCACCTGCGCGATGAAGGCCCCCGCGACGACCCCGCCCCCATCGTCCTGCTTCATGGCACCTCGTCTTCCCTGCACACCTGGGAAGGCTGGGTGGCCGGTTTGCGGCAACAGCGCCGCGTCATCACCTTCGACCTGCCGGGCTTCGGCCTGACGGGCCCGGCGCCCGATGCGGACTACACCATCGAGGCCCAGGTGCGCCATGTGCTGGCGGTACTCGACCACTTGGGCGTGCAGCGCTGCGTGCTGGGCGGCAATTCCTTGGGTGGAGCCATCGCTTGGGCAGTTGCTACTGCCCATCCGGAGCGCGTCGACCGCCTCATTCTGGTCGACTCCGCGGGCTACCCCGTCGCCTCGAAATCGGTGCCCATTGGCTTTCGACTAGCGCGCAATCCGGTGCTGGCGCCCCTCATGAACAGCATCCTGCCGCGAAGCATGGTGGAAAGCAGCGTGCGCAACGTGTTTGGCCACCCAGAGCGAGTGACCCCAGAACTGGTAGACCGCTACTTCGCCATGACGGTGCGCGCTGGCAACCGGCGGGCGCTTATTCAGCGCATGGCCCAGCCGCGCTGGGGTGCAGACACTTCGGCGCTGAAGACCTTGCGCCAGCCCACGCTCATCCTATGGGGTGGGCAGGACCGGCTCATTCCCCCCGCAGCGGGCGACCGCTTCGACGCGGACATCCCTGATAGCCGTTTGGTGGTATTCGCGGACCTCGGGCATGTGCCGCAGGAAGAGGACGCTGCCCGTGCGCTGCAACCGGTGCTGGAGTTTCTGGCGCGGCCGTGAGGCAATGCGGCGCCCGCAGTCAGCAGGCCCCCGTGAAAGTCATCGAACCGCGGCGGCTCAGTCCTTGGCCTCCACGTCGAACACCACTTCGTGGCGTCGCATGAACGGCAGCGTCCAGGGCGGGTCGTAGCGCAGCAGGCGCGGCGGCCCCACAGCGCGCATGCCGCGGGCTTGTAGCCATACCAGTAGTTCTTGCGCTTTACCCTCCACTTTCGCTTCATTCATGAAGCCGGAAAAGCGCAGGACCGCCGTGCGATGGCCGGGCATTTCGCGCAACACCACGGCCGGGTTGGTTGGACGCGGCAAGGTGGCTAGTGTGTACTTCGAGGGCATGACGAATTGCACGCGCCAACGGTTAGCGCCTTCTAGGCTCTGTCGGTCTTCCGGTACCGCGACCACCGGCGCCGTCATGGCGATGCGTTCCGATCCGGTTTCAGCGGAGACGGCTGAGACGGCCCGATTCCCGCCAAAGATGTAACCGGCGACCAACCCGAAACCACGGCTCGAGGCGGTCTCCAGATCGCCACCGACCACTACCTCGGCGACCAAATTGGGGGCGTACTGCCGCACTTCGTAGTCGCCCTCTTGGCGGAGTAACTTGAAGGCAGGTTCCTCAATTGCACCAGCCACAGGCACCACTCCCAGCGTCAGCAACACCAACCCTAACGAACGCCACATGGCAGAACTCCTTTAGCCGTTACCAGTACCGTAGGCTGCCACGATACCGTAGCATTCTATTCCCATGAACCTGCCCGCTGCTTTTGCCGAACTCGCTGCCTGTTTCGGGGAGCGCTTTTCCACCAACGCCACCCTGCGCGAGCAGCATGGGCATGGCGAAAGCAACGCCATCCTCTTCCCTCCGGATGGCGTCATCTGGCCGGAAACCACAGCCGAAGTGGCAGCAATCGTCCGCCTCTGCGTTGCGCATCGCGTGCCCATGGTGCCGTTCGGCGCCGGCACTTCCCTCGAAGGCCACATCGCGGCGGTGCGCGGCGGCGTGTGTATCGACCTCTCCCGCATGGACCAGTTGCTGGAGTGTTCGCCCGAAGATCTGGACTGCACGGTCCAACCGGGCATCACTCGTGAAGGGCTAAACCATGCGCTGCGCGAGACCGGGCTGTTCTTCCCGGTGGACCCCGGCGCCAATGCCAGCATCGGTGGCATGACCAGCACCCGCGCCTCGGGCACCACCACCGTGCGCTACGGCGGCATGTCGGCAAACGTACTGGCTCTCGAGGTCGTCACGCCCCAAGGCGAGGTGGTGCGCTTAGGCAGCCGCGCCCGCAAGAGCTCGGCCGGCTACGACCTCGTCCATCTCATGACGGGTGCCGAAGGAACTCTTGGCATCATTACGGCTATCACGTTGCGCCTGCACCCGCGCCCCGAAGCGGTGGGCACGCTCACCTGCGCCTATCCCGCCATACGTCCCGCTGTGGATACGGTCATCGAACTGGTCCAACTCGGTGCGCCATTAGCCCGCATGGAGTTCATCGACGAAGTGGCGGCGCGTGCCTGCAACGCGTGGTCCGGCACCAGCTTGCCCGAAGCACCAACGCTGTTCATCGAGTTTCATGGCACGCCTGCGGGTGTAGCAGAACAGCTGGAACGCGCTCGCGAAGTTGTCCACGGGCATGGTGCCGCCGCCATCAGCACCAGCACGGATGAACAGGAAATTGCCGAGCTTTGGCGCGCGCGGCACACTGCCTACCACGCCGGGCGCGCCTTGCGTCCTGGCACTGAAGCCGTCACCGGGGATGTGGCTGTGCCGGTGTCGCGGCTCGCGGATAACCTCGTAGCTGCACGCGAGGACTTGGATGCCCATGGGCTCACGGCTGCTATTGTCGGTCACGTGGGCGATGGCAACTTCCATGTGCTGTTCCTGCACGACCCCGCCCCTTCCCACGAAGCGGACCTCGTCAACGAGGTGTACGCCCGCATGATCGCGCGGGCACAGGCCGATGGCGGCACTTGCACCGGCGAACATGGTATCGGCCTTGGCAAGCGCGACAAACTGCAGGCGGAATGCGGAGCCGGCACCTTGCAGCTAATGCGCGCCATCAAGCAAGCCTGGGACCCGCTCGACCTCATGAACCCCGGAAAAATCTTGCCCGACGCTTAAGTCGTGACCAGCTTGGCCTGGCGCCAAGTACCTGCAAGGTAATACGCACTTGTCAGGACAAAGCCGAGCACGGTAGTCCACGCCGCCACCCACCAAACGCCGTTGGCGCCGTAGTGGTCGATGGCCCAAAACGCCGCCGTAGCCCGAAAAGCCAGCATGGTGACCACCATGATGAGCAATGGCGCTACGACGGCACCAGCCGCGCGCACCACGCCCGAGAGCACCATGGTGACGCCGAACAAGGGGAAGCTCCACAACACGATTTGATCGATACCGTGGGCAATTTCAATGGCCGGGCTGCCAGCCGGCAGGAACAAGCCCAGCAGCGGGCGGTCCAGGAAATACAGCACCAGCACCGGCAAACCCGTGAGCAATACATTGAAACCCAGCGCTACCCGCGTGGTTTCGCGCACGCGGTTCCACAGGCCGGCACCAATGTTCTGCGCCGCCATGGAAGACACCGCTGCACCCAGAGCGAAGGCTGGCATTTGAACGTAGTTCCACAACTGTATGCCCGCGGCATAAGCGGCAGCCGTGTCGGAGCCAAAACGGTTGACCACTTGCATGTAGAGCACCATGCCCAAGGACATGACAATCATCTGCAAACCCATCGGGATGCCCTTCAATACCAGCGTCTTGACCAAGGGCCAGCGCATGCGCAGCAAGTGCCACTCGCCACGACCCAGTGCCAAAGGGCTACGCACACGGTAGATATGTACCAGCAAAGCCACCAGCGAAACGCCTTGCGCCACCAGCGTGGCCATGGCCGAACCGGCGATGCCCATGGCCGGCACCGGCCCCCAGCCAAAGATAAACAGCGGGTTGCAGACAATATCGAGGACCACTGACAACACTAGGAAACGAAAAGGCGTCTTGGAGTCACCGGCACCGCGCAGGGCAGCGCTGACAAAATACGCACCATACGCAAACGGCAGGGCCACGAACATGAGCCGCATGTAGGCCACGGCTAAAGGCAAGGCATCGGGTGGCGTTCCCATCCATTCCAGAATTTGCCGACTGAACACTGCGCCGAGCACGGCCAATGACAGGGAGAGTAGGAGGAAAAAGGTAACCGATGTACCTACCACTTCCTTGGCCTCTTCGAGCCGCCGTCCGCCGAGGTGCTGAGCCACAAGCAGACTGGCGGCCATGGTGATACCGAACACGGCGCCGAGCAGCAGGAACTGCACGATATTGGCGTTGTTAGTGGCAGTGAGCGCCGCAGTACCCAAATAAGTACCGACCCAAACGGAATTGATGCTGCCGTTCAACGACTGCAGGATGTTGCCAGCAAGAATAGGCAGCACAAAGCGGAACAAGGTCCCGGGAATCGCGCCGGTGGTCAGGCTGTCAGCAGGCTGCATCTAGACGCTCGTCGAATGGGATAACCCATGATACTGCGGTGTGCGGTTAGACTCCGGATAAAGTTCCCCAAAAGCCCGTGAGGTGCTCTGCCATGTCGCCCAAGATAACCCTGTGCTCCCTGCTCGCGGTGGCTTTGCTTGCCCCATGCAGCCTTGCCACTGCCGCCTCCACTCGCACCGTGGCAGTCGATACCCCTTTCGGCGAACCGCAGGCAGAGCTCGGTTGGAGCGAGGCAGTCATTAGCGTCAGTCGTCTTGCCGTCATGGAGGAGTACCTCACCCACGTGGCGCAATGGCGCGTGGTAGCACGTGGCAAAACCGATCGCACCCTGCTGCGTCACTGGGGTTTGCCGGAAACCGCCCAAGCGCGTGAAGCCTTGCTGTGCAACCCGGGCGACCGCTCCGGTTGCGTGCGTCTCATCGAGTTCCGTGGTGTCCCTCAAGTACAAATTCGTTCCAGCGCCCAGCCGTGGGAAACCGGCGGCCTCTTTAGTCTAATGACCCGCTCTCGCGACATCGATGGTGCTTTCGCCAGAGCTCGCAGCCTTGGCTACGCTGGCTTCAGCGACCCGATCTACTTCGACTACAAAGGCGTGCGTCTAAAGAACATGGTGCTACGCGGCCCCGACGGTATGAACCTCGCCATCTATCAGCGGGAAGTCCCGAAGCTGGAGGGTTGGTCCACCATTCGGGGGCTGTCGAGTCCATTCAATGCCATGCAGATGGTGCGCAACCGCGAAGTGTCGCGTGCGTTCTGGATAGAAGTCATGGACTACACCAGTTTGTCGGATGCTGAGTTTCTGGACGACCAGCCGGGTGAGAACAACTTCGCGCTGCCCGCCAACCTAGTCACCAGCATTTCGCGGCGGCACTCCATTCTCGGCAAGGGCGTAGCGGGCCTCGCCAACGGCGCCGGCACGCGGCAAGTGGAACTGATGCAATTTGTCGGACTGGAGGGACGCGAGCTAAGCGCCCGCGCCGTCTTCCCCAACCTCGGATTGGTGGCGCTGCGCTTCCCCATCGCGAACCTAGCCGCTTATCGCGCCCGCGCAGCGAAGTACGGTACGGCCGACTGCAAAGTCAGCGCAGTGAAGGTACAAGGTTGGGGGCAGGTGAAGGCGTGCGACTTGCGCAGCCCCGATGGCGTTATCGCTGAACTGCTGGAGAATTCTTCAGGGCAGTAACTGCAGCGGTTCTACGTCCTGAAAAGCGGCGTCGACGTCGAGCCCACGGTGGAGTTCCACGGTGCGGCGCTGCAGCTCCAGCCGCACTGCTTCTAAGGAAGCGGCATCGAGCTTGGCTGGCACCTCGAGCGGCTCGCCCATGGCGACATGCACCGTAGCGCCCCAACGCGGAAACACGGTACGGTCCCAACTCTTCTGCCAAATGCGGGCACCGGCACTGGAAG
>Ga0164294_10002638_pt1 | contig 16144 bp, 15 predicted proteins | sample GEODES005metaG_FD_111479 | JGI IMG/M metagenome (GOLD analysis project Ga0164294, IMG submission 111479) | Oligotrophic lake water microbial communities from Sparkling Lake, Wisconsin, USA - GEODES005 metaG | ecosystem: Environmental > Aquatic > Freshwater > Lake | place: USA: Sparkling Lake...
CAACGTCCGGAAGGAGAGGAACTAACGCATGGCAGAATCAAATTACGGAACGGGCCGACGCAAGTGCGCGATTGCACGAGTCTGGATCACTCAGGGCGAAGGCAACATCAGCATCAACGGTCGCGACTTCAAGGAGTATCTGGGCCGACCAGTTCTTGAAATCCTCGTAAAGAGCCCACTCGTTGCTCTTCAGATGGACGGACGATTTGACGTCAAGGCCACCTGTAAGGGTGGAGGCATGGCCGGACAGGCTGGTGCCGTTCGACTCGGTATCTCCCGAGCCCTCCTTCAGTACGACGAAACGCTGCGAAAGGAACTTCGCGGTCATGGCTTCCTCACGCGGGATTCCCGCGTCAAGGAACGAAAGAAGTACGGTCGAAAGAAAGCTCGACGTGGCTTCCAGTTCGTTAAGCGCTGAGAACTTGTTCTCTCCCGCACAATCCATTACGGGTTCCAAACTTCGGTTTGGAACCCGATTTTAGTTTAGTTCATCCGCTTCCGAACGCTCTTCACCGCGTGCATGTAGCCGTCGAACTCGTCGCTGAGTCGGTACAGCACCTCCGCCTCTTCTTCGTAAGGCGACTCTCGGTACGACGATGCGATGTAGTAGCTCGCCTTGCCTTGGGCCGGGGCGTCTATCAATCCATCGACATGGCCCGCCTTTCGCAGATGTTCAAAGTACTCGGGGTACATGCCCGCCCAAAAGAGCAGGTAGTCGCCGATATGTTTGTGGACCTCACGTTCCCGAAGGAATGAGTTCGCGTTGAGACGGATATCTGCCTCGGGAAGCATGCCGGTGACGGTTGGGATTCGGTGTCCGAAAGCATCCCGGATTCCGTGCATCCGCTCAAAGTGAGCAAAACGCACGAGCAAGTCGGCCAGGTAGGCCTCGGTGGTCTCGCTGGGGAGGACTCCCGATTCGTTGTAAATGGCGTCGTGGAGAAGCGTCCGGAAGTATTGTCCGAGAGGCTCGTTAGTGAACTGTAGCTTCATGCTCTTTCTCAATCTGAAATTCGTGGCTTCATTGCCGTAGATGCCGCCATTGGCAATCTGGTTCCGAACATCCTATCAGAACTCGGGACTTTATCAAAAAATTCAAGTAAAAATGCCAGCGTGTGATGTTGACAAATCGCGTCAGCACTCGTGGCGATTGAGTGCTGGCGAGATGTGGAACGATTCCTTAACCTCGTTGCGTCAAGATGAATAGAGGACATCCGCATGCAACCAGGCCACCAACCTCCACGCTCCGCTCCATCAATCGCGGATGACTTCGCCGCCCAAAAAAAGAAGCAGACTCAGGCGGTTATCATCGGCGGTGTCCTTGCGATAATCGCGGCGGCAATCTTCGGGCTGTTTGCCTCGGGTGCCCTTCGATTTAGCGCCACCAGTCCGCATGGCGACGCGTTGCAAGCGAAGGGGACGCCGCCCGATCCGGGCGCTTTACAGCTCAAGGCCACCCCGCCCGACCCAAGTTTGCAGAAGACGGCGACGGCGCCTCCGGCTCCGGCGGAAATGCCGGCCGATGTCTACAACTGGCTGAAGCACCTCGAAGAGTGCGAGCGGCGAAAGATTGAAATTAGTGGTGATCAGGCTGCCGAAGTGACGGTCTTCATCCAGAAGAATTCCGTCCTCGGTGCGGGCATGGGATTGATGAATCCTTACGATCAGTCCGAATCGGGCGATGGCGACAAGCCGCCTGCGGAATACACGAAGGGAAAAATTCTCGACCTGCGACCGCGGTGGGACGATTTGATTCAGTTCTTTTACAGCTATCCACCGCCGGCTGAATGCCAGCCGCTGGCGAACGACTTTGGGCAGGCGGTGAACGAGATTCCGGGAATGATGTCCGACCTCGGAGCGATCTTGAATGACATGTCGGGCAATCCCGACAAAGCGCTGCAAAGCCTAACGAAAATGCAGAACGCCAGCTACGATGGCGTCGATCGCTACTTCGCTCGGGCGGATGAAAAGCTGTCTCAAATCTGTACAAAGTACAACCGGCACAAGTGGTTTAACATCGCGAGCGATGTCGGTAGCAGCGGCATCCTTGGAAAAACCTTGGGTGGTTCATTGCCGCGGTGAGCCGAGAGTTAACTTCGTTTGCCGAGAATCTGTTTCAGGAGCTAACAGCTCAATTCCCACTTTCTTATCAGCCCACGTGGCGCTGGAAGGGACTCCGGGTTTCGGCCGGGATGGCCTACTGGCGAAAGGGCGAGATTGCCCTTTCCTCGGTCGTATTGACCACGCCGGAGATGGTTCGCGATACGCTGGTTCATGAGTACGCCCACCTGCTCGCCGTAGATCGACACGGGGCAAAGGCGGCCAACCACGGCGTTTTCTGGCAACAGGCTATGCGTGATCTTGGGGCAGAGCCAGTGACGCGACATACGTACCCCGTTGTGCGAAACACCGCCCGGCAACAGGTCTGGTACCGATGCAAAAAGTGCGGCTACCGATTCTCCAGAAATAGACAACTTCCTCGGAACCGTTCTTATGTACATCGGGGTTGTGGCGGAAATATCACACTGGATTCCGTAACTGGGTAACGAGTCCGCAGGGGGTGCCGTAGTACGCAGTGCTTCAAGGACCGATATGTGGATTGCTTCTTCTGACCATTGCCGAAAAATTGATCGTCAGACGAGTGAGGAGTACGGAATCTCGTCCACCGTGCTCATGGAGCGCGCCGGTCTTGCCGTTTTCGAGGTCGTCCAGCAAACCATGCCCGAGCCGGGCAAGATCACGGTGGTTTGCGGCAAGGGCAACAATGGTGGCGACGGCTTTGTGGTCGCGCGATTAGCCCGAGATTTTGGCTACCACGTGGAATGCCTAGTCACCGCCGCCGAGGGTGACCTTCGGCATGAAGCGCAAGAGGCCATGCGATCTGCGCATGCGCACGGAGTGGTTCCCGTCTTTAGCGATGACGCGCGCTGGGCGAGAAAGCTTGAGATGCTTGGCACGCGCGAGTTGATCGTTGATGCGATCCTGGGAATCAGTGCGAGTGGCGACCTCAAGGGGGCCGCGCGGGAGGCAATCGAAGCCATCAATCGATCCGGGGTTCCGGTGATTGCAGTGGATGTTCCGAGCGGGATTCATTGCGATTCAGGCGAGGAGCTGGGGGACAGTGTTTGGGCGCTACGAACCGTCACTTTCGGTCAGCCGAAGCCGTTTCTATTCCAGGGTACAGGAATCGAACATTCCGGCTATTGGTCGGTTAGCGACATTGGGATTCCGCGCCAATTGCTGAGCGAGCCCACGGAAGCTCGACTTCTTGATGGGCCGTACATTGGCCACCTGTTGCCCGAGCGGCTTAGAGGCTGCCACAAGGGCGACAACGGCTCTGTGCTGGTTGTCGCCGGGAGCACCCGTTATCGCGGGGCGGCGATTCTCTCTGCCCGAGCGGCTCTCCGCGCTGGAGCCGGACTCGTTACGGTTGCCGGCGTGCCCGATGTCTGCCGAGCGGTTTCGGCGGCGCTGCCAGAGGCGATTTTGGTGCCGCTTCCCGAACGAGATGGCGTCGTAGATCCGGCGGCGGCCGAGGTCCTTTTGAACATCCCGAAGATCCATAGCGCGATCTTTGGCCCCGGCTTATCGCATGATGCATCGGTCCTGGAGTTCCTAGATCGTGTTTGGCGGCATTGGACCCTTCCGAGCGTGATTGATGCGGACGCATTGAACGCCGTGAGTGCCGGAGTACGTCTGCCAGATACCGAATGCGTATTGACACCCCACTCCGGAGAGATGAGTCGACTCCTGCAACTGAGCATTGCCGAGATCGAGTCCGATCGTTTTCAGACCGTGCGTCAGGCGGTGGAGCACTTCGGGCACTGCGTATTGCTGAAAGGGCCGTACTCTCTGGCGGGAATGCCGGATCAGCCGCTGATGGTGAACTGCACCGGGAATCCGGGGCTGGCCGTTGGGGGAGCGGGCGACGTTTTGAGCGGAATTATCGGGACGCTTCTAGCGCAGTGCGTCGGCGCATTGGATGCAGCCGCCTGCGGAATGTATTGGCACGGTGCAGCGGGCGACCTTTGCGCGGAGGAGATCGGTCCGGTCGGATTCTTGGCCTCCGAAATTGCGGATCGCCTTCCGCAGGCGCGGCGCAACATAATCAATGCGTGTCTTGGCGCATCGTAATTGGATTTGTCTTCATTTGCTTGAGCGCGTTGTCGTTTGGGCAGACCGTTGCGCTGACTTTCGAGTCCGGCGGCGATCGGTTGGCCTGGATTGGCCCCGCGGCCATCGAAGGGGAACCGAAGAACGCGGTCAAGTCCTCGCGAAATGGGATTGATCTCCCGACTTCCGAGGGGGGGGACACGATTTACGTTCGGGATGAAAAGACGGGCAACCTTGCCAGCAAAAAGTTGGCCGAGCTGAAGGGTTCTTGGGCGGTTAAGGCAAGCGACTTCGCGCAGATCTTTCAGGTCAAGATTCGCATCCTTTCCGGCGATAAGCCCGTGGCGGCCGGAGCGGTTGAATTCTCAAACGGAAAACGGAAGGTCTCCGCGTTGCTTGATCCGAGCCTGAAAGGTGAGGTCTCAACCTACGGTTGGCCAGCGGGCGAGCTGACGGCGACGGTGAAGACGGTGGTCGAAGGAAAGCCAGCAGACCCGGTAAAGCAGGTCTTCACGCTGTCGTTGAGCCGAAGTGATGCGGTGCCGACTTTTAGTATCGCGGTTCCCGGCAAGGTCGCGACGGTGGATGGCTCGTCGGACGAAGCAACCGAAAGCGAGCCGGAAGAGGGATCCACCACGGAAGAGCCGAAAACGAGCGGAAAAGACGAGAAAGCCGAAGCTGCGCCGAGCGGGCTCCAATTCGGAAACATCCTCGCCTACGTACTTGGTCTCGTGGCGGCCGGCGCGGCGATCTACTTTGGGCTTCAGTACTACAAGCAGAACACCTCGAGCGTAAACGCACAGCTCACCCAGTTGGGAGTTCAGATTCCGAAAACGGATGACCTTGCGAACGCCCATGCCAACACGCCGCTGCCGGCCGCACCGGCACCGCAGCCCGTTCAGAAAATCCTTCTGACGGATGCAGTTCCCGATCCTGCTCCAGCGGCCCCAATCAGCGTCCCCACGGCAACAACGGGCGTGCTTCGGCTCGTGAGCCCGCAGGGCGACGAGATTCCGCTGGATGGTGAGGTCCTGGTCGGTCGCGAAGCTGGTTTGGGCTTGAGCCTTACCACCGAATCCACCGTATCAAGGCAGCATGCCCGGATTAGCTGTAGCGGAACAACGGTAACGGTGACCGATCTGGGTAGCAGCAACGGAACCTATGTGAACGGTGCGAAGATCAGCACCGTGGTCGTGTTGAAGCCGGGCGACAACGTTCAGTTCGGTCAGGCAAAGTTCCGATTCGAGGCGTAAATCATGGCTCTCACTTTCCGTTTCTTCCTCGCCGGTCTCGCTGGATTATTGGCGTGGGCCATTATCGAACCGACGAACCCAGGCATGACGTCGACCGGGGCGTGGAGCAATTTTGAGCTCCGGCTGGTGATCTCCCTTGGCGCGCTGGTTGGCGCGACGATCGGTGGAATGAACGGATTCAACCAGGGAAGTCGGACTCACCTTTTGCGAGGTCTCGGGCTTGGAGCCCTGTTTGGAGCGATCGGTGCCTCGTTTGGTTATGGCGTTGGTGGCGGAATTGTAAGGATGATTTTCGGCGGGGTCACCGGCATGGGGCCGATGACGGTCATTGCTCGCGTGGTCGCCCTAGCGCCCCTCGGCACAATGCTCGGAGCCGCGATCGGATTTAGTTCTTTGAACGTAAAGCGTGCCGTTCAAGGTGCCATTGGCGGCACCATCGGTGCAGCCCTCGGCGCGGGCGTTTTCGACATCATCGGCACGGTCTTTGGAGTTTTCCAATTGTCGCTGAACGGTACGCCATCCGGGCAGAGCGGGGAAGTTGGCAGCATCCCTCGCGCCGTTTTTGCCGTCGCCCTCAGTTCACTGATCGGATTGTTCATCGGGCTTGTGGACCTTATGTCGCGATCGGCTTGGCTCCGACTGACGGTGGGACGGAACGAATCGAAGGAGTGGTCCTTGGATTTTGCGAGCAACTTCATTGGTCGGAGTGAAACCGCCCAGATTCCGCTCTTCGGCGATATGAATGTCACACCGACTCATGCGGTCATCCGAAAGCACGGCCCGGCATACGTGCTTCAAGACGGAGGTTCGCCGATTGGCACTTATGTCAACGGACATCGCATTCAACAAGCCGAATTGCATGCTGGCGATGTGATCCAAGTCGGGCCGTACCAACTCCAATTTTTGATGAAGAACCAGGCAGCCCCAGCGCGCGGACCCGAGCCGTACCGCGGCCCCGTTCAGCGAATGCAACCTATGCAACCGATGGCCCCGATACAGCAGATGCGGCAAATGCAGCAGATGCCGCAAATGCAGCCGATGGCACCGATGAATCCGACAATGATGACCCCACAACCGGCGATGAACCCGACGATGGCGTACCCGCAGTCGCCGATGCCATCGGGCTTTGGTCTTATCGCGGTCGATGGGCCGCTGGCGGGAACGCGCTTCCCGGTCATCGCCGCCCTCGAACTCGGGCGTGGCAGCACGAGCATCCCGATGGCGTACGACCAGCAAGCTTCGAGACGTCACGCTCAAGTCGGGCCCGATGCTACCGGAGTCGTCGTCACCGATTTGGGAAGTACCAACGGGACTTTCATCAATGGCAACCGAATTCAGCAGGCACAGGCGCGGGTTGGCGATATCATTCGAATTGGCAGCACGTCTTTCCGGGTTGAACCCGTCTAAGTCCGAACAAGAGCAAAACCATGGATAACCGCACCCAGCGCATCGACCCGAACCGAACGCAACTCGGAGCGCCTCCGCAGGCATTCGACCCGATGCGCACCCAGGCGATGTCGGCATTTGATCCTCTCAAGACGACCGCCATGACAGCGGCTTTCGAAGGCATTCGGGCGGAGATCATTCCAGGACGAGAAGCCTCCATGGCGAACGGTCCCGCGCGGGAGCAGTTCATCGTCGAGTTCACCGCCGGTGGTGCTCCGACTTCGGGAGGCATGTCGACCGGGGGGCGCACGCCGCTTAACGTCTGCCTGGTCATTGACCGGTCGGGAAGTATGGAAGGCGCGCCGCTGGAGTACGCCAAGCAGGCTTGTAGCTATGTTGTGGACATGCTCGGACCCAATGACATTCTGAGCATCGTCACGTTCGAGGAAACGGTCGACGTCCTCATGCCGCCGCAGCGCGTGACCTCGAAGCAGCCCATCAAAGACGGCATTCAGCGATTGATGCCGGGAAATACGACGAACCTCTACGACGGATTGGCATTGGGTGCCCAGCAGGTTTTGAGCGTCAACGAAGGTGGCCGCTCGACGCGACTGGTCGTGCTCTCGGACGGTGATCCGACTGCAGGAATCAAGGATTTCTCCGCGCTTGTTGCCCACGCCGGTGAGATCAAGAACCGAGGGATTACCGTGACCTTCCTCGGCTTTGGGCCGGACTATAACGAAGAGCTTCTTGCCAGCATGGCCAAGCGCGCGGGCGGGAACTACTACTTCATCCCCCGACCAGAGATGCTGCCAGAAGTGTTTAAGCTTGAGCTGGACAAGATGATGACGGGGGCGGCCCGAAATCTTCAGCTCTCGGTTAAGCCTGCCCGGTGGGTTGGTCTTCGCGCGCCTCAAACGGCGGCAGAAGGTCAGGAAGTGATCATTCCGCTTGCCGATATTGAGCGCGGGGCATCGATTCAGCAGGTGCTCGACTTCGAGTTCAAGAATCACCCGCTCGGTTGGTACCGCGTTGCCGCTGGCAAACTGACTTACGACGATCTTTCCGACGGTGGGGGAATCAAGACGGTTGATCTGGACTTCGTGATCGAGTTCACGGCAGACTCCGCGCGCTATTCCGCACCGCAGGATCCTCGCGTTGCCGGTGCCGCTCAGGTCGCCTTGGCGAGCCGGGTGGTGGAGAAGACGGTCATGGGTCTCAAGACCGGAATGATCACGCAAATGGCCGCCGTTCAAGAATTGCAGAAGACGCAAATGCTGCTCAGTCAGCAAGGTCGGGCCGCCGAAGCCCAGGAAGTCACGATGGCTCTCCGCGCCCTGCAGACCGGAGATACCGGCCAGGCCGAGAAGACTTTGATGGGCACGATGCTGCACCTCGATCAGGGCAAAAAGTAGCCGAAACGACCCTCATTCGCAAAAAAAACCTATTGACAGGGTTCTGATAGATCGTATAATCAAGCCTGATAAATCCGTTAATCGGATTTACACGGGAACTTGATCGATGAAGAAGCTTGCTGCCCTTTTCCTCCTGATCGCCGCCGTCTTTGTCGTTGGCTGCGAACCTGCCGAGCCGACGAACGAACCAACGCAAGATGCGATTGATAAGGCAAACGCGGATCGCGCGAAGGCGATCGACAACGATCCGAGCATGACCCCCGAGGGCAAGCAGAAGATGAAAGAGATGCTCAAGCTAAACGGAACCGCCCCGACCGAGAACCGATAACTTAATGGCAGTCACGATTCGCGATGTGGCGAAGGCGGCTGGCGTTTCTACCGCCGCCGTTTCGAAGGTCTTACACGGACGCGGCGACAGCGTTCGCGTGAGCGACACGCGAGCGAATCAGATTCGCGAAATCGCCGAGCAAATGCACTATCGGCCAAACGTTTTGGCGCGAAACCTGCGGACGCAGCGAACTCACACGGTTGGTCTGATCTTCGAGAACTTCGGCTCCTTTGCGGCCGGACCCCTTTACTATATGCACCTTCTGGAGGGCGTCGGGTCCGTGCTCTTCAAGAACCATTACCGGTTGACGATCTTGCCGGAGCTGTTGCATGACGACATCCTGGGCTCCCTTGGCGATGGTCAGCTGGAAGGGGTGGTCTGGTGCAAGTTGACGCGGGACGCGGAGACCCTGCAGCTGATTCACGACTGTCCGATTCCGATTGTCGCGCTTAACGCTCCTGCGCCGGCCGAACCGACCGACGCCGTTTTCGTCGCCTGCGATAATGCGAGCGGCATTCGGCTTGCGGTGGAACACCTTGCAAAGCTTGGACACCAAAAAATCGCTTTCGCCCATGAAATCCAAGAGTTGACATCGCCGGACTGCTTGGAGCGCCGAGATGCGTTCCAGGCCTCAGCGAAAGAGCTCATGGGTCAAGAGCCGAACCCGGCCGACATTCTAGCTTGGGATTGGCACCTTCCGGAGTTTTCTGATTGGTGGAAGAGCGATCCGGGCTACACGGCAATTATCTGCTGGAGCGAGCGCACGGCGGGAACCCTGATCAATCGCGCGACTGAAGCGGGTCTGAAGCTGCCCGAAGACCTGAGCATCGTGGGCTTTGACAGCACGGCCTATTGCGAAACCACCACGCCAAGGCTCACCTCGGTAAGCCAGCCGATCTCGGAAATGGCCCGGTACGCCACCAACACCCTTTTAAACCTCATTCAGGGCAAGCGCCCAGAGAACTTCTCGTTAACATTTCCTTGCGGCTTAGACGTGAGGGATTCAACCACTCGTCCTCCGGGACCACGCAACTCAGAGTAGAGAACCCAAAATGAATCGAAAAGCATTTACGCTTATTGAACTTCTCGTCGTCATCGCGATCATTGCGATCCTCGCCGCGATCCTCTTCCCTGTCTTCGCCCAGGCAAAGTCTGCGGCAAAGAAGACCCAGTCTCTCAGCAACGTCAAGCAGCTCGGCTTGGGTCAGCTGATGTACTCCGGCGACTACGACGACTCGTTCGCGCAGTCGGAGTACGGCTCCGGTGACAACCACGTCACTTGGGCGACCGCCATCTACCCATATCTCAAGAGCGGCGATAAGCGCGTGAGCTCCACGGGCGTTGATCAGAACTTCGCTCAGGACGGCATCTTCCGCAGCCCAGGCAACCCACGAGCTTCCCGCCCTGGTTTCAGCACCGGCGCGTCGTTCAGCTACGGCGTCCACATGGGCCTCTTCGTCAACAACTTCGACAACTACGGTGGAGCTGCTAACCCAGGCGTTTCTCAGTCCGTGGTCGATGCTCCGGCAGACAAGATCGCGATTATGGAAAAGGGAGCTAACTCCAACGACTGGAGCTACCCTTGGTTCCACGACTGGCAGCAGATGTGGGTCGGCAGCATCCTCGGAACGCCGGGCGATGTCTCCACCATCCAGCGCGACGGCGTTGACGTTTACACCCCTGGAACTTCGGTCTACTCGCCGGTGTTCGACTCCGACTGCGGCGCTACCACCGGTGGCGCATGGGAGTGCGCTGCGCACGCTCGATACCGCTTCACCCAGACGGCTCCGGTCGTATTCGTAGACGGTCACGCAACGTCGATGAAGAAGGGCCAGATCCAGTGGTTCAAGAACATCTGGGTCGACCGACGAAACGTCAACCAGTGGAACTGGTACTACGGCTACGTTAACGGCGGCGGCTGGGGCTTCCCTGGCATCCACTAAGTCCTTCTGAAAAGGAAGATCGCCCTCCTCAGCTGGCTGGGGAGGGCTTTTTTGTGCGGGATTGCTAAGGTTGTGTTAAGGATGGTCCCAACGACTTTCGCCAGAAGCTACCAATTCGGTACACCATTGGGTTACGATAGGTTGGAACAGCAACCTTTCTACGAGGTTCGCGTCTATCGAATTGGAAGTGTGAGTTTGTCTCACGACTTTGAATTGTTTTAAGATCAGCTAACAGAGGACCGCGCGATGGGAAAACGTAGTCGAGCGAAAATGAATATGGACGCAGCGCCGAGGGTCGCGCTGTTTACGGACACGTTTTTCGAGATCAACGGCGCGGCGCACACCCTCCGAAAAGTTGCGGAAACCATGCAGGACATGTCGATTCCGCTCGACGTGTACACCTATGGCGAAGCGGAAGGGGTTGAAGAGCGCGGATCGGTTCGCATTTTTTCGTTCGATCACCGATTCAGCCGCTCCTACTACGAACGACTCCGTTTTGAGCTTTTGCCCGACTTCCGAATCGGAGATCGCTGGCGCAAGGCGATTACGGACGTTCGGTACTCGGTCGTCCACCTGGCTACTCCGGGAAGCATGGGCCTGATTGGGCGAAACCTTGCCGCGCGAGCCAAGTTGCCAATGCTCGGCACCTACCACACGCACCTTGCGGAGTACGGTGCCCTCCGCTCAGCCGCGCCGATGCGCCGGATGATGCGAAACATTGGTTGGGAGTTTTTGCGGTGGTTCTACACCCCTTGCGATCAGGTTCTCAGTCCGACCGATGGCGTGGCAAAGGATCTCAAGGTCAACGGATTTAACAACAAGCTGGGGGTCTTCACTCGGGGTATCGACGTGCAGCTGTTCTCCGGGAACAAGCGGAAGCGAAAAGATCAGCAGGTGGTCTGTTCGTACGTGGGTCGGCTTGCACCAGAAAAGAACGTGCGCCAGTTGCCAGAAATTTTGAACGGTCTGAGCGTGCCCATTTGGGTGATTGGCGACGGTCCAGAGCGGCCTTGGCTGGAGCAGGAATTGACCGGCGCTAAGTTCACCGGATACCTGCACGGCGAAGAACTCGCGCAGACGTACGCCGATTCGGATGTCTTGCTTTTCCCTAGCGTGACCGACACCTTCGGCAACGTGGTTCTGGAAGCAATGGCTTCCGGCGTTGTGCCGATTGTCGCGAACGGTCCAGGACCGCGCGATTTTGTGAATCACGAGGAGAACGCCTTTGTTTGCGAAGGGCCACGCGCGATGCGAGAAGCGGTCCGAAAGCTGGTGGATTCGCCGGATTTGCGACTGAGAATGAAGCGCAATGCGCGTGAGTTTGCTGAGCGAAGAGATTGGCGCGGAGCGGTGGAGCAGCTCGTAAGCCACTATCAGTCCGCGGTGGCACGTTGACGGTCCGGCCGTACCAACCCACCGACCGAGCCGCCGTTGAAAGAATCTGCATCGACCACGGTCTGCGCGGCAACCTTGAGCAGTACTTTATCGACAAGGAGCTGTTCGCCAAAATTTGGCTCGCCCCGTTTCTTGATGGTGAAGCGGATGCGGCTTGGGTCATCGAAGCCGACGGAAAGGTTGTCGGGTATCTCGTCGCCGCGATTCGGGATGGGTTTAAGTTGCGCGCCGTGCGGATCCTGCTACCGTACTTGGCAAGAATGGCGGGCAATGCCATGGCTGGTAAGTACCGGCACCATCCTCCGAGCCAGCGGTTTGTGAAGTGGTTCCTCTTCCGAAGCTGGCGCGAAGTTCCGGCCCATCCACCGAACACCTCAAATTTTCATTTCAACATCGATAGCGGTTTTCAAGGCAGCGCGCGTGGCGGCGAGGCCCTTGCCGAAGCGTATTTCAATCGGCTGAAGGAGCTCGGCCATACCCACTTTTACATTCATGTGTTCGCTTCGTCGACCAAACGCGCCCTTGGCTTTTACCGCTACATCGGCTTCAAGATCGTGGACGCGAAGCTGAGCAGCCTGTTCCACGAGCCGACGGTGGTGACCAGCATGCTGCGAACCTTGCCCGAGACCGTTTCTCTCGGAAAGGAGCGCGTGAAGAACCTGCCCAAGCTGGCTTGTCGAGTCAGGTTCCGCGGCGATCTCGCGGCTCTAGAAGCGTCGCTCAAGGAGATTTCCCTTCAGGCATTGCCGACAGACTTGACGGTGATCGAAGTCGATGGCGAACCGGACGAGAAAGTTCGGCAGCTCGCGGCAAAGTTTGAGGCGCACTTGAGTGGAGAGGAGCCGGCGGGCAAAGATGATATCGTCGTGATTCTGGACGCCGAACTGAGCATTCCTCCCGAGTTCTTTGCGTTGATCTTGGCGGCGTATGACGGCGGAATGAACTCAGGTCGCGTTCAGGCGACCGGCGGTGAAGCCTTTTTCACGTCTCGCCGCGCGTATCCGGACGGTCAGTATCCGACACCTTTGGAAGGAACCGCTTTCCCGCCGCTGAAGCCGCAACTGCGTGCTCGCCGTCGCCGCTAGTCCGCTTCGAAAAGTAGAACCCAGTCCTCCGCCGTGGGTGTGCGGAAGATGCCGTCAACTGCTTGAGCTGTTGAGCGCTCCCCGGTGCGGGGATCGAACCAGAAGGCTGAGATGCTGGCCGCCAATTGTCCAAGATTCACCTTTAGGTCGCGTGGGCTGGGCAGGTAGATTGCGGCTCGCTGCCCCGACTTTGTCCGCCAAGCTCTCGCCGTGTCCGCGCCAGACCCCAGACCGTCTAGGATCAGCGATTGGTCCGCTACGCGGTCAAAGTAATCCGGGCCGGAGACTAGATCTCGAAGGTGGATTAGCTGGCGTGCTCCCGGCAGCTGCAATGATTGGTACCAGTATCCGATCGGATAATTCACCGGCTCAAACTGCGGCTGCGCCATCTGCCAAACCGCGTGACAACCGTAAGTGACTCCGCAGCCACCAGCAAACACGCTTTGGTAGCAGGCCCGTCGCACGTAGTAGGCGTCAAAAACCGGAATGTTCAGATCTTTGTGCTCCAAGAACGCCTTGAACGGCCGATGGTTTTCATAGCAGGGCTCGCCGTCTAGCGTGGGCCGTACTGGGTCCAGTTCCAAATCCTGTTCGATCATGAGATCGGGCCGCATGTCGAACCACCAGTGGCCGGATTGGTTCATGTGCATGTCGAGCCACGATTCGTTAAGCACTTCAGAGGTAGAGCTCTTTCCTCCAACCGGGTGGAAAGACATCAAGTGCCGCTCCGACTCGGTCGCACGTATCCCTTCGGCCATCGCTCGAACAATTTCAAGGTGGATTGAATCAAGGCGTCTATCGCCACCCATGATCCAAATCAGGTTTTTCCGGCTGCCGAACCGCTTTCCAATGAATTCGCCGTAAGCGCGGGCATTCTCGACGGTGAAGATTTCTGGCCCGTCACCCCAATCTTTCCGAAACTTGTCGCCCCAAGTTGGGAGAAGCGCGATGTAGATTTGCTCGTTCTCGGCTACGTCAAACGCGTAGTCCACGAGGTCCCAGTAGCCGCCCGGTTGCAAGTCCGGCTGGCTCGGATCTTCGTTGATGAGCGGGTAATGGCCCTCGGCGTTAGGAACTCGAATCCCGTCGAGCTCAGCGAGCGCGACTGCCTGAATGACGTTGTAGCCCTGCTTGTGCCGGGTGGACAGAAACCGGGAAATTTCGTCTCGGTTCAATCGGTGAAACATCTCCCAGGCCGTATCCCCAAGCCAGAAGAAGGGCGCCCCGTCCTCCAGTTGAAGGAATCGGCCCGATTTGTGAACCGAGACGAGTTGCATTAGTCGAGCGGCGTCCTTACTTTCTCGAGGAGCTCGATGACGATGCCCTGCTCGGGGGCGTCGAAGTAGGCGTACTGGCCCTCGCCCATGTCGCCTCGCTGGATCATCACGATGCCTTGCGCCGCGAGTTCGTCGTGGGCGGCTTTCATATCCTCAACCCAATACGCGATGTGGTGGAAGCCGTTCCCGGCCTTTGCGAGGCCTTCGTACCAGGCGCTGTCCTCACCTATGGGTTCGATCAGCTCAAACTGAGTGTTAGGCAGTTCGATGAACGCGAGCTTGGTTTTTGCGTCGGACGGTTTGCCGCGGTAGGTCATGTTGACCGAGAGGCCAGGGTCGGTGACGATGGTTGGCGGAACCGGAGCTCCGAACAGGGTGGCATAGCTCACCTTTGCGGACTCGATGTCCTTGACGACGACGGCAACTTGCGCGACTTTGCGATCTCCAAATGGCATGAGGCCAGTTTAGGCGAAAGGTCTGCGGACATTGCTCGGATAACGGGGTAGAAAGTGCTGGGGGCAAACAATGAATCAACCTTTGCCTTCGTCCCGTTCGCGCGTTAATGTCGGCTGGTGCATTGCCGTTGCCCTGATCGCAGAGATTGCGTTCGCCACGCTGAACCTCAGCACGATGCCGGTCTATCTGACTCAGGACCGGGACCTTTCGGAACGGTGGGTCGGGATTGCGCTCGCGGGGTTTTTGCTGTCCGAGACCTTGCTGAAAAGTCGCTTTGGGGCATGGGCCGACCGGATTGGTCCACAGCGGCCGATTTTGACCGGTGCCGCACTGGGCACCTTCACCACCGCTTGCACGATTTTGATGCCGATGTGGCCGGGTTTGGCGATCTCCATGGTGGCGCTTCGGCTCATCGATGGCGTTGCGGCCGCGATGATTTGGCCAAGTGTCTTTCTTTGGGCCGCCTCGATTGCCAGCGACGAAGTCGAGCGGCAAAAGGTGATGGGGTGGGTGAACACCTGTTATCTCGTCGGGGTTGCGCTGGCGTTCCCGCTCGGAGGTTTTGCCAACGATCTCAGCCGCTGGACGGGTGCCGGAATTGTTGCGAGTGGCGTGCTTTTCGTCGCCCTGGCCGGGCTTGCCTTAGGTTCTGGACGATCCGAAAGTTCTAAACGAGAGGAGAAAAGCAAGCCCGCGTCCGGGGGGGCTTCCTCGGAGGCATGGCCGTACATGCTCGTCGGGTTCCTCATTTTTGCCGCGATCGGGTTCCCGAGCTTTATCGCCAAGTTGCTTCCGATCAAGGTGTTCCAGATTTCAGAATCCGCGGTTGGCGCTTCGGTGCTTCCGGCGGCTTTGGGACTCGCCGCCCTCGCCGGACCGGTCAGCAAGCTCGGAGAGAAACTCGGCGCGTACCGCGCAATGATGCTCGGGCTTGCCCTGTCGCTTTTGGGCTCAATTCCGCTTGCTCTTGCGACAGTTGTTCCCAGCCTGCAGACCTTGCCGGTGCTGGTGGGATGCGCTTTGCCGCTGGGCGTTGGCTTCTTGCTGGCCATGCCAGCTTGGTATGCCCGAGTTGCAGAAATCGATCCAGAGCGCAAGGGACAGAACCTTGGCGCGGTCATGGCAGCGCAGGGAGTCGGCGCGGTGGTTGCGGGGCCAACGGGAACTTGGCTGTTCGAACAGTCGCCTTACAGCCCGTTTGTCGGGACGTTTGCGTTGCTGCTTATCGGCACGGCGGTGGCGTCCAGCCCACGTTTTCGGCCCAGCTAAATCGGCCCGGAGGAGTCGGCTAGGTAAACTCCTGAAGGTAGACGGCAAAGACGCCGGTAAACCAGACTGGTTACAGCGTTATGGCAATTCGCGTAGGTATTAACGGATTTGGCCGCATTGGCCGCTTGTCTCTCCGCACGATTTTGGCTCGGTACCCCGAAGCCATCGAAGTCGTCGCAATCAACGACCTGACGGACGTCAAAACCAACGCCCACCTCTTTAAG
>Ga0164294_10002641_pt1 | contig 16127 bp, 10 predicted proteins | sample GEODES005metaG_FD_111479 | JGI IMG/M metagenome (GOLD analysis project Ga0164294, IMG submission 111479) | Oligotrophic lake water microbial communities from Sparkling Lake, Wisconsin, USA - GEODES005 metaG | ecosystem: Environmental > Aquatic > Freshwater > Lake | place: USA: Sparkling Lake...
CGGCCGCGGTTTCTGGCGCGGCGGCTTCCATGCGAAAACGGCGCTCTCGCTCTTCACCCGGTCTTCATTGAAGGCATAGGCTGAAAACGCCAACTCCTTGCCATCACTGGGAATGCTGACCTGCAGCTGGTAGTTGTAGTGGCCATTATCGGTCTTGGTGCGATTGACCTCGCGCCACTGCGCAAGCGTGCGCGGCAGTTCGGCGTTGGGATCATCGGGGTCGCGTGCCACCTCGCGCCCGTTCATCATGAGCTTGATGCCATAAAGCCCCGAACGCCGACCGGTTTTCTGGTCCACCTTCTCGTCGATTTCCAGACTGACCCATGCTTCACCCGGCAATTTGGGATCCATTTCGACGCCGGTGATATTCACCAATGGTTGCAAGCGGTTCAGCCCGGCGATTGATGGTAGTGGCTTCAAAACCTGGGCACAGTTGCCGGCCGTGGTGCAATCAACCAACTTGCGGTGCAGGCGCGGCGTGGAATAATCGCGCATGAAGGTTTGCGGGGCGAGGCTCTGGAACGGTTCGTCGGGCACGAACCAGCGGAAACTTTCGTCATCGGCGTCAAGATTGGAGTAATAGCGGCCGTCTGGCGCCGAGGTCACAAAGTCACGATCGGGCAACAGGGTCGTGGTGAGCATTTGTTGCCCGGTGCGGCTGTTCCACAGCGTGATTTCGCCGCCGTGCGATACGGCCCAACGGATCGGCCGATCGGCCAGATAACCGCCCGCCAACGCCCCAACGAATTCCATCGGTGGCAGGGTCTTGCCGCTGGCCAGATCGATGCTGAAGATCCGGTCGTCCACCGGCCCCATGACCTGCAGCTGGCCGCGCGCCTCCACCAAGGCGGAGGGCGATATCGCGCCAACGGCAAATTCCCGCACGGCTGGCGTGCCATCGGGATTGTCGGGCGCTGTCGGCGTCCATTCCAGCACCTGGTTGTCACTGGACAGCCATAGTTTTTGCCCGTCGTTGGACCATGTTGCCTGCCAGAACACGCCTTCCTTGTCGTCGTGCGTGACTTCGTGGAGCGTGGCGCCAGTGGCTGGATCAACCATGGCAATCCCGTGGGTGCCATCTGCCAGCCTGGTGATCACGGCCAGTTGCCCGCCCTGCCGGCTCGCGGCGATCAGCCGGACATGGGCGCCCTTGGGCAATTCATAACCGGGCAGCTTTACCCAGCGGTTGCCTTCAAGTCGTTGCAGCGCGCGATCATTGGGTACGCCCGATCGGCAATTGGCGAGGCCTGCGCCGATCAATCTGCCACCCGTAAGGCTGGTAACGAAGCAGCGCGCCAGCGTGCGCTCTATGATGTCGTGGCTGGCCACATCAACCTTGAGCACATCGGACGGCACGCCCTTGGCAACATCGCCGAGCGGATCGTCGTCACTGTCAAATGGCAGAGCGGCCAGTTCCCGCTCATTCAGCCACAGCAGGCGTTCGTAGGTGCCTGTTAGCGTGATCCGATCACCAAAATCGCCATCGAGAAGATCGAGAAAATCGATGTTGATCAGGGCTTTGCCCTTGTCATCCTGGTCGGGGTGCAACAGCGCGATCGTGTGGCCATCGGGTGACAATCTGGCATCTTCGATTTCCTGGAAATCGCGGCTGGTTCCCAGTTCGCGCGTCTTGCCATCACTGCCCAACAGCCCAATGCCGGCTTGCGTCCGCACGATTTGGAATTTGCCATCGGGTGAGGCCGGCAGCGCTGGCAGCACTTCGGTGGCCTCTGTTGCCGTCATGGCCTCACTGCCGTTGTAAATGACGTCCAGTGCAGACGACCAATGTTCGGTCCAGGTGCTGAAATCCATGCCTTCGGGCAAAGGCGGCAAATTCGGACGGGTGGGCGCTATGGTGGTGCGCCGGCTGACGACATCGATCAGATAGGTGCGTCCGGAATATGCGGTGGAGACCGAGCTATCAAGGATCTCGGCGTCAAGGCGCAGCGTGCGGCCATCGGGCAACAGCGTCATTGCGCGCATCTTCATGAGATCGGCGTCGCGGCGCACTTGCGACGGCAACAGGCGACGATCGATGATATTGCCGGTCGCCACGTCCCACACCATCAACTCGCGGGACAGGCTTTTGCCATATGCCGTGAAGATATAGCGCCCGTCTGCCGACCAGGCAGCGACCTCGACGCCTCCCCTGACCGCCTGAACGATGATGCGCGGTTTTAACTGGTTGGCCGGGCCTGGTGCTTGCACCTGGCCAGCGGCCGCAATACCGGAAAACAGTGCAGCCAACCCCAGCAGGTGGCGCAGCCGCATCGCGCTTCTCCCTCGAAACCGCCCGATTGTTGCGCCCCGACTTGGGCCAAGTCAATCAATGTCGTTAATTTATGGTATCGTTCAGTAATACATGATGATCAAACTGTGGTCCGCATGGGCCAAATGGCCACCGCCGGGGGGTTGCTGGCAGGCCTGCGCTTTGCGAGTGTAGCGGACCAAGGCGAGGCTGGCAGGAGTGGACATGACGATTGCAGTGGCACCGCCGGCTGAGGCGCAGGAATTCCTGGCGGCCCATCCCGATACGCAGTTTGTCGATATCATCTTCACTGGGCTTGCGGGCACGGCGCGCGGCAAGCGCATCCGGGTGCATGAACTGGCGGCGCTCTATGGTGCCGGGCGGCCGTTGCCGGTGTCGATCCTGGTCGCCGATGTGACGGGGCAGGATTGTTTCGATACCGGGCTGGTGTGGGAAAATGGCGACAGCGACCGTTTCGCGCGGCCGGCGCCAGGCACGCTGGTGCCCACCGGGCCGGGCCGGGCTGCGGTCATCACCTCGTTGTTCGAAGCTGATGGCAGCGTGTGTGAGATTGATTGCCGGGCGGCGTTGGCCCGCGTGGTGGCGCGGTTGCAGGCTGATGGCCTTACCCCGGTGGTGGCGTGTGAGCTGGAATTCTATCTCGTTGATCGCAACCGTGCTGATGGCCAGCCGCCGCAGCCGGCGCGGATGGGCGGGGCGCGGCCGGCCACGCACGGCACCTATGGCCTGGAAGAACTGGACGATGCCGGGCCGTTCCTGGCCGATCTGTGGGCCGCTGCCGATGCAGCGGGTCTGCCCTTGGAGACCGCGATTTCCGAATATGCGCCGGGCCAGATGGAATTGACCCTGAAATACCGCCCCGATCCACTGCGGGTGGCGGACGATGTGGTGCTGTATAAACGGCTGGTGAAGCAGGTGGCCCGCCGCCACGATATGCTGGCGACGTTCATGGCGAAACCGTTCGCCGATGCGGCCGGCAATGGGCTGCATCTGCATGTGTCCATCAACGATGCGGCTGGTGCCAACATCTTCGCGAGTCCGCACGGCAGTCCCAACGCGCCGCTTCTGCATGCCATTGGCGGGCTGAAGGCGGCGCTGGCGGAAAGCTTTGCGATCTTTGCCCCTAATGCCAACAGCTATCGCCGGTTCAAGGCGGGCAGTTTCGCGCCCGTCGCGGCCAGCTGGGGCATGGACAATCGCACCACCAGCTTCCGTATCACCGCCGGGCCGGATGCCGCCCGCCATATCGAGCATCGCATCGCCGGGGCGGATGCCAATCCTTATCTGGCGCTCGCTGCGCTGCTGGCCGGTGTGCATCATGGCCTGACGCACCGCATCGATCCCGGCCCGCCAGTGATCGGCGATGGCTATGCGGCGGCCGAGGCGCAGCCGGCGCTGCCGGGCGACTGGTTTGCCGCCGTGCGCGCGCTGGAAGCCGGCACCATCCTGCCCACCTATTTCGGCAAGGCCACGCTGGCCATGTTCGCCAGCGTCAAGCGCACCGAGCAGGAGCGGTACATGGCGGTGGTGCCGGCGCTGGATTACGATTGGGTGCTGGCGAATGCCTGATCTGAGCCGCCGCAGCTTTGGGGGGCTGGCGGCGGCGCTAGTGCTGGACGGCTGTTCGCGTGCTTTCCCCAAGGGGGCCAATGGCGAGGAGCAGCGGCTGAACTTCTACAATTGGGATACCTATATCGGCGAGACGACGCTGGGCGATTTCAGCAAAGCCACCGGCGTTGAAGTCAGCATGAGCCATTATTCCAACAACGACGAATTGTTCGCACGGCTGCGCGCCGGCAATCCGGGTTTCGATGTGATCGTGCCGTCGAACGAGTTTGTCACGCGGCTGCAGATTTCGGGGATGCTCAGCCCGCTCGATCACGCGCGCATCCCCAACCGGGCCAATCTGGCGCCGGAGTTCGTGGATGTGCCCTATGATCCGGGGCGGCGCTGGTCGATGCCCTATACTTGGCTGGCGCTGGGCATCGGCTATCGCAAGTCCCGCGTTGATGGCGTGCCCGACAGCTGGAAATGGGTGCTGGATTCAGATCGCTATTCGGGCCGCATCGGCCTGCTGGCAGAAGGCGATGATCTGATCCGGTTGGGGGCAAAATATCTGGGCCATTCGGTCAACGCCGTGACGCCGGCGATCATGGAGCAGGTGACGCAGATGCTGATCCGCCAGAAGCGTCACGTGAAACTGTTCCACCATGATGAGGGCCAGGATCTGCTGGCCAGCGGCGAGATTGACCTGGTGGTGGAATATAATGGCGACATCGCGCAGGTGATGGCCGACGATGATGATCTGGCGTTCGTGATCCCGCGCGAAGGCACGTTGATCAATTCGGATTGCCTGTGCGTGCCGACCGGCGCGCCGCGGCCGGACAATGCCCATCGTTTCATCAATTATCTGCTCGATGCAAAGGTGGGGGCGGATATTGCCAAGACCATCCGTTTCCCCACGCCCAATGCGGCGGCGCTGGCGCTGATGCCGGCGGAATATCGCCAGAACCCGGCAATCTTCCCCACCGGCCCGGCCATGGCGAAGAGCGAATATGGCCGTTTCCAGAACATCGGCCACATCCGCGCCGTGGAAGAGGCGATCACACGGGTGATGGCGGCATGATGCTGCAACGGCCTTCCCAGGCGCCCGGCGTGTTTGCGGCCGTGGGGCTGCCGCCGGTGGTGTGGCTGTTCGCGCTGTTCCTGGCGCCGCTGGCGGTGATCTGGACGTATAGTTTCGGCGAGAACCGCACGCTGGTCGATATCGCCATCACCGGCAGTTGGGGCAATTACGCCCGCGCGCTGAGGCCGCTGTATCTGGCGATCCTGCTGAAATCCATGGGTTTTGCCGCGCTCACCACCTTGCTGTGTTTCATCCTGGGCCTGCCTGTGGCGCTGGCCATCACCTTTGCCAGCCGCCGCGCCAAGCTGTTGCTGCTGGTGGCGATCATGTTGCCGTTCTGGACCAACCTGCTGATCCGCACCTATGCGCTGATGGCGATATTGCGCACCGAAGGGCTGATCAATGCCGGGCTGGGCGCCTTGTGGGGCATCGTGCCGGGGCTGCCGCCGTTCGAGCCGCTGCCGCTGATCAACAACAATTTCGCCGTGGTGGTGGGCCTCGTCTATGTCCACCTGCCGTTCATGGTGCTGCCGCTCTACGCCGCGCTCGATCGGCTGGACCGGTCGCTGATCGAGGCCAGCCTTGATCTCGGTGCCGGCCATCTCGCAACCCTGTGGCGGGTGGTGGTGCCGCTGGCGCTGCCCGGCATCGTTTCGGGCATCATCATCACTTTCATCCCCGCACTGGGCGCCTATCTCACGCCCGATCTGCTCGGCGGCACCAACAGCCAGATGATCGCCAACGTGATCGAGCGCCAGTTCCGGTCTGCCAATGATTGGCCGTTCGGCGCAGCGCTGTCGTTCCTGCTGATGTATCTCACCTTTGCAGCGCTGATGGTGCAGGCGATCATCAGCCGCCGCAGCGCCGAACGCGAGGGTGCGCGATGAAGGGCCCGCTGGACTATCTGGCGCGCTGGCCGCTGCGGCTTTGGCTGGGACTCGTTGGCGCGTTTCTCTATCTGCCGCTGCTGGCGCTGGTGGTGTTTTCCTTCAACGACAGCCGGCGCATCACCGTGTGGCGCGGTTTCTCGCTGCGCTGGTATGCGGAACTGTTCGACGATGGCGAACTGGTGGCGGCGTTCGGCAACTCGCTGGTGATTGCGGCGACCTCCACCATCATCAGCCTGATCCTCGGCACGCTGGCCGCCTTGCTGCTGTGGCGCTTCCGCTTTGCCGGCAAGGCGCCGTTGGAGGCGCTGCTGGGCCTGCCGATCGTGGTGCCGGAAATCTGCCTGGGTGTCGCTTTCCTGGTGTTCTTCACCGCCATCGTGCCATGGCCCACCGAACTGCCGTGGCCGTTGAATCTCGGCGCCATCATCATCGCCCACGCCACCTTCTCGTTCAGTTTCGTGGCGCTGGTGGTGCGGGCCCGGCTGGCCAGTTTCGATGGCGCCCTGGCCGAAGCCGCGCGCGATCTGGGGGCTGGCGAATGGCTGATCTTCCGCGATATCATGGTGCCACACATGGTGCCGGGGCTGGTGGCCGGCGCGCTGCTGGCCTTCACGCTCAGCCTCGATGATTTCGTCATCACCTTCTTCACGTCCGGACCGGATACCATCACCTTCCCGATCAAGGTCTATTCGATGGTGCGTTTCTCGGTCACCCCGGCGGTCAATGCCGCCTCCACCCTGCTCATCCTGCTCACCGCTGGCCTCACCGCGCTGGCCTTGTGGTTGCAGGGGGCGGATATCGCCAAGCAGGCCGCATGACCAAGGGATCGCCCATCATCCGCTTCGAAGGCGTCAGCAAGCGTTATGGCAAGGTGGTGGCGGTGGACGCTGTCGACCTGGAGGTGCGCGAGGGCGAGTTCTTCGCGTTGCTGGGCCCATCGGGCTGCGGCAAGACCACCTTGCTGCGCATGCTGGCCGGGTTCGAAGTGCCATCGGAAGGCCGCATCCTGATCGACGGGCAGGATGTGACGAATGTTCCGCCCAACAAGCGCCCGGTCAACATGGTGTTCCAGAATTATGCCGTGTTTCCGCACATGAGCGTGGCCGACAATGTCGGTTACGGCTTGAAGGTGGACGGCGTGGGTGGCGCCGAACGCGCGCGGCGGGTCGAGGAAGCGTTGGCGCTGGTCAAGCTGGATGGGCTCGGCAGCCGCCGGCCCGATCAATTGTCGGGCGGGCAGCGGCAGCGGGTGGCGCTGGCGCGGGCATTGGTGAAACGGCCGCGCGTCCTGCTGCTGGATGAGCCATTGTCGGCGCTGGATGCGAAACTGCGCGAGGCGATGCGCACCGAGCTTTGCCAGTTGCAGGCGCAGGTGGGCATCACCTTCGTGATGGTGACCCATGATCAGGACGAGGCGCTGGCGCTGGCCGATCGCTGCGCCGTGATGAACAGGGGCCTGTTGCAGCAGGTGGCCAGCCCGTCTGACCTGTATGAATTCCCCGCCAGCCGCTTCGTGGCGGATTTCATCGGTTCGGTGAACATGCTGGAAGGCGCACTGGTGGTGGACGAACCTGACCATGCCGAAGTGGCGGTGCCCGGCATCGATCTGCCGGTGTTCCTCGATCACGGCGTGACGGGTGCTGCCGGCACGACCCTGTGGCTAGCGCTGCGGCCAGAGAAGATCGAGCTGCACAAGGCCACGCCAGCGCCGCCGGCTCTGGGCGACGCGCCCGCCGGGCGCAACGCGGTGGCTGGCACCATCACCCATGTCGCCTATCTGGGCAGCGAGAGCCTGTATGAAGTGACGCTGCCTGATGGCCAGAAGTTGAAGGCGCTGCGATCGAACCTGACCCGCTGGGACCAAGAGGATTTCGCCTTGGGCGAGAATGTGTGGCTGGCCTGGCACGCCTGTTCGCCGGCGGTTTTGCTGTCATGAGGCCGGTCTTGGGCATCATCTGCTGCACGCGGCAAGTGGGCGTGGAACCAGCGCAGGCGGTGATGAACCGTTATGTGACGGCCGCCATGCGCCATGCCGATTGTGCCGCGCTGCTGGTGCCAGCGCTGCCCGATCTGATGACGGCGGAAGAGGTGATCGACCGGCTGGACGGCGTGCTGCTCACCGGCAGTCCGTCCAATCTGCAGCCTTCCTTCTATGGTGAGGCGGAAGTGGGCGATCCGCCATTCGATCCCGGCCGCGATGCGATGATGGCGGCGCTGGTGCAGGCCGTGCTGGCGCGCGGCAAGCCGCTGTTCGGCATCTGCCGCGGGCTGCAGGAAATCAATGTCGCGCTGGGCGGCACGCTCACCCGTGAGCTGCAGGATCACCACGCGCCCGACGAGGTTGGTTTCATGGAGATGTTCGATCATCGCCATGATGTGGCGCTCACCCCCGGTGGCCTGCTGGCGCGCGCGCACGGGCGGATGGCGCTGCATGTCAACAGCGTCCACTATCAGGGCCTTGCCCGGCTGGGTGACGGCCTCGCCGTCGAGGCGGTCGCGCCTGATGGCATGGTGGAGGCCGTTTCAGCCCGCGTCGGCGCTGCGCCCGTGCTGGCCGTGCAATGGCACCCGGAATGGACCGCCGACAGCGATGCTGATGCCGCCACCTTCTTTCATATTCTTGGGCGCGCCCTGCGCGGCCAGCACCCGGAGACGACGCCATGACCCGCAATTACGACATCGCCGAACTCAAGCGGCTGGATGTCGCCCATCACCTGCCCCCGCAACAGGATTGGCAGGCGGTGGAGGATATGGGCGGCAGCCGCATCATCGTGCGCGGCGAAGGCTGCAATATCATCGATGGCGACGGTGTGCGCCTGCTCGATGGCATGGCCGGGCTGTGGTGCGTGAATGTTGGCTATGGCCGCACCGAGCTGGCTGAAGCAGCGTACGCGCAGATGCTTGAGCTGCCCTATTACAACAGCTTCTTCAAGACGGTGGCGCCACCCACGGTGGAACTGGCGGCGAAACTGTCGGGGCTGCTTGGCGGCCATTTCGCCCACATCTTCTTCAATTCCTCTGGCAGCGAGGCGATCGACACGCTGATCCGCACCGCGCGCCATTATTGGCAGGTGAAGGGTGAACCCCAGCGGCAGGTGATCATCAGCCGCGTCAACGGCTATCACGGCTCCACCATCGCCGGCATGAGCCTGGGCGGCATGGCGCCGATGCACGCGCAAGGCGGCCCGCTGCTGCCCGGCTTCGTGCACGTGATGCAGCCCTACAAGTTCGCCGACGGTTTCGATGAGAGCGAAGACGCCTTCGCCGCCCGCGCCGCGCAAGAAGTGGAAGATGCCGTCCTTGCCGCCGGGCCGGAGAATGTCGCGGCCTTCATCGGGGAGCCGGTTCAGGGAGCTGGGGGCGTCATCATCCCGCCCGCCGGCTACTGGCCCCGCGTTGAAGCCATCTGCCGCAAATATGGCATCTTGCTCTGCTGCGACGAGGTGATCTGCGGGTTTGGCCGGCTTGGCCAATGGTTCGGCCACCAGCATTATGGTTTCACGCCCGATCTGGTGACGATGGCGAAGGGGCTTTCATCGGGCTATCTGCCGATCTCCGCGGTTGGCGTCGCCGATTTCATCGTCGCGGCGATCAAGTCCAACCCGGATGATTTCGTCCATGGCTATACCTATTCCGGCCACCCCACCGCGGCGGCCGTGGCACTGAAAAACCTGGAGATCATCGAGCGCGAGGATCTCGTCCGCCGCACCCGGGAAGACACCGGGCCTTATTTGGCGCAGCGGCTGGCCGAACTGGCCCGGCATCCGCTGGTGGGCGAAGCGCGCAGCCTGGGCCTGATCGGCGCGGTGGAAATCGTCGCGGAACCGGGGACCAACCGGCGTTTTGGCGGGGGCGGCAAGGCCGGAATCGTGGTACGGGATATCTGTATCGCCAAGGGGTTGATGGTGCGCGGCGTGAAGGATTCAATCGTGATGAGCCCGCCGCTGATTATCACCCATGCCGAGATCGACCGGATGGTGGACATCATCGCCGCGGCGCTGGACGAGGCCGAGCCGGCGTTGCGGGCTTTATAAGGGAGGCCATCATGGCCGATATTGGTGACTGGGTGCGCGACAACGGCATTTCCGAAGTGGAATGCCTGGTGCCCGACATGAATGGCGTGCTGCGCGGCAAGGTGTTCCCGGCCGCCAAGCTCGTGCAGTTTTCCCGCAACAACGCGCTGCGCCTGCCATCGTCGATCTTCTCGCTGACGATCACCGGCCAATATGCCGATGTCGATGAACATGTGGAGGCGTTTACCGATCCCGACATGGTGTTGCGCCTTGATCCCACGACGCTGTGCGTGGCGCCGGGTTTCAAGACGCCCACCGCCTATGTTTTTGCCGATGCGCATCACGCCGATGGCACGCCTTGGGCCTCCTCGCCGCGGCATCTGCTGAAACGGGTGGTGGCCTTGTGTGAAGAACGCGGCTGGAAGCCGTTGATGGCGCCGGAACTGGAATTCTATCTCACCGCGCCCAATCCCGATCCCGATATCCCGCTCACCCCGCCGGCTGGCCGTTCCGGCCGCGCCGAAACCTCGTCGCAGCCTTATGGCCTGGAAGCCATCACCGAGCATGAGGATCTGATCGAGGCGATCTACGAATATGCCGAGGCCGCCGAGTTGAACCTCGACACGATGATCCACGAAGCTGGTACCGCCCAGCTGGAGATCAACTTCGTCCACGGCGATCCGGTGCGGGTGGCCGATCAGGTGATGCTGTTCAAACGCATTGTGCGCCAGGTGGCGTTGAAACACGGCGTTTATGCCACCTTCATGGCCAAGCCGATGGAACACCAGCCGGGCAGTGCCATGCACCTGCACACGTCGGTGGTGGGGCAAGACGATGGCCATAATCTGTTTGCCAACGCCAATGGCAGCGATGCGCCGCTGTTCCGTCATTTCGTTGGCGGGCTGCAGGGGTATCTGCCGGCGCTGGCGCCGATGTTCGCCCCCAATGTCAACAGTTTCCGCCGCATGCGGCCCGATCATGGCGCGCCGATCAATGTGCAATGGGGCAGTGACAACCGCAGCTGCGGCCTGCGCGTGCCGATCACCGATCGCCACAACCGCCGCGTTGAAAACCGCCTGCCCGGCGCCGATGCCAACCCCTATCTGGCCATGGCCGCCACGCTGGTTGCCGGATATCTGGGCATGACCGAAGAACTGGAACCGTCGCCCAAAACCTCGGGCAACGCTTATAATTTCGAACGCACCCTGCCGCGCAGCCTGGAAGAAGCGCTGGAACGCTTCAACGATTGTGATCCGGTGCGGGCGCTGCTGGGCGACTATTTCTTCCGCAGCTTCACCTCCATCAAGGCCGCCGAACTGGAAGCCTTTCAGGGCGTGATCAGCAGTTGGGAGCGTGACCATTTGCTGCTCAAGGTGTGAACGACAGCCTCGCCTTCGCGCAGAGTTGGTATGCGGCGACGGCCCACGCCAGCCCGCCGCATGTCGCGCTGGCCGGCGACACCAAATGCGATGTTGCCATCATCGGCGGTGGTGCCACCGGGCTGTCGTCGGCGCTGCATCTGGCGCAGTACGGCGCCAGCGTCGTGCTGCTGGAAGCGGGCCGCATCGGCCACGGCGCTTCGGGCCGCAACGGCGGGCAGATCATCCCCGGCCTGCGGCTGGGCGCTGCCGATCTGGTAGCGCGTTTCGGTGCGGAGCAGGGCGGCGCGCTGTTCCACCTCGCCCTGTCGGCCCGTGATCTGGTGGTCGATCTGGTGGCGCGGCACGGTATTGATTGCGATCTGGCGCTTACTGGCCACCTCACCACCGCCGTGCGCCCGCGTGATCTTGATGATTTCGCGCATGAGGCCGAGGCGGCGGCGCGGCTCGGCTATCAAGGCCTGTCGGTTCTGGATGCGCCGGCGGCGCAAGCGGCCGTGGCCAGCCCCAGCCACGGCGGGCTGCTCGATGCCGGCGGCGGCCATTTCCACACGCTCAACTACACGCTGGGCCTCGCCCGTGCGGCGGCGGCGGCCGGCGCGCACCTGCATGAACACAGCGCGGTGACGCGGCTGGAACGCGCGGCCAGCGGGGTGCGGCTGCACACGCCCAACGGCATCGTCACCGCCGCCCAGGCCATCCTCGCCGGCGACGCGCTGCTTGGGCCGCTCAACGCCCGTGTGCACAGCCGCATCATGCCAGTGGCCAATTACATCGTCACGACCGACGTGCTGCCCGATCGCGGTGCCACCCTGATCCCCGGCAACCAGGCGGTGAGCGATAGCCGCTTTGTCGTCAATTATTTCCGCCGCACGCCCGATGGCCGGCTGATGTTCGGCGGCGGCGAACGTTATAGCCCGCGCCCCCCGGCCGACATGGCCGCGTTCGTGCGGCCGTTCCTGGAACGCAGCTTCCCTATGCTGGCCGGCATCGGCATCGCTCACGCCTGGGGCGGCCTTGTTTCGATCACCCGCAGCCGCCTGCCCGACATCGGCCGCGATGGCCCCGTGCTGTGGGCGCACGGATATTCAGGGCAGGGCGCGGTGCTCTCCACCCTGGGCGGCGCGCTGCTCGCCGAAGCGGCAATGGGAGAGACCAGCCGCTTCACCCCGTTCGCCGCCGTGGCCCCCCCGGGCTTCCCCGGCGGCGCGCTCTTGCGCGGCCCGCTGCACGTGCTCGGCATGCTCTGGTACGCCTTGCGCGATCGCACCGGGTGAAGTTGGATTGGCAATGGAAATGGTGGACGCACCAAGGTTCGAACCTGGGATCCGCTGACCTCAAGCTCGATCCTGCGTTGGTCACAGGAGCGGCAGATCGATCATGGCTGCCTGGACGCATGACGACAACATCTTGAGGCCGCACGCGAAACGGGGCGGTCACACCCCAGCCCTGTTGCCATCACATCAACCATCAGCCATCAAAGCCAAGGGTTCTGCTTCTGAAAGGTATAAATCAGGGGTGCACGCCAACCAGCGCCAGGTTATCAGGCTGGGCGCTCATAAAAAATCACGGACGCAGCAGGGTAAAATGGCCGAAAACAAATTTGACATCATCGTTTACGGGGCCACCAGCTTCGTCGGCCAGATCATTACGCGCTATATGCACGAGCAGTTTGCCGATGGATCGATCGTTTGGGCAATCGCCGGGCGGTCACGCAGCAAGCTGCAGCAACTCAGCGATACGATCGGGCTGTCGGGGGTCGAGCTTATTGTGGCCGACGCGGCTGATGAAAACGCGTTGCTGCAAATGTGTGCCTGCACCAAGGTCGTGATGTCCACCGTCGGCCCGTACGCGCTTTATGGTGACCTGCTGGTGAAGTTGTGCGCCACGACCGGCACCCATTATTGCGACCTCACGGGCGAACCGCAGTGGATCCGCAAGATGCAATCACGCCATGCTGTCGATGCAAAGGCCAGCGGTGCGCGGATCGTGCATTGCTGCGGTTTTGACAGCATCCCCTCCGATCTGGGCGTCCATTTCTTGCAGCGCCATGCGTTGGAACGGTTTGGCCAACCCTGCGACCGGATCAACATGCGTGTTGTCAGCATCAAGGGCGGCGCGTCGGGCGGCACGATCGCGAGCATGATCAACATGGTCAAGGAAGCTGTGGGCGATGCAGATCTGCGGCGCGAGCTGAAAGACCCCTATAGCCTTTGCCCGCCTGGCCATGGCTTCTCGGTCACACAGCCGGATGTGAAGATCGCCTATGATGATGTCTACGGCGGCTGGGTTGCCCCCTTCGTCATGGCGGGCATCAACACGCGGGTGGTGCATCGGTCCAACGCCTTGAGCAACAAAAGCTATGGTGCTGCATTCCAGTATGAGGAAGCGGTGGTGACGGGTCAGGGCGCGAAAGGCAAGCGGATGGCCCGAACGGCGACTTGGGGCGTGAATGCCCTTATGGTCGGCTTGGCTGTGCCGCCTGTGCGTTGGCTGCTCGAGACCATGGTGCTGCCAAAGCCGGGCGAAGGACCAAGCGAAAAGGCGCAATTGGAGGGCGGCTTTGACCTTGTTTTCCTCGGGTCGACCGCAAAGGGCGACACGATAGGGTGCCGGGTCACAGGGGACCGCGATCCCGGCTACGGATCAACTGCCAAGATGCTGTCCCAAGCCGCCGCATGCCTTGCCAAAGACGTGCCTGCCGAGGTGGCGGGTGGCTTCTGGACGCCAGCGACGATCATGGGGGATAGGCTGATCGAACGGCTGCAGGCCCATGCCGGACTTACGTTCGAACTGTTGCCCTAGGCGGGCAGATCGCCCTCAGTGAGGGCCGATCACTTGCGCCAGCGGACGTAGCGCGGTTCGGTCACGCCGATCCGGCCCCCCGCGCCGCAAGCTCATCAAATCTTGCAGATTCTGACAATCGAGACTGGAACCGACTTCGGACAGAATGTGGCGCTTTGGCTCAGCCCGCCTTGAACCTCGCCTTTGTGTCTTTCCATGCTTTGGCACGCTGGTTGCCCGGGTCGCCGTTCAGAACCATCTCCCGCACGGCAGCAGGCGCCAGCCCCGCTTGCTCACTGGTGCCGCACCGGATGGCGAACACCCCCTTCCTCAGCTCAATCGGGTTTGACCTGACCCCCTGATTTCATCCGGCGAGGATTGGAGCCCGGCTGTTGTTGCTGCGCTTGGGCGCCGCTGACGATCCGCCGGGGGGGCAACCAGCGCTGAAGTCTCAACTTCGTATCTGACGCCTTTGCGTGCGGCCGGCGCGTCCACATCCTGTGCGTTGTCGACGAGTTCACGCGCGAATGGCTGGCGCAGCTGATCTCGACCTCGATCCTGCGCTGGTCACAGGAGCGGCAGATTGATTGGCATAGCATCGCGCCGGGCAAACCGACGCAGAACGCGTTCGTGGAATTGTTCAACGGCAGGCTGCGTGACGAACTGCTCAACGAGACTCTGTTCGATCATGCCCGAACCGCAATCGCGGCCTCGGCCGCGGACGATAGCCAGGAACGGCCACGTTCAGCTCTTCGATAGGAGACCCCAGCGGCGTTCGCCGCCGGATTGAAACGGCGACGTGGACGAACAGCTTGGCAAGGCGTCCAAGAAATTCAGGGCGAGGCTCACGGCGGGCTGAACCAAAGTGCCACATTCTGTCCGAAGTCGGTCCCAGTCTCGATTGTCAGAATCGTCACGTTCTGATGAGTTTTGTTCACTCGATTACATGGGGAGGGTCGAGTGCGGGGCAATGCGTTTTGGCTCGACCGGTTTACCTTTTTTTTCCGGACTGAGCCAGAACGCCCATCGTAAACGAGGAAGCGATTGCGGGTTAAAACTGTGCTGCTCCTCAACGACGAATTGCTACCACCAAACAAGGGACGTCACGGACAGAACCAAGACAGGGCAACGGCGCAATCTAACCATAATAATCGCCGCCGCCATCCTGGTTCCGCCGTGGCGTCCTCAACACATCGCTGGGATGAACGATGCCGCTGAAGAAAGTGACGCTGTACAAAACGTCGGTTGTCGCTTTCAAGCAATTGCAGGCGTCTTTGCTGAAGAGCAATTTTCGTATAGTTTCATCGAATAGCCTATATCAGATTTTATATGTTAGAAAAGAGGAATCTCTATTGAGCAGATTTCTAACCTTCAAGATAAAAATGGTAGGGATAGGTGATAAAACCAATATTACAATTGAACCTAATGGGCTGATATCATCCTTATTTAAATTTGAGCGTCATTACTTATTGAAAGCTTCAAATGAATTGGAGAGAATTTTGCGCGAATCGTAAATATGTTCTAAGATGTAGGCGTTTTACAATTAAGGTTCTGCAGCAAACCACCTGCTTTCTCGCCTCAGCATCCCCCTCGATGTAACGCTGGGTCGTCTGCAATGACGAGTGACCAGCCAGTGACTGAACGTCCCGAAGTGATCCGGCCACGGTCGAAATCTTCCCCGCCGCATTTTGTGATGGATGTGCGCCGTCCCGAGTGTGACGAGCATCCCGCCGGTCCCAGTTCCTGATACTAGCAAGCGAACAGGTTCACGATTGCCTGTGCTGAGGTCCTGTCAGTTCGTTCGGTCGTGATGACGTGAACGGCGCCAGAACGTGGCTGGGACTGGTAAAGGCTCGCCGGCACTGCACACAGCTGGCGGTTGAGCGGGAGGCTAGGGTCCGACCGGCGTCATGGAATCGGGTTCCCACAGAGCCCAAGCCCTCAGCAACGAGCTTATCTCTGTTTATAACTATTGGAGGGCAGAGGTCGCCGCTTCTTGATGCCATTAGCGCATTGAATATATTGGGAAAAATGGTGGACGCACCAGGGCTCGAACCTGGGACCCGCTGATTAAGAGACTGGGCGCGAGGCGGCGGCAGATGCGGCGTTCTTGGCCTGCCTCGACCGCGCAACGCAGTTGGGCCGCAACACCTCAGACAAGCCAAG
>Ga0164294_10002645_pt1 | contig 16100 bp, 8 predicted proteins | sample GEODES005metaG_FD_111479 | JGI IMG/M metagenome (GOLD analysis project Ga0164294, IMG submission 111479) | Oligotrophic lake water microbial communities from Sparkling Lake, Wisconsin, USA - GEODES005 metaG | ecosystem: Environmental > Aquatic > Freshwater > Lake | place: USA: Sparkling Lake...
AGGTGCCACTTTAAAAATACTATATCAGCAGCCATGGGTGCACGATTCCATACATCATCAACAATATGATGTAGTGGTATTGCAAGAAGATATTCCTGAGATAACAGTGCACAATACAGCTCCTTTTGTAGAATATGCAACCTTATTTAATCAAGAGATTAGGGCTACTGGTGCCAAAACCGTTTTATTTATGGCATGGCCTTATGAGCGGTTATCTTGGATTACGATGGAACAAATTGCGGCAGCACATAAGGCATTGGGAGCACAGCTTCAAGTGCCAGTGGCTCCCGTTGGATTGGCTTTTCAACAGTCGTTAAAAGTTCGTCCGGCAATGGCGATGTTGGGGCCAGATAAGGAGCACGCAACCATTCAGGGAACCTATTTAGAGGCTTGTGTGGTATATGCCACTTTGTATGGTCGGAAAGTTAAAAAAGTAACCTATTTTCCTGTTGGTGTAGATGCAGAACAAGCTGATTTTCTGCGGAAATTGGCATGGGAAACGGTTAAGGCGTGGAAAAATTGGAAACCGGCGTCGATTAATCAATTATAGATTGCATCATTAATTTGAAAACGTTTAATGCTAGCTGTCTCAGATTATTAGAACTTGCATTTGAATAAATGATATCATCGAAGTACCTATTTCAAGGAATTACGATCCTTTATATCTTTTCTATCCCTCAACCAAACAAAATTGTTGTATTACTGTTTATCACAATAATGGTTAATTGTTCATGCTTTACATCATCCTTTAACTTTTTTACACACTTTTAATGGATAAGATGATTTTTATCATTAGATAAGAAGCTGATGTATATACTTTAATGCGCTTAGAATTAACCGTAATTTCGTAATATTGCCGGCATTTCTATCAAGAGTTTTGAAAATCATACCATCATATTTCATCATCAAAAATGTATAAATCTAAAAAAAATGGAAAATAACACATCTTCGAGCACTGCTTCTGGCAGTATGAGTGCTGAAAGCAAGTGTCCTTTTTCTGGTGCAACACTAAAGCAGAGCGCCGGTGGGGGTACAAGAAACCGTGATTGGTGGCCTAACCAATTAAAATTGAATATTCTTCGTCAAAATTCTTCGCTTTCTAATCCAATGGGTGAGTCGTTTAATTATGCGGAGGAATTCAAATCTTTGCCGTTGGAAACCGTCAAAAAGGAAATCATTGAGTTGATGACCACTTCACAAGATTGGTGGCCTGCCGATTATGGACATTATGGACCATTTTTTATTCGTATGGCTTGGCATAGTGCAGGTACGTATCGCACGGGTGATGGTCGTGGTGGTGCCGGTTCTGGTACACAACGTTTTGCTCCATTGAACAGCTGGCCCGACAATACAAACCTAGATAAGGCTCGTTTATTGCTTTGGCCAATCAAACAAAAATATGGTAAGAAGCTTTCATGGGCTGATTTAATGATCCTAGCTGGAAACTGTGCGATGGAATCAATGGGATTTGAGACATTTGGTTTCGGTGGTGGTCGTGAAGATGTTTGGGAGCCGGAAGAAGATATTTATTGGGGTTCTGAGCGTGAGTGGTTGGGCGATAGCCGTTATACAGGCGATCGTGATCTTGAAAATCCACTTGCTGCGGTGCAGATGGGTTTAATTTATGTGAATCCAGAAGGTCCTAACGGCAATCCAAATCCATTGGCATCTGCACGTGATATCCGTGAAACTTTTGGACGTATGGCAATGAACGATGAAGAAACGGTGGCACTAATTGCTGGTGGACATACTTTTGGTAAAACACACGGTGCGGCTGATCCAAGCAAATATGTTGGTCCAGAACCCGCAGGTGCAAGCATCGAAGAGCAAGGTTTAGGTTGGAAAAACAGTTTTGGATCGGGAAATGGCGAATATACCATTACTAGTGGACTTGAAGGAGCATGGACTACCACACCTACAAAGTGGAGTAACAATTACTTTGAGAATCTTTTTGGTTTCGAGTGGGAACTAACAAAGAGTCCGGCGGGAGCCCACCAATGGCAGCCCAAAAATGGTGCAGGTGCTGGAACAGTTCCTGATGCACACAATGCTGCCAAAAGTCATGCGCCATTTATGCTTACAACTGATATTGCTTTGCGTGTCGATCCAAGTTATGAGAAGATTTCAAGGCATTTTCTTGCGCATCCCGATCAGTTTGCTGATGCATTTGCACGTGCTTGGTTCAAATTAACCCATAGAGATATGGGGCCTATAAATAGGTATATCGGAAACGAAGTGCCAAAAGAGGAGCTCATTTGGCAAGATCCTATTCCTGCAGTTACGCATCAACTTATTGATGATCAAGATATTGCAAAATTAAAAGGTAAGATATTGGCGAGTGGATTAACGGTATCCCAGTTGGTATCTACAGCTTGGGCTTCGGCTTCAACATTCAGGAACTCAGATAAGCGTGGTGGTGCAAATGGTGCACGCATTCGTCTTACCCCACAAAAATATTGGGATGTGAACAATCCTGTGCAATTAGGGAAAGTGTTAGATACTTTAGAAAGCATCCAAAATGAGTTTAATCAACAACAATCTGATGGCAAGCTAGTTTCTTTGGCAGATCTTATTGTATTAGGTGGTTGTGCCGGTATTGAACAAGCCGCAAGAAACGCTGGGCATTCGGTAACGGTTCCATTTACGGCCGGACGTGCAGATGCAACCCAAGAGCAAACTGATGTAGATTCATTTGCCTTTCTTGAGCCAAATGCGGATGGTTTCCGGAATTATATGAAAGCCAGATATACCGTTTCTGCTGAGGAGATGTTGATCGATAAAGCACAATTGATGAAGTTAACAGCCCCAGAAATGACGGTTTTAGTTGGTGGAATGCGTGTGCTTGATACCAATTTTGATCATTCCGCACACGGTGTATTCACCAATCGTAAAGGGGCACTCACCAACGATTTCTTTGTAAACCTCATTGATTTTGGCACAACATGGAAATCAACTTCAGCACATAATGTATTGTTTGAAGGTCGTGATCGTGCTACCGATGCAATCAAGTGGACTGCAACTCGTGCCGATCTCATTTTCGGATCAAACTCAGAACTTCGTGCTCTTGCTGAAGTATATGCTTCTGCTGATGCGGAAGAAAAGTTTGTGCATGATTTTGTGGCTGCTTGGTCTAAGGTGATGCATCTAGATCGTTTTGATTTGGCATAATCGAAGATTCGAAAAGTAGAAGTTACGCAATATAATAAAGCCCTGGTGTAAGCATCTTTTAGTGAGATGAATTACATCAGGGTTTTTTTTGTGGTGGGTGGGATAGTGAAGTGCTTGCCAATTTCTATAACTCAAATACGCATTAGAGAAATTGTAAGAAGTTCTTTAATAGCCCCTAGCTTTAGCTAGGGGTTTTTAGATTATTTTTGAAATGGCTTTAGCCAAATAATTAACTTTTCAATACTTTAAATAAGTTTAGAAAGGTTGATTACATAAAAAAACCACCTCAAAAAGGTGGCTTAGTGCCCAGGACTGGATTCGAACCAGCACACCTTACGGCGCTGCGACCTGAACACAGTGCGTCTACCAATTTCGCCACCTGGGCAGTTAGCAATTAGCTCAAATGTAAGAAAAAATTGGGCACCCACATCTAGTGATTACTCATCCCCCAACTTCTACGCATAGGTTGTTTGTGAAGATTTTTTTTTGATTAAATAGATATGTACATTTATTTGTTTAACTTATACCATTCAAGCTATCATCAATATGACAACTTATCCTAGTATCTTCAACGATGTTATTGGTCCTGTTATGCGCGGACCATCGAGTTCACATTGTGCCGCATCATTAAGAATTGCAAGAATTTGCAGAGATGTAATGAATGGAGAGATTAACGATATTTTGATAGAATTTGATCCCAATGGTTCGTTGGCTACTACACATAAAAGTCAAGGTTCTGATATGGGCTTGTTTGGCGGTTTTTTAGGATGGGAAGCCTACGACGAACGTTTGCCAGAATCTGAAAAATACCTGGAATCTGCAGGTATTAAAGTTGACATAAATATTTGTGCTATTGAAGCTAATCATCCCAATACCTATAAAATTACATTACACAATAATAGTATAAGCCATACCCTCACTGCCATTTCAACCGGCGGAGGAATGATTGAGGTTATTATGATAGATGGGATGCCTGTTTCTATGGCTGGCGATTATTTTGAAACTATCATTTATTGTACTAATCCGGCATTAGTAGTTTCTTTTGTTGAAGCAACATTGGATTATGATCATTTGATTGTGATACATGGCGATAATAGTGCGGTAGAAATTAAGGCGCAGTCGTTTCCGGAAATGCAAATTATTGATGAAATGATGTCCATAGAAGGAGTGGGTAGTGTTGTTTTTATTCAGCCGGTTTTACCTGTTATGGCAAGGAAAGATCTTGCTGTGCCATTCATTTCTTGTGATGAGATGCTCAGTTATAATAGTGGTAAAAATAAATCTTTGTGGGAATTGGCTGTAGATTACGAAGCGGCAAGAGGAAATATTTCTGCCGATGAGGTGTTTGAAAAGATGCGAAGCATTATTCATATTATGGGAGATGCCATCGACAGTGGATTGAGGGGCACACATTATGCTGACCGAATTTTGGGAAGTCAATCGCCAAAATATCAAGAGCGATTTTTATCAGGGCAATTGGTTGGTGGGGATGCCAACAACCGTATTATCATGTATGTTTCGGCAATGATGGAAGTGAAAAGTTCCATGGGGGTGATTGTTGCAGCACCAACGGCGGGGTCTTGCGGTGCTTTACCAGGCGCTTTATTTGGCACTGCTCACTCGATGCATTTTAGCGAAGATGAAATTGTAAAAGCGATGTTGGCTGCTGGGTTGATTGGTGTTTTTATTGCAGCACACGCTACATTTGCTGCTGAAGTGGGTGGTTGCATGGCTGAAACAGGTTCTGGTGGCGGTATGGCAGCAGCTGGAATTGTAGTCATGATGGGTGGAACATTAGAACAATCAATTGCTGCAGCTTCATTGGCTCTTCAAAATTCTTTGGGTATTATTTGTGATCCTATAGGCAATAGGGTAGAAGCGCCTTGCTTGGGAAGAAACGTAATGGCAGCAACCAATGCTATTTCCTCTGCAAACATGGCTCTGGCTGATTATGCATACCTTGTTTCTTTAGATGAGGTGATTGATACAATGAAGGATGTTGGAGATCAAATTCACCATACGTTACGTTGTACCAACCTCGGCGGTTTGTCTATTACGCCTTCCGCAAAACGTATTGAAGCATTGCTCGAAGAAACACCTCAACCAGCTTCCATCTTTAAAAGTTGTTGATTTTTAAATGTACCATTAACCAAAAAATTTTGATCTTCCAGTTCTTAACTTTGTCTTGAACTGAAAAAGGGAATCGGTTCCCCTAACATCAATCCGCTTAACTAAATACGGATTTTCTAAAGGAAGTTTATTGACTCTATTGCCTATCCGAAAAGCCATTTCAACATTGTGTTTGCTCAGTATTTTGTACAATTGTTCCCTTTTTGCTGCATCTTTCTTGGGAAATGCACCATAAGTGAAAGAATGGCAGGGTAGATATTTGATACCTAAAGCATCTAAGGTTTGTTTTGAAGCAGTAATATCGGTGTCTATTTCTTCGATAGAAAGATCATTGTAACTTTTATGGTTAAAACTGTGCAATGCAAACTCCACCACTGCAGGATCCATTTGTTTGATTTCTTCCAATGAAAGGTATACATGTTCACCCGATTCATTCAACTCACTTCTATTGATGAAATCAGCAACCAAAAATACAACTGCCTTGAATTGGTATTTCAACAATAAAGGGTATAAATGACTGAAATTATTTTGATAACCATCATCAAATGTTAAGAGGAACGGATTCTTTGCTAAGGGTTTTTGAAATAACTGATAGTCTATCAAATCTTGCATTGAAATGCAGTTATACTGCTTTTCTTGTAAGATTTTAAATTGATCTTCTAATTGATGTGTAGTAACAGTAAAGCGATCTGGAGGTAAAGTAGCTTCAATTTTATGGTACATCAACACCCTTAATCCATTAATTTTGGGAACAATTATACTGTGTTCAATAACGAGAAAGCCAAAAATGGTGATTAAAAAAGTGAGTAGATATATCATTTATAAAGTAGATGTTGTTTTAGGTACAATCCCCTTGGAATAATCAAAATCGTATATTTGTGCCTGTAAAGTGGCTTCTTCTAAAATCGTTACAGTTTCTTTTTTTAGTTTAGATTGTTCGATTTCCTTTGTATGCAAATCATGTAACTCTCTTATTTTCAAGTATTTAACCAAATGGTAATAAGTATTAAATATAGACCAATACAATCCGTTTGCTCCATTTAGAATATTTCTGTGTATAATATAATACTTGAAAAAATTAAATGGTATTGAGGTAACTACGGTTACTATTGATTTGTTTTTTCCTTTTTCAAATGCCAATTTGGCACCAAAAGAAGAATAAGAATGCAGCTTTTTGAAGTATTGGTTTATATCATGATAGCTGTAATGTAAAATCTTGTGCTTGAATTTTAATTTTGTGCCCTGCAAATCAATGCCTTCATGCACTTTTCTGTCGTTGAAATTACCAAATTGTTTATTAAATAATCGTAGAAAAAAGCGGTTGCTTTCTTTGCCGAAAGTAAATTCTTTACCCAAAAAAACCAAATTCATAGGTAATAGGTAGCCTGAAGCCCTTGGCGCTTTCATTTCCTCCTGAATTTCATTAACCAACTGGTTAGACAATACTTCGTCTGCATCAATGCTCAATATCCAGTTATTTCTTGATAAAGAAACTGCATATTGTTTTTGTGTGCCATACCCATCAAAATCTCTGTGGTACACTTTACATCCAAAGTTTTTGCATAGTTGAACGGTATTATCTGTACTGCCGCTATCTACTACAATGATTTCATCACACCAACTGAGTTGGGGTAAAGTTCTTTTTAGATTGAACTCTTCATTAAATGTTATCAAAACTGCAGTTACACTTTGCATAGTCAATATTTAATAGTGGCTTGGTAAAGATAAAAGAATAATTATAATATTCCTACCATTAACAAAATGGTTGGGTGGGAGAAATAAAATAAATGTTAAAATTGTAGAGTCTTCTATGGCGAAAATACCTTTTTAGATAAACGGACGATTATAAAGGTAGTGGAAGTAATATTTTAATTAATAAAAATAGCTGTTCGTATCCTTTTTGAACAAGGATTTGTAAAAAAAATAATACAAAAGTTTAAATTTTAACATCTATTAATAGAACGACATACTATTTTTTTCATGGGTAATTTGGATTAAAGCTAGCGGCTACTTTATGAACCCATTTTTATTTTTCCAATGATTAACCTGGGTTTAAGCATAGTTATTATAACAGCAACACATCTTGCTTTGGATACATGTAAAGCAGATGTGTTGCTGTAAACTTCAGGATTATAGGTGTTGGAGCAGTTTTGAACAATGATATTATCTATTAAAACCAATAGGGTTTCTATTGTCATCGGTTGTTAAATGATACAATTCCTGCTTAACCAATTGGTCAAAATACCCAGCATCGATGGGTAAATCGGGTTGAAGTAGGGTGTCTACAAATAACTTTTTTCTGATATTTTCAATTTGACCACCTGTTAATGTATTGTTTGTGCTGATGTTTTTCAAGATTGATGTGTCGATTTCTGGGAATTTTGATTGCAGAATATGAAAAGTTGTAGTGGTTGAAGGCTTTTCATATTTGATTTTGTACAATATTCTGCGTTCAAAAGCTTGATCAAGGTTTTTTTCAAGATTAGTGGTGGCAATAAAAATGCCTTCAAATTTTTCCAATTCTTCCAATAAAATATTTTGAACGGAATTAGACATTTGATCGCCTCGATCTTTTACTTCAGTGCGTTTCCCTAAAATAGCATCGGCCTCATTGAACAACAAAATAGGTATCTGTTCATAACTTTTGCAAGCATTTTTATAATCTGTAAACAATTGTCTGATGTTTTTTTCAGAATCGCCCACCCATTTACTCCGCAAGGTGCTTACATCTGCCATCAATATTGCTTTGTTGGTTTGTTTGGCGAGTTGATACACGGTTTCCGTTTTACCTGTTCCAGGAGCACCATGGAAAATGACTGTAATCCCAGCTTTCATTCCCTTGGTTTTCATTGTTGTAGTAAATCGATTGAATTGATCTGCTGTAAACAAATTGGATAAACGCTGAATTTTTTGATGTACATCATCTTCATAAAAAAGCGGTTGTAACTCAATGTTTTCAGGTAATACAGCCGTTAATAATTCTGAAGTAAAGTTTTGCTCCTTAGTTTGGATCTTGGTAAACGTATTGGTTACTTTTTCCGTTAATCGCAAGCAGGGCATCGACATAAAGCTTTCATCATTGGTGGTTTCTACCAACTTCAGCTTGTGAAATATACTTTTGTTTGATTTGAACGATGTTCTCAAATGATATGTTTCTTCCATCGATGGATTGAAATCGGTTAAAATAGATTCTACTTCTACAAATTCATCCCCCTGGAAATGTTGTAAGCACATGTGCATTATATAAACCATCTCAGCACCCTTCAATCCTGATTGTACAATTAAATGCGGTAATTCAAGATGTACATGCGTTTGCACAAAATTTTCTGTCCACTGCACAAACTGAAGAAAGCTGAGTTGGCGGTTATTTCTATTTTTGATTTTAGACTTGAATTTAACCAACAAATCTAAAGAAGATTCAGGTGGTTTTTGTGCCCAATTACCCCAATCCATAGAAGTTACACAATGGATCAAGCGCTTGTTGAGTGAGTAGTTAGACAACGGGTAAAACCGAAGATCTTGATTAGGGCTGATCCAATCTTTTTCTACAAAAGGGTGCAATAAATCGTGAATATATAGGGCAGCTGAATTTTTTAGGTTTAGGTGATTAAGAATGGCAGAAACGGAAACCTCTTTGTCTGTAATGGCCTGATGAATCAAAAATCCTAGTAAACAGGCCTCTTGTGGCGTGCAAGAAAAAAAATGAACAAGTGTCTCAATCTCAATGGTATGCTTTTCTAATGTGTTTTCTTCAAGTTTTGAGTCTTGAATGGCTGAATAAACATGTTGCATAGCATCCATTACCGAATTGGCCGATGTGTTGAAATTAATCATGTTTAGTGGTTTAAGTGTTTTTGTAAATAGAATGTAAATGTATACAGTAAGGTTGTAATGTATTTACAATGAGACTGTTAAAGTTTTCTTATAGATGGTTTGGTGTAGTCGACAATACCTTTGTGGTATTTCTCCTGCTGATTAAAATATCGATAGCTGATGCACCTTTCGGCGTTAGGTTCAACCCAATTTGTGCAAATGGGTGGCCCTATCTGATTGATTATTATATTATCCTAAATTATAATTTATGGCGTTGGTTGGAGCATTTGCTTTGCTAACTTGAGCATTCACGAGCAAAAAGTAAAGCCTAAAAACAATGGGTTGAAAATAATTGATAGTCAAGGTGTTATAATTTAGTTAGATGGAATTAAGCTCTGGAAAAAACAAAAATATCTAAGCATAAATCACAATTATTAGCACTTTTTAATCGGTACTATTGTTTTACATTTAAGTTAAAGTCCTGTACATGCCAATTACAAAAGCTCCGTAGGAGCGACATGTTTGTAGTAAGCAATGTTATCTATTTTCAGCTCCGTAGGAACGACATGTTTTTCAGACTTGATTGAAAATGAAGTATTTATTTTGCTCCTACAGAGCTTAATCTTTATATGAAAATCTTTTCTACCGACATGTCGCTCCTACGGAGCTGAAAATAGATAATACTATTTGCTACAAACATGTCGCTCCTACCGAGCTTTTTTAATAGGCAATAACACTGCTTTAACCCAGATTTCAATTTATGGCGTTGTCTGCAGCATTTACTTTGCAAACTTGAACATTCAGGAGCAAAAGACAAAGCCTAAAAACAATGGGTTGAAAATAATTGATAGTCAAGGTGTTATAATTAAGTTAGATGGAATTACGTAGTAGGTAATTTGAAAAATGTTTTTCATTAGCCCCTTGCTTTAGCTAGGGGTTAATGGGTTTTTTGAAATGGCTTTAGCCATACAATTCACTCTTTAATTCTAATGCGAAATTTGGGGTTATCTAAAATTATATTTTTCTCACGTATTTGTTATGCATAAAACAAAACACTTGATATATACCGTACCAATCCCTGCTGGAAAATCGATTGGTACGGTATACATCAAGCTAATATTGTATAAGGCTTTTCTAATGTGAAAATCTATCTAGAACATATTTTTTAAATGCAGCTGCATCTGGTTGCATTTTAACGGCAGCTTTTTCTTTATGCATCAATTGCTTCACTTGCTCAGGCATTTCTAGTGGTTTACCAATACCTAGTTCAACAGCAGCGGGAAATTTAATGGGATGCGCTGTTTCAAGAAAGAAACCACTTGTGGTTGGGTGTTGTTGTATATATCGATCTAATGCCAAATACGCTACTGCACCATGTGGATCTACAATATACCCTGTAGCTTCAAAAACAGATTGTATGGTTGCAATGGTTTCTTTATCTGAAATACTATCGCTGCTTAAATGATTTTTCAAGTGGGGTAATGAGTTGCCAAAAATATGCAAGATTCTGCCAAAATTGCTTGGATCGCCCACATCCATTGCATTGGAATGGGTTGGAACGGCCTTTGAAACAATATAATCTCCCGTTTGTAAATAATTATATACTACTGCATTTGCATTTACGGCAGCAATAAAATGCGCGATGGGTAATCCCCCTGCAGCTGCCATTAATCCTGCACATATATTACCAAAATTACCACTAGGTACTGAAATTACCGGCGGATGTTCTCCCTTCCATTGTTGCATTGCCATAAAATAATACAACTGTTGAGGCAACCAACGAGCCACATTAATAGAATTTGCTGAAGTCAAAAATACCAATGAACGAATTTCATCATCTGCAAAAGCCATTTTTACCATCCTTTGACAGGCATCAAAATCGTCCATCACTTCTATTGCATGGATATTTTTACCATAAGTGGTTAACTGTTTTTCCTGCACCGGACTTACCTTCCCCGAAGGATATAAAATCACCACATCTACGCCATCTACATCATAAAATCCATCTGCAACCGCACCGCCAGTATCTCCTGAAGTAGCTACCAACACTAACACCCTGCCGGTTCTTTCTTGGGCAAAATAGCCCAAACACCTGCTCATAAATCTTGCACCCACATCTTTAAATGCCAATGTGGGTCCATGGTATAATTCCAACGACGCTATCTTATCGGTAACGTTAACCAAGGGAACCGGAAAAGATAGAGTTTCCGTTACAATTCGTTGTAAATCTGCCGCAGGAATACAATCTCCTACAAACGGCTTCATGATTTCAAATCCAATGCTGCTGGGCGTTTGATCGTCCAATGATGTTAGGAAATCAGGATTGATTGATGGAATATATTCAGGGAAATAGAGCCCTTTATCTGGGGCTTGTCCTAACAATGTGGCTGCTCTAAAATCGACCTTTGGCGATTGTTGGTTGAGACTAAAATAGTTCATTACGGTAATAATTTTACTCCTGCGTTGTTGATGGTGGTTACATAGGTGCTATGATCAATGCCCACACGGGTATAAATGCTGCTCATTTCTTTTTCTACAGATTGAGCAATTTCTAAGGTGGTGCTCAACATGAAAATGGATGGACCTGAGCCAGAAATACCACCACCAAGTGCACCCGCTGCAATGCTATTTTTTTTCACCTCGTCAAAGGCCGGAATCAACATGCTTCTCACTGGTTCGATAATAAAATCTTCTAAACTTCTTCCGATAAGCGAATAATCGCCTTGGAGAAATCCTGCAACCAAACCCGCAATATTTCCCCATTGTTTGATGGCATCTTTTAAAAGTACCTGTTTCCGAAGAATTTGACGTGCATCAGAAGTGCGCACCTCAATTTGAGGATGAACGATAGTTACATAGATTGGTGGACTTGTTAAAGGAACAATATCTAAGGGTAAAATACTTTTAATCAGTGTGATGCCACCCAATAAACAGGGGGCAATATTATCTGCGTGTTTCACACCAGATGCTAATTTCTCGCCGTTCATTGCAAATTGAATCAGTTCGCTTTTAGAGAATGTATTTCCTAAAAGAAAATTTGCGGCAGCAACAGCACCTGCGGCGCTTGCAGCACTTGAACCTATACCACTTCCTGGTTTGATATGTTTCTCTATGGTCATTTCTAAACCAATAGGGTAGTCAATGGCTTCCATCAACGACAATAGTGATACCCCTGCCACATTCTTCAATGGGTCTTCTGGTAGTCCAAAATTATCCAGGTTGCGGATGGTAAGGCCCGGCTCTTCTTTAAACGCAACCGTCATTATATCGCAGGGTTCATTCAGTGCCAATCCAAGTATATCAAATCCACAAACCAAGTTTGCTACCGTAGCCGGTGCGGCCACGGTAACAGACTGAAGTTTTATTTGCTGATCTTTCATCATAATAATTTGTTGGTAGGATGTTTAACCTATTGCTCTTATAATATCTGCAAACACGCCGCTTGCGGTAACATCGGCTCCAGCTCCAGCACCTTTAATCACCAATGGTTGATCTGGATAGCGATGGGTGTAAAAGCGAACGATATTGTCTTTCCCATACAAGTGAAAAAAGTCGTGTTGTGGGTTGATGTGTTGCAAGCCCACACTGGCTTTTCCGTTTTCTAGGGAAGCTACAAATTTAAGTTTGTTTCCGTTTTCGTTGGCAGATTTGAACAATGCCAAGAAATGACTTTCTTGTACTTCCATTTCTTTGTAAAAATTATCCACCGAACCCGTCATACAAGATGCCGGCATGAATCCAGAATTGCTGATGTCATCCATTTCAAGTACTATTCCAGATTCGCGGGCGAGGATCATGATTTTACGCATTACATCCGTTCCACTGAGGTCGAGGCGAGGGTCTGGTTCAGTAAATCCTTCTTCTTGAGCTTTTTTAACCACTGCGGCAAAGGGCTGGCTGCCATCATAATAATTAAACACATAATTTAATGTTCCGCTAAGGACCGCTTCAATTTTAGTGATGCTGTCGCCGCTTCTTCTAAGATCGTTTAGCGTGCCAATAACAGGTAACCCTGCGCCTACATTGGTTTCAAAAAGGAAACGCGTATTGTGTGTGTTGGCAAGGTCTTTTAGGTGCTGGTAATTTGCATACGGCGATGAGGCGGCAATTTTATTACAAGCCACAACAGCAATGCTTTTTTCCAATAGTTTTCCGTAGGAACCAGCCACTTTTTCATTGGCCGTAACATCAGCAAAAACAGAGTTACGTAAGTTCTTTTGAATCATTAGCGACGTAAACTGTTCAATATCTGCGGGCATACCCTCTGCCAATAAGCTATCAACATTTGCAGATAGCACACCATCTTCGGGGATGATCATTTTACGGGAGTTTATTAATCCTGCAATATTTACCTGTAAGCGAAGGTGTTTAAGTAGAAATGCTTGTTGTTGTTGCAATTGTACCAACAATCTTTTGCCAACATTACCTGTACCGGCAATGAATAAATTGATTTGTTTGTAAGAAGTTTCAAAAAATTCTTCGTGTAACACGTTAAGTGATTTTTTTACGTCTAGTGATGAGATGACGGCAGAAATGTTTCTTTCGGAAGACCCTTGAGCAATGGCTCGAACGTTAACGCCGTTTCTGCCCAGTGTTCCAAACATTTTTCCACTGATGCCGGGATGGCTTTTCATGTTTTCTCCAACGAGTGCAATAATTGATAATTCTTTTTCGATGGCAATGGGTTCAATGCTACCTACTTTAATATCGTATGCAAATACATCGTCAATAGCCATTTTGGCGATTTCAGATTGTGATGATTCAATAGCCACGCAAATGGAGTGTTCTGATGAGCTTTGGGTAATCAATATTACGTTAACCCTTACCGAAGCCAATGCTTCAAACAAGCGTTTGGAGAATCCCGGAATACCAACCATTCCGCTGCCTTCCAAGCTTAATAAGGCAATGTTGTTGATGCTGGTTAATCCCCTGATGGTTTCACCGGTGGGTAGGTTTTCAGATTGTATTAATGTACCATAAGCTGAAGGGTCGAATGTGTTTTTTACCCAAACCGGAATATTTTTGTGCATGACCGGTTGAATGGTAGGCGGATAAATTACTTTAGCGCCAAAATGCGATAGTTCCATGGCTTCTTTGTAGGAAATCATCGGTATTGTTCTGGCATTGGCTACCCAACGCGGATCTGCTGTCATCATTCCAGTAACATCCGTCCAAATTTCTAAAGCTGAAGCACCACAAGTGCCGGCAATAATGGCTGCGGTATAATCTGAACCACCTCTGCCCAATGTAGTGGTGGTACCGTTTTCTTCTGTAGCAATAAATCCAGGTACAACAGTTAGCGTATTTCCTTCTTGTACAAATGCGTTGATTTGTTGATTGCTTTTGACAAAATCTACCTCCGCAGAGCCATATCTTGCATTAGTTTGGATCAGTTCCCTAGCATCTTTCCATATAGCAGGCAGACCATCCAACGCCAAAGATGCCGTGATAATTCTAGACGACATCAATTCTCCAAAACTCATAATACGGTCTAATGTGCGGTCAGACAGTTCTTTCAATAAGAAAACACCGTTTAAAATGTCTTCTAATTCGTTGCAATATGTTTTTGTAAAACTCAGTACATGGCTTTGTTGTTGTATTGGGACGATAGATTTTATTGTATCCAGGTGGCGTTGTTCAAGATGTTTAATCAATTCAATCCAGCCTTCATTGCCGGAGGCGGCTAATCTGCCGCACCTAATAAGCTGATCTGTTGTGCCACTCATGGCAGAAACAATCACGATGCAATTTTCTTGGTTTAATTTTTCTCTAATTATTTTTCTTACCGATTCTATTGCTGCAGTACTTCCCATTGAAGTGCCGCCAAATTTCATTACTAGCATGTAATTTTATTTTAAATACCAAATTGTAGTTATTGTTCAGCAAAATGCCCAAAGGATAATATGGTAAAATTCAACCCTCAACGGGTTGTAATAATGGAAATAGTAATGGCATTAAACCATAAACAAGAAGAATAATATGTGAAGTGTTTTGCCATTATTATTAGAGAAGTGCGAAGTTAAGGTTAAATCTATTAGATGACAAACAAAGTATATGGTTTTTTGATAATATTTATTTATTTGACATTTATTTGACATTTATTTGTTTTGGTTTCGTTTATATATTTCAAATCTTACCGGCCATTGTCCAAATTGGGCTAATTTAATCCAGTCTTGATTTAATGCTTTTAGTTCCGGCTTATTGAAATCATTTGAAATGTTTGAATACAAGATGTAGTTGTTTTTTGTAAAATCTAATGGAGCAAAAGCACTGGTATCTGTGCTTAAATCTACAATTGATGAAGCTGCATAATACGGAAATCCTCCACCCGTTTCGGCTAATGGAATGTTATTTTGATGCATGTATGCAAGCGCTTTTTTTCTTTGGGTATAATAAGCAAAATGTGCGGGCGTAGCATCCCAACCTTTAGCAATATAATCAGGATACGTCACAAACATGCCTGCCATCATTAATGGTATGGCTATGTAAATCGACTGCTTAAATTGGAAGGTGTCTAGATGTTCCTCTAAAAAAGATAAACTGAGTAAAACCAACACGATAATAAATGGAAATAAATACCGATGCAGCAAAAGGTATTTATATAATAATTGAGGTATGACTAAAAAAACAAATAATGAAGCTAATAGCCAAAGCAATTCTTTTGTTCTAGTGCTGAACTGTATTTTTTTGCGCCAAAGTTTTACGATTGTAATGATGAAGAAAAAAATCATCCCAAAATCTAGTATCCGCCATAAAAGTTTGCCTGCATTGAATAGCACATCATAGCCATTACTTTTTGCAAAAGAATCTGCCCAGGGTGAGTTGGCGTGAAATCCAATCCACCCTTTTTGTGTATAATGAAGTGCCAAAAACGCAAAACCAAGAATAAAACCTGGAAAAAATGCTAGCAATCTTTTGTATTGACGAATATCTATTGAACGGTTAGAGGTTTTCCAAATTTCTCCCAATAAAAACAAACACATCGAGGC
>Ga0164294_10002646_pt1 | contig 16097 bp, 14 predicted proteins | sample GEODES005metaG_FD_111479 | JGI IMG/M metagenome (GOLD analysis project Ga0164294, IMG submission 111479) | Oligotrophic lake water microbial communities from Sparkling Lake, Wisconsin, USA - GEODES005 metaG | ecosystem: Environmental > Aquatic > Freshwater > Lake | place: USA: Sparkling Lake...
CGTGCGCACATCGTCCGCCACTGCGCGCCCCTCGATCAGCGCATAGCGCCCCTCGATCACCGGGCCGGTCAGGGCCGGCAGATCGGCGCTGCAGGTGTTCAGCGTCTCGACCGTCGAACCGGGACTCGCCGCCACCAGCCCCACGATCAGCCGCTGCGCCACCTTCACCGAACGCGAGCGCTCCCCGCGCGGGGAACCGATCACATGGAGGATACGCTGCGTCACAAGTCCCCCTCCTGCTTGCCGCCCGGGCCGTAGATGTAGTCGTCGAGCACCTTGTGGAAATGGCGGATGCGCAGTTCCTGCTCGCCGATCCACAGCCCCGGGAAGCTCCCGCTCTGCATCCCCGCCTGCACTGTCGGCAAGTTATAGGCGTCCTGATCGAGGACCTGCCCGATGCTGCGGTCGCCATGCTTGAAGCGGCGGTGCTTGGCGCGCTCGGGCCAGGGCTCGCCCTCCGGCACCAGCTCGAACACCCAGACGTCGTAGAGCATCTTGTTCGGATCGCTGGCGTGCGGGCGCTGGCGGAACATCATCACGTCGTCCGCATGCACATTGAGCGCGACGTTGGGGAAGATCATGTAGTGATAGTCATCGGTCAGCTGATCATCGTTCAGCGCCGAATAGTCCTTCCCTTGCGCCTTGCCGTGCCTGCGCTTGAACAGCTGCACATCGCGCCGGATATCGCTCACCCGGCCTTCGTACTCCGCCGGGTCCATACCCGCATGGCGCATGATCTCATCGATGGCTGGCGGGATCGTGCTCGGCATCGCGACGCGCGGGGAAATCGACGCAAACGGGATCAGGTAGCGGTTGTGCCGCTCGTAGCAGTCGATCTGGATGTTGACGTCATCGAGATACCACTGAAGCTGCGGGTGGATCCCCTGCACGTGATAGCTCTCGTTGAAGGCATCGACCGAGGCCTTCCAGTTGCAGTCCCACTCCACCGTCACGTCGCGCTTCCACGCCATGCGCTCGGGGTGATAGGGCTCGAGATGGTCCTTCAGCGGCGCGATGTAATCGTCAAACGGCTCGACATCGGGGTTCAGCGAGAACCACACGAAGCTGTTCCATTCCGTCACCGGCAGGCTCGGCAGGGTCATCCCCGGAGGGCCACCCTGCGGGAACGTGCACAAGTCCGGCAGCCGCTCGATCTTGCCGTCGAGCCCGTAAGTCCAGTGGTGATACATGCAGCGGAACGCCTGCGCATTCCCGATCCCCTCGGGCCGCAGCCGGTTGCCGCGGTGCAGGCACACATTGGGGAAGCAGCGCAGCGAGCCGTCATGCTGCCGTACGATCAGCACGCTTTCCTTGCCGATCTCGGTGCAGATGTAGTCGCCGGGCTCCGGGATATCGTCCGCGCGCCCGCCGAGCAGCCAGACCTTGGTCCAGATCCGCTCCCATTCGAGCTTCATGAACGCTTCGGAATAGTACCGCGCCGCCGGGATCAGATCGTGCCCCAGCTCCGGATCGGGCGCCTTGTCCACCGGCGTGCGGCTGGTGTTGGTCTCGGGCGTCACGCGGATCACGTCGACGACGCGCTTCACGTCCATCTTCGACGTGTCCCAGGTCACCGGACGATGGGTAACAGGCTGATCCATCTCAGAAATGCGTCCGGTTGGTGAAGGCGCCGTCGACCACGAGGTGCGAACCGCTACACCAGCTTGCCGCCTCGCTCGCAAGGAACACGATCGCGCGCGCCACTTCCTCAGGTCTGCCCAGCCGCCCCATCGGCTGCTGGCGCAGCTGCGACTGGTAGAACTTTTCCATCGTGCCCTTGATCATGTCCCAGTTGCCGCCTTCGAACTCGATCGGGCCGGGCGAGACGACGTTGACGCGAATGCCGTCCTTGCCATGCGCGAGCGCCAGCTGCTTGCCATACGTGATCAGCGAAGCCTTCATCGCGTTATAGGCCTGCGGACCGCCCATCGCTTCGAGCGCGCTGGTCGTCGCGACCAGCACGATCGAACCGCTCTTGCGCTGTGTCATCACCGGGATCACCGCCTCGATCGCGCGGACCGGACCCATCACATCGGTCTCGAACGCGTTGTGCCAGTACTTTTCGCTGCCCATGCCGCCGCCAGCCGAGCTCAGCGGGATCAGCACGTCAACGCCTTCGAGCGCTTCGATCGCCCATTCGAGCCACGCCTTGTAATCATCCGCCTTCTTCACGTTGCAGGGCTTGCCGACGACCTTGGTGCCATAGCGCGAGAGCGCCGCCACCGCGTCCTTCACGCTGTCCTCGCCGCGCGCGCTGATCGCCACGTCCGCGCCCTCGCGCGCCAGGATCTCGGCCACCGCAAAGCCGATGCCGCGCGCGCCGCCGACGACGATCGCCTTCTTGCCCTGAAGTCCCAGATCCATGTCTTGTCCTTTCCTGCGGCGGGGCTACCTTCGCGCGCATGGCGCACGGCCTGAAATGCCCGCCCCTCTTGTTGCCGCGCACTCTATGGAGGTGGGGCCCACCCGCCAAGAAAAAAACATGCTTGAATGCTTTTTTGGGGTCCTTCATAGCGGACCAAATCGCCGCCAGACCGCGAATGAAAACGGGAGAATCATGAGGGACACGAGCCTGACAGTCGCCACCGGAATGCGGGCATGAGCGGGCGCGGCAAAGGCCCTCTCGCGGGTGTGCGTGTACTTGATCTGACAGCAGTGCTGATGGGCCCATATGCCACGCAGATCTTCGCCGATCTGGGCGCAGACGTGATCAAGATCGAAGGCCCCTCGGGCGATACCACGCGCTTCATCCCCCCGGGGCCGGACCCGACGCGCGGCGCGATGTTCCTCAACGTAAACCGCGGCAAGCGCAGCCTTGCGCTCGATCTCAAGCAGCAGGCCGCGCGCGACGCGGTGCTGCGCCTTGCCAAGGATGCCGACGTCTTCATTCATTCGATGCGCGCACAGGCCATCGCCCGGCTCGGGCTCGATTACGCGGCGCTGAAGGCCGCCAATCCGAAGATCATCTACGCCAATCTCTACGGCTATGGCCGCACCGGCCCCTACCGCGACTACCCGGCCTACGACGATATCGTGCAGGCCGCCTCGGGCATCGTCGATCTGCAGGCCAAGCTCTCGAACGGCGAGCCGACCTACAGCGCCACCGTCATCGCCGACAAGGTTGCCGGCCTCACCGGCGCCTATGCCGTGATCGCTGCGCTCTATGCTCGTGAAAAGTCCGGCGAGGGCCAGGAAATCGAAGTCCCGATGTTCGAGACGCTGGTCTCCTTCGCCGCGACCGAGCACATCTGCGGCTCGCTGTTCGATCCGCCGCTCGGGCCCCCGGTCTATCCCCGCGCCACCTCGCCCTCGCGCCGGCCTTACAAGACGGCGGACGGCCATGTCGGCGTGATGATCTACAACGACAAGCAGTGGCAGGCCTTCTTCCGCGAACTCGGCAACCCCGCATGGTCGGATGATCCCATGTTCGCCTCGATGCGCAGCCGCAGCGAGAATATCTCCGCGGTGCTGGCGCATGTCGAGAAGGTCATGGTCACGCGCACCACCGAAGAGTGGATGGCGCTGTTCCGCCGCGCCGAAATCCCCGCAACCCCCATCGCCTCGCTGCAGGACCTGCTCCACGATCCGCATCTGGTCGAGACGGGCTTCTGGCACAGCGCCGAAACGGAGCTTGGCACCTTGCGCTATCCCGGCATTCCCACGAGCTTTTCCGGCACCCCCGGCGCGATTGGCGATCCCGGGCCGGTTCTGGGCGCAGACAATGCCGCCGTCCTCACCGAAGCCGGCTTTGGCGAGGACGAGATCGCGGCCATGGTCGCCAGCGGCGCGGTGCTGCCATGAGCGGGCCGGGAGCCGAATGGGATGCGGCGCTTGCCGAGGGCCGCTTCCTCCTCCAGCGCCCGGTCGGCGGCGGCAGCACGGTTTTTCCTCCGCGAGCCTTCGCGCCGGGCACGGGCGCCCCGCTCGAATGGTTCGAGGCTTCGGGCCACGGCACCGTCTACTCCGCCACCTGGATCCAGCGCAAACCGCCCGAGCCACGCTACAACGTCGTGCTCATCGACCTTGCCGAAGGCGCACGCATGATGGGCCGCGTCGAAGGCGTGACGCCGGAAACGCTGCACATCGGCATGGCTGTAAAGGCCCGGATCATCGCCGGGGAAGCCCCCATCATTGTCTTCGATCCGGTGGAGCAGGCCCATGGGTGACACTTTCCCGCGCGGCCGCGTTTCGGTTGCAGGCGCTGCCACCTTCGGCGTCGGCGAAATGCCCGGCCACTCGACCATCGAGATGGCAGGCAAGGCCGTCCAGCTGGCACTGGCGAATGCCGCGATTGGCCTCTCGGAAGTCGACGGCCTGTTCATCGCCTTGCCCGACGATCTCTTCGCCGGCCTCAGCCTCGCGCAATATCTCGGCCTGCACCCGCGCTTCACCGACAACAACCGCGCCGGCGGGGCCTCGTTCATGAGCCACCTCGTCACCGCCTGCATGATGCTCGATGCCGGGTATCTCGATTGCGCCGTGATTGCCTATGGTGCCAACCAGCGCTCCAGCGGCGGCAAGCTCTCAACACCCGCACGGCCCGACCGGTGGGACGCGCCCTACAATCCGATGTACCCGCTCTCGTTCTACGCGCTCGCCGCGGCGCGCCACATGCACCAGTACGGCACCACGCGCGAGGAACTGGCGAGCGTCGCCGTCGCCGCGCGGCTCTGGGCCAACACCAACCCCGAAGCCTTCGCCAAAGGTCCGCTGACCATCGAGGACGTCATCGCCTCGCGCCTCATCAGCAGCCCGATCCGCGCGCGCGATTGCTGCCTCGTCACCGATGGCGCCGCCGCGCTCGTGCTCACCCGCACCGACCGCGCCAAGGATGGCCCCCAGCCGCTCGTCCCCGTGCTCGGCGCCGCCGCCGCCACCTGGTACAACTCGGTCACGCAGGCCGAGGACATCACGGTGACCGCCGCGGCCGAATCCGGCCCGCGCGCGATGGCGATGGCGGGGCTCGCGCCGGGCCAGATCGACACCGTCCAGCTCTACGACGCCTTCACCATCAACACGATCCTGTTTCTCGAAGACCTCGGCTTCTGCGCCAAGGGCGAGGGCGGCGCGTTCGTGGCCAGCGGCGCGATTTCGCCGGGCGGTTCGCTCCCGGTCAATACCAACGGCGGCGGGCTCTCGTGCTGCCACCCGGGCATGTACGGCATGTTCGCGATGGTCGAAGCCGTGCGACAGATGCGCGGGACGGCAGCCAACCAGATCGCAGGGGCCAAAACCGCCCTCGCGCATGGCAACGGCGGCACGCTTTCGGCGCAGGCGACGGTGATCTTCGGGAACGCGGAGACGGTTTAGTTCTGGCCGGGACTAAACCAACCCCGCTCACCCTGTGCTTGTCGAAGGGTGTTGGCGCGGCGGTTGCGTGTGATGCTTCGACAAGCTCAGCATGAGCGGCTGTGGGGGAGTGTGAGGCTCACCCCAGCCCCAGTTCCTGGATCAACTCGCCGCGCAGCTTGAACTTCTGGATCTTGGAAGTCGACATCGGCCACTCGCGAACCATCCGCACATGGCGCGGGATCTTGAAGCCCGCCAGCTTGCCCTTGCAATGCGCGATCAGCTCCGCCTCACTCGCATCCGAACCTTCCGCCAGCTCGACAAACGCCGCCGCCACCTCGACATAGCGGTCATCCGGAATGCCCACGACTTGCGCCAGCTTCACCGCCGGATGGGTCTGCAGCATGGCCTCGATTTCCGCCGCCGCGACATTCTCGCCGCCCACCTTGAGCATGTCCTTGGTGCGGCCGTGGAACATCACGTTGCCATTCGCATCGACCGTGCCGATGTCGCCGGTGTAGAACCAGCCATCGCGGATCGCCTCGGCGGTCTTTTCGGGCGCGTTGTAATAGCCCTTCAGCATATGCGGCCCGCGCAGCACGATCTCGCCGCGCTCGTCCACGCCGCACATCCGCCCGGTTTCGGGATCGACGATGCGCATCTCCCAGTCCTCGAGCGGGAAGCCGCAGCGCCCGGTGCGCACGTCGAAGCTGTCATCGAGCCGGCTGGTCGAAACCGTCCCCGCCGCCTCGGTGAGGCCATAAGTCCCCACCTGGATCGTATGCGGCATCGCCGCCACCACCGCGTCCTTGATCCACGCCGGCTGCACCGCAAAGTTCGAATTCATCACACGCAGCTTGGAAAGATCGGTCGTCTTGAACGTGGGGTGGTTGATCAGGTCCTGCATGATCGTGACGAAGCTGGGATAGGCAATCGTCGCGCCTTCCGCGCCTAGCATGGCCAGCGCTTGGCCGGCTTCGAAATGCGGCACGGTCATGTAGACACCGCCCAGATCAAGGATCATCGTCATCGGCAGGATGCCCGCGATGTGGAAGATCGGCAGCGGCGACCACACCTTGTCGTCGGCCGTGCAGAGGTAGCGCTTGCCGAGGTTCCGGCTGTTGCCGACTTGCGCCCGGTGCGAAATGAGCGCGCCCTTGGGGTTCGCGGTCGTCCCGCTGGTGTAGAGGATCATCGCGATGTCTTCTGCGTCGACATCATCGATCCGCCGGTCGATCAGTGCCGCCTCTGTGCCCTCGCCCAAGGCCAGCGCCTCGTCCACGGCCAGCATTCCGTCCGCACCCTCGGGATCGAGCGAGATGATCGTGTGCAGCATCGGCGCTTCGTCAAGGCTCAGGCCTTGCGCCGCATCCGCCCCGGCAAGCGAGGGCAGTGCCGCGTGCACACGGTCGCGGTAATCCAGCCCCTCGGCCACCTTGCCCGCCGTCACCAGCACCACCAGATCGGCATCACGCACCAGATAAGCCAGTTCATGCGACTGATAGCGCGCATTGATAGGCACCGCGACCGCGCCTGCCATGGCAATGCCGTAGAACGCCTCGATGAACTGCGGGCACGTCGGCATGAACAGCCCGACATGCTGGCCCGGCTGCACGCCGAGCGCGATCATCGCCGCCGCCCAGCGCCGCGCTGCCGCATCCAGTCCGGCATAGGTGATGCGCCCGTCCGGAAAGACCAGCGCTTCGCGTTCACCGAAGGTCTGCACCGAAGCGCGGATCATCGCGCCCATGGTGAGGATCGGCCCGCTGGCCGGCAGCGCTGCGTCGTTCATGCATCCCCTGCCCCGGCGGGGCCCGTTATTGATCTCTCGGGAGGGATACACTCTGCACGGAAAAAGACAATCATATCTGTCTTTTTCCGTGCGATCCTCTACCCCTTGCATCAGGACGGGAAAGTTGCGCCGTCCCCTTGATTCGATGCGCTTTCACGCGCGACGAAAACGCACTATGGGTTGGCAAACAGCGTGCCGGGTCCGGCGCGCTCACGGTTCGGGCACGAATAGCATGGCACTTTCACGCACGCGGGCAGCACGGCCCGCCCCTCGGCCCACCCGCCCCGTAGCCGATCGCGCGCGCACGCTGCAGGCGGCCAAGGCGGCACAGACGCGCGCCCGCCTGATCGACGCGACGGTGCGCTGCCTCGTCAAGCACGGCTATGCCAACACGACCACGCCCAAGGTCGCCGAAGAGGCCGGCCTCTCGCGCGGGGCGATGGTGCACCACTTCGAAAATGGTTCGGCGCTGATCAAGGCGGCGATCACCGAACTCCACGAAAAGCGCCTGCGCGCCTTCCGCCGCGCCGCCGACCGGCCCGAGCACGAAGTCACCGATCTCGTCGAGACCTACTGGCGCCAGCTCCAGAAGCCCGCCTTCATTGCCTTCCACGAACTCGCCGTTGCCGCGCGCACCGATGCCGATCTCGCCTCGATCCTCTCGCCCCTGCAGGACGAGTTCCGCGCAAAATTCAACGCGCAGGCCGAAGCGCTCTTCCCCGAATGGCTCGGCTCGCCCAACTTTGCCCTCGCCATGACGCTCTCGCAGACGATCCTCGAAGGCATGGCGATCTCGCTGCAGACGGGCGGCATGGAGCCGGCACAAGTCGAGCCGATGCTGCGCCATCTCGAAGCCCAGATCCGCACTCTCGCACCCGCCACGCAGGGCTGATCGGAAGCGGTTTTGCGGAGCGCCGCGAAGCGCGCTCAAACCCCGGCACGCCTTGCGCAAATCGCGCTCCCGAGGTGCAAATCAAAATCAAACCTGTTTGTTTTTTCTCTGCGGGTGTTCTAGCAAGGCGGGAGCGACCGAATGGGGGATGAACCGTTGAACGCGCCCGATATCCATACCCCGCGCATCTTCCGTCCCGAACCCGGCGATCCCGGCCGCCCCAAGCGCGGGCTGGATGACGAGGCGCTGCGCGCGCAAGCGACCATTTTCCGCGAAGACCTGCTCGCCGGCCACACCATCCTCATCTCGGGCGCGGGCAGCGGCATGGGCAAGGCGGCGGCCTTCCTCGCAGCCAAGCTCGGTGCCAATGTCGCCATCTGCGGCCGCACCCGCGAGAAACTCGATACCACCGCCGACCTCATCCGCGAGGCGACGGGCCGCGAGATCTTCTGCCATCAGGCCAATATCCGCGATCCCGAAGCGGTCGAGGCGCTGATCGGCGCGGTGCACGATCACTTCGGCGGGCTCGATACACTGGTCAACAACGCCGGCGGCCAGTTCCCGCAGGACGCGATCGATTTCAGCCGCAAGGGCTGGCTCGCGGTGATCGACACCAACTTGAACGGCACCTGGTGGATGATGCAGGAAGCCGCGCGGCGCTGGCGCGCCGACGGCAAGCCGGGCCACGTGATCAACATCGTCGCGAATGTCGAACGCGGCATGCCGCAGGCGGCGCACACCTGCGCCGCGCGCGCAGGCGTGATCTACCTCTCGAAGACGGTTGCGACCGAGTGGGCGCCCCATGACATCCGCGTCAACTGCATCGGCCCCGGCGTGATCGAGACCGAGGGCTTCCGCATGTATCCGGAAGAGGCGCTCGCCCGCTTCCACAATGCCAACCCGCTGAAAACGCGCGGCAATGCCTGGGATGTGGCAGAGGCCATCGCCTATCTTGCCAGCCCGGCCGGGCGCTTCATCAACGGCGATCTGATGGTCATCGATGGCGGGCAGGCGCAGTGGGGCGTGGTCTGGCCCGCCGGCATGCCTGACTATTTTTCGGACAACGGCGCGGCCTGAACCGCGCGGGCTAGAACAGGAGAGCGAGTATGGGCCGGCTTGAAGGCAAGGTGGCGCTGGTCACCGGCGGCGGTTCGGGGCTGGGCGCGGCGGACTGCGAGGCGCTCGCCGCCGAAGGCGCCAAGGTCGTTGTCACCGATGTGAACCTCGCAGCGGCGCAGGCGGTCGCGGACAGGATCGGCGCCAACGCCATGGCGCTCGCCCTCGACGTTGCGGATGAAGAGCAATGGATCGCCACGTATGCCGCGATCGAGGCACAGTTCGGTGGCCTGCACGTGCTCGTCAACAACGCCGGTGTGGTGCTCAATGCCGATGTCGAGGACACCAGCCTCGACAAATTCCGCTGGGTCAATTCCATCATGATCGACGGTGTGTTCCTCGGCATGAAGCATGCGATTCCCTTGATGAACAAGAGCGGCGGCGGCTCGATCATCAACATGTCCTCGGTCGGCGCGTTGCTCGGCTATCCGATCTTCTTCGCCTATTCCGCCGCCAAGGGCGCGGTCCGCTCGATGACCAAGTCGGTCGCGGTCATGGCGCAGGTCAAGGGCTACCAGATCCGCTGCAACTCCATCCACCCCGGCGCGATCGAGACGCCGATGGTCCAGCAGGCCGAAGGCCGCCCCGGCGAGGCCAAGGACATTCCGGACGGTGTCCTGCCACACGGCACGCCCGGCCACCCCAAGGACGTCGCCGCGCTGGTCGTGTTCCTGGCCAGCGACGAAAGCCGCTACATCACCGGCGCCGAATTGGTGATCGACAACGGGCTGACGATCCGCCCGTTCTGATTTTCTGGTGCTCCCCATTTTCGCGGAAGCGCAAATGGGGAGGTGGCAGGCGACGAAGGCGCCTGACGGAGGGGTCTTTACCCCTCCACCACGCGCTGTGCGCGCGGTCCCCCTCCCCGTTTGTCCTGCGGAAAAACAGGGAGGATCAACGTCTCAAGCCCCCATCAGCCGATCCAGCTCGGCGTGGAAGTGCCTGAGGCGGCCTTCCTGTTCGCTCCACAGCGGCCCCTTGAACCCGCGCGAGCGCGCGCCCTTCTGCACGATCGGCAGCAGATCGCTGTCCTGATCGAGCACTTCGCCAAGGCACGGCGGCTCGCCAAGGCCAGTGTGGATCACATCCGGACGGGTCCGGCCTGAAAGATCGACCTCCGCGCCCATTCCCATCCACGCCGGCGCCGAATAGCCCGGCGCATCGACATGGCGGTAAAGGATGATCGTGTCATAGGTGAACTGGTTCGGATCGGTGGCATGCGGAATGAAGCGGTGAAGGAACACCGCTTCGGGGTGGCAACCGATCTGCACATTCGGAAACACCGAGTAGACCACCGAGTCCGAAAGCTGGCTGTCGCTGAACCGTTCATAGCGCAGGCCCAGCTCGTCCGAACGCTTGCGCTTGGCCGCCTGCACCGCGCTGCGTGTCTCGCGCGCAGAGCCCTCGTAGGTCTCGGGATCGATGCCCGCATCGCGCAGCATCATCTGGATGCCGGGGTTGACGCTTTCCTGATCGGGGAAGCGCGGGCTCGGCTGCGCAAACGGCACGAACTGGCGGCTGAGCCCGCCGGGCCACAAGTCGATCTGCGTGCGATCATCCATCAGGCACTGCGTCTGCGGGTGGACGGCGTGGAGGTGGTAGATCTCGGCGAAGGCATCGACCCCGCCCTTCCAGTTCGCACCCCAGTCCGAGCGGCGATGCTGGACGACGTACATCTGGTCGACTTCATAGAGCTCAAGCTGCGGCAGAATGGGGCCGAGGAATTCGGTCAGCGGAATGATGTCCGGATCCATCGACACGAACACGAAGCCCGCCGCCACTTCGCAGCGCACCGAGGAAAGGTCGGTGCCATGGCACAGCACTTCGGGGCGGAAGGTCTCGGCATCGGTCACTTCGACGCACTGGCCGTCCAGCGCGAACTTCCAGCTGTGGAACGGGCAGGTAAACTGGCCGACAGAACCGAGATCGGCGCGGACCAGCTGGCTGCCGCGGTGCGGGCAGACGTTGTAATGCGCCTTCACCGAACCATCCTCATCGCGCACCACGAGGAAGCTTTCCGGCCCGATGTCGAACTTCATGAAATCGCCCGGCTCTGGAATATCCGAAACCGTACCCGCGAGCAGCCAGCTCTTCGCGAAGACCTTGTCCCATTCCGACGCCGCATAGGCCGGATCGACATAGCGGTCCGGCGCGGGGCGGCCGGTTCCGTTGTCGATACGCGGCGCGCGCGCATCGAACGGGAAGCGCTTGCCGGTGTGAATGTCCCAGAGGTCCAAGGCGTTCATTGTCGTTTCCCGATCATGATTGCGGGCCGCCGCCGGGTTTCCCCACACGACGGCCCGCAGGCTTTTCGTCTTGTCTTCGCACCCCGTTGATCAGGGGCCGCGGAACTTCACGCCGACTTCGACGCCGAAGTAGCGCGGCGCACCGAAGTTCGAGTTGAGCCACAGGCCCGCCACGTTCTGCGAGGCGATCCGGTAGCGCTCGTCGGTCAGGTTCCGGCCGATCGCCTTGACATAATACTTGTCGTCGATCTGCGAGAGCGTGAGCGAGGCATTCACCAGCGTGCGCGCATTGAGGAACGTATTGCCCTTCGGCGTATCGATCGCCTGCGTGTTGAGGTTGCGGCTGGTATGCGCTGCCGAGGCATTGGCGATGAGCTTGTAGTCCGAACCGAGCGGCACTTCGTAGGCGCCGTCGATCGTCCACTGCCACTTCGGCGCGCGGTCGAGCGGGGCCGTGGCGAGATCGTAGCCGGCGCCAGGCGCGGTGTACTTGTCGTACTTGCCGTCCTGATAGCCCAGCACGCCGCGCAGGGTGAAGCCCTGGAACAGGCGCGCGGTGGCTTCGGCCTCGATACCCTTCACCGTGGCGCTCGCCGCGTTGACGAACAGCGTGACCTGGTTCGGGTTGCCATTGACCACGATCGGCACGTTGAGCTGCTTCTGCAGGTCCTTGTACTTCACGTAGAAGCCGGTGAGGTTGAAGCGCAGGCGGTGATCCCACAGCTCGGTCTTGACGCCGACTTCAAACGAGTCCGCCGTTTCCGGGCGCGTGGCGCGGGCCGCCACGCGGAACGCGTTGAGGTCGGTCGCGAAGGCCGCGAAGCCGCCGATCTGGTCGTTGAACCCGCCGCTCTTGAAGCCGCGCGAATAGTTCGCATAGGCAAAGATGTCGGGCGTCGCCTGATAGCCCAGCGTGACGCGCCAGGTCGGCTTGTTCGACTTGTTGTTCACCGTGACGACGTTGGCCGGGAACTTGAACACGCTGGCATCCAGCGCCTCGTCGATCTTGATCGACGGATCAAAGCCGCCGCCCAGCTGCGGGATGAACGCCTGGTTGCGACCATACCAGGTCTTGTCTTCCCAGGTATAGCGCATGCCGCCCGTCAGCGAGAGTTCGGGGGTGATCTTGTAGGTGCCCTCGGCGAAGACCGCCTTGGAATTGGAACGCTGCGCGTTGCACAGGATATAGGGCGTGTCGTTCCAGTTGCCGAAAGGCAGCGGCCCGGCGGTCAGATCAAGGAAGCCGAGGATCTGCGCCACGCAGAAATCGACCGTCTCGCGCTGATAGAACCCGCCGATCACCGCATCGAACGCGGTGCCGGTGTTGGTTGCAAAGCGCAGTTCCTGCTGGAAGGTCTTGCGGTTGTCGTCACGCGTCGCATCGAAGAACGAAAGCGGCGTGCCGTCCTTCCCGATCGGCGCGGCGCCGGCATAGGAGTTCGGGATGCGCGAGAGCTGGCGGCGCCAGCCGGTGACCGAGGTCAGCTTGCCGAAGTCGAACTCGTAGTCGGCGTTCACATAGAAGCCGTCGACCGAGATCCGCTGGCCATCCTGCATCTTGATGAGGCCGTCCTGGCGGTAGGTCACCGCGGCGCGGTCCAGCGGATCGATGTTTTCCTGGCGCGTGATGGTGCCAAGCGCATCGGTCGCAAAGCCGCCCGGACCCTTGTAGAGGTAGTTCTCGTTGACCGAGGGGACCGTCTGCGAACGATCGCGCAGATATTCGCCCTGCACCAGGATGCTGAGGCGGCTGGTGGCCTGCCACAGCAGCTTGGCGCGCAGGTTGATCACATCCTTGCCGCCGGCCGACTTGCCGTCGAGGCAGCCGGTCTGGCCGAAGAAATTGCTCGTCGGCAGGCCGCCCACCGGGCCGTAGCAGGCGCCGTTCTTGTAGAAGCCGTCGGACTTTTCAGCGCCGCCCACGACGCGCAGCGCCATGTTCTCGAAGATCGGCACGTTGGCCGCCATCTGCAGGCGGAAGGTGTTGAACGAACCGAATTCGAACCGGCCGTCAACGCCGACCTTGCCCAGCTCGGGACGCTTGGTCTTCACCGTCACCGCGCCGCCGGTGGTGTTCTTGCCGAACAGCGTGCCCTGGGGCCCGCGCAGCACTTCGACTTGCGCCACATCGAACGTGTCGAGCAGCTGCGTCTGGACCGAAGGCACCACGAAGTCGTCGACGAGCACCGCAACCGGCGGCTCGAAGTAGACGATGATCGAGGTCTGGCCGACGCCGCGCATCGCGAACGAGGCGGCGTTGAAGTTGGTGATCGTGTTGGCCGAGAAGTTCGGCACGAACGCGGCAAGGTCGCCGATGTCGCGCGGGCTCGACTGGCGGATGAGGTTGGCATCGACGGCCGACACCGCGACCGGCGTGCGCTGCAGGTTCGAGCTGCGCCGCGTCGCGGTCACCACGATCTCGCCCAGACGGTCGCTCGCCATGTCCTCGGCGCTCGTCTGCGCGGTGCCCGCCTGGGGCTGCGCCGCCTGCGGTTCGTCGTTTGCGATTGCCGGTGTTGCGATCATCGCTGCCGCGATTGCGCCAAATGCTGCCGACCAGCGCAGGTCCCTCAGTGCCATCCCCATCTCCTCATGCCCCGCATTCTCTTGCGGTGTGTCTGAAGGATAACCCCGGCACCGCATTTTGCAAGCAGACATGTATGTTTTTTAACAGGCGGCAGCAGGCCTGAAAGCCGCCCGAGGCGCCCACCCACAGCCTCGTCGTCCCTCCGGCGCCCCGGCCCGCCGCGCCTGCCGCAGCGCGCGGCGGGCAGAGGGGCTGGCCGGCCGCCACGCATCCGGCAAGGCCGGCATCTGCCTTCAAACATTCATGATTGTTTTCGCAGCCTGTCCGGGTATCATGCCCCCTAGCAGGCCCCGCACCAAGCGGGCCGCGGGAGAGAGAGCGCAGCGGCATGCCTGATGCTGGGGGCAATCCTGGGGCCGATCCGGGGACCAGTCTCGAAGCGCGCCTCGCGCGGCTCGAAGCCGAATCGCAAATCCGCCAGCTCGTCGCGCACTACAGCTTCGATATCGGCGACCGCCGCGTCGATGCGGTGCGCGCGCTGTTTGCCGAGGATGCCGTGCTGCGCTCGCACGACGGGGTGATGCACGCCGCAGGGCCCGATGCGATCATGGCCCAGTTCGATGGCCGCTTCGCCGTGCTCGGCCCGGGCCATCACGTGATGCACGATATCCAGATCGATTTCGTCGACGAGGCGAACGCCACCGGCCGCGTGGCGGGCCATGCCGAATTGATGCGCCATGGTCGGATGATGGTTGCCGCGATCCGCTATGACGACCGCTATCGCAAGACCCCGTCTGGCTGGAAGTTCGCCGAGCGCGTGATCGGCTTCCTCTACTACGTGCCGGTCGAGGTCTATCCCGGCGTCCTCGGACGACCCGACCGCAACCACGCCTATGCCGAGCCAAACCTGGCGGACTACCCTGAGCGCCTGCCCAGCTGGACAGCCTATGAAGCCGCACATCGCACCTGAAAGAGAGACACGATGGCCTTTTCCTTCCTCTCCCGCTTCCGCATCCGCGCCGACAAGGAAGCCGAATTCATCGCGCTCGCCAAGGAGATGGAAGCGCTCGCCCCCGGCGAGCCCGGCACGCTGGCCTATCAGTTCTACCGGCTTGCCGAACCGGGCATGTTCGCGGTCTACGAACGCTTCACCGACGAGGAAGCCGATCAGGCACATATGGCCTATCCCCACAACAAACCACTGATCGAACGGATGATCGCCTGCATGGACGGGTCCTATTCGCGCGAGCTGCTTTTCGATCTCGAAGCCGGGGCCTGAAATCATGAGCGGAAAGAGCTTTATCGCCCAGCTGCGCACCAGGCCCGAAAAGCGCGAGGAGCTGATCGCGCTCCAGACCGAGCTCAAGCGGCTCGTCTTCGCCCACGAACCGGGCGCGGTGGTCTATGAACTTTTCCAGTCGGACGAAGACCCGGACCTGTTCCAGTGCGTCGCCACGTTCAAGGACGACGCCGCGTTCGAGACGCACATGCACATCGATTTCCATGACCGGCTCGTGCCGCCGGTCCTCGCGTGCCTTGCCGAAGACATGCAAATTTCCTTCTACCGCTCGCTCGATTGAAAAGGCCTCACGCCATGCTGTTCAAGACAGGTCGTCTCGCCATGCTCTCGGGGCTCGCCGCGCTCGCCTTCGCCGCGGGACTGAACGCCGCGCCGCCGCAGCAGCAGCGCATCAAGTCGACCGAGGAGATGAATTCCCGCGCGGGCCCCACCATCAATCCCGAAACCGCGCCGGGCCGCGCGCTGTTCGAGAAGGCCTGCGCGATGTGCCACCTCGGCGGCGTGCCGAAGGCGCCCTCGCCCAATTTCCTCGCGATGCTCGCGCCCGATGCCATCGTGGCGGCGATGACCAACGGCGTCATGCGCCAGCAGGCGGCCAGCCTCACCCCGGCAGAAAAGATCGCGGTTGCCGAATACCTCACCCGCACGCCCTATGCCTCCTACCAGCGCCCCGCTCCGCCGGCGCAGTGCAAGGGCGCGGCGGCGAAGTTCGACATGACCGATGTGCCCACCGCAATCGGCTGGGGGCATGACAACCGCCGCTTCATTCCTGCCGGGATCTCGGGCCTTGCCAAGGCTGATGTCCCCAAGCTCAAACTCAAGTGGGCCTTTGCCTATCCGGCATCCACCCATATCCGCTCGCAGCCCACCATCGGCTGGGGCACGCTCTTTGTCGGCAGCCAGGACGGCACGATCTACGCGATGGATCCCGATAC
>Ga0164294_10002647_pt1 | contig 16096 bp, 16 predicted proteins | sample GEODES005metaG_FD_111479 | JGI IMG/M metagenome (GOLD analysis project Ga0164294, IMG submission 111479) | Oligotrophic lake water microbial communities from Sparkling Lake, Wisconsin, USA - GEODES005 metaG | ecosystem: Environmental > Aquatic > Freshwater > Lake | place: USA: Sparkling Lake...
CGCCGGTGTGCATCTCCTATGATATTACGCAACCTAGCTCTGAGTGCTTAATGCGCGTCGGTATTGAATCGCCTCGGCGATATGCGCCGAGGTAATGATGTCGGTTTGAGCTAGGTCGGCGATAGTGCGAGCTAATTTCAATACTCGGTGATAGGCGCGGGCCGACCACTGTAGTTTGTTCATAGCCGTGCGCAAGAGGTTTTCTGCATCGGCTTCAGGCACGCACAAACTTTCAATTTCTTTCACCGATAGAGCGGCATTATTTTTTTGTTGACGTGCGTGTTGTCGTGCGCGCGCAGTCGTCACGCGTTCAGCAATCAGCGCCGAGGATTCGCTGACCTCAGAACATAAAATTTCATCCGTTGATAAGGCGGCTACTGACACCAACATGTCGATACGATCGAGTAGGGGGCCAGAGATTTTTCCTTGGTAGCGGGCGATGCTTTCGGGTGTGCAGCGACAATTTTTACGAGTGTCTCCTAAATAGCCGCAGGGGCAAGGGTTCATGGCAGCGATTAATTGGAAATGACACGGAAAAATCGATTGCCGTGCAGCGCGCGAGATGGTGATGTGACCCGACTCCAAAGGTTCGCGCAGTACTTCTAAAACCTTGCGATCAAATTCAGGTAGTTCATCTAAAAACAGAACGCCGTGATTAGCGAGTGAAATTTCTCCGGGCCTTGGCTGACCGCCACCGCCCACCAATGCGACCGCTGACGCTGTGTGATGCGGTGCTCGAAACGGACGTCGTCCCCAGTGTTCTACAGCGAAGCTGCCACCGAGTGACTGTACGGCGGCGGTTTCCAGAGATTCTGTATCGCTCATGGGTGGCAGCAATCCTGGTAAGCGATTTGCCAGCATGGATTTGCCTGCGCCGGGCGGGCCGACCATCAGTGCGCTGTGACCTCCAGCGGCTGCAATTTCCATAGCGCGTCGCGCCAGATGCTGACCTTTCACATCCGAGAAATCGGGGTAATGGCCGGTCGATTTAGTGGCCGCTGGCATCGTGCGCGTCAGTCGTGAAGAGGGATCATTGCTAGCGAAATGCGCGCAGACTTGTAGCAATGATTCAGCAGGATAGATTTTTGCGTCACCGACTAACGCTGCTTCTGCAGCGTTGGCTTTGGGCAGAATAAAAGCGCGCTGAGAATCCCCCAGTTGATGAATCGCATAGCTCATAGCCAATGAAGCACGTACCGGGCGCAATGCGCCTGAGAGTGAAAGTTCGCCAGCGAATTCATAGCGATCGAGTTCGGTCGATGGCAACTGCCCTGAGGCGGCCAGAATTCCTAGCGCTATAGGTAAATCGAAACGCCCCGATTCTTTGGGTAGATCGGCTGGGGCCAGATTAACCGTTACGCGGCCGGCAGGAAAATCGAAGCCACTGTTATGGATGGCTGCTCTTACGCGATCGCGCGACTCGCGAACTTCAGCTTCAGCCAAGCCGACGATGGTGAATGCGGGTAATCCATTAGCGAGATGAACCTCGACCGTCACAGCCGGCGCGGCGAGTCCAGCGAGTGCACGGCTACGGAGTACCGCCAGTCCCACGGATTTAGGATTTCAACCGAGATTCAAGTTCGGCCACCCGCGCCTCCAGTGCTTCTAAGCGCGCTCGAGTGCGTTGAAGTACCTCGGATTGGATATCAAATTCTTCGCGGGTTAGCAGATCGAGCTTGGAGAAGCCCTGATTCAGCATGGCCTTCATGTTCTTTTCAATGTCCTTGGCAGGAGATTGTTGAAGCACTTCGCTAATTTTTGTTTGCAGCTCGGAGAGAAAACTCAGTTTATTGTTCATAAGTTTTGCTAGGATGAAAGATGCACCAATTTATGGCGAATGCGCTTTGATGGTGCGTAGTGAGTGTCGGGCACGCGACCAAGCGAGGCTTGATGCTAACTTAATTAGCCAAAATAACAAGGGTTTTCCTCGTTTTTGGCTGGCACGCGTCCTGCTATGTAACCCGGAGCACACCCGGCAATCGTGGGCAGGCTTTTTTTATTTAATACTAAGAAGGAAAGACATGAAAAAACTTATTTTGGCTAGCGCAATTCTGGCGGCCTTCGGCGCAAATGTCGCTCAAGCAGCAGATGCAGCACCCGCTCCAGAGCATGCGGTTAGCTACAATATTGGCGTTACAAGCGACTATCGCTATCGTGGTATTTCTCAGACTCAAAAAGATCCAGCCCTCAGCTTGGGCGTCGACTACGCTCACAATCCAAGTGGTTTCTACGCTGGTATGTGGGCTTCTACAATTAAATGGATCAAAGACGGTTACGGCGGATCCGGTAACCTCGAGATCGATTTGTATGCCGGTCGTAAAGGCGAGATTTATTCAGGAATTTCGTACGACTTAGGTTTGCTTAGCTACCAGTACCCAAACAACAAACTCGGCAACGTGGCTGGATATGCTGATGCCACCACGCTTGAGGCTTACGGCCAAGTCGGTATGGGTCCGTTCTATGTCAAGTATTCGCACTCACTCACCAATTTGTTTGGCAACGTTGATAGTAAAGGCAGTTATTACATTGATGGCGGCGCCAATGTCGATGTAGCCGAAGGACTTGTGTTGAATGTGCATGCAGGACGCCAGGTCATTCATAACTGGAGCGCTCTTAACTACAACGACTACAAAGTTGGTTTGACCAAAGACTTTGGTTTTGCGGCGGGCTCGCTTGCCTACATCACCACCGACGCAGACGTTGCGGGTTATACATGGAACGGCAAAACAGTTGGCAAATCGACGGTCGTTGCTACGCTCGTAAAAACGTTCTGAAATTTTTAAGAGGCTGACATGAAAATCATCACTGCCATCATTAAGCCTTTCAAGCTCGATGAAGTGCGCGAAGCTCTCTCGAACATCGGTGTGCAAGGCATCACCGTTACCGAGGTCAAGGGATTTGGGCGCCAAAAAGGTCACACCGAGTTGTACCGCGGTGCTGAGTATGTTGTTGATTTTTTGCCAAAGACAAAAATCGAGGCAGCAGTCGACGACGCGATCGTGGAACGTGCAATTGAAGCGATCGAAAATGCGGCCCGCACCGGCAAAATCGGTGATGGAAAGATCTTTGTCTACGACTTGCAACAGGTCGTTCGTATTCGTACGGGCGAAACCGGCAAAGACGCACTCTAAGGGGATTGAAAATGAAAAAATGTTTTGCAAGCCTTTTGAGCGCCGGCCTGTTGCTGTTTGCAGTAGGCATGTCGCCTGTCGCATCGGCAGAAGATGCAGCACCCGCAGCAGCACCTGCGGCCACCGCGCGGGCAGCGGCAGCACCCGCAGCAGCTCCAGCCGTAGCGGCCGCACCTGCTGAAGCGGCGGCTCCTGCGGTGGTACCGAACAAGGGTGACACAGCATGGATGATCGTAGCAACGCTACTCGTCATCATGATGTCTATCCCTGGTCTGGCATTGTTTTACGGCGGCTTAGTTCGCTCTAAAAACATGTTATCGGTGCTGATGCAGGTGATGATGATTTTCAGCCTCGTAACTGTTCTCTGGTTTATTTATGGTTATTCGCTGACGTTCACCGAAGGAGGCAGTTTCTTTGGCTCCTTTGATCGTTTGTTCATGAAAGGCATGACACCGGATTCACCAGGTGCCACTTTCAGCAAAGGCGTTGTGATTCCTGAGTTGATCTTTGCTTGTTTCCAAGCGACGTTTGCAGCGATTACCTGCGGTCTGATCGTCGGTGCATTTGCTGAGCGTATTAAATTCGCTGCAGTCATGTTGTTTATCGTGATCTGGTTCACATTCTCATACGTGCCTATCGCACACATGGTTTGGTTCTGGCCAGGTCCTGATGCATTTGTCGATGCAGCTGCTGCTGAAAAAGCAACCGCGGTATCGGGATGGTTGTTCCAGAAAGGCGCACTCGACTTTGCAGGTGGCACGGTGGTTCACATCAATGCAGCTGTGGCAGGTTTAGTTGGCGCAATCATGGTCGGCAAACGTATCGGTCTGGGACGTGAAGCCATGGCACCTCATTCGTTGACACTGACGATGGTGGGCGCATCCCTGTTGTGGGTGGGCTGGTTTGGCTTTAACGCAGGTTCAGCACTCGAAGCCAATGGTTCAGCGTCCCTCGCGTTTGCGAATACCTTGCTCGCTACGGCTGGTGCAGTGTTGTCATGGACCTTTGCTGAGTGGATCTTAAAAGGCAAGCCTTCCATGCTGGGTGCAGCTTCAGGAGCCGTCGCAGGTTTGGTTGCGATCACTCCAGCGGCTGGATTTGTTGGCCTGATGGGTGGTCTGATCATTGGTCTGTTGGCTGGTGTGACGTGCTTGTGGGGCGTCAACAGCTTGAAGCGCATGCTTGGTGCCGATGATTCGCTGGATGTATTTGGCGTTCACGGTTTGGGCGGTATTTTGGGCGCGATTCTCACGGGTGTATTTGCTGCGCCATCACTCGGTGGTACAGGCATCTATGACTACGTCGCGAATGCGGTTGCACCGGAATACTCGATTGCCAGCCAAGTTTGGATTCAGTTCCAAGCAGTGCTAACAACGATTATCTGGTCAGGTGTTGTGGCTTTCATTGCCTACAAGATTACTGACATGGTCGTGGGTCTGCGCGTCACCGAAGAGGAAGAGCGTGAAGGTCTGGACATCAGCAGTCATGGTGAAACGGCCTACCATTCTTAAGATGAATTAGTCCCCTCAGTAGCACCGGCTCAGGGTATCGAGCCACAAACGCCTCCCTTGGGAGGCGTTTTTTTATGCGCGGCGATAGCAAAATGCTTAGTAAATGAAGGACCGGCTTGGAAAATCCGGGCTTTGTCCCCATTTGTTTCCGTGTAAACCTCAAGGGCAGTCGCTAGCGATGTCCGTTAGAATCTGCCCCTTGGCTTACGCTTCATTGATTCTCTGGAAGGTCTTGCATGGTTCCCCATCTCGTCACGGCTCTGAATGGCCCGTTACTCGAGCTCGAAAAAAAAATTCTGGCTGCCACTCCGGCGATAGAGCGCTGGTTCAGGCTTGAATGGCAGGAGCACACCCCGCCTTTTTATTGTTCCGTTGATTTACGTAATTCGGGTTTTAAGCTCGCGCCTGTCGATACCAATCTTTTTCCGGGCGGATTTAACAATCTCGCTCCTGAAATGCTGCCGCTGGCCGTGCAAGCGGCGATGGCCGCCATCGACAAATACTGTCCGGATGCAAAGAACCTTTTATTGATTCCCGAGCGGCACACGCGCAATACGTTTTATTTACAAAACGTCGCGCGACTCATGCAGATTTTCCGTCAGACGGGTTTGAATGTGCGCTTAGGAAGTTTGTCAGACGAGGTAAAAGCCCCGGTCGATATTGAACTCCCGGATGGCAACACCCTGACGTTGGAGCCCTTAGAACGCTCAAGTAACGGTCGTCGGCTTGGCCTTAAAAATTTCGACCCCTGCACGATCTTGCTCAACAATGATTTGTCAGCAGGTATCCCAGGGATTCTCGAAGATCTGCATGAACAAACACTACTGCCTCCGCTGCATGCAGGTTGGGCCGTCAGACGCAAGACTAATCACTTTGCTGCTTATGATGAAGTGGTCAAAAAATTTGCCAAGTTGATCGATGTGGATCAGTGGATGTTGAATCCGTATTTTGCTAAATGCACAGGCATCAACTTTCAAGAGCGTGAAGGTGAAGAGTGTCTGGCAACCAATGTTGATGCACTTTTAACCAAGATACGTAAAAAATACAAAGAGTACGGCATCAAAGAAACGCCATTCGTGATCGTTAAGGCCGATGCGGGAACCTACGGCATGGGCATCATGACCGTGCGTGATGCAAGTGAAGTGCGTGACTTAAATCGCAAGCAGCGTAACAAAATGTCGGTAGTTAAAGAAGGCTTAGAAGTATCAGATGTGATTTTGCAAGAAGGTGTGCATACCTTTGAACACATTAATGATGCTGTCGCAGAGCCGGTCGTCTACATGATGGACCGTTATGTCGTAGGCGGTTTTTATCGCGTGCATGCCGAGCGTGGCATTGATGAAAATTTAAATGCGCCCGGTGCTCACTTCGTGCCATTGGCATTTGCGCAGCAGCACGCCTTACCCGATCTGGCAGCCAAACCGGGCACCGCCGCACCGAATCGTTTTTATATGTACGGTGTGGTGGCGCGTCTGGCGTTGTTAGCAGCGTCACTTGAGTTAGAAAAAACTGATCCTAATCCTGAAGTGTATTGATCCCTCATGAAAATCGCTTTCGCTGCTGATCCACTGGACAGTTTCAAGATCGTTAAAGATTCTACCTTTGCGATAATGACTGAGGCGGCGAGTCGTGGGCATGAGTTGTACGCTTTCGGTCATGGTGATTTATTATTTGATGGCCATGAAGTTAAAGCAAGCGTATCGCAGATCACTCTCACTGGAAAAGCAGACGATTGGTATCAGCAGCAAGCGCCGGTGCTGAGGTCGCTAAACGAGTTCGATGCGGTGGTTGAGCGCACCGATCCGCCGTTCGATATGGAATATGTCTACGCGACCTATATGTTGGAGCGCGCAGAGGCGAACGGAGCGCGCGTGTTTAACCGGCCGGGCGCAATTCGTAGTCATAACGAAAAATTCGCCATCACAGGCTTTACTCAATTCATTGCGCCGACCTTAGTCACTAGCGATATGGCGCGCATTCGTTCGTTTCATGAACAACACAAAGACATCATCCTTAAGCCTTTAGATGGCATGGGCGGCGCCGGAATATTACGCATCGCTGCCGATGGATTGAATCTTGGTTCGGCGATCGAGATGCTGACTCATCACGGTGAGCGCACCATCATGGCCCAGCGCTATATACCCGAGATCGTTAAAGGCGATCGTCGCGTACTGGTGATTGGCGGCAAAGTGGTTCCGTATTGTTTAGCGCGAGTGCCTCAAGCGGGCGAAGTACGGGGCAATTTAGCCGCGGGCGGTTTGGGTGTGGCGATGCCGATCTCCGAACGAGAGCGTGAAATTGCCGAAACTCTCGGTCCGATTTTGTTCGAGCGAGGCTTGTTGCTGATAGGATTGGATGTCATTGGTAACTACCTGACTGAAATCAATGTGACTAGTCCGACGTGTTTTCAGGAAATCACTCAGCAGACAGGCTTTAACGTGGCCGGTATGTTTATTGATGCCCTTGAACAAGCGAGCTAATACCTTTCGCTGATAGCCGTATTTTTTTGACAGACTTCGCAACCCCATGGTTGGCATACTTTTAATTACGCACGCTCCGCTAGGCCGCGCTTTCATCGAGGCAGTCACGCATGTTTACAAAGATCCTCCTGAAAAGTTAGAGGCTCTTGATGTGATCGCTGACCAAGACCCGGGCGAAGTTCGCCGTCTTGCGAGTGAAGCGATTGCTCGAATCAACGATGGCTCCGGTGTTTTGGTGCTAACAGACATGATTGGGGCCACTCCAGCGAATTGCACGCAATCTTTGTGTGTGTCAGGCGAGATCGAAGTGATTGCAGGAGTTAGTCTTCCTATGCTGTTACGTGCCATTAGTTATCGCAATAACACACTAGAAACCTTGATAGAAATGGCGTTGACCGGTGGGCAAAAAGGTGTTTGTCGTGTAGCTGCAAAAATATAATTCCCTACATACTGCTAAATACCTCACACAAAAAGAAAATGAAAAATGATTAGTCGAGACATAGAAATTATCAACAAGCTGGGGCTGCATGCACGTGCCTCAGCCAAGCTGACCCAGTTGGCCGCGAAATTTCAGTGTGAAGTTTGGATGACGCGCGAACGTAAGCGCGTGAATGCTAAATCCATCATGGGCGTGATGATGCTTGCAGCGGGCAAAGGGTCTACCGTTACTTTGGAGACCGAAGGCGCTGATGAGCAAGAAGCAATGGATGCGCTGGTGCAGTTAATCGAAGCACGGTTTGGCGAAAGCGAATAGAAATCTCTCTGGAACCATCACGCATGGCATCATTTACTATTCATGGAATTCCTGTATCACGTGGCATCGCCATTGGTCGCGCACATCTGCTGCGGCCAGCCGCTAGCGACGTTAAACATTATTTAATTTCAGAAGATAAAGTCGAAGCCGAAGTCGCGCGTTTGACAGATGCGATTGCTGCAGTCAATCGTGAGTTGCAAGCCGTTCGCCGTGATCTTCCGGCGGATGCGCCTTCCGAACTCGCCGCCTTCATTGATGTGCATGCGCTTATTTTGGCTGATCCTATTGTTTCGACTGAGCCATTAAAAATTATCCGTAATCGTCACTACAACGCTGAGTGGGCTTTGCTCACCCAAATCGATGAGCTGTCCGCGCAGTTCGATGAAATTGAAGACGCCTACCTGCGCGAACGTAAGAACGATATCCGTCAGGTCGGTGAGCGCGTATTGAAATTCTTAACAGGTACCGCATCGACCTTCCCTACCAGTTCGGATCCACACGAAGAATTGCCGCAAATGATAGTGGTGGCGCACGATATATCGCCGGCGGACATGTTGCAGTTTCGCGATCGTGCTTTCGTTGGTTTTGTTACTGATCTGGGTGGTCAGAATTCACACACCGCTATCGTTGCGCGCAGTTTGGATATTCCCGCTGTGGTGGGTATGTCGACGGCAACGACATTAATCAACGAAGATGATTGGATCATTATTGATGGTGATGCAGGTATTGTCATTGTTGATCCAGCGCCCATCGTACTTGAGCAGTATCGCGACGTTCAGAGCCAACTGCTACGCGAACGTAAGAAGCTAGGCAAATTAAAAAAGACGCCGGCTGTTACGAAAGATGGCACACGTATTCATTTGTTGGCCAATATTGAGTTACCTGAAGATTGCGCCCCAGCTATCGAAGCAGGCGCGGTGGGTGTTGGACTGTTTCGCTCCGAATTTTTATTCATGGGCCGCACCGGTGGGCATCATCGATTGCCCGATGAAGATGAGCAGTTTGAATCTTATCGTAAGGCTGTGGTGGCCATGAAAGGTCGGCCCGTCACCATACGCACGCTGGACGTGGGCGCTGATAAGCCGCTCGATAAAGATGAAGAAACGGCCTTGAATCCGGCCCTGGGATTACGCGCCATTCGTTATTGCTTAGCTGAGCCGCAAATGTTTTTGACTCAGCTACGAGCCATCTTGCGTGCTTCCGCTTATGGTCCGATTAATCTTTTAATTCCTATGCTCGCGCATGCCTTTGAAATTGATCAGAGTTTGCTTTTCATTGAGCAGGCAAAACAGCAACTGCGTGATGCAAAGAAAAAATTCGATCCGAATATTCCTGTCGGGGCCATGATTGAAATACCAGCTGCTGCGCTGACCTTGCCCTTGTTTATCAAGCGACTAAATTTTCTCTCAATCGGCACCAACGATTTAATTCAATACACCTTAGCGATTGATCGCGTCGATCATGAAGTCGCGCATCTTTATAACCCCTTGCATCCGGCGATTTTGTATTTGCTACATACGACCATTACCGCAGGTGCGAAAGCAGGCATTCCCGTTGCTGTGTGTGGTGAGGTGGCGGGTGATACTAAGCTCACACGCTTGTTGTTAGGCATGGGCCTGCGTGAGTTTTCCATGCATCCGGCGCAGCTGTTGTCCGTTAAGCAGGAGATTTTGAACTCCGATCTGGATCAGATCGAGCCACACGTGAAGAAAATCCTCAAGGCCTTTGAATCTGCCGCGATTGCGGAGGGAGTTGAGCGTCTCAGAGCCCTATAAAAGCCACGTCAGTCAGGGCGTTTGACGCTGAGCGCTGACTTCGTTATCCTTGCACACATTGCGCCGATTTGACCTTAGCTTGCGGGCGCGCGGGAAACCCCCGGACAAATACGGCTAAAGCGAGCTTGAATCGACGTACCGAATTCAGCCCGATAAGCCAAGCGCTATCGGGCTTTTTTGTTTTATGCGGATTATCAAAATCTTACAAGCGACATGTTGACTCTTTGTTTAATAAATTTATGCGATCAATAGGCGTAGTCACACCGCAGTCTATGCATTTTGCCGAGCCGCTGGCTTTGCAGAGTGGTGCGCTGCTGGCGGATTACACTCTGGTTTATGAAACCTATGGTCAATTAAACGCAGACAAATCCAATGCAGTTTTGGTTTGCCATGCGCTGAACGCATCGCATCACGTGGCAGGTGTGTATGAAGGTCAACCTAAGAATGTGGGTTGGTGGGACAACATGGTTGGCCCTGGAAAGCCATTAGATACCGATCGATTTTTTGTTATTGGCGTGAACAATCCTGGATCGTGTTTTGGCTCGACCGGCCCTATGCACACCAACCCTGCTACTGGTAAACCGTATGGCGCATCGTTCCCTGTGGTGACCGTCGAAGATTGGGTGCATGCACAAGCGCGTTTAGCCGATGCATTAGGTATACGTCAATTTGCAGCGGTGATGGGCGGATCCTTGGGAGGCATGCAAGCGCTCTCATGGACTATGTTATATCCGGACCGAATAGCGAATTGCTTAGTGATTGCATCGACTCCTAAACTCACTGCGCAAAACATTGCGTTTAATGACGTTGCGCGACAAGCCATACTCACCGATCCTGATTTTCATGATGGCGATTACTACGCGCACGGCGTTGTGCCTAGGAATGGTTTGCGCGTTGCGCGCATGATTGGTCACATCACCTATTTGTCTGATGACGACATGGCCGAAAAATTTGGTCGTGACTTGCGCGGTACAGATTATCAGTTCGGCTACGGCATTGATTTTGAGATCGAATCGTATCTGCGCTATCAGGGCGATAAATTTTCAGAATACTTTGATGCCAATACCTATTTACTGATTACCAAAGCGCTCGATTATTTTGATCCTGCGCGTGCATTCAATGGTGATCTCGCCGCGGCACTCGCCAACACGCAAGCAGAATTTTTATTGGTGTCATTCACTACCGATTGGCGTTTTGCACCCGAGCGTAGTCGTGAAATGGTGCAAGCACTGGTTCGAAACGATAGGCGCCTGACCTATGCAGAAATTGACGCGCCACATGGGCATGACGCTTTTTTACTGGATGATCCGCGTTATATGAATGTCGTGGGTGCCTATTATGAAAAAATCTGGGGCCGTATTACAGGGCGACAGAACGACTCGCATAGGAAGGCCGCATGATTACCGAGCGCTTTGCGGGTTTGCGTGCGGATCTGGCGTTTATTGCGCATTGGGTAGCCCCGGGTTCGCGCGTACTTGATCTGGGTTGTGGTGATGGCGCGATGATGGAATATCTGCAGGTTGATAAACACTGCAGTGGCTATGGCGTCGAGATTGATGATGCGCCGATTCCGCGTTGCGTGCAGCGTGGCGTGTCAGTGATACAGCAAGATATCGAAAGCGGATTAGCGATGTTTTCTGATGCGGCCTTTGATACCGTCTTGTGTCTTTCAGCGTTGCAGATGATGAAAAATGTCGAGGCCGTGTTGCGCGACATTACGCGAGTGGGTCAAGAAGCCATTGTGTCCTTTCCTAATTTCGCACATTGGCCGCATCGAATTGCTTTGTTAAGTGGTCGTATGCCGGTGTCCGATAGTTTGCCTTATGCATGGTATGACACGCCGAATCTACGCTTTGCCACCATTAGCGATTTTGAAGAATTAGCCGACGAAGTCGGCTTGAGTGTACTTGAGTGCGTATCGTTAAAAGATGATGGCACGCCGATTACGTTTCTACCGGAGTGGCGCGGTAGCTTAGCCGTGTTTCGTTTACGTAAAAAATAAAATTCTTTTTGCTTTCAATGATGACATGAGCCAACTCAACGTAGAGACTGAAACTAAAGTGACTGGTTGGCGTCATTACTTCAACCGGCGCATGATGATCTGCGTGATGTTTGGCTTCACGTCGGGCTTGCCGCTTTTCATTCTGTATAACCTGTTGTCGGCATGGCTAAAAGCAGAGCAGGTTGACCTCAAAGCGATTGGTTTATTTGCTTTGGTTGGATTTCCCTATACGTGGAAATTCTTGTGGTCGCCGTTAATGGATAGATTTCATTTTCCCTTATTTGGTCGCCGGCGCGGCTGGATGTTTTTTTCTCAGGTGGCGTTGCTAGTTGCGATCGCCAGTATGGGTTTTTTTTCGCCCCTCACTGATTTGCCTGCGATTATTTTTCTTGCAGGCGTTATTGCATTTCTCTCAGCTAGCCAAGACATCGTTATTGATGCCTATCGTCGAGAGCTGTTGTCGGATGATGAGCAAGGATCGGGCACGGCACTTTTTGTAAATGCGTACAAAATGTCGACCTTAGTGCCCGGATCGCTGTCATTGATATTGTCAGACTTCGTGAGTTGGCAGATCGTCTTTTATATTACTGCGCTGTTTATGCTGCCAGGTGTGATAACCACCTTGGTCATTCGTGAGCCCGCTCTTTACGGCGAACCACCCCGCTCATTGCGCGAAGCGGTGGTAGAGCCTTTCAAAGAATTCATCCAACGCAGCGGTTGGTCGCATGCCTTATTGGTACTCGCATTTATATTTTTGTATAAGCTTGGTGATTCGATGGCCACTGCGTTGGCTACGCCGTTTTATATGGAGCTAGGATTTACTCGCACTACGATAGGTTTGGTCGCGAAAAATGCCGGCTTATGGGCAAGTTTGGCAGGCGGGATTTTAGGCGCAGTCTGGTTAGAAAAAACCGGTGTTAATCGCGGCCTCTGGATATTCGGTGTTCTGCAGGCAGTCGCCATACTCGGTTTTGCTTTGCTGGCACAAACCAGCGTTGCCACACCCGGTGTTGAGCCCAGTACCTTAATGTTGGGTTTGGTGATTGGTTTAGAAGCCTTTGCGGTGGGTTTAGGTACCGCTGCTTTCACTGCGTTCATTGCGACCACAACGGATCAACGCTACACCGCAACACAGTTTGCTTTATTCACCAGTTTAGCGGCCGTGCCGCGTACTTTTTTTAATGCGTTGACTGGCTTTATCGTTGCGCAAACCGGCTGGTTTATTTTCTTCTTAATCTGTTTTGCCTTAGCCTTACCCGGCATGTTGCTATTGCCGAAAATCGCACCATGGAATCCCGTGCCGGAACCTAAAGACGAGAGTCATTAAATTCACCGGTGATGCCTGTAATTCATGCGGCAATCACGTTGCGGCGCCCCACCCATCAGATAGATAAGCCTTAGCGCATGTTGAATTTTCTCTGGCTAGGATTCTTTTTAGTTGCTACAGCTAGTGCGCTGTGGCGATTGCTAGTCATAGGTGATGCCAGCGTGTTTGCAGCGATGGTCGAGAGCTTGTTTGCGATGGCCAAGCTTTCGGTCGACGTCATGATCTTGTTGTTCGGCACACTGACTTTATGGCTGGGATTTTTGCGTATCGCAGAGCGTGCTGGCTTAGTGAGTTCACTTGCGCGTCTGCTCTCACCTTTGTTTATGCGCTTACTGCCCGGCGTGCCCGCAGGCCACCCTGCCCTCGGTTTGATCACTATGAATTTCACAGCCAATGCGCTTGGCTTAGATAACGCTGCGACACCCATTGGTTTAAAAGCCATGCGCGAATTACAGTCGCTTAATCCGGACCCTGTTGTGGCAAGTGATGCGCAGATTATGTTTTTGGTTTTGAATGCGTCATCACTGACCTTGCTACCGGTATCGATATTTATGTATCGAGCGCAGCAAGGAGCGCCCGATCCTACCCTCGTATTTTTACCGATACTGTTAGCCACAACAGCATCCACGCTGACGGGTTTTTTTGCCGTGGCTTTCGCTCAGCGATTAAAGCTGCTTGATCCGGTTGTGTTGCGTTTTTTGCTGGGTGCAGGTTTGCTGTTAGGTGTGACGATGGCAGTGTTAGCTAGCCTATCTTCCGTCGCACTCGCAGCCTTATCGTCGGTGTTGGGTAACGCCGTCGTGTTTGGATTGATTGTGGCGTTTTTGTTAGTCGGTGTTTGGCGGCGTGTCCCTGTGTACGAAGCCTTTGTTGACGGTGCGCGTGAAGGATTTGACGTCGCTAAAAATCTACTGCCGTATTTAGTGGCGATGCTGTGTGCAGTGGGTGTGTTGCGCGCTTCGGGCGCTTTAGATTTTTTGCTGCAAATTCTTCGAGTAGGCGTGGAACATCTCGGTTGGGATCAGCGTTTTGTTGATGCCCTGCCCACCGCGTTAGTCAAGCCATTTTCTGGAAGCGCAGCGCGCGCGATGTTAATTGAAACCATGAGTTCGCAGGGAGTCGATAGTTTTCCTGCGCTACTTGCTGCGACGGTGCAAGGCAGTACGGAAACTACGTTTTATGTATTAGCCGTGTATTTCGGTGCGGTGGGTATTCAGCGAGCACGCCATGCCGTGGCATGCGCATTACTCGCTGACTTTGCGGGAGTGCTGGCATCAATTGCTGTTTGTTATTGGTTTTTCGGTTAAAAATTACGCTAGCCAGTCGTAGTTAATAATCAGTGGCGAATGATCTGAGAAGCGCTCATCTTTGTATACCGACGCACTTTTCGATGTGGCCGCAATCCCAGGTGTCGCGACCTGATAATCAATCCGCCAACCTACGTTATTCGCCCACGCTTGTCCGCGGTTGCTCCACCAGGTGTAAGCCTCACCGGTAGTATCAGGGTGCAGTAGCCGATACACATCACGCCAGTCAGCTTTATCAAGTACGTCACTCATCCACTGGCGTTCTTCTGGCAAAAAGCCAGAATTCTTTTGGTTGCTTTTCCAATTCTTCAGATCGATTTCTTTGTGCGCGATATTCCAATCACCGCAGATCACCACTTCGCGACCTGATTTTCTTAGCGATAGTAGATGCGGCATGAAAGCATCCATGAAACGAAACTTTGCTTGTTGCCGATCATCGCTAGACGAGCCGGACGGGCAGTAGAGTGATATCACCGTCAACTTTTCAAAGTCGACTTGTACACAGCGTCCCTCGGCGTCAAATTCTGCATTGCCAAAGCCCGTCGTCACCGATCGAGGTTTTTCTCGGGAATAAACGCCGGTACCGGAATACCCTTTTTTTTCAGCGTAATGAAAGTGGCCGTGATAACCCGCGGGTGCTAAAAAGTCGGGCGACATATCGGCGTGCTGAGCTTTCAGCTCTTGCACACAAACGAAATCAGCTTGCTGTTTATGCATCCATTCAAAGAAATTCTTTTTGGCGGCTGAACGTATACCGTTGAGATTGGCTGAAATTATTTTCATAATGAATAAGAGCGAAAAGAAATTGCAAAGCAGAATGCGCGCAAGCATAACCGATTCGAGCGCGAGTCTCTTGGGCGGTAAAATAGCGACTTTAAGAACAGAGCAAAGGTGACGAAGTGAATAAGCTACGCCATGAATTTATCGAGTTCTCCGTTACGGCGGGCGTACTGCGCTTCGGCGAGTTTGTCACCAAGGCCGGTCGCCTCTCGCCTTATTTTTTTAATGCCGGATTATTCAATGATGGCGAACGCCTCGGTAAGTTGGCTGAATTTTATGCGCAAACCTTATTAGATTCAGGCGTTGAATTTGACATGCTGTTTGGCCCCGCTTACAAGGGCATCACATTGGCATCCGCCACCGCTGTTGCGCTGGCTGCCAAAGGTCGCAATGTGCCATTTGCGTATAACCGCAAGGAAGCCAAAGATCATGGTGAGGGCGGCACCATTGTTGGCGCCAAGCTGAGTGGTCGCGTTGTCATTATTGATGACGTGATTTCAGCGGGTACTTCGGTGCGCGAATCGGTAGATCTCATACGCGCACAGAACGCGAAACCGTGTGCAGTATTAATTGCGCTGGATAGAATGGAAAAAAGTGGCGCAGAAGGCGCGCTATCGAATTTATCGGCAGTGCAGGAAGTTGAGCTAAACTTTGGTATGCCTGTGCTGCCTATCGCTAACCTAAATGATTTATTTGCCTATCTTTCAGGCCCTGGCGCGAGTGTAGAACTCACTGCATTCCGCACAGCAGTGGCGACGTATCGTGAGAGGTACGGTGTCGCCTGACTCTGTCTTGCCTAACTAAGCTTTTGAAGAAAAATTAGGCCAAGTTGGCGCACTAAATCAATCCAAAGCGCTAGGTGAAATCATCTTCGCGTTGATTACGAATGGCTAGGATCGTAATGTTCTTTACGTCATCTATCTCGAACAGGGCCACGTAGCCGCCACCACCGAATGAGATAACAAGTTCGCGAATAAAGGGGTTGTCGTGCGATGCCTTGCGACATGACCAAGGAAAATCGGCCAAGAG
>Ga0164294_10002648_pt1 | contig 16095 bp, 14 predicted proteins | sample GEODES005metaG_FD_111479 | JGI IMG/M metagenome (GOLD analysis project Ga0164294, IMG submission 111479) | Oligotrophic lake water microbial communities from Sparkling Lake, Wisconsin, USA - GEODES005 metaG | ecosystem: Environmental > Aquatic > Freshwater > Lake | place: USA: Sparkling Lake...
CAGCTGCCATCAAAAAGGGCGATTACATTCACACACACAACATGAGGAGTTATCGATGGGAAGCAAGCCGCGCTTAACTGGATACCGCCGCGAAAACGGCACTATGGGTATCCGCAATCACGTAATTATTTTGCCTCTCGATGATCTTTCTAATGCAGCTGCAGAAGCTGTCGCAAAAGTTATTCCGGGAACAATGGCACTGCCTCACGCATTTGGTCGCCTGCAGTTTGGTGAAGATTTACAACTAACTTTCGACACATTGATTGGAACTGGCGTTAACGCCAACGTTGCAGCGGTTGTTGTTATTGGTATCGAACCAAAGTGGACACAACGTGTTGCTGATGGAATTGCAAAGACTGGAAAGCCAGTTGCAGCATTTTCAATCGAAGGCAAGGGTGACCTACAAGTTATTCAAGAAGCTAGCCGTGTTGCAGCGATGTTCCTACAAGATGCTTCTGGTCTTGTTCGTACAGAAGCTGAAATGGGCGACATGATCATGTCAATCAAGTGCGGAGAATCAGATACAACTTCTGGTCTTGGCTCTTGCCCAACAACATCTGAAGCAGTTGACCGCTGGGTTGATGCTGGCGGAACTGTTTTCTTTGGAGAAACTTCAGAGCTAACTGGTGGAGAGCACCTCATTGCAGAGCGTTGCATTGATGCAGCTACTCGCGACTTGTTCCAGCTGACATATGACAACTACATCAAGGTTATTGAAGCAACTGGTGCGAACCTACTTGGCTCACAGCCAACACAAGGAAACATCGCTGGTGGCTTAACAACTATCGAAGAAAAGGCACTTGGAAACATTGCAAAGACTGGCTCCGTCCCTGTTGTTGGTGTTTTAACACCTGCACAAATGCCAGATCCTGCAAAGCCTGGCTTGTACTTCATGGATTCTTCATCTGCTGCAGCTGAGTGCGTAACTCTTATGGCTGCTGGTGGAGCTGTAATTCACTTGTTCCCAACCGGACAAGGAAACGTAATCGGTAATCCAATCGTTCCTGTATTGAAGTTGACTGCAAACATCAAGACAGCAAAGTCAATGTCTGAGCACATCGATCTTGATGTATCTGGAGTTCTTCGTTACGAATACGACATGACTAAGGCTGGCGACATGATGATGGATGTCATTTATGACACTGTTAATGGTCGTCTATGTAAGGCTGAAGTTATGGGTCACCGCGAATTCACATTCACGAAGTTGTACATCTCTGCATAATGATTCTGATTTCTGAAGATGTATGGGGAACTCCCTTCCAAGCACTGGAAGGGAGTTTTCCCATTACTCGTAATGATGATTTGTGGAGTAACTCAGAAGAGCTCAAAGCAGCGCTTAAGGATGCAACCGCACTTGTCGTACGAAATAGAACAAAAGTAACTGCCGATGTAATCGCAGCTGCACCTAAGTTAAAAGTTATTGCTCGTGCAGGTGTTGGGTTAGACAATATTGATTTGAAAGCGGCAGATGCCGCAGGTGTTGTAGTTGTTGCGGGACTTGGCGCAAACGCAGTTAGTGTTGGCGAATTAACTCTTGGTCTTGCACTTTCATTACTGCGCAACATTCCAGGCCATGATGTAGCTACTCGCGATGGTGGTTGGGTGCGCACGCCAGGCCGCGAACTATCAGGTTTAACGTGGGGATTACTGGGCTGTGGCGCAACCGGTGTTGCAACAGCTAAATTGATTCAAGGATTTAACTGCCAAGTGATTGGTTTTGATCCTTATGCAAAAAACCTTTCAGGAATTGAATTAACAACCTTTGAAGATGTTTTGAAGCGCAGCGATGTGGTCAGTATTCATATGCCATCAACGCCTGAAACAAATGGAACCATCAATGCTCAGACTCTTAGCCTTATGAAGCCAGATGCGATTATCGTGAATGTTGGTCGCGGAGAAGTCATTAACGAGGCTGACCTAATGGCCGCGCTAAAGGCGAAAACCATTGCTGGGGCAGCGCTAGATGTGCGTGCACAAGAACCACCTACAAAAGGTGAAATGGAAACAATTCCGAATCTGATTCTGACTCCACACGTTGCAGGAATAACCAAAGAGAGCCAATTGCGAATCAATCAGATTTTGACCGCAAACATCGAGTTAGTTTTGAACGCAAAGCCTGCCACCCATGCAGTGGGGGCGTTAAAGGAAAGTAGTAATTAAATGCCTCAATTAACTGTCGGAACAGCAATCGCAAAAGCACAAGAGTTGCTCGAAGCGGCAGGTGTTCCTTCAGAACATGCGGCAACAACTGCTCGCTGCATTGTTGCAAGTGATCGTTGGGGGATTGGTAGCCACGGATTAATGCGTCTACCTTTTTATCTTGCTCGTTTGCAAGCTGGGGGAATCAAACCTGCTGCTCAGTTGAAGACAGTCACAGATCTACCCAGCCTTGTTGTTTTTGATGGCGATGATGGATTAGGTCATTGGCAGTTGCAGAAAGCTGCAGAAGTTGCAGCAGAACGTGCGATGGTAAATGGAATCGCAGCTGTTGGCGTTGGTCGCTCTAATCACTGCGGCGCGCTAGGAATTTATGTTTGGCCAATGATTAATCGTGGCTTAGTTGGAATCGCATTTAGTACAGGACCAGCCGTTATGCCGCCATGGGGTGGAAACAAAGCTTTGCTATCGACATCGCCAATTGCTGCCGGAATTCCAACAAATCCTCCGACAGTTGTTGACCTTGCAACCAGCGCAGTTGCACGAGGCAAGATTCAAGCAAAGGCACAAGCAGGTGCTGAATTAGAACCTGGTTGGGCATTTACTAAAGATGGTGCACCAACCACCGATGCAAAAGAAGCTCTTGCAGGAATGCTTGCACCATTGGGTGGCGTAAAGGGATACGCAGTTGCAGTTCTTGTTGAGTCATTAACCGGAATGTTGATCGGCCCAACTCTTGCTAAGAACATTCCAGATATGTTCGCTGCTAGCCAAGATGCCATGCCTCAGCAGATTTCTCACTTTGTTATTGCAATTGATGCAGCCAAATTATCGGTAGATGGCGCTAACAATCGCACCAATGAGTTTGTTTCAGAGGTTGGTGCAGCTGGGGGACGCCTTCCAGGTGCCAACCGCGTGAACCCTGAAAAACTCAATCTTGAGGATGAAATAACCATTACCGATCAAGTCTTTTCACAATTAGGTTTCTAAATGGTTAAGACCTACGCACCAGGCTTCGGTTTGATTGGCGTACTGGTCGCTATTGCATTTCAAATAAACAATATGCAGTCGGCGATTAGCCCACTTGCTTTGTGTGTAGCTTTCGGATTTTTAGTCGCAAACTTTGCCCAGTGGCCAGCTTTTGCCGCACCTGCAACCAAGGTTTCGAGCAAAACAATTATGCGCATTGGTGTTGCGTTGTTGGGTGCACAAGTAAGTGTTATCTCACTTAAAGAGATTGGCCTCAAAGGTGTAATCACAGTTGTGATTGTTGTGACCTTTACAATTTTTGGAATTCTTGGCTTATCAAAGCTTTTTAAGATGTCTGGTGAATTAGGACTTCTCATAGGCGTTGGTTTTGGTGTTTGTGGTGCAACTGCAGTTGCCGCGATACGTCCGCAAACTCGTGCTACGGAAGAAGAGACTTCGTATGCAATTGGTTTAATTGCACTGTGTGGAACTCTCTCTATTTTTATGCTGCCTTTGATTGGCCACGCACTTAATCTTGACACTCGCGAGTTTGGGGCTTGGGCAGGTGCAGCGGTACATGATGTTGGACAAGTTGTCGCAACCGCATCTGTCTGGGGAGATGATGCCGATAAGTATGCGATCGTTGTAAAGCTCGCAAGAGTTTGTCTGCTTGCTCCGATTGTTTTGATTTTGTCTTTACGCCATCGCCGCTGGTTAAGTTCACAAGGTCAGCAAGAGATTGAATCTGCCAAGGTTCCACTGATTCCATTTTTTGTTCTTGGATTCATTGCAGTGGCAACTCTCAATAACCTTGTTGATATCAATGATGGTCTACATGACACCATTGTTTTGCTCAGCAAGTTGATGTTAGGCGCTGGTTTGGTTGCACTGGGATCAGGTGTCAGATGGAAGGCAATTCGCGCTATCGGCCCACGCCCAATGGCTATGGGAATGCTGGCCTGGGTGATTGTGGCAGGGGTAGCACTCGCAGCAGTTAAAGTAACTGGGCTGTAGTCTTCAATCATGTGTAGCAAAGTTGTATGTAAGAAGTGTGGAAAATTCACCTGGTCGGGGTGTGGCGAGCATATTGAAGATGCGCTTGCAGGAGTTGCAGAAGCTGATCGCTGTTCCTGTTAAATGCGCGTAATCATTATTGGTGGTGTTGCAGGCGGAATGTCTGCAGCAACACGTTTGCGTCGTTTAGATGAATCTGCCGAGATTATTGTTCTTGAGAAGAGCGGCCATGTTTCTTACGCCAACTGCGGTTTGCCGTATTACGTCGGCGGCGTGATTGAAAATGAGAAGGATTTACTCCTGCAAACTCCAGCCAGCTTGCACGCACGATTCCGTCTAGATGTTCGTGTCAGTACAGAAGTTCTAGCGATTAACCCAAGCAAGAAGGTTGTTGCAATCAAGAATCTGATAACTGGCGAAACTTCAGAGATGGATTATGACAAGTTAATTCTTAGCCCAGGTGCTTCACCTGTAGTGCCACCGATTCCTGGAATCGAACGTGGAATGACTCTACGTACCGTTGAAGATGTAGAAAAAATCGCTGCAAGTGTTGGCACAAAGCCAGCAAGCGCGGTTGTGATTGGTGGCGGATTTATCGGCGTTGAAATTGCGGAAAACCTTGTTCATCGCAAAATTCCAACCGCACTTGTTGAAGCAACAGATCAAGTACTGATGCCTTTAGATCCAGAGCTTGCAACTTTGGTTGCCAATGAAATGCGTTCACACGATGTCGACCTTCGACTTGGTGCAAGTGTTGTGAAGATTGCACCTGATTCTGTTGAACTATCTAATGGAGAAGTTCTACCAGCAGAAATCGTTATCTTGGCAATCGGTGTTCGTCCCGAGATTGGCTTAGCTAAGGCTGCCGGGCTTGAGATCGGCACCCGAAACGGCATCAAAGTTGATGAGTTCAATCGCACCAGCAATCACGATATCTATGCCGTTGGTGATGCTGCAGAAAAGACCGATGCGCTGGATGGAAACGCAACTCTTGTACCTCTAGCAAACCTTGCAAATCGTCATGGTCGCGTAGTTGCAGACCACATCTGCGGTAAAACTGTTCGTCCGGTGAAAACAATTGGTACCGCAATTGTTAAAGTCTTTGATTTAATGATTGCAACTACAGGCTGGAACGAAAAGCGCTTGAAGGCGGCAAATCGTCCACACCAAGCAATTCATATTCATCCAAACTCACACGCTGGTTACTATCCAGATGCGAAGCAGATGACTTTGAAGTTGATCTTTGATCCAAAGAGCGGCGAAATTCTTGGTGCACAAGGTATTGGTGTTGAAGGTGTTGATAAGCGAATCGATGTTATTGCAACTGCAATGCGCGGAGGAATTACTGCACCCGAACTTGCTGATCTTGAACTCGCATACGCACCTCCATTTGGTTCCGCAAAAGACGCGGTCAACATGTTGGGCTATGTCGCCGAAAATGTTGTCTCTGGTGTTTCAAAGGTTGCACAGTGGAATGAGATTGATGAGTATCGTGAAAAGGGTTACGAACTTCTTGATGTTCGCTCTGAAGCCGAATGCGGCCGGGGAATTATTCCTGGGGCGATAAACATTCCGGTAGATGAAATTCGTGATCGATATTCAGAGCTAAAAAACAAGAACTTGTTGGTTAATTGCCAAGTTGGCTTGCGTGGTCACACAGCTTCAATGCTGTTGAAAGAGCTTGGTTTCAATCCGGTAAATCTTGATGGTGGTTATCTGACTTGGATTAACTCACCAGCTTCAGTTAAATAGAAAAGAGAAAAATGTGTGCAGTAGAACCACTTGTCGCAAATGCGGAAAACCAAGCTGGTCTGGGTGTGGTCAACACATCGAAACCGCCCTCAAGGGTGTTGCAAAGAAGGATCGTTGCCAAGGCCATGCCAATGACCCAAAAGAACCTGGTTTCTTCAGCAAACTCCTTTCAAAGAAGACTAAATAGGTAGAATCTTCACCATTGACTTGGAGACTTGGAGCCAGTGGTGAAGAAGTTGCGTTTAGCGGTAATCGGTGGAGGACAGTTTTCATCCTCTTTCATCCATTTATTTCAAGCACACCCATTTGTTGAAGAGGTTGCGTTAGTCGAGCTAAACCCTGAAAGACGAGCGAGCATTGCGGCAAAGTTCTCAATTAAGCAAACATTTGCAAGTCTTTCTGAGCTCTGGGATAGCGATTTCAATGCGGTAGCTATTTTTACGCCCCGGTGGACCCACGCGCAGATTGCTTTAGAGGCAATTCAAAATGGACGCCATGTTTATACCGCGGTTCCAATGGGCATTACCCAAGAAGAAATTTCACAACTTGTTGAGGCGGCAAGTAAAACCAAGCTTACATATTTCATGGCAGAGACAAGTTTCTACTATCCCGCGGTTGTATTTTCGCGTAAAAAGTTTGCGCAAGGCGAATTAGGCAAATTTGTTTACGGTGAAGGTGAATACCTTCATGACATGTCACATGGTTTCAGCGATGCTTATGCGGCTAATGGTGGCGATGAATGGAAATCAACAGCAAGCTTTCCACCCATGTTGTATGCAACACATTCTGTGAGCACAATTCTTTCTGTCACTGGAGCCCAAGCAACATCGGTTACTTGTATCGGATTAAAGGATACAGCGGATGATGGAATATTTGATTCGAATGTAAGTATGTGGAAAAACAATCAAAGTAATCAGGTTGCTTTGTTTGAAACTAGTGATGGTGGAATCATGCGCATCGCCGAATTGAGACGTGTTGGAACTGCGCCATTGGAATCAACCGTTCGAATGAGTATTTTTGGTACTGAAGGATCCTTTGAGCAACAAGTTGGATATGCATCCTGGGCAACTAAGAATTCATTTGACATTGTTACGGATGAAATCGGAACCTTTTCAGATGTAGAAAATCCATATTCATTACGCCCAGATTATGTTCCTCCAAATCTTTGGGATGGTGGATTTGCTCGTGTGCATGATCGTTCACAATTACCGAAAGAGTTTGTCGGACTATCTAATGGACATGGTGGATCGCATCAATTTATGGTCGATGACTTTGTAATGGATGCCGTCGGGGAGCGAAAAGCCCCCATGAATGTCATCGACGCAGCTAGGTTCACAATTCCAGGGGTATTGGCCTATCAATCAGCCCAAATGACCGGCCAAAAGCTCCAAATCCCACAATATTGAGCGTATTTGTAACCCTTTTGTTACCTGAACTTCCTATCAATTGAGCCTACCCAGGCGTACATTTCCAGATGTCCAAGGGATTTGACCCCTCAAAACCCAATGACCTTCGAAGGCTCAATTACTAGAAAAGGACAATGATGTCAGATCAAAATAATGGCATTTCCCGCCGCTCGGTACTTAAGGGTGCTGCAGTTGGTGGTTTAGGAATCGCAGCAGGTGGTTCTCTACTTGCAGGTTGCGGAAGCAAAGATGTCGGCCCAATGAAGTGGGGCGGCCGTGGACTTGAAGAATCTTCAGTTCAGTGGCACGAAGCAGTTAAGACTGCTTACGAGACAGCAACTGGCAACACAGTAACTCTCAACATGAACGATGCAAATGCATTCCAGAACAACCTTTCACAATACCTACAGGGAACTCCTGATGATGGTTTTGACTGGATGGCTGGATACCGCATGCAGTTCTACGCAGATCAAGGTCTGCTAGAAGATGTTTCAAGTGTTTGGGATGAAATCGGTGATCAGTTCGCTGAGTCATACAAGATTGCATCAACAGGATCAGATGGAAAGCAATACTTCCTTCCAACATCTTGGTACCCATGGGGACTTCACTACCGTAAGTCAACAATGACAGAGCTTGGTCTAGATCCTGAGAACATCGCAACATGGGATGATTTCATGAAGATGCTAGAAGCAACAAAGAAGAAGGGCCTCATCGGTTACGCACTTGGTGACAAGGGCGGCTGGGAAGCAATGGGAACATTCGATATTCTGAATGCTCGTATCAACGGATACCAATTCCACGTTGATCTTCTTGCTGGTAAGGAAAAGTGGACAGATGCAAAGGTTGCAGAAGTCTTCAAGTACTTCGAAATGATGATTCCTTACATGAACAAGAACGTTCTCGATATTTCATGGGAAGGCATGCGCGATCTTCTACTACAGAAGAAGTGCGGTGCAATGATGATGGGTTCATGGTTCTCAGGTGACTTCAAGACTCTGTCACAGGCTGACTATGACGATCTATGGATCGTTCCATTCCCAGAAATCAATCCAGAGCATGGTCGCGACACAATTGACGCACCAATCGATGGTCTTTGCGTTGCAGCAAATGGTGAGAACACAGAAGGCGGAAAAGAGCTAGTTAAGTGGCTTGCTTCTAAGGACGGCATGCAAGCTCGTCTAGATTCTGGAAATACATTCACATCTGCAAACAACGGACAAGATACTTCAAGCTACGATCCATTCCAGAAGCAACAGCTTGCTGTTATGGGCGAAGCTAAGTACATCACTCAGTTCCTTGATCGTGACACTCGTCAAGATTTCGCGAACCCAGTTGTTGCACCAGCAATTCAAAACTTCCTACGTGCTCCAAAGGATATTAACAAGATCCTTGAATCAGTACAGGCACAATGGGATGCACTTCCTGCTCTTTAATTCATAGAAGTAATATGAGTTTTAAGATAGGATAATTGTTATGACCTCGACGGCGACGAACACACCAGTTCGTCGCCGTCGAGCATTTTCTCGGAAAGATCGATTAACGCTCACGGCATTTGTAGGAATCCCAACCGCATTTCACGTTCTCTTGGTGTGGGTGCCAGCAATTGGAACAATCGGACTTTCATTTACTTTTTGGTCTGGCATTCATATCTCAGATATCAAATGGGCTGGTTTTGAAAACTACAACAATATTTTTACTGGCACTCCTGTTTTTTGGGATGCGATTCAGAACAACGTTATTTGGTTGCTTTGGTTTGGGCTAATCGCTACACCTCTCGGAATTCTTCTGGCGTACCAAATTGATCGACAAATTCGCGGACACCGCTTTTATGAATCAGCATTTTTTGTTCCTGTAGTTCTCTCCCTTGCAGTCACCGGAATCATTTGGAACTTTATGTTGCAACCTGGTGGGTTTGTCCAGGGAATTATGGGTCGAGATATTTCAAACCCAATTTCAATTTATGGAAACTACGACATCAATACCTATGTAATTCTGGGTATCGCATCGTGGCGTCATATCGGCTACATCATGCTTCTCTACTTATCAGGCTTAAAGTCAGTTGATCCTTCATTGAAAGAGGCGGCAGCTATTGATGGCGCTACCGAATGGCAAACTTTCCGCAAGGTAATTCTGCCTACCATGAAGCCTGTAAACATCATTATTATCGTGATTACCGTGATTGACTCCTTGCGAGCCTTTGACATCGTTTACATGATTTACGGCTCCAGTACGGGTTGGCCAATTCTGGGTATCTTGGTTTTCCAGAATATCTCTGGTGGCGGTATGTCAATGAAGGGCGCTGCCTATGCAGTGATTCTCTTCGCGTTGTGCATCGGTCCGATGATTACTTATCTCAAGCAGAGCTTCGCCGAGGATGTTAAATAATGACAACTCTCGCTTCTCAGACTAAGTACAAGAATACCCAAAAAACTAAAGACCGAATCATTTCTATTTTTATTGGCTTTTTTGCTTTAGCCTGGCTTTTTCCAATTGCTTGGACAATTTGGAGCTCTCTTCGCCCATATAACGATGTAATCGCGAACGGAGTGTTCTCTGTTCCAAAAACTTTGAACTTCGATAACTATTACAACGCAATTCGTTTAATGAAGTTACCGATGTATCTGACTAATTCAATGTTGATCACAGTTCCAGCGGTGTTGCTGACTCTCGGATTTGGCTCACTTATTGCCTTCGTGGTATCCCGTTACTCATTTAAATTCAATGTGGCGCTTCTGTTGTTTTTTACTGCTGGAAACTTACTTCCTCAACAACTAGTTTTTATTCCGCTATTCAAGATGTACTTATGGATCGGCGACTTGTTTGGAAATCGTGCACTTCTTTACGACAGCATTTTGGGTGTTGTACTCATCCATGTTGCTTTCCAATTAGGTTTTGCCACCTTCGTTCTTTCTTCTTATTTGAAAACAATTCCTAAGGAGATTAGTGAATCAGCGATGGTGGATGGCGCGTCAGTTTGGGTCCATTACACACAAATCATTTTGCCTCTCTTGCGCCCACCTTTGGCTTCTTTGGCAGTCCTTATGTCCACGTGGATTTATAACGACTTCTTCTGGGCGCTAGTTCTAATGAAGTCAGATTCCAAGCGACCAATTACTTCTGCGCTAGCTCGCCTTCAAGGCGAGTTCGTAACAGACTTTAATCTCTTGGCAGCGGGAGCCATCGTTGCCGCATTACCAACCCTGATTGTCTTCATTGTTCTGCGTAAGCAGTTTGTTTCGGGCTTAACACTCGGCTCAACTAAGGGCTAATTTAAGAAAGCTGGGGAAAATGAAAGCAATTCAGATCACCGAATTTGGTGGTCCAGATGTCATGCATCTTGTAGATCTAGATGATCCAAAGGCTACAGAAGGTTTAGAACTCATCAATGTTTCTGCAATTGGAATTAACTATGCCGACACCCATCAAACTGAAAATTCATACCTCTCTCCGCAAAAACTTCCAATGATCCCAGGCGGCGAAGTTGTTGGTATAACCTCAAAAGGTGTTCGCGTTTTGGCACCTACGGATGGTGGGGGATATGCACAAATAGCTGTGGCACATACAGCATCGATGATTCCAATTCCTGATGGTGTTTCTGATGAACAAGCTTTGTGCATGTTGATTCAAGGATCAACTGCGTGGCACATATTGAAAACAGTTGGCCACTTACAACCCGGAGAAACTGTTGTTGTTCACGCAGCTGCCGGTGGAGTGGGAACAATTGCAATTCAGTTAGCAAAGATGTGGGGCGCAAAAGTTATTGCTGTTGCTTCATCAGAAGGTAAGCGTGCACTTGCAACCTCATTAGGTGCAGATGCGGTCGTAGAAGCAACTCATGAAAATTTAGGTGATGCTATTCGTGCTGCTAATGGTGGCAAACGTGTAAATCTGATTCTTGAAATGGTTGGCGGAAAGACTTTTGATGACAGTTTAGAAATTCTTGCACCCTTTGGTCGCTTGGTTACTTATGGAATGGCATCACGCGTTGCGCCAACAATGATTCAGCCGGCAACACTTATGGGTGGTAGCAAAACAATTGTTGGATTTTGGCTGTTACATTGTTTCGGCAAGAAAGAGTTGATGAATGATGTAATCGAAAAACTCTTCGCTCTGGTTGTAGAAGGAAAATTGAAGCCAGTTATCGGTGCGACTTATCCATTGAGCCAGGCCAGCAAAGCGCACAAGGCAATGCTTAGCCGCGAAACAACGGGCAAAATTACGCTAAATCCAGCGCAATAAGTGAAGTAATTTTTCTAAAGTGGAAGTTAGCGGGTAGGCTTGGCACTCGACTAAACACCGAGCGATCGGTGCCCCCCTAGCTCAGTAGGTAGAGTGTTTCCATGGTAAGGAAAAGGTCACCGGTTCGATTCCGGTGGGGGGCTCGAAAGAGGTTCTTCACCAAGAAGTACCTATCTTGTAAACGCACAACCCTTGGCGGGGTAGCTCAGCTTGGTAGAGCAAGCGGCTCATAATCGCTGTGTCGTGGGTTCAAATCCCGCCTCCGCTACTAGTTCCACAAGCGTGAATTTCGCGCAACGTGCAGGCTCGGGTAACCTAAGCCTCTCGTAATCGACTGAAGGAGTAAGACCATGGCAAGCAAGAGCGCGGACGTACGTCCAAAGATCACCATGGCATGCGTGGATTGCAAAGAGCGTAATTACATTACAAAGAAGAACCGCCGCAACGATCCAGACCGTATGGAACTAAAGAAGTTCTGTCCACGCTGCAAGTCTTCAACTCTTCACCGCGAAACTCGCTAATGCTCAATCCCGATTCGGTCGGGCGCACCTTTCACGGTGCTGAAGAAGTAATTGTTACACAATCTCACATAGATGCCTTCTGTGCTGTCCTGTCAGAAAAAGACACAACGGTTGCACCGCCTACTTTTTCTATTCGAATTACCTTAGATCAATCTCAAGAAATTCTCTCTAACCCTGAAATTGGTTTGGACTGGACTCGAGTTGTTCATGGGGATCAACGTTTTGAAATCAAGCGGCCGATCGTTGCAAATGATTCACTTAAGTGTTCATCAACAATTGAAAGTTACAAAGTAACTGACGGAAACGAATTCGTCGTTATTCGCTCTGATCTGCATGCGGCCGATGAGCTAGTCGTATCTACTTGGTCAACTTTGGTGGTGCGTGCATGATTGATGTTGGCACAGTGCTGGATGAAAAAGTCTTTTACATAGATCGTGCCATGCTCAAGTCATATGCCGATGCAAGTGGGGATCAAAATCCAATTCACCAGAATGAAGAGATTGCTAAAGCTGTTGGGCTACCCAACGTAATTGCCCACGGCATGCTTACTATGGCACTTGTCGGTAAATATGTAACCCAGTGGGCTGGCGGATCACAACACGTTAAGGAATTTTCCGGACGTTTTATGAAGCCCGTAGTTGTTCCTGCAGATCAGAAAGTAGACCTGACTGTTTCGGGCAATATTGTTGCAGTTGAAGGAAATCAAATTACCCTGGAACTTAATGCAACTTCTGCGGGCATAAAGGTTTTTGCAATGTCACAAGCGGTGATTGTTAAATGAGTATTCCTGATTCAGTAACCGCGCTTGCTCAAGCGCGTATGGTTGCCCGAGCTGCTAAAGATTTTGCCCTTGCCGATATGTATCGTGATGAATTACTACAGGCTGGTTTTGAAGTTGTAGATGTTGCAGGGGGATTTGAGTTAAAGCCTAAGAAGCCTTATATAACCCTTGCTTACCCAAGAGATATTAGACCTATTGATTTAGAAAATAATGTCACCGTTGGTTTGATCGTGGATGGTTTTACCGACGATGCCTTGGAAACTGTAAAGACAATAAAAGCCAATAGCAATTGCGCAGTTGCAATCATTTCAATAGGTGAAGCAGGTGCCTTGTTTGAACAAATGGATAAGCGCACCTATCTGATTGCGGTCAACCCAGGAGCGGCATGGGGCGATTGCGCTAATGTCTTTCTAGAAAAAGTTAAAAGCAAGTATGTAGTAATCATGGATCCATCAACTCGCTTTACTGGCGATGCGATTGCACCTGTTGTTAAAGAGTTAGAAAAAGGCGAATACGTTGCGGTTGGTTGGCGTGGTGGATTAATCAACACGGTTGATGAATGGCGCAGCGTTGATGACAAAGGCCCAGGCGAAGTAGATGTTCTGTTCTCTTACTTCATGGCATTTAATCGCGAAGCCATGATCGAGGTCGGTGGATTTAATCCACGTGCTTTGTATTATCGAAATGCCGACATCGAATACTCGCTCAAGATTCGACAAGCTGGTGGACGGCTATTGCAGATGGAGCTTCCACTGATTCAGGATCGTCACCATGGGTATCACGACGCAGATCCTGAATACCGCGAAGTTCAGTCAAAGAAGAATTACGACCGGATCCTTGATAAGTACAGAGGCAAAGACGCAATTTTGTCTCCTCGCAGGTAACCTTCTTTCATGACCGATCTATCCAAATACACCAGCTTGCGCGTGGGTGGACCGGCAAAGAAAATCATTCAGGTCTCAAATGAAGCAGAAATCATCGCAGCGATTGAACAAGCTGGCGATTCACCGGTCCTTATTCTTGGCGGCGGAACAAACCTTCTTGTTTCAGATAAAGGCTTTGATGGCACTGTAATTCGCATTTCAAACAATTCTGTTAAAGCCGAAGTCGATGCCTGCAGTGGCGCAACGCTAACTATTGGTGCGGGCGAAGACTGGGACACCTTTGTTCAAACAACAATTGATCGTGGTTACGCAGGACTAGAAACTCTTAGCGGAATCCCTGGAACAGTTGGTGCTGCACCAATTCAAAATATTGGTGCATATGGCCACGAAGTTGCTGAATTTATAACAAGAGTTCGCACATATGATCGCCAAGAAAAAGCGATTAAGACTTTTACAAATGCTGAATGCGAATTCACTTACCGAAATTCTCATTTTAAGTCTCACCCTGGACGTTACATAGTTTTGGATGTGCAATTCCAGATTCGAATCGGCGAAATGAGCGATCCGATTACTTATCTTGAGCTAGCAAAGAAGCTAGGTGTTGAACTAGGGGACAAAGCTTCAGTTAAAGAAACACGTGCGGCAGTTTTAGAACTTCGCGCAAGCAAAGGAATGTTGCTCTCAAACGATGATCATGATTCTTGGTCTGCAGGATCATTCTTTACTAACCCGATTATTTCTCAGCAGCAAGCCGATGCACTTCCTAACGCTGCACCGAAATGGCCTTTGCTTGATGGAAGAGTAAAGATTTCAGCTGCTTGGTTAATAGAAAACTCCGGCACACATAAGGGTGATCAAGTTGGCGGTGCCCGAGTTTCCACCAAACATGTCCTGGCACTTACTAATTCGGGAACAGCAACAGCTACAGAAATTGCTGAACTTGCAAAACGTGCTCGCAATCAAGTTAAAGAGGTATTTGGAATAACCCTTGAAGCTGAAGTAAACCTTGTAGGGGTAGAAATTTAGCCTTCTGTTAGTAGCTTTTTGATACGTCCAATACCTTCAACGATGTCTTCATCGCTTGTTGCATATGAGAAACGTAGATATCCAGATGGACCAAAAGCTTCACCCGGAACTGCAGCAACTTCAACCTCTTCCAGCAATAGCGTTGCTAATTCAGCTGATGTTGTAGGAGTTTTTCCGCGAATAGTCTTTCCCAGCACACCCTTAACTGAAGGGTAAACATAAAAGGCGCCTGTTGGCGTTGGGCATTCAAAGCCAGGAATCTCATTCAGCAATCCAACAATAAGTTTGCGGCGACGGTTAAATGCTTCACCCATCTTGTGAACTGCATCTAGATTTCCATTCAACGCTGCAATTGCTGCGCGCTGTGAAACATTTGAAACATTTGATGACAAGTGTGATTGCAAGTTTGTTGCGGCCTTGATGACATCCTTAGGTCCGATCATCCAACCTACTCGCCAACCAGTCATTGCATATGTCTTTGCAACACCATTCAAGATGATGCAGGTATCTGCAAGTGCTGGAACCAATACTGGAAGTGATGGCGCAGTAGCACCGTCATATAGCAAGTGCTCGTAGATCTCATCGGTAATAACCCAGATGTTGTTCTTTACTGCCCACTCGCCAATTGCCTTTACTTGTTCTACTGAATAAACAGATCCTGTCGGATTTGATGGTGAGCAGAAAAGTAGCGCTTTTGTTTTTGGTGTTCGCGCTGCTTCAAGCTGCTCGACAGTTACCAAATAGTTTTGTGTCTCATCAGCGAAAACATCAACACTTACTCCGCCAGCCAACTTCACACACTCTGGATATGTCGTCCAATAAGGAGATGGAAGAAGAACTTCATCACCTGGATCAACAATCGCTGCAAAAGCTTGGTACACCGCTTGCTTTCCACCATTTGTTACTAAAACCTGATCAGCAGTGATTTCATAGTTACTGTCACGCTTTGTCTTTGCAACGATCGCATCTCGTAGATCTGGCAAACCTGGTGTTGGTGTGTAACGGTGATTTGCTACAACCTTGGTTGCTGCAGCTGCTGCGTCAACAATGTAATCAGGTGTTGGAAAATCTGGTTCACCCGCACCAAAGCCAATAACTGGACGGCCTGCTGCTTTAAGCGCCTTTGCCTTTGCATCAACGGCCAAAGTGGCTGATTCTGCGATAGCTGCGATTCGGGCTGAGATACGAGGTTTCATAGGCGTAAGTCTGCCGTATTCCTGGCTCGAGTTAGACCTGAACCCCACCTTGCCTCTACACTTCGACGCTCACGAGGGTTTGCTTTTCCCTATGGTTTTGCCATGCTCTCGCGAAGGGCAGTAGCTCAATTGGCTAGAGTTGCCGTCTCC
>Ga0164294_10002649_pt1 | contig 16093 bp, 14 predicted proteins | sample GEODES005metaG_FD_111479 | JGI IMG/M metagenome (GOLD analysis project Ga0164294, IMG submission 111479) | Oligotrophic lake water microbial communities from Sparkling Lake, Wisconsin, USA - GEODES005 metaG | ecosystem: Environmental > Aquatic > Freshwater > Lake | place: USA: Sparkling Lake...
CCGATGCCCCCCTCGGCTGGCGCCTCGCGGTCGACACGGCGGGTCCGGTCTCGGTGGTCGTCCGGCGGATCGACGCGGCGGGGGAGCGGGTGGATGGGCCATTCACCGGCGATCTAAGCGAGATCTGGCTGTTCGGCTGGCGGGCCGGCGAGACCACCACCGTCGTGGTCGAGGCCACCGCGCCCGACGGCACCACCGCGACCGACACGCAGGTGCTCACGGCGCCACCCCGACCGGCCGACCTCGCGAACTGGGAGGTGCTCGTCGCGGACCCCGCGGAGATGTCTCCCGGACCCACGTGGTTTGCCCCCACCAAGCAGGGGCCGGGTGCCGCGAGCTACCTGGTCGCGGTCGACCCGGACGGCGCGCTCGTCTGGTGGTACCGCACCACCGGGAGCATCCACGCCTTCACGCAGCTCCCGAACGGCCACCTCCGGCTGATGCGCGACAAGGACGGCGTCTACGAGGTCGACCTCCGGGGCCAGACCGTGGCGTCCTGGCACCCGACCGGCGGCCCCAGCGGCGGGGTGTCGGTGGCGACCGCGGCGCTCCACCACGACGTCATCGACGGCCCGGACGGGCACCTGATCGCGCTGTCGGTCGAAGGCCGCGACCTCGACGCCTATCCGGTGAGCGAGCAGACGCCATCGGCCTTCGCGCCTGCCTTTGTCGCCGGCGATGTGGTCGTCGAGTTTGACCCGGTCACCGGGGCCGTCGTGCAGGAGTGGCGCCTGCTCGACTGGCTCGACACCACGCGGATCGGCTGGGATGGGGTCGTCGGGGACTACTGGGAGTCCTTCTTCCGGCGCGACACGAAGGACTGGTCGCACGGCAACGCGCTCCGTTACGACCCGGCGCAGGACCTGATCTGGGTCAGCCTGCGGCACCAGGACGCGCTCGTCGCCATCGACCGCACCGAGGGCGTGGTCGCCATCCTGGCGAACGACTGGTTCTGGAGCCCGCCTGCCGAGCGGGTCCGCCTGAAGATGACGGGCGACGGCGGTTACCCCTACCACCAGCACGGGCACGACTTCGGCCCCGACGGCGACCTGCTGGTCTTCGACAACGGCAACAACCGCACCAGCCCGCCCGTCGCGCCCACCGCGCCGACGACCAGCCGCGCCGTGCAGTACCGCGTCGACCGCGCGGCGGGCACGGTCGAGCAGGTGTGGCATTACGAAGATCCGCGCGGCTTGTTTGCGGGCTCGCTCGGCAATGTGCAGTGGTTGGCCGACCGCGACCACGTCCTGATCGACTACGGCAACCTCGCCCGCGCCGCGACCACCGACCCCGGCGCCCGCATCCTCGAGGTGACCCGCACCGATCCGCCGCGGGTGGTCTTCGAGTTGGCCCTCCACCCCCTCGACTCCGCGCTCGGCGATGTGACGGCCTACCGCGCGTTTCGGTGGCCGACGCTCCAGCCGGTCCCGGGCGCGCCGTGATCCGCGCCGGCGCCCTGTGCGTGGCGCTGCTCGCCCCCGGGCTGGGGTGGGCGCGCTGTGACGCCGACGCCGACGGGGACGGCTGGCCCGACGCCCTCGCCGGCGTCCCCGCTCAGCTCTGGCTGGACGCCGACGGGGACGGCCTGCCCGACGCGCTCGACACCGCGGTTGGGGGCAGCAGCACGGCGGTCGACACCGACGGCGACGGGCTGACCGACGGGCTCGAGTGCGTCGGCGACCTCGCGGTCGGCCTGTCGGACACCGACGGCGATGGGCGATCGGACGGCGACGAGCGGCGGGCGCTCCGCAGCCACCCCGCCCTCGCCGACACCGACGGCGACGGGCGGACCGACGGCGACGAGGTCGACACCGACCCCCTCCGCGTCGACACCGACGGCGACGGGCTCGGCGATGGGGACGAGGTCGCCGGGGGCACCGATCCCCTGCGCCGCGACACCGACGGCGGCGGGGCCCCCGATGGCCTCGAATCGCTGCTCGGCGCCGATCCGCTGGACGCCGCCGCCGACCCCGCCGCGCCGGTCGACACCGACGGCGACGGGCTGTGGGACGCCGAAGAGGCGCTGTCGGGCGCCGACCCCGTGTGGTGGGACACCGACCTCGACGGGCTTGCGGACGGCCTCGAGGTCGCGGTCTACGGCACCCACCCCGGGCAGGTCGACACCGACGGCGATGGGCTCACCGACCTCGACGAGCGGTTCAGCTGGGGCACCTGGCCGCTGGTGGCCGACAGCGACGGCGACGGGCTGTCCGACGGGGACGAGGTGGCCCGGGGGGGCGGCCCGCTGCGGTGGGACGCCGACGCCGACGCCCTGTGCGACGGCGAAGAGGCGCTCTGGCGGCGCACCGACCTGACCCGCGCTGACGACGACGCCGGCGGCACCACCGACGCGGTGGAGCTGTGGCTGGACGGCACCGACCCGGCGGATCCGGCCGACGATCTGCCGGATGTCGTCGATACAGACGGCGACGGCCTCGCCGATCGCCGCGAGGCGGTGGTGGGCACCGACCCCGAGATCGCGGACACCGATGGCGATGGCGTCACCGACGGGGTCGAGGCGGTGGTCGACGGCACCGACCCCCGGGCGGTCGACACCGACGGCGACGGGCTGAGCGATGGCGCCGAGTGGGGGGTGGGCACCCTGCCGCTGTGGGCCGACACCGACGGCGATGGCCTGCGCGATGGCGACGAGACGACCACCGATCCGCTCGTGTTCGACACCGACGGCGATGGGGTCGGCGACGGCGAGGAGCTGCGGCTGCGCGGCACCGACCCGACCCAGCCGCCCGCGAGCGACCTGCCGCCCGACCCGGGCGCCGACCAGCGCGACACCGACGGCGATGGGCTGAACGACGCCGCCGAGGCGACCCTGGGCACCGACCCCACCCGCGCCGACACCGACGCCGACGGCGTCGCCGACCGCGACGAGCTGCTGGCGGGAACCGACCCCGTCCAGGCCGACACCGACGGCGATGGCCTCACCGATGGCGAGGAGCGCGACCTGGGCACCGATCCCCGCGACCCCGACACCGATGGCGACGGGCGTTCGGATGGGGACGAGGTCGCTTCGGGCGCCGATCCGCTCGCCGTGGCGCGGCCGGTGGGCGCGTCGGGGGGCTGCGCGACCGCGGTCGGCGGGGGTCCGTTTGCGCTGTGGATCGCCGTCGCCGCCTGCGCCCGCCGCTACCGGCGGTCGGTACCCGCCAACCGCGCCTGCCACGCCCGCGACCGACGGGAGCCCTTGGCGAGCGCCAGGTAGAGGTGCCCGCGAAAGAGCACGAAGGCGTGGGTCAGCGCGCCGCCGATCAGCGCGGCCGGCAGCCCGAGCGGACGTCCGAAGCCCGCAGTGACCAGCGCCGGCAGGTCGAGGAAGCCGAACCAGGGCCCAAAGGTCTGCAGCGCGTTGATGGCGAAGCGCCCCTCGAAGCGCCCGGCGGCGGCCACATAGAGCCCGGTGACCGCGGCGGCCGCGAGGGCGTTCGGGACCAGCCACTCGGGCCAGTTTTCGCGGAGGAACGCCCACGCATCGCCGAGCAGGGCGGTGCCGGTGTTGCGGCCGGCCCACACCAGCTCCGGGGCGACATTGAAGGCGAAGCTGGCCAGCGGGACGAGCACGAACAGGGCGGTCGGGCTGACCGCGCCGAGCACCCATTGCGCGATCGAGAAGAGGAAGAGGATCGACAGCGTCTCTTGGAAGAGGTGACCGGCGTGGTCGCGCAGGTCGTCCCAGCGGACGGTCCGGCGTTGCTGCACGGCGATCTGCACCAGCGACAGGTACCACCCGATCAGCAGGGCGTGCAGAAAGCCGAGGGCAAAGCCGCCGGCGAGGCCGAACGGGGAGAGCAGGACGCCGGCGGTGCCGCGCGCGAGGAAGCCGCCGAGGAGCAGCGCGACGGCCCAGCCAGACCGGCGCAGCGAGCCGGCGGTGTCGCGGAGCGCCGCGCGGTACAGGGTCCAGGTGGTGGCGATCATGCGCTCCGGTAACGGGCGAAGCGGCGCCGCGCCGCTGTGGGCTTGAGCGGCTGCCCGCCCGTGGTAGTGTTCGGCGGGCGGCGGTGGGGCGTGGCGAAGCAGCGAGAGAACCCGTTCGAGATCCTGGAGGTCCTGGGTGAGGGGTCCTTCGGCACGGTGTGCGTGGCGCGCCTGCGCACAGATCCGCTGCAGCAGAAGGTCGCGCTCAAGATCTTGAAGGGCGCCTACACGTCCAACAAGAAGATCCTCAACCGGACCCGCGACGAGGCGCGGCTGCTGTACAAGCTGCGCCACCCGAACATCGTCCGGGTGCACAAGCTGATCGAGGTGAACGGCTGGCCGGTTGTCGTCATGGAGTACGTCGAGGGCGCCTCCCTCGACCAGCTGCTCGTCCGCTACAAGGACGGGCTCCCGGGCGCGGTGGCCCTGGAGATCACCCGCTTGATGTGCGGGGCGTTGCACTTCGCCTATGCCGAGGCCCGTGATGATCGGGTCCATACAGCGGGCGTCGACGAACGCGAGTCGCTGCTCCGCGTCATCCACCGCGACATCAAGCCGTCCAATGTGCTCATCTCGGTGAACGGCGAGGTGAAGATCGCGGACTTCGGCATCGCCAAGTCGGAGTTCGGCGAACGGGAGGCCCAGACCGAGAGCGTGGTGATGGGCAGCCGTCCCTATATGGCGCCCGAGCGGCTCGACGGGATGAATGACTCGCCGTCGGTCGACGTCTTTTCGGTCGGCATGTCGCTGATGGAGCTCCTCACCGGGCGCACGATGAGCCTGTCGATCAACCCGAAGGCGCACGACGAGGCGATGTCGAAGCAGCTCGGGCGGATCTCGGTGGCGGGGATGGCGCAGCAGGCGCAAGAAGATCTGCGCGATCTGGTCCGCCGGATGTGCGCCTACTCCCGGGACTACCGGCCGACGGCTCAGGAGTGTTTTAAGGAGCTCGGTCAGCTGCTGTTCGCCATCGAGCCCCGCTACCGCATCGGCCTCGAGGAGTTCGCCAAGACCACGGTGGTGCCGATCTACGAGTCGCGCGCGCGCACGGCGCCGGACTCCGCCGATCTGTTCCGGCAGACTGCGGACGACGACTACCGCGACATCACCGAGGCGGTGCAGAAGCCGGCCGAACGGATGGGAGACGGCGGCCTGGTGCCTCCTGCGAGCCTGGTCCCGTCGGCCGCACCCTCGCCCGCCGCGGCGCAGGCCCGTCGCGGGCGGCCGCCCTACGCGACCCTCGCCTTCGGCGGCGCGGTGGTCGCGGTGATCGCGGCCTTGGCGGTGGCGGTCGCGGTGAAGGCGATGTCCACCCGAGACGGCGGGGAGTCTGCCGGTTCGGGCGCCAAGATCAAGGTGTGGCTGCCGAGCGACGCCAGCGCCGAGGTCGGCGGTGTGGTCTTGCCGCGGACGGGGCATGTGCTCGTGCAGCCCGGACCGAGCGAGCTGAAGCTGCTGTTTATGAGCGGGCAGGTGCTGTTGTGCCCCTTCGAGGCCCGGGATGGCGCCGCGGTCCGGTTCAGCGTGGACGCGGGGCGTTCGGGGATCACCGTCGACGACGGCGATGTCCTGCCGTGCACCGCGCTGCGGTAGGGCGGTGGACTGTCTGTTTCCGGGCTTGTGCCTCGTGCTCGCGGTGGGCTTGGGGTGGGGCATCGCGCGGTGGAGCGCGCACCAACAGCGGGTGATCGACCGGCAGTGGGGGGGCCTTCGCCGCGCGGCGCGGCTTGCGGTACACGCCGTCGCACGGACCGTGGTTCGCCCGCACCGACGCCGTGGTGGCGGGCGAGGTGGCCGGCGTCGCGGTCCGCGTCGACGTGCTGGTCGAGGCGGGGGCGGAGCGCTCGATCGCCTTCACCCGCTGTGTGGCCGCACTGGCCGTGCCGGTCGTCGGCACGGTGGCGGTGGCGCCGGACACCCCGCTGCGCAGCGTGGGGCGCTGGCTGGGCATGCAGGATGTGGCGCTCGGTGACCCGGACTTCGACGCGGCCTGGGTCGTGAAGGCCGACGACCCGGCGTGCGCGCGGGCGGTGTTGGACGCGCCGGTGCGCGCGGCGCTCGGGCGCTGAGCGCTGGGCCGGCCCGAGCAGGCGTCCTTCACCTGCGCGGGCGGCGAGGCCCGCGCGGTGTGGCGCGAGGTCGAGCTCCGGGTCGACCTGCTCGACGCCGCGGTCGACGCCGTCGTCGCTGCGGCCCACTCCCGCGGGTCGGGCCCTTGACGCGGGGGGCGGCGTGGCTAAGGGGCTGCGTCGCAACCACGGGATCCGCGTGATTCAGGTCGAGCAGCTCACCAAGGTCTATGGGTCCACCGCCGCGGTCGATCACCTGGACTTCCAGGTCGCACGCGGCGAGATTGTCGGCTTTCTGGGCGTCAACGGCGCCGGCAAGTCGACCACGATGCGCATGCTCGCCGGCGCGCTCGGCGCGACGCACGGGCGCGCGCTGATCGGCGGGATCGACGTCTTCCAGAACCCGCGGGCGGTCAAGCAGATGCTCGGCTATTTGCCCGAGTTTCCCCCGCTGTACGTCGACATGACCGTGCGGGAATACCTGCTCTTCTGCGCCCGGATCAAGGGGGCGAAGCGGCCGCGCGAAGCGGTCGAGCGGGTGATCGCCCAGGTGGCGCTGACGGGGGTGGCGCACCGGCTGATCGACCACCTGTCGAAGGGCTACCGGCAGCGGGTGGGGATCGCCCAGGCGCTGGTCCACGAGCCGAGCGTGCTCATCCTCGACGAGCCGAGCTCGGGCCTCGACCCTGCCCAACGGGTGGAGATCCGCACGCTGGTGCAGGAGCTCGCGGCCGGCGACGTCACGGTCGTGCTCTCGACCCATGTGCTGCCCGAAGTGGAGGCGCTCTGCGAGCGGGTCATCATCATCCACCAGGGCCGCATCGTCGCCCAGGACCGGATCGACGCCCTGCGCGGCCTCGGGACCAGCGTGCGCCTCCGCGTGGCGCGCCCGGTCGATGACCTGCGCGCGCGCCTGGGTGCGGTCCCGGGGGTGCGGGAGGTGACCGATCTCGGGGATGGCGTCTTTTCGGTGGCCGCGGAGATCGATGTGCGGACCGAGGTCGCGCGGGTGGCGGTCGATGCCGGTCTGCTCGAGCTGGGCGGGTCGCGGGGCCTCGAGGACATCTTCCTCCAGCTCACCGGAGGTGCGGCGTGAACGTCCTACACATCGCGCGCCGGGAGTTCGGAGCGACCTTTTCGACCGCGGTCGGCTGGCTTGTCCTGTGCGGCTTCCTGCTGCTCACCGGCGTGTTCTGGTTCAGCCAGTTCACCTACTATGTGACCGAGAGCGCGAATGTGGTCTTCAACCCCTACGGCGCGCCGATGATGACGGTCGCCGAGCACCTGGTGCTGCCGTTCTTCGGCAACACCCTGGTGGTGGCGCTGATGGTGGTCCCGGCGATCTCGATGCGCCTGTTCGCGGAGGAGCTGCGCAGCCGCACCCTGGAGCTGCTGCTGACGAGCCCGGTGTCGACCGCCGAGATCGTGCTCGGAAAGTACCTCGGCGCGCTCGGCTTCCTCGGGGTGATGGCCCTCGGGACCGCCTATGCGCCCGCCTCGCTTTACCTGTGGGCGACCCCCGACTGGGGCGCGGTCGCCGGGGGATACCTCGCGTTTCTGCTCCTCTCCGGCGCGTTGCTGGCGATGGGGATGTTGTGCTCGGCCTTCACGAACAACCAGATCGTCGCCCTGATCTTGTCGTTCTCGGCGGGCCTCGCCCTGTATGTGCTGGCGTGGCTCGGGGATGGCCCCGACGCCTGGCAGACCCAGCTCTCCATTGGCAGCCACCTCGAGGACTTCCTGCGCGGCGCGGTCCGGCTGTCGGACGTCGTGTACTACCTGTCGTTCATCGCCTTCTTCCTCTTCGCGACGCACCAGCGCCTCGAAAGCACGCGGTGGAGGTGATCCCATGAGCGGACACACCCGTTGGGCTTGGACCCTCGCGCTCGTCGCCGCCGGCCTCGCGCTCGCGGCGGCGTCGGTCGGCTTTGTGCTTCGGTCGACCGCCGGCTATCCGACCGGTCTCGGCGTCGCCTCGCTCGCCGCCTTCGCTGTCTACGCCTGGCTCGATCGGGCGCGCCTCGCGGAGGCGCTCGCGTCGCGCGCCTTCGTCTATGGCTCGGGGTCGTGGCTGATGGTCGCGATGGTCGGCGCCATCGGGGCCGGCGGGTTTACCCTCGCGCGCCGGCACGATCACACCTGGGATTGGACCCGCGAGCAGACCTACTCGCTGTCCGAGCACACGGGCGCGGTCCTCGACGGCATGCAGGAGGAGGTGCAGGTCCTCGCCTTCTTCCGGGGAGACTCGGAGGCCGAGCGGACCTTTGCCAACCGGATCCGCCTGTTTCAGGAGCGGACGCCGCGCCTCGTCGTGACCTTCGTCGACCCCCTGGCCAATCCGCGTTTGGCCAAGGAGCACGACATCGCCTCGGACGCGGGCACCGTGTTGCTGATCCGCGGGGAGCGCGAGCGCCGCCTGACCGCCTTCGACGAGACCTCGCTCACCGACGCGCTGGTGGTGCTGCTGTCGGACGAGGAGCACCGGATCTGCTGGTCGACCGGCCACGGTGAGCCCGACCCCGACGACGAGTTCACCGAAGGGGGGCATGGCGGCTTTGTCGCCCGGTTGGAGGGGGCGAACTACCAGGTGACCCGCCAGGACATCGCCCGCGCGGGCGTCGATCGCGCCTGTCACGCCCTGGTGGTGGCGGCGCCGACCGCGCCGCTGCTGCCTTACGAGCTCGAGGCGATCGCCGCCTATGTCGCCGAGGGTGGGCGACTGCTGGTGCTGCTCGAGCCCTTCGAGTCCGAGGCGCTGACCGACGGGCTGGTGCGGTATGGGGTGGCCGTCGGCGACGACCTTGTGGTGGACCTGAACCGGGAGAACCAGCTGCTCGGGGTGCAGGACCCGTCGGTGGTGGTGCTCTCGGGCGCGCTGCTGGGTCGGCATGAGATCACCCAGGACCTGTCGGCCGCCGTGGTCCTCCCGAGCGCGCGCAGCGTGGCGCTGGTCGACCCTCTGCCGACCGGGCTGACGGGCCAGGTGGTGCTGCAGACGGGCGCGCAGGCCTGGGGCGAGACCTCGCCCGAGCTGGCCGCGCCCTCGCCCGATCCGGGCGCTGAGCGGGTCGGCGACGTGCCGGTGATGGTCGCCGTGCAGGTGGACGACCCGGCGGTGCTCGCGGTGGGGGCGCCCGCGCCGGTGGCCCCAGCCGACGCGTCGGTCCCACCCCCGACCGCCGATCTGGCCGCGCTGCAGGCCGACGCCGCGCGCGGGGTGCCGGAGGGGTTCACGCCGCGCCCGGGCGGACGCGTCGTCGTGCTCGGCGACCAGCAGCTGCTCGACAACGCCACCCTGGGCCTCGGGAACAACCAGGACCTGGGTTTGAACGCGATCGCGTGGTTGGTGGGCGAAGAGGCGCAGATTGGCGAGCGCCCGCAGACGGCGGACAAGCTCACCGTGACGGCGCTCGGCGAGGGCCTGATGTGCCTCGTCAGCGTGGTCTTCGTCCCGGGAACGGCGGCGGCCCTCGCCTTGGTTGCGCTCCTGCGGCGGCGCTTCCTGTAGCGGGCGACCGGGGGGACGCGGCGCGCCCCCCGGCGGATCCGATCAGGTGAGCAGCTTCTGCAGCGACAGCGCGAGGCCGACGTGGGTGACCTTCAGCTTGCCGAGGGTGAACAGCATCATCGCCGAGGCTGGGTTGTCGAGGAGCTGTTCAAAGTCGGCCTTGGTCGCCGTCACGACGCAGCCGGGGTTCTCGTGCCCGCCCGCGTGGATCTGCGACTGGGTCAGGTCGACCGTCCACTCACCGGCGCCGGTGAGGTTGAAGACGTAGATCGCGTTGATGTCCTTGGCGATGCTCGGGTTGTTCGCCAGCTTGTTGGGCAGGTAGTTCGTGAAGAAGTCGTTTACGTCAGCCATTGGCAACCTCCAGGCGCCGGCAACGGTAGCGCCGGCGAGCGGTCGGCACAAGGGCGCGCGCTCACGCCGCCAGCAGGCGCGCAAAGAAGGGAGCGAGTTCGCGTCCTTCCGCGTACCACAGGCCGAGGTCGCCGTCGTGCCAGCCGTGCCAGTCCGACCCGCCGGTGAGCACGAGCCCGAGCGCTTGCGCCCGCTTGCGCAGGTACTTGCGGTCGGCGGCGTTGTTGGCGGGGCGGAACGCCTCGACGCCCACCAGCCCGGCCGCGGCGAGCCCGTCCAGCCAGCGATCGGTCTCTCGGCGACCGGGGTGGGCCCACACCGGCAGCCCCCCGAGGGCGCGGGCGGCGCCAATCAGCGCGTCGGCTGCGGGAAAGGGGTTGTCGACGACGCGGCGGTCGTCGCCGAGGACCTGGCGAAAGGCCTGGCCAATCGTCGGCGCACGGCCCGCCGCCACCATGGCCTGGGCGAGGTGGAAGCGCGTGAGCGACCGGTCGCCGGCGCGGGCCTCGGCGGCCGGTGGCGCGTCGAGCTGCAGCTTGGCGCGCGCGTCGTCCCAGCGGCGGGCGCGCAGCTCGCGCTGGGCGGCGCAGAGGGCCCGGAAGCCGTCGGGGACCGCGCCGGGGAAGTAGACCAGGATGTGCTGCTCGGTGTCGCCGAGCCGCACCGACACCTCGGCGCCCGCGACCAGGTGCACCGGGTGGCCGTCGACCGTCTGCGGGCCCCACGCGTCGGGGGGCGCGTCGTGGTCGGTCACCGCCAGGACGTCGAGCGCGCGGGCGGCGGCGCGGCGGAGCACCTCGTCGAACGGGTAGCGACCGTCGGAGCGGTTGGTGTGGACGTGGAGGTCGCAGCGGGCGCATTCGAACAAGGCAGGCTCAGGCGAGCCCACGGGTCTATTGTGCTCTCCCCTCGGTTGTCGACCTCGCGCGACCGGGTGGTGTATGGTGGGCGTCCGCGGGTGAAGCGGGTGGTGCTCCTGGCGCGGCGGACCCGGAGGCGGCTCGGCCAGCGGGTCGCTCTGGGGGGATGGATGGTGGTGTCTCCAGTGCTCTCGTTCCTGGCGCATCGGCGGTACAGCGTTCGCACCGGCTCCCCTCCTGAGGCCGCGCCATGAGCGCGGCCTCAGGAGGGGAGCCGGGGTGGCGGTCGGAGTGGGGGTGGGTGGCGGCGGTCGCGGCGGTCGCGGCGGCGCCTACCGCGACGGTGATCCTGGGGCGGCATCTCCCCGTCCCGCACGACGGCTTCGTCTCGGACCTCACGGACGGCGAGTGGCCGCTCCGGGTCGACGCGGGGCGGCTGTTGGTGTCCCAAGGGCCGTGGGCCTGGAGCGAGCAGGTGCTGCTGGGGACGGGCGTCCAGCCCGATCCGTGGAACCTGCTCTATGCGCTCGTTCCGCCGGTCACCGCGTTGGGGCTGCACTGGGCGCTGCTGCTCGCCATCGCGGCGGCGGGCTCCTTCGGTCTGGCGCGCCAGCATGGGGCGAGCCGCTGGATGGCCGCGCTCGCGGGGATCGGCTTCGCCTGGTCCGGCTTCTTCGCGTCCCAGCTGCGGCACTTGACCATCATGGGCGTGGTCGTTTGGTTTCCCGTCGCGCTGTGGTGCATCGAGCGCGCCGCCGGCGCGGTCGGGCTCGACGAGCTCGCCCCCCGGTCCTTCGACCAGCGCGCTCGGTGGGCGCTCGCCTTCGCCGCCGTGTGGGGGATGCAGGTCCTTGCTGGGTTTCCGCAGACCGCGTACTACGCGGCCCTGGTGTACGCCCTGTGGATCGCCGGCCGGATGGTCGCCCTCGCCCGCGTCCGCGCCCGCGACGCCCTCGCCTTCGGCGGCCTGCTCGGGGCGGCGACGGCCGCCGGGGTCGTCCTCGGCGCCGCCGCGTTGCTCCCGATGGCCGAGCTGGCCGCGCTCTCGGACCGCGGACGCGGGATGAGCTGGGCGTTCTCGTCCATGGCGCCCTTCGATCTCGGCATGACGGCGCAGTTCTTCGTCCCGTATGTCTGGGGAGACGGCAGCCAATTCGGGATCGACCTGTTCCCCGAGGTGCGCGCGATGCGCCTGTTCTGGGAGGGATACGGCTATGTGGGCTGGCTGTCGGTGCCTGGCATCGTCGGGTTTTGCCTCCTGCGCCGGGCCAATACGGCGGTCGGACTCGGGTGGATCCTGATCGCCCAGCTCGCCTTCGTGGTCGTCCTCGGACCCTGGACCCCGCTGTATCGGCTGATGTGGGACTGGCTCCCGCTGATGAAGTCGTTCCGGTTTCCGACCCGGTTCCTGTTTGTCCTGGAGCTCGCGCTGGTGCAGCTCGCCGCCCACGGCCTCGGCGGGCTGCTGCGGTCCGCCCGTCTGCAGGCGCTGGTCTTCGCCGTCTACGCCGCCGACCTGCTGTGGTGGAACCGCCGTCAGCTCCCGCTCGTCGACGCGGCGGGGTGGATGGAGGTGCCGACGGTCGCCGCCCTGGCCGAGCGGCCCCCGGGGCGCATGTACGGCCGGGACACCTTCGATCGGCAAATGGACGCCTTCTTCGCCGCGCGTGCCTGGCAGACGCCGTCGGCCTACCTGTCGGTGCGCCCGCTGCTCACGCCGAACAGCGGCGCGGTGTTCGGCATCCCCAGCGTGACCGGGTACGTCGGCCTCGCCCCCGATCACCAGGCCCAGCTGGTGGGCGTGCCCGGCGGTGTGCTCGACCAGCTCGGAGACGATCCGGTGGCGCTCGGCCGGCTCCTCGACCTGGTAGACGGCCGCTATGTGGTCGATCGACCGGGACGCGCGGTCGACGGGGTGGTCGGCACCCGCGCTGTGGGTGACCTCGTCCTCCTCGAGCGGCCGGGTGCGGCACGGGTGCGGGTGGTCCACCAGGCCGTGCAGGCCTCGGGGGAGGGGCTGGTCGCGGCGATCCGCACCGGCGCCCTCGATCCGCGGACGGTCGCGTGGTTCCCGGACGGCACGCCGCTGCCGTCGCTGGGTCCGGGACCGGGATCGGCTTCCATCGTCGCCGACACGGTCGACCGCATCGAGGTCGAGGCCACCTCCCAGGGAGCGGGCCTGCTGGTGCTTGCCGATGCGTGGCACCCCGGCTGGCAGGCGACCCGCGACGGCGCGCCGGTGGCGGTGCAGCGCGTCGACCTGGCCTTGCGCGGGGTGGCGCTCCCGGACGGCACCCACCGGGTGGTGTTCACCTGGACGGGGGGCGCCGCCCGCCGCGGGGTGTGGGTCTCGGCGCTCGGCGCCGGCGCGTTGGTCCTGGCGGCCGCCGTCCTCGCGTGGCGCAGCCGCCGGATGGCGTCCGACGCCGGGGCCGCCGCTTAGGCGGTGGCGCCGTCCGCGGACCATGGGGCGAGGGCGCGGGCCAGCTCCTCTGCGGTGAGCGGCACCCGCACCGCCTTGTCCCGGCTGCGCGCCCCGCGAACCAGGGTCAGCTGGGTCCGTGGGACGCCAAAGACCTCGCGGGCCAGCCACGCGATCGCGCGTGCATTCGCCTCACCCTCGATCGGGGGGGCGTCGACGCGGAGTCGCCAGCGGTCGCCGTCGCACTCGAGGGCGCAGCGGGGGGCATTGGGGACGACGCGAAAGGCGAAGACCACCCCCGCAGGGGCGCTCATCGGGTGCGCACCCGGATGTCGGCGGCGGGGTCGCCTTGGTGGATCGCGGCCTCCAGCGCCGCGAGCGGGTCGGCGGCAGAGGCGGATTGGGCGATCCGCTCCTCGAGGTCAGGCACCGGCGCCGGGGTCGCCGCGACCAGCACCCCGGTCCCTTCGGCATGCAGGCGAAAGCGCCCGTCACCGGTGGCGACCAGGGCCTTGTCTGCGCTCGACTGGCCGGGCACCACCACCGCCAGGGTGCCGTCGGGGGCGCGCCTCACGACGGTCACCACGGCGCGGTCGTCGACGTCGAAGTCGGTCCAAATCCCGCCGCGGCCCTCGGTGAAGGTGACATCCAACGGGGCTTGGCTCGCCGCCCGCGCCGAGGCGCCGGTCCAGCTGATCGCCATCCAACACACCGCCAGCAGGGCGGTGAGGGCTGCCCAGGCCCGCCGGGCGGACGGAGGCTCGGGCAGCGGCTCGGGCAGCTCGCCGACGCCGTCAGCGGCCCCCCAGGAGCGCCCGCGCACCTCCTGGTCGGCGCGGTCTGCGAGCGGACCGAGCAGGCCGTGGCGCGACCAGTAGCCCGGCCCCTCCACGAAGGCGGCGCGGAGGTGGGTGGCCCGCGGCGCGCCCAGCTCGGCGGCGAGCAGCAGCGTCTGCCAGGCGGCCGGCGCGTGCTTGCCGTCGATGAGCAGCAGGTCCTCGCCGTAGGCCACCGCGGTCGCGTCCAGCTCCTTGCGGAAGGCGGCGCGGTGCTGGCGGGCGTCGGCGTGGAACTGAATGGCGAGGACCGTGGCGGTCCGATCGGAGCGGGCGCCCACCGCGGGCGGCAGCATGTCCTCGGCCGAGAGCACCCCGTTGCGCAGCAGCCGCGCGGTGCGGTCGCAGCGGGCGCAGCCGAGCAGGTGCTCGCGGTGGCCGCCCTCCTGCACGTCGATCACCGGCGGGCAGGGCCCGGGCGACCAGGCCGACAACCGACCGATCAGGCGGTCGATCCGCTCGGCCGGCCAGTCGTGGATGGGGACGCCGTCGAGATGGGCCTGCTTGCGCACGATCTCGCGAAGCCCGCTGCGCGCGCCCTCGAGCACCAGCCGGTCGATCCCGAGCTTGCTCTCGATCAGGTCGAGGCTGCGGCTGTCGCCGTAGTGGTTGCGGAAGACCACCTCCGAGACCCCGTCGAGGGAGCGCTCGATCGCGCGCCGCCATCGGGGAGACAGCGGCATCGTGGCGTCTTGGGCCCAGGGGTCGGGCACCCACCGCCCGCGGGCGCGCTGGACGTACTGAGCGGTCAGCAGCGACGCCAGATCTTCCGCGATGGGCAGGGGGGTGGCCCGGTCGAGGTGGAGCAGCACATGCTCACGCGCATCGCGGAGCAGCGCAGGCTTGACGCGGATGCCATGCGCCACCAGCGCCCAGGCGACGCGCACAGTGATGCCGTGCCAGCCGTGGACGGCGATGTCGTCGCTCTTGGGCGGGGGGCCGACGGGGAGGGCCATGGGGGAGGCCGGGGAGAGGGGGGAGAAGAACGATACCCCGCGCCCCACCGGCCGTCCAGCCCGGTCAGGCCTGGTGCGCGATCCCGGCGACGAGGGTCTCGAGCTCGCCGTTCTCGTACATCTCCATCATGATGTCCGACCCACCGACAAACTGCTGTTTGACGTAGAGCTGCGGGATGGTGGGCCAGTTGCTGAACGCCTTGATCCCCTCGCGGATCTCGGGGTCCTGCAACACATTCACGTCGCGGAACGGCACGCCGAGGGCGCGGAGCACCGAGACGGCGCGCATCGAGAAGCCGCACTGGGGATAGTCGGCCGTCCCCTTCATGAACAAGAGGACTTCGTTGGCGTCGACGAGCTGCTGGATGCGTTCGTGGGTGGTGGTCATCGCCTCTTCCAATCGTCGGGGGTGAAGGTCTTCAGCGCGAGGGCGTGGATGTCGCTGCGCATGTGCGCGCCGAGGGCGCCGTAGACGAGCTGGTGCTGTCGGACCTTCGGCAGGCCCACGAAGGCGCTCGAGGTGACTTCGGCGTCGAAGTGCTCGCCATCCTGCAGATCGTCGCGGACGATCGCGGTACAGTCGGGCAATTGCGCTTCCAGGATCGCGCGGATCCGCTCGGCAGAGAACATGGGGTCCCTCGGGGCAGTTCGAGCGCGGAGACGTAAGCATCGGGCCGGGAGACGACAAGACCCGTGACACACGGCCCTCCGATCGGGTAGAGTCTCGCCGGAGGCGCGGATGTGGTTGGTCCTGGCCAGCGTGGCGTTCGCGGGGGAGATCACCCTGCTCGACACCGGAAACTTCGGTAGCGGCAACCTCGACGGCAGAGACGGCTGGTTCGCCGGATACAATCCCGCGCGGTGGCCGACCATCAACAACGGCGATGACGTCTACTGCGGCCACGACGACAACGCGAACGGCGTCGTGTGGGGCGTGGGCGACGCGCAGGACAACTGGTTGGTGCAGACCGACCTGGGTACGGTCGCAGAAGGCGGGGTCGAGGCGTCGTTTCAGAACCTCGACGGCGACACCTCCGGGGTGGTGTTTTCGAACACCCCCGGCGGGGTGACCTATGTCGGCTTGTACTCCGCCGACCAGCTTCCGCCGCCGATTCCCGACGTCTTCACCCAGCAGCTCAAGCTGTTGCGTGTCGA
>Ga0164294_10002650_pt1 | contig 16090 bp, 15 predicted proteins | sample GEODES005metaG_FD_111479 | JGI IMG/M metagenome (GOLD analysis project Ga0164294, IMG submission 111479) | Oligotrophic lake water microbial communities from Sparkling Lake, Wisconsin, USA - GEODES005 metaG | ecosystem: Environmental > Aquatic > Freshwater > Lake | place: USA: Sparkling Lake...
ATCGCCTGGTGCCGGGCCCACGACGCCAAGGGCTGATCGTGGACCTCGGAAATCGGCCACCGCACGTCGTTCGAGCGCTTCGTCCTTTCCGGAAACCTCTCATGATTCGCCTCCCGATCGTCGCCTGCTTCGTGGCTTTCGTGGCTCTGGCGGGGGCCGTCGGCTGCCGACCGCTTTCGCAGCATCCGCTCGTGGTGGAGGCGGTCGAGGAGGTGCGCGGCAATGCTCGCGTTGCGGAGACACTCGGGGGCCCGGTCACCTGCGGAACCGCGGTCCGTGGCACCGCCAACGAGACTGACGGGATCGCCTCGCTGCAGTTCGACGCCACCGGCTCCAAGAGCCAGGGCGTGGTGGTCGTCGAGGGCAAGAAGACCCGAGACGCCTGGGGCGTCACGATGCTGGAACTCCGCCCAGCGGGCGGCGAGAAACTGTCGCTGACCTCCGATCTCGAGGCCCGCACCGGCACCGACACGCCCAAGTTCGACCCGGGCGCCCAGCCCGCATCACCGGCCGCGGCACAGCCTCCTCCGGGTGACATCGAGATCGTGCTCCCCCCCGGTCCGCCGGGGCAGTGACGTCTCGGCAAACCCTGCGGATTGCCCAGTTTTTCCGGGCTGTTTGCTCGCGTTGCGAAATGTTTGACTCGCGCATTCTCGAGTCCATAATGACTCCGTTCCCGTCGCTCGTCGCGCCCGCCACGGCTCCTTCGCCTCCACGCCCGCGGGTCTCCTGACGCACTGCTGCAGTCAGCCCCACCGGGCAGGCTCGCTGGCCGCGTGCGTTGGGGCTGCGTCACATCAACGGGAGAGAAGCATTCTGAGCCGGCGGGCCGTTCCGTCAGTTCGATGAATGCTTGCGACTCACACACCGACCTCACACACCGACCTCACACACTGACAAGGAGTGGTTTCTTTCCGATGGCCCGGATCCGCAACGTCTTCGAAATCATTGAACTGTACGGTCACGACGAGAACTTCGAGCCTCAGTGCACGATGGACTTCGTTCCGACCACGGCCCCCGCCGGCTCCAAGCAGAAGATCACCATCCTCGCCGACCGCATCCAGCGGGGCATGCCCCTGTGGCACCCCGAGGACTCGACCGAAGCGACGGGTGTGCTCGTGGGCGCCGGCGCGGAAGACTGACTGTCCATCGGCTGCGGGGGCCCACGCTCGCCATCCTCACGCGGCAGGCTGGCTGGCTGGTGAGCCCAACCTCGGCTGCGGGACGGCATGAGTTGTCTCGCCGGGCTGCGGGGGCCCACGCTCGCCATCCTCACGCCGATCCCTTCGCCTGCCTGTTCGCCTGCTTGGTAACTCTCGGGGAGCGTGGAATCGGCGGCGGTCGATGCCCCCGAAGCCGGTGCTCCACCACAATCGGATGAGTGCTACCGCCGACGGCCGCGGAGGGCCTGCTCGATGTCGCGCCTGGCGGTATCGGCCTTGAGTTTCTGTCGCTTATCGTGGTCCTTGCGGCCGCGGCCGATGCCGAGGAGCACCTTCACGCGGCCGTTCTTGAAGTACATCTTCAACGGTACGAGCGTGAGTCCCTTCTCAAAGGCACGTCCCGCAAACTTCGCGATCTCCCGCCGGTGCAGCAGCAGTTTCCTCGGCCGCTTGGGCTTGTGGTTGAGTTGATTGGCCTTCTCGTATTCCGGGATGTCGCTGCCGAGCAGCCAGACCTCGGCCCCCTCCACGCGGCCGTAGGCCTCGTCGAGGCTCATGCGTCCGCCCCGCAGGCTCTTGACCTCGCTGCCGACCAGAGCGATACCACATTCGAGCGTGTCGATGATCTCGTAATCGTGCCGCGCCTTGCGGTTCTCGGCGACGACCCGCTCGGCGGGCTTTTCGTCGGCCCCCTTCTTCGCGGGCTTGGCGGCAGACTTGGTGGGTTTGGGAGCGGGCACGGCCGTGGTCACAAAGGGTGCGGACTCGATCGGGGAAGACTACACTTTACGGGTTTCAGTGCCCTCCGTCCCCGCCCGCGGAATCATTCGATGCTCGCCCGCCTCGCCTGCCTCGGCCTTGTCGTGTTCGCCTGCACACCTCTGGCCCATGCCGCCGGCCCCGGTTTCGTGCCCGGCCCGGAAAAGCCCGAGGGTGACGGGCCCGCCATCCAGGTGCCCGGTGGCTGGATGGTGGCCTACGACGAAACGATTCCGGGCACCGACGTCGCCTTCCGGATGATCCCCGTCCCGGGAGGTCGCTTCCGCATGGGCAGCCCAGATGCCGAAGCCAGCCGCACGACCGATGAGGGGCCTGCTTTCGAGGTCGGGCTCGACCCCTTCTGGATCGGCCGCTGCGAGGTCACGTGGGGCGAATACAAGCGGTACATGGCGGCCTTCGAACTCTTCAAGGCGATGCGGTCGGCCGGAATCCGCCCGATCACGCCCGACAATGTGGCCGACGCCGTGACGGCTCCCTCGGCGCTCTACGACCCCACCACGACCTTCGTCAACGGGGAAGACGACGCGCTGCCCGCGGTCACGATGACCCAGTTCGCAGCCCGGCAGTACACCAAGTGGCTCAGCGGCCTCACTGGCCGGTTCTACCGGCTGCCTGCCGAAAGCGAGTGGGAATACGCCTGCCGAGCCGGCACCGAAACGGCATGGAACGTTGGCGACGACGTCGAGACCCTCGACGACGCCGCCTGGTTCACCGACAACTCCGACGAGGCTCCGCACCCGGTCGGACAGAAGGCCGCCAACCCGTGGGGCCTCCACGACATGCACGGCAACGTCGCCGAGTGGTGCGTCGATGAACTCGTGTCTGGTGGCTACGGTCGACAGGCGGCCCTGCCGGCGCCGGTTGGCGTGGCTGCCACGATCACCTGGCCGCAGAAACTCTATCCGCGGGTGCTCCGTGGTGGCGCCTACTACGACGAGGCCACGGAGTGCCGGAGTGCTGCTCGCCGCGGCTCTCGCGACGCCGGCGGCACCCGCGAAAATCCCGACTGGAAGGACATCGATCCGAATCTCCCCAAGAGCCCGTGGTGGTACACGGAGGAACCGGCGCTTGGCGTGGGCATGCGGGTGGTGCGTCCGCTCACCGAGCCCGACCCGGCGGCCCGCCGGCGGTGGTGGGATGCCGACACCGAGAGCATCAAGGCCGATGCGGCCGACCGACTGCAGCAGGGCCGCGGAGCCCAGGGGCTCGTCGATCCGGCCCTCCCCGCGGAACTCGAGGCCGAAGGCATCACCCAATGATCAAGGAGTCTTGCATGCCGATTCGTCTCCTCTCGGTCATCGTGGCCGCCGTGGCGGTCGCGGCGGGGTCGGTGCCGGCCGCGTGTGGCCGCGATTGGCCCGACTGGCGCGGCCCCGATCAAAACCGCCACTACGAAGGCCCGCCGCTCGCCACCTCGTTCGATCCCGAGGCGAGCACCAACGTCCTCTGGAAGAACGACGAGGCTGGCGGCATCTCCACGCCCGTGATCCTCGGCGGAAAGCTCTTCACGCTCGTCCGCCACAAGCCGGGCACCCGGGAAGAAGCGGAGAAGGTGCTCTGCCTCGACGCCGCTTCCGGTAGGAAACTCTGGGAGAACGTGTTCAATGTCTACCTCTCCGACGTGCCGGCCGAGCGGGTCGGCTGGTCGGCGGTGATCGCCGATCCCGACACCAACACCGTGTTCGCCCACGGCGTCTGCGGCGTGTTCACCGCGATCGACGCAGCCACCGGTCAGACGAAGTGGCAGCGGTCGCTGCACGAGGAGTTCGGCTTCCTTTCGACCTACGGCGGCCGGACAAATATTCCCGTGGTGTTCGAGGATCTGGTGATCGCCAGCGCCGTCGTCACCGGCTGGGGCGACACCGCCCGCCCAGCACACCGCTTCCTGGGCATGGACAAGTCGTCTGGCGAGGTCCGCTGGATGAACGGCACGAAGGAACTCCCCGAGGACACGACCTACAGCACCCCGTCGCTCGCCACGCTCGGTGGCGAGGCGGCCCTCGTCTTCGGGTCGAGCGACGGCAGCATCTGGAACTTCCAGCCGCGCACGGGGAAGGCTATCTGGAACTTCAAGCTCTCCCGACGAGGCCTCAACGTGGCTCCGCTCGTGGACGGTGACAGCGTGTATGTCTCCCAAGCGGAGGAGAACCTCGACAACACGTCGATGGGCTCGGTGACCCGCTTCAAGGGAACGGGCTCGGGCGACATCACGGCGACCAGTGTCGCCTGGCAGAAGAAGAGCGTGATGGACGGCCGCTCGATGCCGGTCATCCTCGATGACCGGGTTTACTTCGTCGACGACGGCGCAAAAGTCTACGCCTTCGACAAGGAGACCGGCAGCCCCGTGGGTAAGCCCGTCAAACTCCTCGGCACGATCGTCCGGGGCAGCCCGTTGGTGGCCGACGGCAAACTCTACGTCTGCTCGACGAGCGGCTGGCACGTGCTCGAGCCGACGAAGGATGGCCTGAAGTTCGTCAACCGGATGCGGCTCGATGACGAGGACGAGGTGACGGCATCGCCGATCGCCTGGAACGGACTGGTATTCCTCACGACCGGAGCCCGGCTCTACTGCCTCGGCGGACGGCCTGAGGTCGGAGCCGACCTGCCAGCCAGGCCATCAGCCCCGCAGCGGGTGTCGTCGAGCACGCAGGGCCCTGCGGGCGAACCCGCCTGGGTGCAGGTCGTGCCGGCCGAGGTGCAGATTGAGGCCGGGGCTGCCCTGCCGCTCACGGTGCGGCTCTACGATGCGGCCGGACGATTCGTGCGGGAGTCGGCGGCCGAGTTTTCCACGACCGCCGGCACGGTGAGCAAGGATGGCGGCTACACGGCGCCCGCCGGCGTTCACGCCGCCGCGATCGTGACTGCAAAGGTCGGCGGCCTCGAGGGCAGAGCGCGTGTCCGCTCGATGCCACCGCTGCCGTGGACCTTCACCTTTGACGACATCCCGCTCAGCGCCGACCCGAAGACGGGCGTGGTGAAGGGTGAACCGCCACTCCCCTGGATCGGCATGCGGTATCGCCACGTGGTGCGTGAGGTGGACGGCTCGAAGTGCCTGGTAAAGGTGACGACGATTCCCAAGGGCACGCGGAGCCAGGGCTGGATCGGTCCGATCGGCCTGCATGATTACCGCATCCAGGCCGACGTCCGGGCCCGGGAGACGGGCGTCGAGAAACCGGGATCGCCCGCCTCCGACACCCCTCCGTCGGCCGGCAGTGATGCCGACGCGTTCGCGAAGAAGTTTGGCAACCCCGCCGCGCTCGAGAAGGCCCGCATGCCCGACATGGGACTCGTCGCGCAGCGGTACACGCTCGACCTGATGGGCGCGAGCCAGCAGCTCCAGCTTCGCTCGTGGCCGCCCCAGGTAGCGACGCATTTCTCGAAGACGATCCCCTTCGCCTGGGAGGCGGGCCGCTGGTACACGATGAAGCTCGAAGCCCGCACCCAGGACGGCGCCGCGGTGCTCCGCGGGAAGGTCTGGCCGCGGGGCGAGCCGGAACCCGACGCCTGGACCATCGAGGGCGTGCATGAGGCGGGCAACCTCCAGGGCAGCCCCGGCTTCTTCGGCAACTCGAAAGACTCCGAGATCTACATCGACAACGTGTCCGTGGAGGCGGTGAAATGAGCAGGGCATTTTTCTGTGGGATGGCCGTCGTGGTGCTGGGAGCCTGCCCGGCGTTCGCCGCCGAGTGGAACCAGTGGGGCGGTTCGCCGAGCCGCAACAACGTGCCCGACGCGGAGAACCTCGCCGTGGAGTGGGCTCCGGGCGAGTTTGACCCCGACACCGGCGCGTGGGATCCGACGACCTCGAAGAACGTCGCCTGGGTCGCGGCGCTCGGCAGCCAGTCGTACGGCAATCCCGTGGTCGCCGACGGCAAGGCGTTCGTCGGCACCAACAACGGCAAGGGCTGGCTGAAGCGGTATCCCCCGGCCACCGACCTCGGCTGCCTGCTCGCCTTTGACGCGGCCAACGGCTCGTTCCTCTGGCAGGACTCGAGCGAGAAACTCCCCACCGGCCGGGTACACGACTGGCCGCTGCAGGGCATCTGCTGCGCGCCGCTCGTGGAAGGCGACCGGCTCTGGTACGTCACCAGCCGCGGCGAGGTGAAGTGCCTCGACACCGAGGGATTTCGCGACGGGGAGAACGACGGGCCCTTCAGCGGCGAGAAGGAGCAGGGGCAGGACGAGGCCGACGTCGTCTGGGTGCTCGACATGATGAAAGAGCTCGGCGTCTCCCAGCACAACATGTGCTCCTGCAGCGTGACGAGCGCCGGCGACTACCTGTTCGTGATCACGAGCAATGGCGTCGATGAAGGCCATTTGAATCTCCCGAACCCCGAGGCCCCGAGCTTCCTCTGCCTCGACAAGCGGGACGGGAAGGTGCTCTGGGCCGACGGCTCGCCGGGCGCCAACGTGCTCCACGGCCAGTGGTCGAGCCCGGCCTACGCCGAACTCGGTGGCGTGCCGCAGGTGCTCTTCGGCGGCGGCGACGGCTGGCTCTATGCGTTCGACGCCCGTGGCGAGAATGATCCATCCTCGCCGGGGCCAGCCCGGGCCAAGCTGCTCTGGCAGTTTGACTGCAATCCGAAAGAGTCGAAGTACACCCTCGGCGGACGCGCTGACCGAAACCATCTCATCGGCACGCCAGTGGTTCACGACGGGCTCGTCTACATCGCGGTGGGCGAGGACCCCGAGCATGGTGAGGGCGTGGGGCACCTCTGGTGCATTGATCCCACGAAGCGGGGCGATGTCTCGAGCGAACTGGCTCTCAGCCTCGCCGATCCCTCCAAGCCCCTGCCCCGCCGCCGCGAGCAGGCGGTCATCAAGGAGCAGGGCGAGGTCGCGCGGCCGAATCCCAACTCGGCCGCCGTCTGGCACTATCCCGGCTTCGACGCCGACGGCAACGGCAAGCTCGCCTTCGAGGAGACGATGCACCGCACCTGCGGAACCGTGGCCATCAAGGATGGGCTGCTCTACGTGGCCGACTTCAGCGGCCTCTTTCACTGTCTCGACCTGAAGACCGGCAAGCCGCACTGGACGCACGACATGCTCGCCGCGAGCTGGGGCTCACCCCTGATCGCCGACGGCAAGGTCTACATCGGCGACGAGGACGGCGACATCACGATCTTCAAGCTTGGCACGGAGCCCGACGTGGTCGCCGAGATCAACATGGGCAACAGCGTCTACTCCACGCCGATCGCCGTCGGCGACACTCTCTACATCGCCAACAAAAGCCACCTGTTCGCCATCCGGGAGGGCGCCACCCCGGCGCCGTGATTGCCATGCACCGCGCCGCCTTGCTTCTCGCCACACCCCTCCTCGCCATCGCCTGCATCCTGCCGGCCACCGCGACCGAAACGGTCCGGCCGGGTGATCTCGTGCGGTCGGCGAAGCGAATCGTCGTCCTCGGGGATTCGATCACCCAGGACGGCCGCTGGGTGGCCGACCTCGCCGCCTGGATGGAGGAGCAGGGCCTCCCCGCGGACGTGATCAACGTCGGCCTGTCGAGCGAGACCGTCTCCGGCCTCACCGAAGTGGGGCATGCCGGCGGGAAGTTCCCCCGGCCCGATCTCTTCGACCGCGTCGACCGGGTGCTCACGGTGACGCAGCCCGACGTCGTGCTCGCAATGTACGGCATGAACTGCGGCATCTACCAGCCGCTCGACGACGGCCGGTTCGCGAAGTTCAAGGACGGGATCGAGCGGCTGCACGCGGCCGTCGAGAAGGCGGGAGCGAAGATCATCCACCTCACGCCCCCCATCTACGACAAGCAGCCGGGCAAGCCCGGCCCCGCAGGCGCAGCCGACTACGACGCCGTGCTCGCCGCCTACTCCACCTGGCTGCTCTCGAAGCGGGCCGCTGGCTGGGGCGTGATCGACGTCCACGGACCGATGAAGGAGGCGCTCGAGGCGCGGCGGAAGGAGAACCCGGAGGCCACCTTCACCCCCGACTGCATTCATCCGAACGACGCGGGCCACTGGGCCATCGGCCGGGCGGTGATCGCCGGCCTTGGCGACGAGGCGGCGGCAACCGATCCGCATCTGGAGGCCACGCTGGCCCCGTTCCTGCCCGAGGTGACGCAGCGGATGAAACTGCTGAGCGACGCCTATCGAGAGGCGGCCGGCCACGCCCGACCGGGCACGCCACAGGGGCTCTCGATCGCCGCGGCCGAGGCGGAGGCCCGGCGGCTCACCGATTCGCTCCGCTCGCGTCGGCTCCAGCTGCGTGGCACCAAGCACGCCAGCGGCGAGTGGCGGATGGCGATCGAATGGCCGCGGCCGAAGGTCGTCGATCCGGGGCCCGCGGCTGAACGGTCGGCGCCGATCCCGGCCGATGCCGTCGTGCTTTTCGACGGCCACGACATGTCGGCCTGGAAAAACGGCGACGACTGGAAGGTGGCCGACGGCGTGGTGACGGTCGGGAAGGGGCAGATCGTCTCCGACCAGGCCTTCGGCGACTGCCAGGTGCACGTCGAGTTCCGGCTCCCATCCCCCGCCACCGGCAAGGGGCAGGGCCGGGGCAATTCCGGCGTGTTCCTAATGGGCAAGTACGAGATTCAGGTGCTCGACTCGTTCGCGGACGGCTCCGATGGCCCGCTCACCTATCCCGACGGCCAGTGCGGCGCCCTCTACAAGCAGCGGCCCCCAGCCGTGAACGCCTGCCGCAAGCCGGGCGAGTGGCAGTCGTACGACATCCTGTTCACGCGGCCGCGATTCGCCGCCGATGGCACGCTCGACACACCCGGCCGCATCAGCGTCGTCCACAACGGGATCGCGATCCACTCCAACGCGGAAATCCTCGGCGAGACTTTCTGGCACCAGCCGCCGGTCTACCAGCAGCACCCCGACGCACTGCCGCTGGCGATCCAGGATCACGGCAATCCGGTTCAGTTCCGCTCGATCTGGGTGCGGCCGTTCGAGCCGGTGCAGCCGCAGCCGCTCCCCTAGGCCGCATCAAGTTTATGTGTAGTTTCGTCTACGTACGCACGTGCGGGTAGGCGAAGGGGGTCGGCGAACGCTCGAGGAGCCTTGGGCGTATCCTCGCCCGGCGACTCGACTTTTGCCGCCCCCGAGCCGGCGAACCATGGAAGTCGAATGCGATCTAGCGTCTGCTGCCGTCACCAGCGTCACCGCGTGAACGCTGCCTCGATGATCGCACCGGTGATCGCCGACGCCACCGTCGGCTCCCCAACGATGACCTCCTGCGGCACCGACCCGTACACCACCGGATAGGGCTTCCGCCAGCCGACGGCCACCCAGCCGTCCTTGCGAGCGTCGAGTTGCTCCATCGGCAGCGGACCGGCCTGCTGCAACTCACCCGGAAGCTTGAGCGGCTCCACGTCGACCACTTCCTTAAAGACCTTGTTGAACCGCTTCTGGAGGATCCTCCGCAGCGAGGTCTGCTGCACGTTGAGCTTCTCACCTCCGCCGGGCACGAATCCCGGCGGATAGATCTGCACGTCGCCGTCGCGAAACAGCCGGATGCCCGGGTGGCCCGGCTCAACCCGGTAGGTCGCCCAGACGTCCATCGCGTCGAACTCGCGATCGCCCGAGGTGTAGTTGGTGCCTCGGACGGTCATCTTCACGCGGTTGTCGTCGACGTCGAGCTCCACGGGGCGTCGCTTGGCGAACGTGATCGACCACGGGGGCTGATCGGCGTCGTTCTGCAGCTCCTGTGGCACGGCGACATTGTTCTTCTTCATCTGCTCTTCCACGAACTGCTGCGTGATCGTGCGGCCGCCGAGCGTGATCTCAGCGGTGTTGTTGACCATCGACTCGTGCACCCGTGCCGAGAGCACCGCATCGGGGTCGACGACCGGCGGTGCGGTGAAGGCGGCGATCTGGTCGGCGAGCGACTTGCGGGCGGTCACCTGCAGCCGCGACTGCGTGGTGGTGAGGTGCAGCATCTCCGGATACCAGCCCCGCTCCAGCAGCGGCTGCCGGAACTTCGTCTGGTAGTCGCGCGACGCCCGGGCGATGGGATCGGCCGTCTGGCTCTCGAACTGCTCGCGGACCCTCTCGCGGGCCTTCCCCTCGGCGATCGCCTCGGCCCGGGGCCGCATTTCCGCGATCTTCTTGCTGGCGATCTTCCGGATCAGCCGCTGGCCGAACTTCTTGTTGACGCCAATGCCGGCGGTCCGAGTGTCGGTCGAGGCGTGGGCCTCGACGGGCAGGGCCACGATCCGCTGGTCGTCGATCAGCATCCGCTTGCGGGCACCCACCTGGGTCGTGCCGAGCGTGCGGACGGTCACCGGTCCTTGGGAGCCCTTGGTTTCGGAGTGATTTGTGGCATCGAGGGCGATGTCGACGACGGCACCCGACTGAGAAGGAACGAAGTCGAGGCGAACGAGCCCGGTCGTGCGGCCCGAACCTCGCACCCGCGTGCCGAGGACCACGTCGTTGATCGGCGCGACATCATCAACGGAGCGGTTCACACCCTTGGCCAGCAGGCTCTCGTCGACCTCGAGAAACAGGTTCGGCCGATTGATGGCACTGCGGATCCTCGCGACCACGCCGGGGGCTTGTGCCGAATCCTCGAGCCGGGCGAGCAGCGGGCCGACCGGATCGAGGGGCTCAGGCGTGCCGGTCGCGGCGGCGGTGGCCACGGCCGCGGCGAGCTTGTCGAGCCGCTGGGCGTAGACCTCGCTCGCCTGGGGGTTGGTGGCCGCGTCGGCTGCCTCGAGGTAGCCGCCGACCGCCCGACGGACCGCAGCGAACTGCGGCATCTCCAGCCCGTTCTCGCCGGAATCAAGCCGGCCGAACAGCCGACGGAGCGTCGCGGCATCACCCGCGGCTCCAGATGCCGCCTGCTGGCGGAGCGTCGGCCAGTCGAGATACCTCTTCCAGTTTTCACCACTGGGGCTGCGGGCCAGGAGCCGCTCGAGGGGCCCGAGGGCCTCACGGAGTTTCGAGGCCGCCGAGGCCAACCGGCCCTCCGACACGGGGCGGAAAGCTTCGCCGGGACCGAGCGGCTCGTTGGCCAGCCCAGCGAGATCGGCAGCGGTTGCCCCTGAGGAGCAGGCAATCGCCAGCACAAGGCTGGCGGCGAGGAGAGATCGAGAGCAGTGGCGTAGCGACATGCGTCGGGTGTCCGGGGTGAAGACTGGGGAACCAAAGCCGACGGGCTGCCACTCGGCCGGTAGTCGGAGGGCAAAAGTGTAGCCGGAGCGGCTTTCCAGCCTCCACAGCAACTCTCGGCAGACCGAAACCGCCGCGTTTTAGCCGCATGGCCGGTTTTTCAGCCACGGAGACCGTCATCCCTGGAAGGCCCTGAACTTCCCGCACATCCCCCAAGCCGTACCTCGTGCAGAGTCGATGCAGGCGGCAGTCTTTGCACAGACACCGCCGCTTGTCTCCAGCGTGCCCAGGGCTTCCAATCCCAGTCCCTCCCTCCTCGCCGGCCCCAGCCGGCGTCCCCTTCCTGCCCGCCACCGTGAGGTGCCCCATGCCTGCCCGCTCCACGTCCTGGATGATGCCCGCCGTATGCTGCCTCGCGATCGCAGCGGCTGATGCCGCGCCCTCGCGGGAACCCTCGCTGGCAACCGTGAACGGCGTGCCGCGGCTCGACGACTACGCCTCCGCCAGCGAGGCAGCCCGCGCCACGGCCGCCATGCTGCTCGTCGTGGTCGAGCCTCGGTCCGGCGGGCCCGCGGACGACGTCGGGAACCACCTCGACCGCGCCGAGGTGCAGGAGCGATTCGCCTCGAGCGGCACACCGTGGGTCTTCTGCCGGCCCGACCCCGCCACGGCTGCAGCCCTCCTGGCCGACCCCGGACTCAGGGAAATGCGGGGCGGCGGCGGCGTGTTCGTCGTCGACCATGCCCACGACGCCTGGCAGGGGCGGATCGTCTCGATCCTGCCCCGCACGCCGGGCAAGTATTACCGCTTCGAACCGCGACACGTGAACGAGTTGGCCTCGCTGCCCGCCGCATCGCTCACCCAGCGGTCGATGATCCTCGCCGTCCGGCTCCATCCGGAGCATCCGCAGAGCACGGCAGGGCTGTTCGATCCCGGACTAGCCGCCGAAGCGGAGGCCCACTCGGCCCATCAGGCGAGGGTCCGCCGGCAGGGACACCACGGCTGGAACGTCCGCTCGCAACGGCTCGGCGGCGCGGCGGCGGAGGTCTGCGCCGAGAGCTGGGAGCACCAGGACCTGCTCGACTCCTGCGTCGATTGCGTGGCCAGCTGGCGGCAATCATCGGGCCACTGGCGAGCTGTCAGCGGCGGCCACGCAGCCTATGGCTACGACATCCGCCGCGGCTCCAACAGCATCTGGTACGCCACCGGCATCTTCCGCGAGTAGCGCGAGGCGAAGGCCACAGCCGACCCAGCTACGCCGTGGCAGTTCGCGCGGAAACGTCCGCGGCCGTCGCGGGGAGCACGAAGATCTTGCCGTCGCCCATGCGGCCCGTGCGGGCGGCGGTGGTGATCCGGTCAACGACCTCGTCCACTCGGGCGTCGTCCACCCAGAGCTGGATCTCCACTTTGGGCAGAAAGGCGAGCGCATACTCGCTGTCGCCGTAGGCATCGAGGTAACTCTTCTGCCGGCCGTAGCCCTTCACCTCACGGACGGTGCAGGCCTCCAGCGGCGCGAGTTTCAGGGCCTCGAGCACCCGCTCGGCGAGATACGGCTTCACGATGGCGATCACTTCCTTCATCGTGGCAGCGGCACCATCCGTCCTTTCCTGAAGCTCGCGGTCAGCTGAAAAAGTTTTCACCGAAGAGGTTGAGTGGCGGCTGGGTGGTGACGGTGATGTCGCCGTTGACCTTGGTCTGGCAGGCGAGTCGCATCTGTGCCTCGTTGCCGATGTAGGCCAGCGAGACGGCCATCCGGCCTGCCTCGAGCAGGCCCCGCTTGCTGCAGTTTTCCATCCCCTTGGTGATCAGCACCCGGCAGGTGCCGCAGGAACCAAACCCGTGGCAGTTGGCGATCGTGTGGATGCCAGGGTAGAGCTGCACGCCGGCCCGAATCGCTTCCTTGCGGAGATTCGCTCCAGCCGGCACCTGAATTTCCTTCTTTTCGTTGGCGAACGTGATCGTGGGCATGAGAAACTCTCGATGAAACGGGGGACTTTCGCCGATACTGTAGCCGGCTCCAAGGCAACCTCCAAGCGACCGGGATTCGGGCCCATGGCGGAACTCTCCAAGTACCAGCAGTCGATCGTCAAGAACTACTACGCCAACCTCGACACCGCCCTGCTCCAGCGGCTGGGGGAGCAGGTGACCGACCTGTACCTCGCCGAGGGCAAGAAGCGGGACAAGGTCTGGGCCAGCGTCGTGACCTCGCTCACCAAGCTCGGCGTGCCGAAGTCGCGGATCGACCAGCTGCACAAGTCGGACGACGCCCGCAAACTCGCCACGCTCCTGCAGGAACTTCTGGCGAAGGATTGACCGGGCGGAGGCGGTGCCGCATCCTGTTGGGCTTTCCATCCCCGCAGGGCCCCCGGCCATGACCGCTCCCGACACCTCGACTGCCGCCGACCATGCCGCGACCGTCGAATCCCTTCGCTGGCAGAAGTTCCCCGTCCTCGACGACGGCTTCGTGGCGCTCGTGGACTGCATGGGCGACGATGGCTCGGTCGTGCAGGCCGCGCGGGTCAGCTACGGTGAAGGCACGCGGAAAGGCAGCGATGACCGGCAGCTGATCCGCTACCTCCTGCGGCACGCCCACACCACGCCCTTCGAGATGGCCGAGCTGAAGTTCGTGGTCCGGGTGCCCATGGACTGCTGGCGGCAGTGGATCCGGCACCGCACCGCGAGCGTCAACGAATATTCGACGCGGTACTCGCTCGCCATCGACTCGATGCAGGGCACCGGCGATGCGGAGTGGCGGAGCCAGGCGTCGAACAACCGTCAGGGGTCGGCCGGCCTCGTGGCCGCATCGGACGGCGGCAAGCTCACGCAGGCAGAGCACGAACTGCAGAGCCTCGCCCGCAAGGTCTACGAGGACCGGCTGGTGGCGGGCATTGCCCGCGAGCAGGCCCGCAAAGACCTCCCGCTCTCCACCTACACCGAGGCCTACTGGAAGATCGACCTCCACAACCTGCTGCACTTCCTCGCCCTGCGGATGGATGTTCACGCGCAGCTCGAGATCCGCCGCTACGCCGAGACGATCGGCCAGCGGATCGTGGCGCCGCTCTTTCCGCTCGTGTGGGAGGCCTTTCTCGACTACCGGGTCGAGGCGATGCGGCTCACGCGGCTCGACCGTGAGGTGATTGGCCGGCTCGTCGCCCAATCTGCCGGCCGCGGATTCCCGGCCTCGCACGACGCCTTCCTCGCCGCCCAGGACCCGTCGTGGGCGGAACTGGCCCGCTCCCGCGAGCGGGACGAGTGCCTCGACAAGCTCGTCACCCTCGGCCTCGTCACTCGACCCACCTGAGCCCGGAGAAACCGCCCATGCCCACGCCCACGCCTGCCGAAGAAGTCCTCGCCGCCACCCGCCGCCTGCTCGACGCCGTCGCCGCGGCCGACTGGAAGACCTACAAGGAACTCGTCGCCGACGACATCACCTGCTTCGAGCCCGAGGCGCAGGGCCAGCTCGTCGAGGGGCTGCCGTTCCACAAGTTCTATTTCGACCTTGCCGGCGAGACGTCGAAGGGCACCTCGCACGTCACCACCACCCTGGCCTCGCCCGTGGTGAAAATGCTCAGCAACGACGTGGCGGTAGTCTGCTACGTGCGGCTCGTCCAGAAGCTCGATGCTGCCGGCAGCCCGGTGGTGGCACGTGGTGAGGAGACGCGGGTGTGGGTGCGAATGGCGAGCGGCTGGAAGCACGTGCACTTCCACCGCAGCGTGCCCGCCATCGTCACGGCGTGAAGGTGGCGTAGAGGTCATCGAGCGCGGGGCACTTCGCCAGTTCACGGCGGACGTGGCGGTCGAGGGCGGGGTCGAGCGAGATCGCCGCGTAGCCCTCGCCAACGGCCCCCTGCCGCATGAAGCGGAAGCCGGTGCCGCCGTACTTGCGGCCCTTCGTGGCCTCGCTCTCCCGCATCGCGTCGAATGACGATCCGGCGATGGCCGCGGCGACCTGATCGTCGGTCACGTCGAGGCCGATGAAGTCGGCGAGCCGGCGGACCTCGGGCCTCGGGGAGGCATGCAGTGCCTCGTAGGTGAGCACAAGCAGGTCGGGGCAGCGGTCGAGGTAGGAAGCCGCGTGCCGCACCACGGCCGATGCGCCATGCTTAGCGCTGGTCACCACGTCGGCAAGCGTCGCCTCCCTGCCCCACTCACCCGTCATGTAGTGATGGAAGGAGAGCAGCGTGTCCCACGGGTTGCGGAGCACGAGCACCGCTCGGTCGAAGCCTTTCCGCCACTCGTCGTGCGTCTTCCAGACGGCGGGCCGTTCGCGAAACAGCCGGCGGTCGTCGGGACGACCGATCTCGGGAACGATCTCGTGGATGGTGTGAAAGTCGACGGCCTCCACCTCCCGCGAAACCTCGTTGAACAGGTTGGCGACGAGGAACCGCACCCACGTGCTGCCCGACTTGGGGAAGGAGGCGACGACGACACCCGGGGGAGGACTGGTCACGTCATGCCGGCGGGCCGCCGCCCCCCTCGGGAAACACGAGCACGTCGACCGCGAGGCCCGGCTCGGCCTGCACGCCGGCGGGCAGGGCGACGAGGCCGTCGGCGACGGCCAGGCTCACCAGGTCGGACGATCCCGTCCATGGCAGCGGAGTCACGGCGAGCCCCCGGCCGGTGGCGGCGATCCGGCAGGGCAGGTAGACGGGACGATCCACGGCGGCCCTCGCCGGCGCCGTAAGCGTGCCCGGGCATCGCCGCAGGTGCCAGCGGTCCGAAGGCTGCCCGGCAAGGATCGCAATCGCCGGCCGGACGAAGAGCTCGCAGCAGACGAGGCTGCTCGCGGGATTGCCGGGCAGCCCGAAGACGAGTGTTTGCGAGGCCCCGTCGCCCCGCAGCAGCCGCCCGAACCAGACCGGCTTGCCCGGCTTGAGCCGCACCTTGTGAAACACCTTCTCGACGCCGCAGGCGGCGAAGATCTCGGGCACGAGGTCGAGGTCGCCCGCCGACACGCCGCCCGACAGCACGAGCACGTCGGCAGCGAGCCCCTGCGACACCGCCGCGCGGATGGCCTCGGGCCGGTCGGCGGCGATGCCCAGCGATATCGGCTCCGCGCCGAGGGCAGCCATG
>Ga0164294_10002651_pt1 | contig 16088 bp, 15 predicted proteins | sample GEODES005metaG_FD_111479 | JGI IMG/M metagenome (GOLD analysis project Ga0164294, IMG submission 111479) | Oligotrophic lake water microbial communities from Sparkling Lake, Wisconsin, USA - GEODES005 metaG | ecosystem: Environmental > Aquatic > Freshwater > Lake | place: USA: Sparkling Lake...
GGCCAGCCCGTGCCCGAGTCGAACTTGTCCGCGCTCGCGAACAGACCGAGGCCACAGCCAGCACACAGGTAGGTGCCCGTGTCGTGCAGGTCCCAGTAGCGGCCGGTGAAGGCCCGCTCGGTCCCCTCTTCCCGCAACACCTGGTAGGCGAAGGGCTCGAGCACCTCTCGCCAGCGGGCTTCGGGGAGGTCGAGCGGCGTCACGACCGCGGGGTCGGCGGGCAGGTCGGCGATCGCGGTCTTCAGGAGCACTGGCGCCGGCTTCGCGGGGCTCGACGCCCAGCCGCACGCTGGAAAGGCCAACAACGCACCGACCAACGAGCGACGGTCCATCCCCCCTCCTCCTCCCCCACGTAGCCCGCCCACACCGGGCGACACGTCACAGATCCTCACGGCATCTCCCCGACGGTCACCGGCGGCGTCCACCCCGCACCCGGTCGCCAGCTCTGCACGCGCAAGCCCCCTGGTGCGGCGGCGATGGAGACCGTTCCATGCACATCGGTCCGCCAGAGGCGAACCCCCCGCGCGCGCAGCCGCTCCAACAGCGCGTCGTGCGGGTGGCCGTAGCCGTTTCCCCGCCCGGCCGAGACCACCGCGATCCGCGGCCGGACCGCGTCCAGCCAGGCCTCGGTGGTGGCGCCCGCCGACCCGTGGTGGGCGACTTTCAGCACCGGCGCCGCGGCCGGCGGCCCATCCGCCACCCCCGGCTCCCCCGTCGCCTCCAGGTCGCCGGGCAGCAGAAAGGGGCCGTCCCGCCAAATCAGGCTCCGATCGTTGGGTGCGTCGGAGGTCGGCGCGCCGTACGCCGCGGCGGGCGGCCAGGCCCACGGAATGCCACGGGCGGCGGCCACTGCCCGCAGGGGGCCGAGGCCCGCGTGGTCGGTGGCCCAGACCACCGTCACCTCGAGCTCGGCGACCACCGGCACCAGCCCACCGGTGTGGTCGAGGTGTCCGTGGGAGGCGACGACCGCGAGCCGCCGCCGCCCGGTCCGTCGCAACCACCGGACCACCGCCTCGCCCGGCGGACCGCCATCCACCAGGGTGACGCCGCCCCGACCGTCTTCGAGCACCACCGCGTCACCCTGCCCCACATCGAGCGCGGTCAGGGTGGGGCACCGCGCCCGCTCGACCAGCCCGAAGGCCAGTAACGTCGCCGCGATCCACGGACCGGGGCGGGCCGGGCCAGCGACCAGGGTGAGCGCCAGCACGAGCGCGCCGAACGGCCCCGTCGCCGGGTGCCAGGGCGTCCACGCCAAGGGGGACAGCACCGCGAGCAGCAGGCGGGCGCTCCAGGTCCCCACCACCGCCGCCGGGGCCGCGAGCGCCGCGGGACCGAAGCAGGCGCACCCGGCGATCGGCACCAGCGCGGCACCCAGCGGCATCGCGACCACATTCGCCGGGAGGGCGCCGGGCGCGAGCTGCTGAAACCACCACGCGGCGGCCGGGAGGGTGCCGAGGGTCGCGCCGACGGTCGCCCCCGCCGCGCTCGCCCCGGCCGACACCCAGCGCGGGACATCGGGAGGCAGCCAGCGCGTGACCCAGGGGGAGAGGCGGATCAAGCCCACCATACCGCCAAACGAGAGCTGCCAGCTCGCGGTCCCGATGGCGCCCGGATCCCAGGCGGCGGTCAGCGCGGCCGCCAGCGACACCGCTGTGAGGGGGTCGAGCGACGCGGCGAGCGACCGCCCCACCGCCGCGAGCACCAGCGCGAGGGCCGCCCGCTGAGCCGGCACGGGCAGGCCGACGACCCAGGCGAAGGACGCGCCGATCCCCGCCGCCGCCAGCCACACCGGCGCCTCGGAGGTGCCCGACGGCCGAAGGACCGCGCCGACCCGCCACACCCGGCCCAGGACCGCCGCCGCCGCCGCCGCAAGCACGCCCACATGGAAGCCCGACACCGACAACAGGTGGAGCGTCCCGGTGCGGCGAAAGACCTCGAGATCGCCCTCCGATACCCCGGACAGATCGCCGCGGGCCAGCGCCCGCAGGAGGCCCGTGGGATCGTCCACCGGCGCAGGTGGCGCCGCCCGCTGCCCGGCCGCGGCCCAGGAGGCCACCTGCAGCCAGGTGGACACCCCCGCCCGCGCCGCCGAGCGCACCGGATCGGGGGCGCCCGGGAGGACGGGCCCCGGCCCCGCCTGGGCCTCTCCGCGCACCACCACCCGGGTTCCCGGTGGCGGTGCGCGATCGGGGAACCGCGCCCGCACCGGCCCATCCGGGGTCTGCAGGTCCACCTCGCGACCGGCGGCCGCCGTGGCGACCCAGCCCTGGGTGGCCACGGGGCCGACCCAACGGGGACCGGGAGGAATCCCCCGAACCCGGGCAACACCCAAGCAGATCCCCGCCACCAGCACCCCCACCCGCGCCACGACAGCGGTCGACGGCCGCGGCCACGCCGCGACCACCGTCGCCGCTGCCACCGCCGCGACCGCCCAGCCGACCGCGCCGCCCTTGCACCAGGGCGCAAGGGCAATGCCCACCACCACCGCACCACCCACCCACGCCATCGGTCCCATGACGACCGCCCAAGCAACCCGCGTGCCGGCGATGAGCCGCTTTCCTCCGTGCCAGCAGCTGCGGTGACGACCGTCGGCTGACGGACGTCCGTCGCCGAGTCGCTGCCGAAGAGGCGGCGGCTAGCGCTGCGCCTTCATTCGGTCAACGCGTGGATGGCAGCACGGTACTGCTCCTGCATGGCTTCGATTGCTGCGTCCAAGGCCCCGGCGGAGTCCGCCGCACCGACCCGCGCACCGTCCCGCCCCGACCTGCGGTAGGCTACCGGAGAGGAACCGATGCAGCCGCCCTTCTCCGCCTGGGTCCCCCCCCGCCTGACCGTCCGCGACGCGCCCGACACGGTCTTCCCGGTCCGTCGCATCTTTTGCGTCGGCCAGAACTACGCCGCCCACGCCCGCGAGATGGGGACCGACCCCGACCGCGAGCCGCCCTTCTTCTTCGCGAAGCCCCCGGACGCCGTCGTCGAGGGGGGCGAGATCGCGTACCCGCCACTGACGCGCGACCTCCACCACGAGGTCGAGCTGGTGGTGGCCCTGGCGCAGACGTTGGCGGCGGCCTCGCCGGCCGAGGCGCGGGGCGCCATCTACGGCTACGCGGTCGGCATCGACCTCACCCGGCGGGACGTCCAGGCGGTCGCGAAGGCGAAAGGTCGGCCTTGGACGCTCGCGAAGGGCTTCGACGGCGCGGCGCCCGTGTCACCGCTCGTCCGGGCGGCCGACATCGGGCACCCGCGCGCCGGCGCCATCGGCCTGAGCGTGAACGGCGCCGTGCGCCAGGCGGGCGACCTCGCGCAGATGAGCTGGGATGTCGACGCGCTCCTCGCCGAGCTGTCGCGCTGGATCACGCTCCACCCCGGCGATCTCGTCTTCACCGGGACGCCGAGCGGCGTCGGTCCCCTGCAGCCCGGCGACGTTGGCGTGGCGGAGGTGGCTGGCGTGGGTCGCCTCGACTTCCGCGTGCGCTGAGGAGACGGCGGACATGAGCCTGCAACGCTTCCTCGACGCCCAAACCCCGAACTGGGCGCGGATCACCGGCGAGCTCGCCTCGGGCGTGAAGGTCGCGGACTGGATGCTGTTCGTGTTTCCGCAGCTCCGCGGCATCGAGACCAGCGCCGCCGGCCGCTACTACGCGATCGCCGACCTCGCCGAAGCCCAGGCCTACCTCCGCCATCCGGTGCTCGGCGATCGCCTGCGCGAATGCACCTGGGCCGCGACCCAGCACGACGCCTGGCCGATCAGTCGGCTGTTCGGACTCCGCGACGCCCGCGTCTTTTGCGCGTCGATGACCCTCTTTCACGAGGCCGCTCCCCACGAGGCGCTGTTCTGCATCGCCCTCGACGCCTTCTTCGCCGGCGAACCCGACCAGGCGACCCTCCAGCTCCTCGACGCCGGCGCGACGCCACCCGCCTAACGGAAGCCGGCCCCCGCGCCGCGACCGCGCCGTCGGCGCAGCGCCCACCCAGCCGCCGCGAGTCCGAGCCAACCGCCCGGCGCCGCGACGGTCCGACAGCCGCAGCCACCGGCAGACGCCGGGACCCGGCCCGACGACGCGGTAAGCGCGTTCCCCGGGGGGTCGGTCGGCCCCGTCGTGCCCGGGTCGTCGGTCCCGCTGCCGCCCCCGTCGTCGGTCTGCGCGCTGACCGTGACGACCAACAGGTCGTCGCCGGGTCCACCCCCCCACGGCACGTCGGCGAACCAGGTCACCCACTCTTCCACCAGTCCGAACGACTGGGTGATGGCGCCGCTCTCGGGGACCCGCGCCGAGAACGAGAACCGCCCCGTCTCTCCCGGTGCCGTCAGCGCTGCCACCGTCGCGGCGCGGTTCGGCGCGGGCCAGGCGGATGTCGCGAGCGGCGACGCCCCATCCCGTGGGCCGGTCGTCCCGAGGAAGGTGGTCCCGGGCGTCCAGTACAACCCGCCGGTGTTGACCAGCTCGACCCAGACCGTCAGCTGCTCGCCCGGCGCCCCCGCCAGCTGGACGGGGTTGCCGGGCGCAGACCGCGCGACCTCCTGGCCGCCGAACCACGCGAGGTTGGTGCGGAGCGTGTCGAGCTCGGCCACCACGTAGTCGCCCGGGCACGCCGTCGCGTTGTCGGGGTAGTCCCGATGACCCATGATGGTGCTCGCGTCGGACGGGATCCCGTGCAGCTCGACCAGCGTCTGGATGAGCAGCTGGGCGCCGTCGATCATCTCGACGGTCGCCGGGTCGCCCGCGCCGTAGGGGCAGCTCGACGGGTGGTAGCAGCCGAGGAAGCAGACGGCGACATTGCCGTCGTTGTTGCCGCCGCCGGTCGCGCCGCTGAGGTAGTCGAGCGGGCGCCCCTCCAACAGCGACCCGTCGAAGCCCACCAGAAACTGGTACGGGATGTCGCAGTAGGTGCCGCTGTCCTGCGCGTAGGCCTGGAGGGCCTGCACGGCGCCCTGGACGGTGCCACCCGAGGTCTGCGTGCCGGCGGTGTGGTGGATGGCCATGCGGTACCAGTCGTCTTCGAGCGACGTGCAGCCGGTGGGACGCGCCCCCCACATGCCGCGATCGACGACCCCAATCAGCGACAGGAAGGGATCGAGCGCGATGGGGACGCCGGCCGACGCGGCAGCCCGCGCCCGCGCGCCGGCCTCCGGGTACCGGGGAACCAGCAGCTCCCAGGCCAGCGCGCCGACCCGCGCTTCGTCGGCCTCGGCGATCCGAAGCTGGGCGCCCGACCACGCCTGACCGAGATCGACGACCCCGACCCGCTGGCCCGCGCCGCGGAAGGTCTCGTCGACCGGCAGCCACGGGCCGACGGTCGCGCCGTCCACCCCACGGACCTCGATCACCAGCGACGGTCCAGCGTCGGCCACGTCGACCAGCATCGCCACCCGGGTGCCGTCGCCCACCTGGGTGTCCGACAGCCGCCACCCGTCAGCGCGCGCCCACAGCGCCCGCTCGGACGCCCCGACGACCACCTCTGGGACGAGCGCGTCATGCGCGTCGTGCCCCGCCTCCGACCCGGCCCAGCTCGGGGCGGCGAGCAGCAAACCCGACAGACACAGACCGAGACGCATGGGAGACCTCGCACCGCCGAGCCCTCAGTATGCGCGGACTCCCGCCGACCCTCAAGTCCCCGGGCGCGGCGCCGCCCACCGCGCCCCGGCGAGCGCCGCAGCAAGCGCGATCCCCGCGGCCGCCGCCGCAGCCCCCGGTCGCGCCACCGTGGCCACGCCCACCGTCGCCACCGAGCCTGCCACGAAGATCAGCATCGGAAGCGGGTACAGCGGCACACGAAACGGCCGGGGAAGCCCAGGCTCGCGCCACCGCAGCGCCGCGACGCCAAGCACGGCGAGGGTGGACGCGCACGCCAGCAGCATCCCCATCCAGGCCAGCAAGTCCTCCAAAGCGGCGGTGGCCGCGAGCGCCGACCCGAGCACGGTCAACACCCACAGCGCCCGCGCCGGCGCGCCGCCCGCGCCCCGGCGGCCGAACCACGCCCACGCCGGGACGTCGTCCGCAAACGCCGCCAACAACCGAGATCCCGTCACCAGCGTGGCGCCCACCATCGACGCCAGACACCACGCGATCAGCGCCGCGGTGACCCGTCCACCGACCGGCCCGAGCCAGGCGGTCGCGGCGAGCGCGCCCACTTCGACCTCACCGGCCAGGCGCGCGGGATCGCCCGACGCCAGAAAGACCGCTTGCAGACACAGGTAGATCGCGGTCACGACCAGGGTGCCACCCAACAGGGCGCGGGGCGCCTCCCGGGCCGGATCGTGCAGCTCGCCCGCCACATACGCGGCGGCGTTCCAGCCGCTGTAGGCGTAGGTGATGTACAGCAACGACACCGCGAGGCCGCCGACGTCGCCCACCGGCCGCCGCGCCGGCAGCCCGACCGCTCCCCACGCGCCCACCGCCACAAAGCCGGCGATCAGCGCGAGCTCGACCGCGGTCAACGCGACCTGCCAGCGCGCGCTGATCCGCGCGTCCCAGCCGTGCAGGGCGGCGCTCGCGACCAGGACGGTCCCCGCGGCGAGGGTGGGCGGGGTCCCCGGAACCGCGACGGCCAGGTACTGCCCGAAGGCGAGCGCGCTCACCGCAGCGGGGCCGGCGAAACCGGCGAACAGGCCCACCACGCCGGCGACGAAGCCGACCACCGGGTGCCAGGCGCGGGACAGCAGCGCGTATTCGCCGCCGTTGATCCGCGTCGCGGCGGCGAGCTCGGCGTAGCAAACCGCCCCACACGCGGCCAACACACCGCCGAGTCCCCACAGGCCGAGGATCGCGAGCGGATCGCCCACATCGCGCACCTGAAAGCCGAGGCTGGTGAAGGCCCCGGTCCCGACCATGCTCGTCACCACCAGGGCCGTCGCCGACCACCCGCCGAGCGTGGCCCGCGGCGCGCTCACGCCCGGTCCACGGTGAGGGGCACGCCGCCCACCGGCCGGAGGGTCACGGACGCCAGGTAGGCCAGCGGCGCCGGATCGCGGAAGCGGACACGTCGCGCGATCGCCGCCAGACAGAGCACGGCCTCCATGCGGGCAAAGTGCTGGCCGATGCACACGCGCGGGCCCCCGCCAAACGGCAGGAAGGCGAAGCGCGGCCAGCTGGGCGGGCCGAGGAAGCGCTCGGGGCGGAAGGCCAGCGGCTCGGGCCACCACCGCGGATCGCGATGCGGCGCCCAGGGAAAGGCCCACACGGTGTCGCCGGTCGGGATCGTGTAGTCGCCGACCGGGATCGGCGCGATCGCCTCCCGCCCGATGCCCCACGCCGGCGGATGCAGGCGGAGCGTCTCGTCGAGGAAGGCCGCGGTGTAGGTCAGCCGCGGCACATCCTCAAGCCCGGGCGCATCGCCGACCGCGCGCGCTTCGTCGCGGACGGCCTCGGCCGCCTCGGGGTGCATGGCCAGGCGCCACGCCGCATACGCGAGCCACAGGGCGGTGGTCTCATGGCCGGCCAGGTACAGCGTGGCCACCTCGTCCCGGAGCGCGCGGTCGGAGAAGGCGGGGCTGCCGTCGTCGTCGCGGGCCGCCATCAGCCGCGACAGCAGCTCGTCTCCGAGCCCCTCCCGACGACGGGCGGCGACCAGCGCGGCGAGGTCGCGGTCGAGCTGGCGCACCGCGGCGTCGATCCGCATCCGTCCGCGCGTCGGAACCCATCGCGGCAGCAGGCGCCGGATGCTTCGGACCTGACGCACGAACTCCACCTGAAAGACGTCCATCGCCGCGATGGCCGCGTGGCCCTCCCCGGCGTCCCCGAAGACCGTCTGCAGCACAATGTCGCGCGTGACCGCGGAGAACTGCGCGAGCGCGTCGAAGCGACCCGCCGCCCAGCTGTCCGCGTGCCGAGCCGCGACCGACGACATCACCGCGGCGTAGCCCGCCACGGCGCGGGGGGTGAAGGCCGGCGCGGCGTGCTTGCGGTGCGCGCGCCAGGACGCCCCGTCCGCGGTGAGCAGGCCGTCGCCCAGCACCCGGCTGAGCTCCTTGGTCATTCGGTCTTTGATCAGGTCCCGGTGGTGGCCGACCCACACCGCCTCCAGCAGGTCGGGGTGGCTGATCACCCAGCCGCGCCGACCGAGGACCCGCCACAGCACCACATCGGCGGTGTCGCGCGCCTCCTCGGACATGCCGAGCACATCCGACCTCAGCTGCGGCAACAGGCCGAGCAGCGGGAGACCGCGGGGTCCGGGGGGCAGCTTCACCGTCACACCAACTCCCGGGGCGCCGGGCGCCGTTGCACCAGCCGATCGCCCAGGCGACGTCCGAGCGCCGACGCCTCCAGGTGCGCGAGATCGAGCGGTTGTTCCGTTACCAGTTCGAGTCGGGTCAGCGCTGGCAGGTCGGCGTCGCCGAGGCCAGACAGGTCGCACGGCCCCACTGGCGCCACCACGAGCGTGTGCAGCCCGCCCACGAGCCGACCGACCGACAAGTCGGCGCCCCGCAGCACCAGCGTCTCCATGCGCAGCGGGGTGTCGCCCTCGATGCGCCCGAGCCGGTCGGCGTGGTCGACCGCGCCGATCTCGAGGGTCCGCAGCGACTTCAGGCCGGCCGCGGCCAGCGGGCGGGGCGGGAGCACCGGTCCCGTCAGCCGAAACGACGTGAGGGCGCAGGCGGTCGGCCGCTCGGCCAGCGTCCGCAGGAACGGGATCGTGCCCGCGCCCGTCCGGATCAGGCCCGCCGAGGTGGTCGCCATGCCGGCAGGCGCCCGGACGACGGGCGGCCAATGCAGCCGCCGGTCCACCGGCAGCGCCCGCCGACGCTGCGGGAGCGCGCCCCGCTGCCACTGCTGCGCGGTCTCGAGGGGCCCGTACCACCACGCGCCATAGGCCGTCAGCAGGCGCTCGACGTGGTTGCGCCAGCGCAGGTCGAGCACCTCGGGGTCCGCCGCGAAGATCTGCAGCAGCTCTCCGAGCGGACTGCCGGCCGCCGACAAGGCGTCCGCCCACACCGCCACCGCGGCGGGATCGTCTGGGTCCGCGGCCACCGCCTCCTCCAACGCCGGGAAGCGCGGGGTACGCACGGTCAGACCAGCCCGAGCTCATCGAGCAGCACGTCGACCACCTCGCGCTGCATCGCGATGCGCCGCCGCTCCGGGAAGCCCATCCAGGTCTCCACGCACACCCCGACGCAGCCAATCGCCTCCACGATCACCTCTGTCGAGCTGGTGGCCACCGGATAATAGAGGGTCGACCATGCTTCCTCGTCAGACTGACGGGCAGCGTCGAGGCGCGCGACCGCCCGCGCGATCAGCGGCGGACACGGCTCCACCCCGTACACCAGGGTCTGGCCGAAGCTCGGGACCACCTGGGGGTGGTAGCGCTTCTTCGACTCGTGCAGCGTGGCGACCAGCGCCGGCCGCTCGTCCAGGCACAGCGCCATCAAGCGCGCCGCCGCCCGCCGCTCGGGCTCGGGGGCATCGGGATCGCCCGGGAAGACCCGATTCAAGTCGAGGCCTCCCGGCGCCGCCCGCTCGCGCGCCCGGTAGGCCGCCGGGTTCATCACCGGGAGGACGATGAGCTTTCCCCGCGCGATGCGCGGCCCCTCCTCCAACCACTCCGACAGCGCGTGCACGCCGGCGATCTCGTCTCCGTGGATGCCCGCCTGCACCAGCGCCGTCGGCCCCGGCGCCGCCCCGACGAACACATGCGCCGTGACCGTCGGGGTGAGGAAGTGCCGTCCCGCGGCGAGGATCACCGCTCGCCCGCGCGGGTCAGGTAGTCGACCAGGTCCATCTTGGTCAGCACGCCCTTGATGGCCGCCGCGTCGTCGACGACGACCGCGACGAGGCCGTCTTGGAACAGGCCGGTGAGCCGACCCGCGTCCTCCCGCTCGTGGATGGTGTGTACGCGGCGGAACATCACCTCGCCGACCCGGCTCGCCGGCGTCGCGCGGCCCTCGACCAGCCGCCCGAGCACGTCGGACTCGGTGAGAATGCCGGCAAGCCGCCCTTCGTCGCTAACGGGGAGCTGGCTGATCCCGAGCTCCTTCATGCGGCGGCAGGCGTCCGCGACGGTGTCGGACGACCGCACCGTCACCACCTCGCGCCGCGGCAGCGCGCGGATCACATCGCCCACGCTGGCCGTCTCCCACATCGCCTCGGCGAAGCCGTTGGCCCGCATCCACGCATCGTCGACGAACTTCGTCATGTAGTTGCGTACGCCGTCTGCCAGCAGGGTGACGATGCGCTTGTTCGGACCGTGCTTCCGGGCCATCAACACCGACGCGTGGACCGCGGCGCCGCACGAGCCACCGCAGAGCAGCCCCTCCTTGCGGATCAGGCGGCGGGCCATCAAGAAGCTATCGCGATCCTCGGTCTTCACCCACTCGTCGACCAGGTCGCGATTCAGGACGTCGGGAATGAAGTCGTATCCGATGCCCTCCACCTTGTAGCTGTGGATCGGCCCCGGACCGGCGAGGATCGAACCGACCGGATCGACGCCCACGACATGAATCTTCGGGAGCTTCTCCTTGAGCTTCTTCGCGATGCCCGTCAGCGTGCCACCGGTCCCGGCGGTGAGCACCACCATGTCGAGCTGGCCGTCGGTCTGCGCGAGGATCTCCTCGGCCGTCCCCTCGTAGTGGGCGGCGGGGTTCTCGGGGTTGCCGTACTGGTCGAGGATGTGGGCGTTCGGGAGGATCGCCTGCAGGTGGCGGGCGACGCCGATGTGGCTCTCGGGGGCGTCCCACGCGGCCTCGGTGGGGGTGCGGATGATCTCGGCGCCGAGGGCCTCGAGCACCACCTGCTTCTCCCGGCTCATTTTCTCGGGCATGGTGATGACCATGCGGTAGCCCTTCACGGCCGCGGCGAGGGCCATGCCGATTCCCGTGTTGCCGCTGGTCGGCTCGATCAGGGTGTCGCCCGGGCGGATCCGACCGGCCTTCTCGGCCTCCTCGATCATGCGCTTGCCGATGCGGTCCTTCACCGACCCGCCGGCGTTCAGAAACTCGCACTTGGCCAGGATCTCGCAGCCGGTGTCGCTGCCGATGTGCTGCAGGCGAACGAGCGGGGTCCCGCCGATCGCGTCGAGGATGCTGTTCGAGATCTGGGCCATGGCAGCGGACTCCTGCAGAGGTTCGGGGGCGCGCGGGCCCGTGCGCGCGTCGTAACCCGGTCTGCGGCCGTCGTGGCGCGAGACCCGTCGCTGCGCTACGAGCCCGCCTCCCCGAGGGTGCGATGGCCCGATATGTCGTGACCGTGCACACCCCGATGGCCCCGGTCCAGGCCTTCGGCTTTCTGGCGGACCTCCGCCGCTTCCCCGAGTGGGACCCCGGTGTCTCCCGCGTGAACCGCGTGCAGGGCGAGACCGGGGAGGTCGGCGCGACCTACGATGTGACGATCGCCGGCCGCTGGCCCACGGTGATGCGGTACGTGGTCACCGAGAGCGACCCGCCGCGGTCGGTCCGCTGCGTCGCCACCACCCGCTGGCTCCGGTCCGACGACCGGATCACCGTCGAACGCACCGCCACCGGCGCCGCCGTGACCTACGACGCCGTCCTCACCCTGCGCGGCCCGCTCGGCCTGCTCGACCCGCTGCTGGCGCGCGCCTTTCGCGGGATCGGCGATCGCGCGGCCGCTGGACTGCGCGCCGCGCTGGCCGCCTCGTGAGCCGACTGGCCGACTGGATCGACGGCGCGCTCGAGGTCACCGTCGCCGGGAGCTTCACCCGGCTGGGCTACGCGGCCCGCCGGCGGCTCGACCGCTGGGGTGCCGATCCCGACGGAACCGGCCGGGTGTGCGTGCTGACGGGCGGGACCGCCGGGCTTGGGCTCGCCGCGGCCCGTCGCCTGCGGGCTACCGGCGCGACGGTGGTGATCCTCGGCCGCGACCCTGCCAAGACCGCTACAGTGGCCGCATCGATCGGGGCGCACGCCATCCCCTGCGACCTCGGCGACCTCGACGCGGTGCAGGCGGCGGGCGCCGCGCTGGTCGCCCAGTTCCCCACGATCGACGTGCTCATCCACAACGCGGGCGCACTGGACGCCACCTGGTCGGCGAGCCCACAGGGGATCGAGCGCACCCTCGCCACCCATGTGGTCGGTCCGTGGGCGCTCACGGCCGCCTGCCTGCCGCGCATGGCGGCCGGCGCGCGCGTGATCTGGGTCAGCTCGGGCGGCATGTACGCCGAGCCGCTCGACCTCGCCCGCTTGGAGTCACCGCCGACCGACTACGACGGGGTGAGGGCCTATGCGCGCGCCAAGCGGGCGCAGGTCACGCTCGCGGCGATGCTCGCGGAGCACCTGGCGCCGCGGGGCATCGACGTGCACGCGATGCACCCGGGGTGGGCCGACACGCCCGGGGTGGCGCGCTCGCTCCCCACCTTCCGCCGGGTCGTCGGCGCCGCGCTCCGCACGCCTGAGCAGGGCGCAGACACCATGGTCTGGCTCGCCAGCACCCGCGACCGCCCGCCGAGCGGACGGTTCTGGCTTGACCGGCGGGCGCGCAGCATCCACCGCACGGCGCGGTCCCGCGCGAGCGACACGCCGGAGGCCCGCGCCGCCCTGTGGACGTGGGTCCACGCGCGCGCGGGCCGACCCGCCGGACTGCCCGACGCGCCCTAAGGCGTGACGATCACCGCCCAGTGCTGCAGCATGCCGGCGCGAACGCGCGACAACAGCGTGTTGAAGCCCTCGTGGTCGGCGCCCGTGTTGTTCGCGAGGCCCGCCACGCCCAGCACATAGGTCCCCGGCGTCGGGAAGGCCGACCCAGGGATTTGGACGATGCCGGCGTCGTCGCTCTGCGACATCTGGTAGACCTCGTCGATCGAGGTCGGCTCGTTCGTGAAGGTGGCCTGGCCGTCGGCGCTCACCACGACGACCAGCGAGGATTGAAAGCCGATCCCCGACAGATCGATCGAGAGCCCGTCACCCGCCCGCAGCTGAACCGAGCCGCCAGGGCCGCTGGCGTCCACCACGCCGTCCGGCGCGGGCGGCGGCAAGGTGACGGTCGCCGTCCGCAGCACGTCATCGCCGCGATCGACATCGAGGGTCCAGGTCTCTCCAGCGGCATAGGCGGGCCCCTGATCGGGGGTCATCAGGTACAACCCCGGAGTGGCGGCGTCTTCCGCGAGCGCCACGCCCTCGACCGTCACCCCAGCGCCGCTGACGAGGCCGTTCGACATCTCGCTCGACGCCGCCGCGTCCGCGACGAAGGCGGTCGCCGAGGTGCCGGCCGACAAGCCGGCCGCGGTCAGGATCTCGGTGATCTGCGGGTCCGCGCTCGCTTCTACGCCGATGATGCTGCCCTGCAGCACGGTGCGCTCGGTCACGCCCCCGATCACGTCGGTGACATTCTCGACGTTCTCCTTGGCCTTCTCGAAGAGCAAACACCCCGCCAGCCCCAAGAACCACATGCCCCACCCCCGCCTGTGGGAGGACTATCGCGCGGCGATGGACCGGCCCAACCGCACGACCTCGCCCGCGCCGACCGTCCAGCGCCAGACGCCCGGCGGCGCGACCAGCACGACCGTCGATCCCAGGTGAAAGACCCCGAGCGGCCCTCCCCGCGCGTACACCTGGGCGGACGGGGCGCGGACGGCGGCACCGCCCGTGTTCGTGCACAGGTCGGCGCCCTCCAGCGTGATCCGCCCGACGCCGAACGCGCCGACGAGCACCACCGCGAGCGGACCCGCGTCGGTCTCCAGGGTGACGCCGGCGCGCTCGTTGCGGGCGAACAGGTTCTCCACCCGGCGGACCGCGGCGGGAAAGACCGGCCACAGCGTGCCCGGTTGGTACCACCAGCCCGTGGCGCGCCCCGCCGCGGGCGCGTGCACCCGGTGGTAGTCGCGGGGCGACAGGTAGAGCACGCAGACGTCCCGCTCCCCGTCGACCGACGCGCCCAGCAGCGTCGGCAGGTCGAGCCCCTCGCCCGGGCCGAGCGGGATGCGGCCCGCGGCCGACCGCCCGACGAAGGCGCAGCGCCCGTCCACCGGGCTGACCAGCGCGCCCGGCGCGAGATCGATCGGGCGGGCGGAGGGGAGGAGGCGCCGGGTAAACAGGGCGTCGAGGGTGGGGTACGGGCCCGGCTCCGCCTCCGCCATGTCGACCCCGTAGGCCCACACGAAGGCGCGGGTGCACCACGCCGACACCCGGGTGCGGGCAAAGGCGCCCATCCAACGCGCGCCGGCGTTGCGGGGGACGAGGGAGAGCAGGCTCACGATCAGGGCGTCGCGCATGGCGTCCCCTGCTATTGCGCGGACGGCGCCGCGCCAGGGGTGGCCGACGGCCAACGCGCTGCGCTAGGATCGGGGCGTGAACACCTTCGGGCGCGCCTTCCGACTCACGACCTTCGGCGAGAGCCACGGCGCCGGCCTCGGCGCGGTGGTCGACGGGTGTCCGCCCGGCGTGCGGATCGACCGGGCGCGCGTCCAGGCCGAGCTCGACCGCCGTCGGCCCGGCCAGTCGCCGCTGACCAGCACCCGCGGTGAGGGCGACGCGCTCCAGTGGCTGTCGGGCCTCGAAGGGGACCGGACGACCGGGGCGCCGATCGCGGCCTGGGTTCGGAACCAGGACGCGCGGTCGGCCGCCTACGACGCCTTGAGCACGCTGTACCGCCCGTCCCACGCCGACTTCACCTACGACGCCAAGTACGGGCTCCGCAGCGTGGCGGGCGGCGGGCGCGCCTCCGCGCGCGAGACGGTCGGGCGGGTGTTCGGCGGCGCGGTCGCGCGGCAGGTGTTGGAGACGCTGGGGCCCGTGGCGATCGTCGCCTGGGTCCACCGGGTCGGCGACGCGGCACCCGCCGCCGTCGATCCCGCCACCGTGACTGCCGACGCGGTCGACGCGCACCCGGTGCGGTGCCCCGACCCCGCGGCCGCCGCCCGCTTCGCCGCGGCAATCACCGCCGCCCAGCGGGACGGCGACACGGTCGGCGGCGAGATCTGCGCGGTCGCCCGCGGGATCCCGGCCGGCCTCGGTGAGCCGGTGTTCGACAAGCTGGAGGCCGCGCTCGGGCACGCCCTGCTCTCGCTGCCCGCGGCGAAGGGCTTCAGCTCGGGGTCCGGCTTCGCGGGTGCGCGCATGCGCGGGACCGCCCACAACGACCCCTTCGTGCCCGCGCCGGGGGGTGGGATCGCCACCCGCACCAACCACAGCGGCGGGATCCAGGGCGGCATCAGCAACGGGATGCCGATCGAGCTGACCGTGGCGTTCAAGCCCGTCGCCACCGTCTTCCACCCCCAGGAGACCGTCGACGCGGCCGGGCGCCCGGCGACGCTGCAGAACCGCGGCCGGCACGACCCGTGCGTGCTGCCGCGCGCGGTCCCGATGGTCGAAGCGATGATCGCCCTCACCCTCCTCGACCACTGGCTGCGCTGGCGCGGTCAAGTCGGCGCGCCCCCCCCCATTCCCCGGGATCGCCCGTGATCCTCCTGCTCGCCGCCTGTGGCGGCTCCGAACCGCCGCCCATCCCCGACCCCGACCAGCTCGCGCCGCTCGAGGCCGTCAACCTGGCCCCGGAGCTGCCGACCAGCGGCGGCGTCCCACCCGAGTCGATCACCTTCGCGGCCGGTCAAGACGAGGACGGCGTCTACTGGGCCCACGCCAAGGGCTATGTCGCGCAGGACCTCGGGACCGTCTGGACCTGCTTCCAGGATCCGCTGGTCGTCATGGACCGCCGCGAGGTGGACGCCTGGACCGCCGAGTTCGACATCGAGCCTGCCTTCGACGTGAGCTTCGTCATCCACCAAACCGTGTACGACCTGATCACCATCGAGTTCGATCTGCTGTGGCTGCACGAGCAACAGGCGGGCCCGGTGGACGCCCCTGAGCAGGTGACGATGCGCTGGCAGAAGACCGAGGGAACCAACTTCATCGACTTGTTGGAGGGGTCGGCGCTGCTCACGGTGGCCGCGCCTGGGGTCACCCGCATCGAGCTGATCGAGCACCTCGACGCCGCGCTGCGCGACGAGGAGACGATCCGCAGCTACCTCTCCGACCTGTACGAGAGCGTCCGCGCCTGCGCCCACGGCGACCCGCTGCCGTCGTGGTAGCGCTTCACGCCGGCCGTTCGCCGACCACCACGACGTGGGTGGCGGGCCAGGGCAGCGGCGTACCGTCCACCGCGGTCACCCACGCCCGCCCTTCGTAGCGGTTCTCCACGATCCAC
>Ga0164294_10002653_pt1 | contig 16083 bp, 11 predicted proteins | sample GEODES005metaG_FD_111479 | JGI IMG/M metagenome (GOLD analysis project Ga0164294, IMG submission 111479) | Oligotrophic lake water microbial communities from Sparkling Lake, Wisconsin, USA - GEODES005 metaG | ecosystem: Environmental > Aquatic > Freshwater > Lake | place: USA: Sparkling Lake...
GTCTGCTCAATCTGGTGCGTGCCGCCGGGCTCGATCAGCATCTCGAAGTGCGCAGCGCCGCGCCCGCCACGCGCGAGGATCTGCTTCGCATTCATCCCGCCAGCTACATCGACGAATTCAAGCGGGTCAGCGATGCCGGCGGCGGAGAGCTCGGCCTGTTTGCCCCGTTCAGCAAGGGTGGCTTCGAGCTCGCGACGCTCTCGGCAGGGCTTGCCATCGAGGCGGTAGACGCGGTCGTCACCGGCCGTGCGCGCAATGCCTATGCGCTGTGCCGTCCGGCCGGGCATCACTGCCTTGCCGATCAGCCGATGGGCTTCTGCCTCCTCGCCAACATCCCCATCGCCATCGACGCCGCCAAGGCGCGACACGGCATCGGCAAGGTTGCGGTGGTGGACTGGGACGTGCATCATGGCAACGGCACTCAGAGCATCTTCTATGATCGCGGCGACGTCCTGACGATCTCGATCCATCAGGACCGCTGCTTCCCGCCGGGCTACACCGGCCATGAGGATCGCGGCGAAGGCGAAGGCCTCGGCGCCAATCTCAATGTGCCGCTCCCCGCCGGCAGCGGCCACGAAACCTACCTGCGGGCGCTCGACCGCGTGGTGATCCCGGCGTTGCAGCGCTACCAGCCCGATCTCATCGTGATCGCCAGCGGTTTGGATGCCAATGCGGCCGACCCCCTCGCCCGGCAGATGCTGCATTCCGAAAGCTTCCGCGCGATGACCGACCGCATGGTCGCGGTGGCCGACGAACTGTGCGGCGGGCGCCTCGCCGTGATCCACGAGGGCGGCTATTCGGAAGCTTATGTGCCCTTCTGCGGCCTTGCCCTGCTCGAGGCGCTATCGGGCGTGCGGACCGAGGTGGTCGATCCCGAGATGGACTTCTTCGGACCGCAGCAGCCCGATGATCGCATGCTGGCGTTCCACTTCGAACTGATCGAGGAAATCCGCGCGGGCGCAGGGCTTTAGAGCCCTCTCGCCCGGCCGCGGCGGGCCGGTCCAGCGCACAGGCACCGGCCCGCCGCGGCAACGCGGCAAGGCGAATGGCAGGCCGGGCCAGTTAGTTGGCAGGCTGCGACGTTGCATCACGCGCCGTCTTCGCGAAAGTCGTGACCATTGCCGGAGCGATGCGTGTCGCGATCGGACTCAGGCCGAATGGGAGCGTGATGTGACCGAAGTAATGGAAAAGCCGCAGCAGGATGCGGGGGCGGCAACGCAGGATTTCGATGTCCTTATCGTCGGTGCAGGCATTTCCGGCATCGGCAGCGCCTATCACCTCAAGACCCAGAACCCCGACAAGAGCTTCGCCATCCTTGAAGCAAAGGACAACATCGGCGGGACGTGGGACACGCACAAGTATCCCGGCGTCCGTTCGGACTCCGATCTCTACACCTTCGGCTACCGGTTCAAGCCGTGGGTCGGCCCGCCCATCGCCACGGCCGAGGAAATCCGCAAGTACCTGCGCGACGTGCTCGCCGAGAACGATCTCGACACGGCGATCCGCTTCGGCACGCTCATCACGCGCTGCTCGTGGTCCACGGCCGACAAGCTGTGGACGGTCGAGACGCGGCGCGCCGACGGCTCGGCAGGGCCGACGTACCGCGCCAACTTCCTGTGGATGTGCCAGGGCTACTACGACCACCACAATCCCTACATGCCGGACTGGCAGGGCATGGCGGATTACAAGGGTCAGCTCATTCACGCCCAGAAGTGGGATGACAGCATCGACTACGCCGGCAAGGAAGTGGTCGTCATCGGTTCGGGCGCCACGGCCGCGACCGTGATCCCGGTGCTTGCCGACCAGGCGAAGCATGTGACCATGCTGCAGCGTTCGCCGACCTACTTCTTCTGCTATCCCAACCGCAGTGATCTGGCCGACCGGCTTCGCGAGATCGGCGTCGACGAGGACACCGTGCACCGCTGCGTCCGGCTCGATTACCTTCACAACCTCAAGATGCTTGACCATCGCGCGCGGGCCGAGCCCGACCTCGTGTTCGAGGAGCTCAAGGAACTGATCCGTCTCTATGCCGGGCCGGACTTCCAGTTCGAACCGCACTTCACGCCGCGCTATCGCCCCTGGCAGCAGCGGCTTGCGTTTATCCCCGATGGCGACATGTTCGAGCGCATCCGCGATGGCAAGGTGACGGCGATCACCGATACGATCGACCATTTCACCGCCGACGGGATCAAGCTTGGTTCAGGCGATGAGCTCAAGGCGGACATCGTGATGGCGGCCACGGGCTTCAACCTGCTGATGATGGGCGGCATCGCATTCGAGGTGGACGGCAAGCCTGTCGATTGGTCGCAGAAGGCGACCTATCGCGGGATGATGTTCGAGGGCGTGCCCAACATGGTGTGGGTCTTCGGCTATTTCCGTGCGGCCTGGACCTTGCGGGTCGATCTGCTGGGCGATTTCGTCTGCCGCTTGCTGCGCCACATGGACGGGAAGGGTACCAGCGAAGTCAACATCGTGATCCCGCCGTCGCTGGCGAGCGAGCCGCTCATGCCGTGGATCGAAGACGACAACTTCAATCCCAGCTACCTCGTGCGCGACATGGACAAGCTGCCCAAGCGGCTGGGCGAGCAGCCGGAATGGCGCCACACGCAGGACTACTGGCGCGAGGCGGAAGACATCCCGGCGATCGATCTCGAAGGCCCAGAGTTCGCCTATAGCTGAGGCCTGCTTCGGCAGGCCTCAGGCGGGAAGCGTGTTCTTCGTCTGGGCCTGCCGACGGTATTCGAGCGCGCCAATGCCCGACCAGCGCTTGAACGCGCGGGAGAAGCTGGACGGCTCGGCAAAGCCGACCGAAACCGCGATCTGTTCGATTGCCATGTGCCCTTCGGTCAGCAATTCGCGCGCGCGGCTGTAGCGCGCCTCATCGATCATCGCCGAAAAGCGCGTGCCTTCCTCCGCCAGGCGCCGGTGCAGCGTCCGTTCGGACAGGGCGAGCATGCGCGCGGCTTCACCGGCTGTAGGGAATTCGCTGTCACTGCGACTGAGCCGCGCGGCGAGGCGGCCCTTTATCGTGCCATCGGTCTGCGCGCGGCGCAGCATGGTATCGCAACGCGAGCTATAGAGCGTAACGAGATCGTTGTCAGCCATGGGCAACGGCAGGTTCGCTGCGCCAGGCCGGAACATCCACTGCGTCTGATCCGCGTTGAACTGCACCGGGCAAGGGAAATGGCGCTGCTGCTGCGCCCAGTCCGGCGGGGGCGGTGTGGTGAAAGTGACGTGCTCGAGCGGCAGAACACCGCCCATCAGATCGGCAACAAGGGTGCGGATCGCGCCAAGATCGCGGTAATGGGTGAAATCATGCAGCGGCCCGGCCAGCTTGCCGCAGCTGCCGATCAGCGCAAAGCCGCCGTTTGGCGCAGAGGCATAGCGGTAGTTTATCAGCGAATACGTGAGCGACTGGCAGCGGCAGGCGATCTGGAGTGCCTCGCCCAAGGTGCGCGCGGTCATCATCGCGAGGCCAAGCTCGCCATACTTTATCGCGCGGTAACGCAACCCGACATCGAACCAGATGTTGCGCGCATCCGCCGTGCAGACAGCGAATGACTTCTGCAGCTGCATTTCTTCCTGCGCGAGCAGCTGGCCCGATTGGGCGTCGAAGCGCACCGGCCGGACATGGCTGGTGCGGCAGAAGTCGTCCCAATCGACCCTGGTCTCGCTCGCCAGAGTGCTGCGCATGATCCGCGCACTCAGGTCTGGCAACGTCGCATAGAGCGCATTGGAGTCCATGCCCCATCCTCTCCCGATAACTCTTATGCTGCCTTTTGACGGAAACCTAGCGGTCACTGGCCACATCCGTCAATAACTTGGCGCGCAGCGACATGGTGCGCCGCCGCCCATTCGCCTAGTCTTGCGGCAGATTGGGATAAGTTTAGGGGTTTTATCGCTATTTATCCGAGCCTTGCTGTGGATTCCGGACTTACGGGTCCAGGTCGTTCGGACAAGGCCGGTCAGGCGGTATCCTGTTTGCCGAAGCCCGCGTGCCTGCCCGCCGTGGGCTGAATGTGTTTTTGAGATGGCAGGAGCCACTTGATGGAAGAACCGTTTGTCTTGCCCGAAACCGCAGCGGTCCTGGCCGGGATTGCCGAACAGGGCGGTCCGCATCTTGCCGATCTGTCTGCGGCCGATATGCGCGCGACCTATGCGCAGATGGGCGCGCTGTTCGATACGCCGCCGGAGGACGGCGTGCGCTGGAAGGACCTCGCTGGCCCGACCTGCGGCTTGCGCGCCTATTTCCCTGGTGAAGCCGTGGCCGGGCCAGTGGTGCTTTACATGCATGGCGGCGGCTGGGTGATCGGCGATCTTGAAACGCACCATCCGGTCTGCAGCACGATTGCCGCGATCACAGGCTTGCGCGTTGTCGCGGTCGACTATCGCATGGGGCCCGAGCACCCATTCCCCGCCGGCCATGATGATTGCGTTGCTGCGGCGCAGTTCGTGCTCGGCAGCCCGGCGGAACTCGAGGCCGCGGTGACCGGGCTTGCCACAGCGGGCGACAGCGCGGGCGGCAATCTGGCGCTTTACGTTGCCACCGCGCTCGGTGCGGAAACGGTCAAGGCTCAGCTCCTGATCTATCCATGGCTCGATTGCACCGCGCCCGATCAGGGGTCCTACAAGTCCTTCGGTGAAGGCTTCATCCTCGATGCCAAGCTGCTCGCGCGCTTCGCGGCGGACTACCTCCCCGGCGATGGCGACCCGGCGGGCCCGGCCGCATCGCCCTTGCTCCACCCGCTGCCAACGGCGCTTGCGCCAGCCGTCATTCTGACCGCAGGGCTTGATCCGCTGCGTGATCAGGGCCGGGCAATGGCCGCACGGATGGCTGAGGCCGGAATGGAAGTCCAATTCATGGAAGCGAAGGGGCTGATCCACGGCCTTGCCACGATGCGGGCCGCCTTCCCCACCGCGGACCGCATCCTGCGGCGAGCGATCACCAATTTTGCAGTTCTGGTGAACGGCTGACCGCCCAGGTCAGCCGTGCATCCCAACCATAAAACAACGACCCAGAGGAGAGGGAAAAATGAGCAGAATCAGGCGCACCGTATTGGTTGCATCCACCGCCATCGGCCTTGCCGGCATCGCGCATCCGGCCTTCGCGGCCCCTGCCGCTGAAACCGCAGCGGCGGCGGAAGAAGCCCCGGTCGGTGAAATCATCGTGACCGCCAACAAGCGCAACGAAAGCATCAGCAAGGTCGGCGCGAGCATCGTCGCGTTCGACACCTCGATGCTGGCGAACCGTAACATCGTGCGGCTGGACGAACTGGCAAAGTCGGTTCCCAACCTCGCGCTCGCCCCGTCGACGCATGGCACCCCGGTGTTCACCTTGCGCGGCATCGGCTTCAACTCGGACTCGCTCGGCGTCTATCCGGCGGTCAGCCTCTCGCTCGATCAGGCACCGATGCCCTTCCCGGTGCTTTCCGGACATTCGATGTATGATCTTGAGCGCGTCGAAGTGCTCAAGGGGCCGCAGGGCACGCTGTTCGGCCAGAACTCGACTGGTGGTGCGATCAACTTCGTCGCCGCCAAGCCGACCAAGGAACTCGAGGCCGGTTTCAACCTCGATTATGGCCGGTTCAACGAAATCCACGGCAACATGTATGTCAGCGGTCCGGTGAGCGAGACGGTCGGCATGCGCCTTGCCATCGATGCGATGCACCGCGACGACTGGCAGTACAACTTCACGCGCAAGGACTCGAACGGCGAGCAGAACTACATCGCCGCGCGCCTGATAACCGATTGGCAGGCCTCCGACACCCTCAAGTTCGAGCTCAACCTGAATGGTTCGGTTGACCGTTCGGACCCGCAGGCGCTGCAGATCATTGCCTCGCTGCCCTCGAACCCGGCTGCGCCCACGCCCGAGGAACTCAATGCTCCGCTTGCCCCGCGCGATCTGCGTGCGGCCAACTGGTCCAATTCGGGCCGCCGCGGCGTCGGCACGCAGTCCGATACGGAATCGGCGCGTCCGCGCGGCAACCGCAAGATCTTCCAGGCCTTCCTGCGCGGCGATCTCAACGTGACCGACGACATCACGCTGACCTCGATCACCACCTACAACCACCTCAAGCAGAACATGGCATTCGACCTCGACGGTTCGCAGTACGAGCTGGTCGACAACCCGCGCGGCGATGGCACGATTGACGACTTCAACCAGGAACTGCGGATCTCGAACGCCTCGGCACCTGGTCAGCGCTTCCGCTGGACAGTCGGTGCGAACTATAACCACAGCAAGGTCAACGAGCTTCAGATCATCACGTATGGTGACAACTCGCTAAGCAACGCCGGCACCAACTTCATCCACGAATCCAACGTGCAGAACCGCGGCCGGATGGACAACTACGCCGCCTTTGCCAATGGCGAGTACGACATCTCCGATACGCTGACCTTCAAGGCCGGCATCCGCTATACCAGCTCGAAGAACAAGAACCGCATGTGCGGTTCGGACACGACGGGCGACCAGCAGCTTTCGGCGCTGTTCCGCCTGCTCGGCAATCTGCTGGGCGGCAAGGACATTCCGATCGGACCGGGGGACTGTATCTCGCTCAACGCCGCGAACCTGCCGGGTGATCCGATCAACATCACGCTGAAGGAAGACAACGTATCCTGGCGCGCGGGTATCGATTTCAAGCCGAACTCGACCACGCTGCTCTACGCCAACATCTCGCGCGGCTACAAGGCAGGGGCCTTCCCGGTGATCACCGGCGCCACGCAGGAAGTGTTCAAGCCGGCCAAGCAGGAATCGGTCACTTCCTATGAAGCGGGCGTCAAGACCCGCCTGCTCGACAACGCCGTCTCGCTCGCCGGTGCGGTGTTCTACCAGGACTACCGCGACAAGCAGATCCAGGGCACGGTCAATACCGCGCTGTTCGGCCTGCTGCAGCGGCTCGACAACGTGCCCAAGTCGCACATCTTCGGTGTTGAGGCCGAAGTGGCGATTCGCCCGACCGCCGGGCTGACGCTGTCGGGTTCGATGAGCTACCTCAAGACCAAGGTCGACGAGTACTCGGGCATCACGGTGTTCGGCGTGCAGAAGGACTTTGCCGGCAGCCGCCTGCCCTTCGCACCGTCGTGGTCGCTGACCGGCGATATCGACTACCGCGTGCCTACTTCCTCGGGCGGCGAAGTCTTCGTGGGTGCGGGCGTGAACTATCGCACCTATCAGGATGCCTATATCGCCGGCAGCCAGCTGCAGATCCCCAACAACGGGGTGAACCGCTGGATCGACCGCACGGCATTCCGGATCGAGGGCTATGCGCTGGTCGATGCCCGCATCGGGTACACCTTCCCGGGTGAGAAGCTGACGGTCTCGGCCTGGGGGAAGAACGTGTTCAACACCTTCAACGTCCAGAACAAGATCTCGTACAACAACATCATCACCCAGGCGACCGGCATGCCGGGAACCTACGGTGTGTCGCTCAAGGTGCGCTTCAAGTAAGCCGACACCTGAAGAACGGGGGCAGCGCCCATTGCGCTGCCCCCATTTTTTTGCCTTCTGTCCGGTCGTCCATTCGAAAGCCCCCTGATGACTGCGAACTCCCTCGCTACCCAGCCAGACCCGGTGATTGCCCGGGCTCGGTCCCAATCGCTTTCGGCCATGCTGGCCCGCGCAGCGGAGCGGCACGGCGCGCGGACCGCGATCATCTGCGGCGATGTCAGCTGGAGCTATGCCGAATTCCACCGCGAAGTGGACCGCATCGCAGCAGGCCTGCGCCGCCTTGGGCTCCAGCCTGGTGACCGGGTCGCGATCCTTGCCCGCAACAGCCACGCCTTCATTGCGCTGCGCTTTGCCATCGCGCGGGCCGATACGGTGCTGGTCCCGATCAATTTCATGCTGAACGCCGATGACGTGCGCTACATCCTCGATCATTCGGGCGCGCGGGTGCTGTTTGTCGATGCGACAACCGTCGAAGTCGGCCTTGCTGCGCGCAATGACACGGTCGCACATCTGCTCGGGATCGACGGCGAGAACACCCCGCCCCCCACCGGCATCCCTGCCTGGACATCGCTGCTTTGCGACGATCCGCTGGAACCGGAAACGCGCGGCGGTGAGGACTTGCTGCAGATCGTCTATACCAGCGGCACCGAATCCCGGCCCAAGGGCGCGATGCTCTCGCACAATGCCGTGCTGTGGGAGTACCAGAGCTGCATCATCGATTGCGAATGGACCAAGGGTACGGTGGCGCTCCACGCCATGCCGCTGTTCCACTGTGCCCAGCTAGACTGTATGATCGGCCCCGCTCTTCATGTCGGCGCGCGCAATGTGATCACCGGCTCGCCGGCTGCAGAAAACGTGCTGCACCTTCTTGCGCAGCATGCAATCACCTCGTTCTTTGCCCCGCCAACGGTGTGGATCTCGCTTCTACGCTCGCCGTTGATGGAGGCCAGCGATCTTTCGGCGCTGGAAAAGGGCTACTATGGCGCCTCGATCATGCCGGTCGAAGTGCTGCGCGAACTGGGCGAGCGCCTGCCGCGATTGCGCCTCTGGAACCTTTACGGCCAGACCGAGATTGCCCCGATCGCGACGATCCTCTTCCCTGAGGAGCACGCCACGCGGCTGGGCTCGGCGGGCCGTCCGACGCTCCATGTCGAAACGCGGATCGTCGATGATGCGATGAACCCGGTGGCGCCGGGCGAAGTGGGCGAAATTGTCCACCGCTCACCGCAGCTCCTCAGCGGATACTGGAACGACCCCGTGCGCACGGCCGAGGCCTTCGCCGGCGGATGGTTCCACAGCGGCGACCTCGGCGTGGCAGATGCCGAAGGGTACATCACCGTCGTCGACCGCAAGAAGGACATGATCAAGACCGGCGGCGAGAACGTCGCCTCGCGCGAGGTGGAGGAAGTGCTCTACCAGCATCCCGCGATCAGCGAGGTCGCGGTGATCGGCATGCCCGACCCCAAATGGATCGAGGCAGTCACCGCCGTAATCGTGCTGCGCGAGGGGCACTCACTTGAAGTGGAGGGCGTGCTGGAACACTGCGCCGGCCACCTCTCGGGCTTCAAGATCCCCAAGAAAGTGGTCTTCGCCGAGAACCTGCCGCGCAACGCGAGCGGCAAGATCCTGAAGCGCGAGCTGCGGCTCTCGCTGCTCTAAAGCCCGCCCCCATGCCCCTTCGTCATTCCCGCGAAGGCGGGAATCCAGAGCGGCCCAACTGAGCGGTAGCGCCATGCTGCCCTGGCCCCCGCCTGCGCGGGGGTGACGAAAGGTATCTTGGATGGCGAGCCGTGAGGTTCAGGCCGCCAGATACTCCCCGCCCGTCACGAACACGACCTGCCCCTGGATCATCGCTGCCGAGGGGCTGGCGAGGTATTCGATCAGACTGCAGTAATCGTCATGCGTCACGTTGCGCCCGCTCGGGCTGGCGGCGGCGGCAGCAGCGAGGATTTCCTCGGTCTTCTCGCCATAGACCTGCCGCAGCGCTTCGGTATCGACCGCGCTGGGCGCTACGCAATTGGCCCGCACGCCCAGCGGTGCCAGTTCGCGCGCGAGATAGCGGATCAGGCTTTCCGCCAGCGACTTGCCCGCGCCGACCGCGGCATAGTTTGGGATCACCGTCCGGCTGCCGCGGCTCGAGAGGAAGAACACCGTGCTGCCCCGCCGGAACAGCTTCACCGCGGGCTGCGCCAGATAGACCAGCGCCGTGCCGTTGAGATTGATCGCCTCGGTAAAGGTGACCGGATCAACCGTCAGCAGTGGCTCTGGCAGCACTTTCACCGCGCAGTGGACGAGCTGGTCCAGCCGGTCGGTCTTGGCGGCCACTTCCGCCACGACCGCCTGCGCGCCTTCAGGCGTGCTCACATCGCCCTGAATCAGGTGGCAGCGCGCGCCCAGCGCCTCGATTTCGGCCTTCGCGCTGTCCGCCGAGGCCTGATCGGCCCGAAAGTTGAGGAATACGTCCGTATCAGGCTTCGCGAAGCGCTTGGCGATGGCCAGCCCGATACCCTTGGTTCCGCCGGTGACGAGAATGGACATGACCCCGCCCCCTCAGCCGTCGTGGCCGATGGAGGACACAAGCGTCACCCCGAAGCGCTCGATCATCCCGCCCGCATCGGCGCGCAAGGCGAGCCATTCCGGGGTCTCTTCGTCGCGCTCCAGCGCAGCCTTGTCCGGCCAGGTCATGATCGCGAAGCGGTAGGCCCCGGCCTCGGCACCTTCCAGTCCTTCGGCGACCAGGATGGTCTCGAGGCTGGTCAGGTTCGGCAGCGCGCGCGCGAGCGGCGCATGGACATTGGCATAGGCGGTTTCGAAGGCATCGCGGTCTTCGGGCTTTGGCGCCGACCACACGGCAACGAGCTTGAGCATGCATTCTCTCCCATGGCGCTTGTCCCATCAGGACGGGTTTCCATGCCCGTTACGCCTTCACCCGGAGGCTACCAAACAAGTGTTTGCTATGACAAGAGCGCGATGATAGCCAAGCTGCGAAAGTTGGAGTTTTTCGCGCAGTATGCCCACCACAAGCCTGGTCTTCGATCCGCGCGATCCGGACGTCATCCAGCGCCCGCTGGAAACCCTGCTGCGCCTGCAGGCCGAAGACCCGGTACACTGGTCGCCGCTGCTCAAGGGCTGGGTCCTCACCCGCCACGACGATGTCAAATCGGTGCAGATGAACAGCGGGGTCACCTCTGACCGGCTGACCCCGTTCTTCGAAAGCCAGCAGGGCGAGGAGCGCGCGCGCCTGAGTGACCTGATCCGCTATCTCAACACCTGGGTCGTGTTCAAGGATCCGCCCGATCACACCCGCCTGCGCACGTTGCTCAACAAGGTGGTGACGCCAGCCGTCATGCGCGATCTGGAAGCGGGCATCACCGAACTGGCAGATGGCCTGCTGGACAAGATCGAAGCGCGCAGTGATGGGCGCTTCGAGTGCATCAGCGAATTCGCCAACCCCCTCCCCGCCAGCGTGATCATGGACCTGCTCGGCGTGCCGCGCGAAGACATGGAAGCCTTGCGCGACTGGTCGATGCAGTTGCAGCCGTTCCTCGGCAACGCCACCAGCACCGGTGACAAGTACGAAACGGGTCGTGCCGGCATTGTCGCGATGGCCGATTACTTTCGCGTTGCGGCACGGCAGCGGCAGGCAAGCCCGCGCGGTGATGTGATCTCGCACTTCGTCATGCTGCAGCAGACCGGCCAGATCACAGAGGATGAAGTGCTCGGCTCGTGCATCCTCTTCCTGTTTGCCGGGCACGAGACGACCACCAATCTCATCGGCAACGGCATCCGCGCGCTGCTCGAAAACCCCGACCAGAAGGCCCGCTTTCTGGCGGACCCGTCCTTTGTCGCCAGCGCGGTCGAGGAGATGCTGCGCTTCGAAGGGCCGACCGGCGCGGTCGTGCGCGTCGTCAAGGAGACCTTCGAACTGCGCGGCAAGACGCTGCACAAGGGCGACAGGGTCTATGCCATGGTCAATGCCGCCAACCATGATCCGGCTGTGTTCGACACACCCTCGCGCTTCGATATCGCCCGCACACCCAATCGCCACCTCACCTTCAACCACGGCATCCACTTCTGCCTTGGTGCTCCCCTCGCCCGGGCCGAGGCGCGCATTGCGATAAGTCGACTCTTTGCGCGTTTCCCGAAGGTGGCCATGGCGACCGATACGGTCGAATACATGGACACGCTCACCATGCGCGGCGTGCGCGAAATGCCGATGGTAACGGGATGATCGAAGCCCCTGCCTTCGACATGCCCAGCGTGTGGGCCGCGCACGCCCGCTTCGCGCCCGACCGGGTTGCCGCGATCTGCGGTGACCGCCTCCTGACGTGGGGCGCGTTTGACCGCGCGACCAACCGTGTCGCCAATGCCTTGCAGTCCATCGGTGTCCAGCCTGACGCGCCCGTGGCGCTGGTCATGACCAACTCGATCGAAATGCTCGAAGTCATGTTCGGCATCATCAAGGCCGGCGCCTGCATGGTGCCGATCAGCGGACTGCTGACCCCGCCGCAGATCGCGACGATGATGGCGGACAGCGGGGCTCAAACCGTGCTCGTTGCAACGGGCAATCGCGCGCTGGTCGAAGCCGCAGCGCTTCCCGCCACGGTAAGGCGCATCGCGATCGGTTTTACCGGCGAAGGTTGGGACAGCGGCGATGCCCTGCTCGCCGCCGCGCCCGAAAGCGATCCCGGCGTCCGCAACCGCCCGGAAGACCGCTTCAACATCATCTACAGCTCCGGCACCACGGGCCTGCCCAAAGGCATCGTCCAGAGCCACGGCGCGCGCGCGCATTTCGCGTGGTCCAATGCGCTGGAACTTGGCATGTCGCGCGATACCGTCGCGCTGGTCACCACCGCGCTCTATTCGAACGGTACGATGTTCATGGTGCTGCCGCCGCTCCTGCTGGGAGCAACCGTGGTCATCATGGAACAGTTCAGCCCGGCAGGGGCACTCGCGCTGATCGAGAAGCACAAGGTCACCCACGCCTTCATGGTGCCCACCCAGTGCATCGTCACGCTCGACGATCCGGCTCTCGGCCAGCACGATATCTCCAGTCTTCAATGCCTGCTCTCCGCCGGATCTTCGCTGCGGCCCGATACGCGCGAGGCGGTCATCGCGCGGATGACCCCGCATGTTTATGAGCTCTACGGTTTCAGCGAGGGTTTCGCGACAATGCGCAAGCCTTCGGATGCGCCGGCAAAGCCCGGCGCCGTGGGCCGCCCGGTCATCGGTTTTGACCTGCGCATCGTGGGAAGCGACGACAGCGAATGCCCGCGCGGCGAAGTCGGCGAGATTGTTGGTCACGGCCTTGGCATGATGGCCGGATATCACAACCGCCCCGATCTCGATGCCGCGATCCTGTGGCACGACGATGGCGGAACCGCATACTTGCGCAGCGGCGATATCGGCATGATCGACGAGGAAGGCTTCCTCCACATCGTCGACCGCAAGAAGGACATGATCCTCTCCGGCGGCTTCAACATTTTCCCCGCCGATCTCGAGGCGGTGATCGGCGAACATCCCGAAGTGCAGGACGTGACCGTGATCGGCATTCCGCACCCCAAGTGGGGCGAAACGCCGCTCGCCCTGGTCATCCCGCGCGGCGAGCCGGATCCCGATGTGCTGCTGGAATGGGCCAACGCGCGGCTCGCGCGCACACAGCGGCTGGCGGGGCTGGAACTGAGGACCGCGTTTCCGCGCAATGCGCTGGGCAAAGTGCTGAAACGCGAACTGCGCGCTCCGTGGTGGGACAAGAGCCAATGACAGACGCCTACATCGTCGGCAGCTATTCCAGCGCCTTCGGCAAGTTCGCCGATCGCAGCCACAAGGACCTCACGCGCGAGGTCTATCTCGGCGTGCTGGCGGACGCGGGCCTTTCGAATGGCAACGATATCGGCATGGCCTGGTTCGGCAATTGCGGCATGTGGACCGATGGCCAGGGCAGCATTCGCGGGCAGGTCTGCCTCACCCCGCTGGTGCGCGAGGGCCTGTTTCCCGAGCGTGTGCCGGTGATCAATGTCGAAGGCGGCTGCGCCACCGCCTCGATCGCGCTACACGGCGCATGGAAGGACGTGCTCAGCGGCCAGACCGATCTCAGCATCGCCTTCGGAGTCGAGAAGACTTTCAACCCGGGGGCGCCTGAACAGACCAAGGCCCTTTTCGACGGCGGCATCGACCAGTACGATCCCGAGGAGTGGCTCGCCTATTACGCCGCCGCCGGCGAAGCCTCCGGCAAGCCCTTCGAGCCCGGCCCCGGCCGCACGATCTTCATGGACACATACGCCATGCAGGCCGCCTGGCACATGCGCACCCATGGCACCACCGAGCGCCAGATCGCGATGGCCTGCGCCAAGAACCACACCGCTTCGGTGCACAATCCCAAAGCGCAGTACCGCTTTGCGCTGACCGCGGAAGACGTCCTCGCCGACCGCCCGGTCAGCTGGCCGCTCACCCGCGCGATGTGCGCGCCCATCGGCGATGGCGCGGCGGCCGCGCTGGTCTGTTCGGGCGCATGGCTCGCCCGGCAACCAGCGGCGGTGCGTGCCCGCGCCGTGCGTATTGCCGCAAGCACGATGACGGCGGGCAAGTATCGCCGCCTCGACGAGCCGGGCCTTTCCCAGCTCGCCGCCGAACGGGCCTACAAGGCGGCCGGGGTGACGGCGCAGGACATCGACGTGGCAGAAGTCCACGACGCGACCTCGTTCTGCGAGATCTACCAGTCCGAGATGCTGGGCTTCTGCGCGATCGGCGGAGGCGGACGGCTGGTCGAAAGCGGCGCGACCACGCTCGGCGGCGCGATCCCGATCAATCTCTCGGGCGGCCTTGTCAGCAAGGGGCATCCCGTCGGCGCGACCGGCCTTTCGATGATCGACGAGCTCATGCTCCAGCTACGCGGTGAGGCAGGGCCCCGCCAGGTCAGCGGCGCCCGCATCGCTCTGGCTGAAAACGGCGGCGGCGTGATGGGCTTCGACGAGGCGGCCTGCTCGGTCATGATCCTGCAGAAGGACTGAGGCGGCATGGCCACGACCGCCCCCAAACCGGAAGCGCGCGGCGGCGAAAGCCGGCGCGAGGCGCTGCTTGATACCGCCGCCGCGATGTTCGCCGCCAAAGGCTATGACGGCACTTCGATCCGCGACATCGCCGGCGCAGTCGGCATGCTTCCCGGTTCGCTCTACTACCACTTCAAATCCAAGGAAGACCTCCTCATCGCGGTCTACCGCAAGGGCGTCGCCCGCTTCGAGGTCGCGATTGAAGCAGCGCTCGGCACCGGCAGCGATGATCCGTGGCAGGCCATCGAGGCGGCCTGCACCGCGCACCTTTCTATCCTGCTCGATGGCGGCGACTATGCGCGCATCGTCAATCCCGAATTCGTGCGCTCGTTCCCGGTGGACATGCTCCCCACGCTCAATGCCGAGCGCGACCGCTATGAGCGCCATTTCGAGAAGCTCATCGCGGCGCTTCCGCTGGCGCCCGAAATCGATCGTTGGCTGTTCAAGGTGGCCCTGTTCGGCAGCCTCAACTGGTCGCAGACCTGGTACCGCAAGGGCCGCTACTCGCCGCGCGATATTGCAGCAGCCTTCATCGGCATGCTGCGGCGGAAGGGCGCGTGACACAGGCTCGCAGGGACTGCGCAAAAGGCAGAAAAAGCCAGAAAAATGGCCAGCAGGATCATCGCGCTGGCGTGCAGGATGTGGTGCAATCAGTCTCGGTGATTAAAGTAGATGCTTAATGGGAGCCCGGAACACGCCGGGCCGTGTGGAGAGGGTAGAACGATGCGCATTTCCTTTGTGCGAAAACTTGCCATGGCGTCCAGTCTGGCGCTGACAGCAGGCGCCGTTGCGGTACCCGGCGCGATGGCGACGGTGACCGAAGCAATGCTGCGGTCCGTGCCCGGCGCAGAGTGGCTGACCTATGGCGGCGACTATGCCGAACAGCGTTTCTCCCCGCTCAAGCTGATCAACGAATACAACGTCGACCAGCTGGGTCTGGCCTGGCACGCCGATATGGACACCGCGCGCGGGCAGGAGGCCACCCCGCTGGTGCATGACGGCGTGCTCTACGTCACCACCGCCTGGTCGATGGTCAAGGCCTATGACGCCAGAACCGGCAAGCCGCTCTGGGCCTTCGACCCCAAAGTGCCGCGCAACACCCTGGTACGCACCTGCTGCGACGCGGTGAACCGGGGCGTGGCGCTCTATGGCGACAAGCTGTTCGTTGCCGCGCTCGACGGCCGCCTGCTCGCGCTTGATCAGAAGACCGGCAAGGTCCTTTGGGAAAAGGTCACCGTTCCCAACCAGACCGACTACACCATCACGGGTGCGCCGCGCATCGTGAAGGGCCGCGTCCTGATCGGCGCGGCGGGCTCGGAATACATGGCCCGCGGCTATATCGCGGCCTATGACACCGAGACCGGCAAGGAAGTCTGGCGCTTCAACACCGTGCCTGGCAATCCGGCCAAGGGCTTCGGCAGCGAAGGCCTAAACAAGGCTGCACACGAAGCCGCCGCCAAGACCTGGGGCAACAAGTGGTGGGAGCTCGGCGGTGGCGGCACCGTCTGGGATTCGATCACGTATGATCCGGAAACCAACCTCGTCCTGTTCGGCACCGGCAATGCCGAGCCGTGGAATCCGGCGGCGAAC
>Ga0164294_10002654_pt1 | contig 16082 bp, 13 predicted proteins | sample GEODES005metaG_FD_111479 | JGI IMG/M metagenome (GOLD analysis project Ga0164294, IMG submission 111479) | Oligotrophic lake water microbial communities from Sparkling Lake, Wisconsin, USA - GEODES005 metaG | ecosystem: Environmental > Aquatic > Freshwater > Lake | place: USA: Sparkling Lake...
ACAGTTCGCCGACCTCGACCTCACCGTGATCACCGCGGGGCGCGAAGAGCCGCTGGACGGCCTGCAGGCATTGCTCGACGGACACATCACCGTGCTGCTCGGCCACTCCGGCGTCGGTAAGTCGACGCTGGTGAATCGGCTTGTACCGCTGGCACATCGGGCCATCGGCGCGGTGTCCGGCGTCGGCAAGGGCCGCCACACCTCGACCCAGTCGGTGGCGCTGTCGCTACCCGGTGGCGGCTGGGTGATCGACACACCCGGGATCCGTTCGTTCGGACTGGCCCACATCCGCCCCAATGACGTTGTCGCGCCGTTCTCCGATCTGGCTCAGGCGGTCGCCGACTGCCCACGCGGGTGCGGCCACCGCGGTGCGCCGGCGGATCCGGAATGCGCACTGGACACACTGACCGGGGACCCGGCGCGCCGGGTTGACGCCGTGCGACGGTTGTTGGTCGCCATGGACGAGAGCACCGGATACCCGCGAAAGGGAGACGATGAGCAGCATTGACGGCCCTGTCCCGACCCCTACGATCAGCCTCAACGACGGTCACCGCATCCCCCAGTTGGGCTTCGGGGTGTACCAGGTAACGCCCGAGGACACCGCGGCGACGGTGCGGATGGCGCTGGATATCGGCTACCGCCATATCGATACCGCACAGATGTACGCGAATGAGAAGGGCGTCGGCGACGGTATCCGCGCGGCCGGCCTGGACCGCGATGCGGTGTTCGTCACCAGCAAGCTCAACAACGGCTTTCACCGTCCCGATGACGCCCGCAGGTCATTCGATGCGACGCTGCGCGAACTCGGCTCCGATTATGTCGACCTGTTCCTCATCCACTGGCCGCTGCCCACCCTGTATGACGGCGACTTCGTCTCCACCTGGAAGACGCTGGAGGAGTTCAAGGCCGACGGCCGGGCCCGCAGTATCGGGGTGTCGAACTTTGGTATCGGTCACCTGCAGGAGTTGGCGCGGGAGACCCAGACCACCCCGGTGGTCAACCAGATCGAGGTGCATCCCTACTTCACCAATGACGCGGTGCGGGCCTACGGCATCGAGCACAATATCGCCACCCAGGCCTGGTCCCCGATTGCGCGCGGTGCGGTGCTGGGTGACCCGGTGGTGGTGCGGATCGCGACGTCACTGGGAGTCCAGCCGGCCCAGGTGGTACTGCGCTGGCACATTCAGCGCGGCGACATCGTTTTTCCGAAATCGGTGAATCCGCAACGGGTTCGGGAGAACTTCGAGATCTTCGACTTCGACCTCAACGATGGGGAGATCGAAGCGCTGACAGCGCTGAACAAAGGCGAGGCCGGCCGCCGCGGGCCGAACCCGGATATCTTCGACTACGTCCCGGCCTGAGCGCGATCCGCGCGCCAGCGCCGCGCCGTCGCGATCGCAGTATTCAATCCACGCCTGCGACCGCTGACCGGATCGGTGGCTGCGAAACCAGGCCCGAGCGCGGCGAACATCCGCTCACTGCGGGTCTCCGGGGCGTCGTCGGCGGTGTGGCGCAGGAACCGGTCCGGCAGTGACAGTTTGGCGATGGTGCGCCAGGTCTTGGAGAACTGCACCAGCATCGGCCCACTGGTGTAGGGCAGGTCGTACTTGTCACAGAGGGCACGCACCCGAACCGAAATCTCTGCCAGCCGATAGCTCGGCAGATCCGGGTAGAGGTGGTGTTCGATCTGGTACGACAGGTTTCCGGTCATGAACGCCAGCACAGGTCCGGCATCGATATTGGCGCTGCCGAGCATCTGACGCAGGTACCACTGGCCTTTGCTCTCCCCCTCCATGTCGGAGAGGGCGAACTTCTCCGCTCCGTCGGGGAAATGGCCGCAGAAGATCACCGCATTGGCCCAGACGTTGCGGAGGATATTCGCCAGGATGTTGGCCTTCACCGTGGCGGCGAAACCGGCCCGCGGCGATAGCGCAGTCAACGCCGGGTAGGCCGCGTAGTCCTTGACCAGTTGACGGGCGGCCTTAGCGCCGAACTCCCGCATCCTGGTGAAGGTGGCCGTCCGGCTCTCCGGACCTTCGAGCATCTTGCTCAGTTGCAGATGCTGCAGGCCGATCCCCCACTCGAATCCGACGGCAAGCACGGTGTTGAAGAGCAGGTTTCCGACGTTGTACGGCCGCCATGGCTCATCGCGCGTGACGCGCAGGATCCCGTAGCCGACGTCGTCATCCATACCCAGGATGTTGGTGTACTTGTGATGGGAAAAGTTGTGCGTGACCCGCCAGTGCTTGGCGGCCCCGGTCATATCCCATTCCCATGTGGAGGAATGGATCTCGGGATCATTCATCCAGTCCCACTGGCCGTGGATGACGTTGTGGCCGATCTCCATATTCTCGATGATCTTCGCCAACGCCAGTGTGGCGGTGCCGGCCAACCAGGCCGATCGTTTCGATCCGAATGCCAGCAGCACACGGCCGGCCACCTCGAGGCCGCGTTGCGCGGCGATGGTGCGGTGGATATAGCGGGAATCGCGCTCGCCGAGGGAGTCCTCGACATCCTGGCGGATCGCGTCGAGTTCGACGGCCAAGCTCTCGATATCGGCGTCGGACAGATGAGAGAAGGCTTCGATATCGGTTATCGCCACCGTGCGGCCTTCCTGCTGTCGGTTCTAGGCATTCGGGTTCTAGGCATCAAGCACACAATCCCCCGATGCTGCCGAGATACAGGTCTGAATCCGGCTCCCCGCTTCGTGCTCGGCACCGGTCCGCAGATCGCGCACCCGGCCTGCCGTCAATCCCACCACGCAGGTGTGACAGATGCCCATACGGCAGCCAAACGGCATGAGAACTCCGGCTTGCTCGCCCGCCTCCATCAGGGACGTGGCCCCGTCGGCCGCCAGTGTCTTACCGCTGCGGGCGAAGCTCACGAAGCCGCCACTGGTCCGATCCGTCATTCGCACCGCAGCAAATCGCTCACAGTGCAGCCGATCAGCGATACCGTTTGCGGCCCAAAGCTTTTCAGCAGTATCGAGCATGGCAGCCGGTCCGCACACCCAGGTCTGCCGATCACGCCAGTCCGGAACTTCATCGGCGATCCGGCTCAGATCGAGCCGGCCCTGCGCCCGGGTGGCCCGCGTGATCAGCCGGTATCCCGGATGGGCTTGTTCCAACTCGGCGAGTTCGGCAGCGAATAACACATCCGCGGTCGTGGGAGCCGAGTGCAGGTGAATGATGTCGGATGTCGCACCGGGCCCGATCTGTTCACGCCGCACAAGAGTGCGCAGCATGGACATCACCGGGGTGATACCGGAACCGGCGGTGAGGAACAGCATCGACGCCGGCGGCGGGTCAGGCAGAACGAAGTTTCCCCTCGGCGCGGCGAGCCTGACAACGGTGCCCGGTCGCACACCTCCCACCAGGTGGGTGGACAGGAAGCCCTCTGGCATGGCCTTGACGGTGATCGTGACGGTGCGGGCACCGGTGGCCCGCGGTACGGATGTCAGTGAATAGGACCGCCACCGCCAGCGGCCGTCGACGAGCAGGCCGATCCCGATGTACTGCCCGGGTTGGTAGTCGAAACTGAAGCCCCAGCCCGGCTTGATCACCAGCGTCGCGCAATCGTGGGTCTCGGGGCGGACCTCGACGATCCGGCCGCGCAGTTCGCGGGACGACCACAGCGGGTTGACCAGCTTGAGGTAGTCATCGGGCAGCAGCGGTGTGGTGACCCGGCCGACCACGGCCCGCATCGCGGCGCCGATCGTGACCTGCGTGCTCACGTAACCTACGGTACCGTAACCGCCGGCTCCGCACTCTGCGGCTTCAGAGCAGGTCGAGCAGGAACGGCAACTCCTGGGTGGCGTACCAGGCCAGGTCGTGGTCCTGGGCGTCGCCCACGGTGAGTTCGGCGTCTTCATCGCCGAGGTCAGCGGAGTCAATCACCTCGATCGCGGCCGCCACGGCGGGCTCGGCGGCGGCATTGTCGACGTACACCGCCGCCACCTGATCAAGACTCACCCGGCCGCCCACGCGCACCACCGCGCTGTCCAGATCGGGCCGCGGTTCGGCGTCGGCGTCGGCAATCAGCACCGCTCGGCGCAACGGCAGGCCGTCGGCGCCGGACTCGGCGGCCAGCAGCCGAATCGAGGCCATCGCGGCCTCACCGATCGCCACCTCGGCGAGCTCCTCGTCATCGCCCTCGGCGTAGGCCTCCCGCAATGTCGGCGTCACGGCAAATGCGGTGCCGCTGCGCGGCTGCATCTCCCCGTCGCGGACGAGCAGCTGGAGCATCGCCAGCGTTGCCGGAATATAGACCCGCATCAGTACCGACCACTCGGGCTATTCACGATCCCCCAGCAGGGTGGCGGCGTAATCGTCGACGTACGTGGTCAATTCGCGCGAGGAGCGCCGATAGTTACCGGTCACCGGGGCCTTCGGCAACTCGACGATCTCGGGTTCGACTTCTTCGTACGGAATGGTCGACAACAGGTGCGACATCATGTTCAGCCGTGCGTTCTTCTTGATATGGGACTCCACCACGAACCACGGGCTCACCGGAATGTCGGTGTGCACCATCATGTCGTCCTTGGCGCGCGAGTACTCCTCCCAGCGGTACACCGACTCCAGGTCCATCGGGCTCAGCTTCCAGCGGCGCACCGGATCATCGGCGCGGCCTTTGAACCGGCGCAGCTGTTCTTCCTCGGAGACCGAGAACCAGTACTTGCGCAAGATGATTCCGTCATCGATGAGCATCTGCTCGAAGATCGGACACTGCCGCAGGAACAGGGCCTGCTCCTGCGGGGTGGCAAACTCCATCACCCGTTCCACACCGGCGCGGTTGTACCAGGATCGGTCGAACAGCACGATCTCACCCTTGGTCGGCAGGTGTTCGATATAGCGCTGGAAGTACCACTGCCCGCGTTCGCGTTCGCTGGGGGCGGGCAGTGCGGCGATACGCACCGACCGGGGACTGAGGTACTCGGTGATCCGTTTGATGGTGCCGCCCTTGCCGGCGGCGTCACGGCCCTCGAAGATGACGACGACTCGCGACCCGGTGGCCTTGACCCACTCCTGCAGTTTGACGAACTCCGTCTGCAACCGGAACAACTCGGCTTCGTAGACGTCATTGGGCACCTTCGGCGTCGACTTCGAGTCCGAATCGGATGCTTTCTCGCCCACCGCCGAATCCTATCCCTGCGGCAATCCTATTGGGCCGCTGCCTCGATCAACTCCTCGAGGGATTCGGCCAGTAGTTCGGGAAGCACCTCGACATCGCTCATCGCGTCGCGGTCAGCGTTGATGCCGAAGTACAGCATGCCGCAATAGGATGTCACGCCGATGGCCAGCACCTGATCGTGCAGCAGAGGCGGAACCGCATAGGTCTCCAGTAGGTTCGCTCCGGCAACATAGCGCTGCGACTGCGGCCCCGGCACATTGGTGATCAGCAGGTTGAACTGGCGCGGCGGAAATTGGCTCGCAACCCGGGTGCCCATGGCGTGCAAGGTGGGCGGCGGGAAACCCGACAGCGTGAGGATGGTGTTGGCCTCCACCAGACTGGCTGCCGCGGACTGCGACTCGGTGGCGTGCGCGACCTGGGACAGCCGGACGACCGGGTTGCCCTCCCCGACCGGGAGGTCGATCAGGAACGGGGCCACCTCGCTGATGGCCTGCCCGGGACCCGAGGACTCCAGTTCGTCGGTCGGATAGACCGACATCGGCGCCATCGCCCGCACCGTCATGCTGGCCGTCACCGGCTCTCCCCGGGAGAGCAGCCAGTTGCGCAGCGCTCCGGCGATGACCGCCAGCACGACGTCATTGACATCACAGTCGTACCTCTCCCGCACCCGCCGGTAGTCCGCCAGTGCGGCACTGGCGACGGTGAACCGACGATGGCGCGACACGGTGGTGTTGAGCGGGCTGCTCGGTGCGCTGCCGCGCGCCAACCTGCGGGCGACGTCGACCGCCCGCCGGGTCAGCTGGGCGAGCTCGCCGGTGTTGGTGACGATGTCGACGACCGTCGATCGCAACGCATCCAACTCATGGCCGGGGCGTGCGAGCCAGTCACCGACGGCATCACTGAGCAGTTCGGCTGCCGACGGTTCGCGGGCGGGCAACCAGATGTCCTCGCCGGTCTCGACGGGGCGACGGGTGCGGTCGGCGATGACGTGGCCGATCTCGCACGCCGTCATCCCATTGATCAGCGCCTGATGGGATTTGATGAACAACGCCAGCCTGTTGCGCTCCAAGCCCTCGATCAAATACATCTCCCACAGCGGCCGGGTGCGATCCAGCGGACGGCCGGCCAGCCGCGAGATGAGGTCGTGCAATTGGGCATCGCTCCCCGGCGACGGCAGCGCCGAGCGCCGTACGTGGTAGGTGATGTCGAAGTCGGGATCGTCGATCCACACCGGGCGTGCCAGACCCAGCGTCACCTCCCGTACCTTCTGGCGGTAACGCGGGATCTGCGGCAGCCGCTGCTCGACGGTCGCCAGCATGGTGTCGTAGCTCAGTCCGCCCCTGGGCCGCCGCAGGATCGACAGCGAGCCCACATACATCGGCGTCGCGGTGTTCTCCTGGTGGTAGAACGCCGCATCCGATGTCGACAGCCGGGTCACCATCTCACGGTAACGGTGAATACGCGCCGCCGCCGAATGTGGGATCATGATCCCTGGTTCGCCACTCTCCAGCGGCCGGCCTAATTCGACCGATCAGTGGAGAGTGCCTGTTGTCCGGCAACGTTTTACAACCCGCCAGCGTTTTACACACCATCGCCCCCGTCGTCGACTATGAACCGCAGGCGTTCGGCGGGCCTCCGACACTGCCCCCGGTCACCGTGCTGCGCCCCCGAGCAGCTGCGCCTGCGGCGGCCACGCGTCTCGACGGCGATGCGGATCGGGGCTCGAACAGCGTCCGGTCCGCCGCGGTCTTCGCCGATGCGGCGCTACGACGTGTGTTGGAGGTCATCGACCGGCGCCGCTCGCTGGCCCAGTTGCGGCCGCTGATGACCGCTGCGCTGGTGGACTCACTGCTGACGGTGGTCGGTCTGCGCGATGGCACAGATGCGGCACGGTTGCGGCGGGTGCGCGCCCAATCGGTCCGCAGCGATGGCACCGCGGCCGAGATCGCCGCGAGCTACAGCAGGGGTGAACGCGTGCATGCGATCGCCTGCCGGGTCGAACTCACCGCGACGCCCACCGGCCCGCGCTGGCAGGTGGTTGCCCTGCACCTAGGTTAAATCGACCGGTAAAGCTAACCCCTGCGCAGCAGTTTCCGGCCCTTGGACTCCTGGCGCTTGGCCTGCCGCCGTTCCTTGCGGCTGACCGAACCGGGCTCGGGCGCGTCATGCTGCTGGATCTCGGCGTTGCCGTCCTCGCTGGGGCCGACGTAGGTCAACTGGCGCGATGCCTCGTCCTCGATGCCCTTGGCCCGCAACCCTTCCGCCCGCAACCCCTCCGGCATTTCCTGCGCGGCCACCGTGGGCGCCTGCGGGGTCGCCTCGACCTGGACGTTGAACAGGAAGCCGACCGACTCCTCCTTGAGCCCGTCGAGCATGCCGATGAACATGTCGTAGCCCTCGCGCTGATACTCCACCAGCGGATCGCGCTGGGCCATGGCCCGCAGGCCGATGCCCTCCTTGAGGTAGTCCATCTCGTAGAGATGCTCACGCCATTTGCGGTCCAACACATTGAGCAACACGTTGCGCTCAAGCTGACGCATGGCGTCCGGGCCGGCGATCGCCGCGATATCGGCTTCGCGCTTGGCATAAGCCTTTTCGGCGTCGGCAACGAGCATGTCGAGGAGTTCCTCGCGGGTCAGTTCGCCGGCTTCACCGATCGCCTCGGAATCGACGAGTTCGTGGTGGTCGATGCCCACCGGGTACAGCGTCCGCAACGCACCCCACAGCTGCTCGAGATCCCAGTCCTCGACATAGCCCTCGGATGTGGCCCCGTTGACATAGGCGGTGACGACGTCGACCAGCATGTCGTGAGACTGCTGCTGCAGATCCTCACCCTCGAGGATTCGGCGACGCTCGGCGTAGATGACCTTGCGCTGCTTGTTCATCACCTCGTCGTACTTGAGCACGTTCTTGCGGATCTCGAAGTTCTGCTGCTCAACCTGGCTCTGCGCGCTCTTGATCGCCCGAGTGACCATCTTGGCCTCGATCGGCACGTCATCGGGCAGATTGAGCCTGGTTAACAGGGATTCGAGGGTGGCTCCATTGAACCGTTTCATGAGCTCGTCACCCAGTGACAGATAGAAGCGCGACTCACCCGGGTCACCCTGGCGCCCCGATCGACCACGCAACTGATTGTCGATACGGCGCGATTCGTGACGCTCGGTGCCCAGCACGTAGAGACCGCCGGCGGCGACGACGCTCTCGGCCTCCTCACTAGCCGCCGCCTTGACCTTGGGCAGCTCGTCATGCCAGGCGGCCTCGTACTCATCCGCGGTCTCGATCGGATCCAGGCCGCGATCGCGCAGCCGCAGGTCGGTCAGGAAGTCGATGTTGCCGCCCAGCACAACGTCGGTACCGCGGCCGGCCATGTTGGTGGCCACCGTGACCGCGCCGAGCCGACCCGCCTCGGCGATGATGCTCGCCTCCTGCTCGTGCTGCTTCGCGTTGAGCACGTTGTGCGGTACGCCGCGCTTCTGCAACTGACGCGAGAGATACTCGGAGCGTTCGACGCTGGTGGTGCCGATCAGCACCGGCTGGCCGACCACATGCCGCTCGGCGATATCGTCCGCGACCGCGATGTACTTGGCTTCCTCGGTCTTGTAGATCAGGTCGGTCTGATCCTTTCGGACCATGTCCCGGTTGGTCGGGATCTGCACCACACCGAGCTTGTAGATCTCGAACAGCTCGGCCGCCTCGGTCTCGGCGGTGCCGGTCATGCCGGCGAGCTTGTCGTAGAGCCGAAAGTAGTTCTGCAGGGTGATGGTGGCCAACGTCTGGCTCTCCGCCTTGATCTCCACCTTTTCCTTGGCCTCGATGGCCTGGTGCATGCCCTCGTTGTAGCGTCGGCCCACCAGCACCCGGCCGGTGAACTCGTCGACGATGATGACCTCGCCGTCGCGCACGATGTAGTCCTTGTCGGCCTGGAACAGTTCCTTGGCCTTGAGGCAGTTGTTCAGGTAACTCACCAGGGGTGAGTTCGCCGCGGCATATAGGTTCTCGATTCCGAGCTGGTCCTCGACGAACTCCACGCCCAACTCGTGCACGCCGACAGTCCGCTTACGCAGATCGACCTCGTAGTGGACGTCCTTCTCCATCATCGGGGCCAGCCGGGCGAATTCGGTGTACCAGTGCGACGAACCATCGGCCGAGCCGGAGATGATCAGCGGCGTGCGGGCCTCGTCGATGAGGATGGAGTCGACCTCGTCAACGATCGCGAAGTGGTGATCGCGCTGGACCAGTTCGTCCAACGAATGCGCCATGTTGTCGCGCAGATAGTCGAAGCCGAACTCGTTGTTGGTGCCGTAGGTGATGTCGGCGGCGTACGCGGCGCGCCGCTCGTCGGGCGTCAGCCCGGACAGGATCACGCCGACATCAAGGCCCAGGAAGCGGTGCACCCGGCCCATCCACTCGCTGTCGCGCTTGGCCAGGTAGTCGTTGACCGTGACGACGTGCACGCCTTTGCCGGCCAGTGCATTGAGGTAGGCCGGCAGCACACAGGTCAGGGTCTTGCCCTCGCCGGTCTTCATCTCGGCGACGTTTCCGAAGTGCAGCGCCGCCCCACCCATGACCTGGACGTCGAAGTGGCGCTGTGAGAGCACCCGCCAGGCTGCCTCGCGGGCCACCGCGAAAGCCTCGGGCAGCAGGTCGTCAAGTTTTTCACCATCGGCCACCCGGGCGCGGAACTCGTCGGTCTTGGCCCGCAATTCGGCGTCGGTCAGCTTCTCCACGTCGTCGGACAAGGTGTTGACATAGTCAGCCACCCCCCTGAGGCGCTTGACCATCCGGCCTTCACCGAGGCGCAACAACTTCGACAGCACATTTTCCCCTGAGTATTGGCGGTTTTGGCCCCGTGGACCGGGGGTTCGAGCGCCCTCCATCCTAGGTGACGCGCCGATATGGGCTCCTCAGGCCAGCCGGATCAGTCCGTAGTCGTAGGCGTGGCGGCGGTAGACCACCGTGGGCCGATCGGTCTCGCTGTCGTGGAACAGGAAAAAGTCGTGGCCCACCAGTTCCATCTCGTAGAGGGCGTCATCGACGGCCATCGGTTTGGCCGGGTGCTCCTTGACCCGCACGATCCGGCCGGGCTCATGGTCATCGGCGGCGATCTCGTGCACGGGTGGGGCTGGCTCGGTCAGCTTGAAAGCCTCGGCCAGTTCCACCGGCAGCAGCGCGGTGTTGCCCTGGCGCACTGATACCGGGGTCTTGTCGCCGTAGTGCACCTTGCGGCGATCCTTGCCGCGGCGCAGGCGGCCCTCGAGTTTGTGCGCGGCCGCCTCAAAGGCGCCGTAGAAACTGTCCGCACAGCCCTCACCGCGCACGACCGGACCGTCACCGTAGGCGGTGATCTCGACGTGCTGGCAGTTCTTGCGCTGGCGGCGGTTCTTCTCATGGGAAAGCTCGACGTCGAAGCGGCGGATGGTGTTGTCTATCCGCTCGGCGCGGGCGAGTTTCTGCCCCACGTAGACCCGGTAATGGTCGGGGACCTCGACATTGCGGCCGGTCACCTGGACGTGGGCGGTGGCGGTGGGTTCGAGCTTCTCGTCTTCTGCGGAGAATTCAAATGAGTTCACGGATTGTGTTGACATGCTTGGCAACTCGTTTCTCTTACGGGTTCGCACGCGCTGATGCACATGCGGCCGGTCGTCAATGACTGCGCCGCACACGGTTGCCGGAAACGCACACCCGACGGCGCCAGAGATCTTGAGAACCACCTCCTGAACGATCGGTGTCGCGGTTATCCCCGACCGTAGTCCCAGTCGGTTGGCGCTGCCACCCTTTACCGGGCCGTGTTTGACAACGGAGCGGTCACGCTTGCGCCAGGGCCAACACAGCCGTCACTCGAGCACCACCGGAAACCAGCACCCGGACCGCCTCCCGTGCGGTGGCCCCGGTGGTGATGATGTCGTCAACCAGCAGAACCTCACCGGGCGGAACCGCCGAGAGGCGCACCCGCCCGGTGATGTTGCGTTCCCGGGCGGCGCTGTCCAGGCCCACCGAGTCCCGGACACCCCAGGTGGTGCGCAGGACCGGCGCGACGCGCAGGGATCGGTGCGCGGCTGCGGCGCCCGAGGCGATACGCGTGACCGGGTCACCGCCCCGCCGACGGGCCGCGGAACGACGGGTCGGGGCGGGAACCACCGACGTCGGCCCGGCGACAATGCCCCAGTCCAGCAGGCGGTGGATGCCCGCCGCCAGCGCCAGCGACAGGGGCGCGGCCAGGTCCCGGCGACCTCGTTCCTTCAGCGCGACGATGGCGTTGCGCCGGGCGCCGCAGTAGCGACCGAGGGCGAAGACCGGCACCCCGGGATCGATACGAGGGGCGATGACATGGGGTTCGTCGGCGTGCACGGCCAACACGGCCGCGCAGGTCCCACACCACCGGGTCGACGGCGCACCGCAGCCTCCGCATTCCAGCGGAAGGATCAGGTCCAGCATGGCTCGAGAGTCTGCCGCCGGGGGCTGACATCTCAGCCCGGCAGCACCGGTATCGCTCCCGGCGCCATGAACCCCCGCAGCTCCGACCATGCCTGGCCGCCGGAGCCGCTGGTGCTCAGCAGTTGCACCACCCCGCGGGCGTCGGAGACATAGACCGCCGAGGGATTGGCCGCCACCGCCACCACCGGCATCACCAGGTTGGTGTTGGGGCCGTCGGAGTTCACGCCGTCGAGGTTCACGTACGACACCGGATGCAGCGGGTCGTTGCGGGCGACCACCATGTCGTCGCCGGTGCGCCAGGACAGCGCGACCACGGAGTTGCCGAGTCCGAAGCCGATGCGCCGCGGATAGGTCAGCGCGAACTCTCCGCCGGGGGTCTGCTCGACACCGGCCAGCACGACCTCGCCTTCGATCACCATCGCCACCCGGGTGGCATCCCGGGAGAGTTGCAGTTCGGAGATGACACCGGGGAATCGCGAGGTGACCGCAGCCGAATCCACCGGGATACGGGCCGGCTCGCCCGATGCTTCCTCCCGGATAACCCGGACCACGCTGTTGCCGTCCACCGCGACCCAGACCGCGTCATCAAGTGCCCACGACGGCCGTGTCAGCGTCCGGCCGTCCGTGGCCCGGACCGCCTGTCCACCGTTGGGCCCGATCCACAGCGAGGCGCCGGCGTCCGGCGTGGCCACCACCGCTGCGACATCGCGACCGGTCCGGGAGAAGGCGGCTGACTGCTGGTCACCCATCGCCCCGAACGAACCCTCCACCTTGACTGAGCTCTGCCCGTCCAGCGCCACCAGGGAGCCGCCGATGAGAGCGTGCACTCCGGCCGTCGCACCATCGGCGGCGCCGGGGTCGGTAGCGGCGACGTCGGTGGTTTTCCATCCATCGATAAACCGCTCGTCAAGCGCCGTCCCGTCCACGTTGATCAGGTAGGGACCATTGATATCGGCGCGGGCAAGTGTCCAAATGAGTTGCGCTGCAAGCAATAATCGGCTGCTCGGGTCGGTGATGGTGAGGCTCTCCAGATCGATGCGAGCACCACCGTATCCGCGACCGATGCCGGTCTTACCACCGTCGGCCCGGGTCACCGGACCGCGCAGTTTCAACGGCGGGCCCAACAGGTTGCGCACGGCGGCGGCCATCTCCGGTCGCGGACCGGCGATGAGCTTGGTGACGAGTTCGGTGGCTAACAGGTCCGGATCGGACACGGCCAGGTAGCGGGGATCCGGGACGACGGTTTTACCGGTGGGATCGACGAAGTACAGGGTGCTGCGCTTGTAGCCCGCCTGAAACTGCTGCCAATCCAGGAACACCCCATTCGGCAGTCGGTTGATCCGCCAGCCGTTGGATGTCCGCACCAATTCGAGTTGTCCGGGGTCGGGTAACTGTCCCTCACCGGTCTCGAAGACGCCGATATCGGACAGCGATCCGAGGATATCGGCCTGCATGGTCACCGAAACCTTGTCCAGGGAACGGGTTTCGGTGAACACCACCTTGTCGATCAGCAATGCACTGCCCTGATCGTCCCAGTCCTTGGAGGCCGACTCGGTAAGGAACTGACGCGCTGCCGCGTGACGGTCCGCGGGATCTGCGGTGGCTTTGAGGAATTCGCGAAGTGTCTGGTCGGGATCCATGCTGGAGTTCGGCTCCGGCCATTGCTTGGGAGCCGGCCGCTCGACCGTCCCGATCGCCTGGGGCGCCGAGGAACTGGGCACTCCCGCACACCCCGAGAGCAGAACCGTCAAGCCGACCAGCAGCGAGGTCAGCGACCGATGCGTCACACGCGCTCCCCCGCTGTTTCCCACTGGCGCTGCGCCGCAACGGGTTTCATCGGCAGCGGGCTGGTGGTGACTTTGTGACCACGAATGAGCGGCAGCGTCAGGCGGAAACATGCGCCCTTGCCCGGCTCACCCCAGGCCTCAAGCCGACCCTGGTGCAGGCGGGCGTCCTCGATGCTGATGGCCAGGCCCAGTCCGGTGCCCCCGGAGCGCCGCACCCGGGACGGATCCGAGCGCCAGAACCGGCTGAACACCAGCTTCTCCTCGCCCGGTCGCAGACCGACTCCGCTGTCGCGGACGGTGACCGCGACGGTGTCTTCGTCGGCGGCCATCTTGATCCGCACCGGTTTGTGTTCGGCGTGGTCGATGGCATTAGCGATGAGGTTGCGCAGGATGCGCTCGACGCGGCGCGGGTCGACCTCGGCGATGACCACCTCGTCGGGCATATCGACGAGCATGTCGATACCGGCCTCGGCGGCGAGGTGCCCGACATTGCCCAACGCCCGGTTCACCGTGGTGCGCAGATCGACCGCCTCGACCGACAGTTCGGCCACGCCGGCATCGTGGCGGGAGATCTCCAACAGATCGTTGAGCAGAGTCTCGAACCGATCCAACTCGCTGACCAACAGTTCGGTCGAGCGGCGCAGCGCAGGGTCGAGATCCTCGCTGTTTTCGTAGATCAGATCCGCGGCCATCCGCACCGTCGTCAGCGGAGTCCGCAACTCATGGCTGACGTCGGAGGTGAACCGGCGCTGCAGGTTGCCGAACTCCTCCAGGGTATTGATCTGACGCTGCAGGCTTTCGGCCATATCGTTGAACGACACCGCAAGCCGGGCCATATCGTCCTCGCCGCGGACCGGCATCCGCTCGGAGAGGTGGCCCTCGGCGAAACGCTCGGCGATCCGGGATGCCGACCGCACCGGCAGCACCACCTGCCGCGAGACCAGCAGCGCGATGCCTGCCAACAACAGCAACAGCACCAACCCGCCGGTGGCCATGGTTCCGCGGACCAGCGTGATGGTGCTCTCCTCGCCGGTCAGCGGAAAGACCAGATAGAGCTCAAGGTTGGTGATGCGCGACGGCGCGGGTGTGCCGATCAGCAGAGCCGGACCGGAGAATCCCTCGGTCCGCACGGTCTCGTACTGGTAGCTCACCTGCCCGGCCTTGACGAAATCACGCAGCGAGCGGGGAATCTGGTCGACGGGTCCGGCGGCGGTCGCCTCGCGGGGTCCTTCGCCCGGGACAATCAGCACCGCGTCGAAGGTGCCCGCCAAACCCGCCCCGGAGGTCTGGCCGGTCTTGGATATCAGGGTGGTTCGGGCCAACTGCAGGCTGCTGTCCAGGGATCGCGCCTCTTCGCCGCTGACGATCCCGCTGACGGTGACACGCGCCCGGTCGATCTCTTCGGTAGCGGCGCGGACCTTGACGTCGAGGACCCGGTTGGTGATCTGACTGGTCAGCACGAAGCCCAGAATCACAATGACCACGGCCGAAAGCCCGAGCGTCAGAACCACCACCCGCAGCTGCAGCGAGCGGCGCCACACCATCGCCACCGACCGAGTCAGCGCACTCGTGCCCCGCATCAGGGGACCTGATCGCCCCCGCGGGCCGCGAAAGCGCCGCTTCGAGGCCCGGGTCACTGCCGCGGCTCCTCCGCTGCGGCCTCCCCCGGGCAGGTCACGGAGGTCCGGCCTTGTAGCCCACTCCTCGAACGGTCAGGACCACATTCGGGTTCTCCGGATCCTTCTCGACTTTGGCCCGCAGCCGCTGGACGTGCACGTTGACCAGCCGGGTGTCGGCGGGGTGTCGATAACCCCACACCTGTTCGAGCAGCACCTCTCGAGTAAACACCTGCCGCGGTTTGCGCGCCAACGCCACCAGGAGGTCGAACTCCAACGGGGTGAGCGAGATCTGCTCACCCTCACGGGTCACCTTGTGGGCGGGCACATCGATGTCGATATCGGCGATGGAGAGCATCTCGGCGGGCTCGTCCTCGTTGCGCCGCAGCCGGGCCCGAACCCGGGCCACCAGTTCCTTGGGCTTGAACGGCTTCATGATGTAGTCATCGGCCCCGGACTCCAGGCCCAGCACCACGTCAACGGTGTCGGTCTTGGCCGTTAGCATGACGATCGGCACCCCGGAGTCCGAGCGCAGCACCCGGCACACGTCGATACCGTTCATGCCGGGCAGCATCAGATCGAGCAGTACCAGGTCGGGTCGCAGTTCACGCACCGCGGTCAGGGCTTGGGAACCGTCGGCGATCACCGCGGTCTCGAAGCCCTCATTGCGCAGCACGATAGTGAGCATCTCCGCCAGCGAGGGGTCGTCGTCAACGACCAGAATCCGTTGCCTCATGGAGCCCATCGTGTCACCGAATCGCGATTATCCCCGGCTCCCACGCCGTTAGACCAGCAGTGAGGCGGCCAGCCGGGCGGGGTCGACGTCGGCGCCCACCACCGACCACGGGCCGTGCCAGTCGCGACCGGCCAGCCCGGCGTAGACCGCCCCGGTGCGCTGCTGCAGGCCGGTGTCGCGCTCGTAGGCGTCGCGGGCCCGGTCGGCATCAGACGCGGCCCGGCGCTCGGCCCGTTCGGCGGCCAGGGCCACCGGCACGTCGAGCAGAATCTGGTGCTCCGGCGCCGGCAGTCCAATCCGTCCGTATTCGAGTTCACCGACCCACGAGACCATCTCGCCATCAGCGTCCTGGTGCAGGCGGGCCGCACTGTAGGCGGC